>ERZ1026866.1117-NODE-1117-length-14459-cov-6.552902_pt1 | contig 14459 bp, 10 predicted proteins | sample MGYA00380163_ERZ1026866 | MGnify/ENA primary metagenome ERZ1026866 (study PRJEB33269, sample SAMEA4719799) | human gut metagenome | biome: human-associated habitat; feature: organic feature; material: feces | place: Cameroon | collected 2013-10 ...
TCGCCAACCCAATCCGAGCATCAGATTATTAGGTGTCTTGAAATCCACGAGACTATAGCCAATATGGAGCATAGCACGTTTGGTGACATGAATCTTCAAGGCAAGCACTTCATACACTCCTCTGAAATCGTTGCGATTGCCAAGCAGATAGGTTCCTACACCGAAGTTGATACTGAAATAAGGCATGGCAAATTCGCCACGAGCCGAAAGGCCCAAACCAGCCTGAGTACCAAACTTATGATTCACATCCTCGTCCCAAGGATCATTCTCCCTGCCAGCCGAACGATCGTACACGCCATCAAGCGACGCTCCTAAACTGAGCCACGGATTCAGCCGATACATCGGATTGACATTGAAGCCCATCACGGCATACTTTCCAGGCAACAGATAATCATCATTACCAGCATGCCCTACACCCTGCTTCCAGGCACCATACAGAATCACATCTGTATAAAAGCCACGGCTGTCTGGCAACTTCTCCCGTTCAACCTTCGGCACAACCAATGGTTGTCGGTTGATGTAATAAGCCAATCCCAATCGGATACCACCTGTATTCAGTCCCATATTAGGATAGGTGGTGTTTCCATTAGAGAAATGACTCAACGAGATGCCGGCATTCAAGTCAAAGGCCTTGGAGAGCATCCATTTGACGTAAAGGTCAGCATCAATATAAGCCGTAACTTTCGAACCGATAACCTTGTTTTCCGGATTGCTCTGTTCATCATATCCATTCCACCCAAATGCCATACCTAAGTTCCATTCATAATTGAGCGAAACCCTACGCGAGAAATTCACGATAGGCGCACCTTGGAACAGATAAACAGAGATAGGGTTTGCCAGCCATCGGTTGAACTCATGCCTTGCCAAGCCCACACCCTGATACACTCCCTGATGAATAGCCCCCGGTCGTACCTCATCTCTATTCATAAAAGCATATTTAAGAGTAAAGGTCATATCGTGATTCATCGTCCTGATTTCCTCATTTCCACCACGCAGAAACTCGTTGGTATGAAAGATGGTAGCAGGAACAGCATCTGCAGCAATGCGATGAACGGTCTTGATGCTATCTTCCTGAGAGAAGACAGGCAATGCAATCATCGCAACTATTGATATAACCGACAAACGTAAATCCATATCACAAAAACAACGTTTAGTTTGCGAAATACTTCCATAGTGGAGCAGCCATCAAAGCCTGCCATATCTCCCCTTTCTGTAGCATATCCAATACTTCCTCACGGGAGAACATACGAGGTTCCAAGTCTTCACCTTGATCAAGATGCTGTTCACCTAAAGGTTCAACATCCGTGGCTAAATAGCAGTGAGTCAGATTGGTATGTGTACTTGGATTAGCAGAGATTGTCATCCACTTCTGCCAGTTACCACCACCAAATCCAGTTTCTTCCATCAGTTCTCGCTTGGCAGCATCCATCGGGTCTTCCCCCTTCTCCACCACTCCAGCGCAAAGTTCGTTCACCGTCTTTCCTAATGCATAACGATACTGTCGAACAAACACAAACTTTCCGTTCTTCGTAATGGCAATGGTATTCACCCAATCAGGATATTCCAACACATAATATTCGTCAATGATAACCCCTGTTGGCAACTGCACCTTATCAACACGCGCCGTGAGCCAAGGCTTCTCTATCAGATATTTCTGCGAGAGCGTCTTCCATTTCATATCTTTATCAGCCATATATTCCATTCTTTAAATAATGATGCAAAAGTACGAAAAAAGATTGAAAGACGGAAAATATTTCAATAAATTTGGAATTATCTCACGAGAATAATGAAGTTATGAATGGGATTTACAGAAAAAGCATTAAACAAAGAATAGAAAGATTCTTTGAGAAAGTGCACGAATGTATACTTATCTTTACCGACAGGCTGGGATAAGTATACTTTTTTATATCTGCGAAATCTGCGTGAGACAAAAAAAAAGACCGAGCTGATCCCAAAAATCGCGAGAATAGAACCATGAATCAAAAACTCCACTAAAAATTTGGTGGTTTCACAGAAAACCCTTATCTTTGCTGCAAAAATAAATATTAAAGTTATGGCACAGTTGACATTACAAGTAGATAGTCCATCTTTGTTGGAGCAATTAAAGAACGTTCTCTCTCTTATAAAAGGCGTTAAAATAGTTTCAGACTCCCCTATCTCAAGGAGTGCTGCCTTGGAAGATGTCCCAAACGCAGAAACATTGGCAGCAATGAAAGAGGCAGAAAGTGGTCATGATGCAGGTGTAGTTCGAGTAGATAGCTTAGAAAGTTTCATGGCATCAATGGAGGAATAGAGTTTATGAAAGAAATTCGGAAAACCTCGCAGTTCAAAAAAGATTATAAGCGTTTTAAGAATGATAAAGAATTTATAGCAACGCTTATGGAGATAGTTAAGCTTTTGGCAGAAGATAATCAGATACCAGAAGAGTATAATCCTCATCCTTTGAAAGGTAATTGGAAAAACTTTATGGAATGCCATGTTAAGAATGACACACTTTTAATTTGGTTTGATAAAGAAAATGACAAAATTGAATTAGTTCGTTTAGGTTCACATTCTGAGTTATTTGGTAAAGGACGTAAGCGCTGACCTATGCGATTCTGTTTGTGTCTTGGTATCTTTCATTGCGCTCACTGACACTATCATGGCATAAACAATAATAAATATCGTATGAAACAGGTAAAAGAAGATATGTTTACACCTCAGAAAATAAGGGAGAAACCATAACAAATTTCCCCAACCTACTTACTGTAGTAGATTGGGGAAATTTGTTTCAGTATAAAACATGACGATAGCATGGTACCGATTACTCGTTACGCTTGGCACTGCGCTATCGTCATTATAGAAAGCTATAAAAAAGCCTTCACCCTTCACTATGTCAAAAAAATAATTATTTATCGAAAACATCCACGATAGGAACCGTTTTCTCCATACCATTTACAGTAGTATATCTATAGGTACCCACTTGCCTTACGCAAGCATCTGATTCTATCTCAATATTTTGCGAATCATAAAAATCTTCTCCTTCGCTTGCAGGAAAAACTACAATAACACCATAGCTTCCAGAACCAGTACTAAGAGCCATTGCACTACCATCATGCATCACCTGCATAACTCTAAACTCATCAGAAGGAATCTCTTGTCCAGGTTTATCAAACCAAACAATATTGTTACTCCCCATTTTTTGTTTTACAAAGACAAATGCAAACACTAAGATGATTCCAGTTACGATACCACCCACATAGGTAAAGATAAATTTTGTTTTAATACTCATACGCTAATATTCTTATTAGTTTAACAATTCTGTAAATCCTCATTGATTTTTACTATCATAACCTTTATGATTAGATGTTGCAAAGATAATATATTAAACCGATATTTACAATTTTTGCGAAGGAAACCTTTATGAATTGGCTATAAATATGATTATCTGTGTAAAAAATCATAAGATTTGATTACTTCCCGACTTGCAACTCAGCTCTTTTTCATGAAATATGTCACAATATCTATTTTGCAAGTCTTTGTTTTCAAGATATTTAGGTTTGGTGACCTACATCTGATGACCCCCACCAACTTTTCGATTCTACCAAGCATAAACTGGAAGAAACAGTGAAGGCTACTGATAAGCCTCCACCGTTTATTTTACAGAACAGGAAATCTAATTATTTCACTATTCTAGTTAATTCCTGAACAATCCTCATAACATCCTGTTCCGTATTATACTTACCTAAAGATATACGAATGGTTCCCTTTGCTAAAGTTTCTTCTAAGCCGATAGCTTTCAACACATGAGATACTTGAGTATCTTGGCTATCACAGGCAGAACCTGTCGAAACACAGATTCCCTTTAAATCAAGTCTATGCATAATTGCTTCTCCGCTTCGATTAGGAAAAGATAGACTGATATTTCCCCTAATGTGATTACCTGCGCCATTTCTATAGAATAAGACACCCGAATCAGACAAATTCGAAATGAGCATCTCTTCCAAATGAGACAAATAGGCTTCATTTTCACTGACTGAAGCGACATTCTCTTCTAAGGCTGTAGCCATACCCATAATCGAAGCAACATTCTCTGTACCTGCTCTCAATCCATTCTCTTGTGCACCTCCTTTTATCAGTGCAGGCCAGTTGACACCTTCTTTAATAAAGAGAAAACCAATGCCCTTTGGACCATTAAACTTATGTGCAGATGCAGAGAGCATATCCACCCCCAACTCTCGAACATTAATTCGAGTATGCCCCATAGCTTGAACAGCATCTGTATGCATCAACCAACCATTTTCGTGAGCAATTGTTGCCAATTCTTTTATCGGCTGAATTGTTCCTATTTCATTGTTTGCATACATTACAGACAATAAACCACAAGATGAGTGTACCACCTCTTTAACGGAGGATGAAAGAACTATACCCTCTTTAGTTACAGGCAATAATGAGACAGAACATCCACACCGTTTTGCAGACTCACAAGGTCTTAATATCGCATGATGCTCGATAGAAGAAGTAACTATAGGCAGATGTTGTTGAACTGCACCGTTAATAACCCAATTGTCACTCTCAGTACCACAAGAAGTAAAATAGATTTCACTGGGTTGAGCACCTATGCAAGTAGCAATAACTTGTCTTGCCTCTTTTAATGCCTTCTTTGGCGAACGAGCAAAAGAATATAACTGAGAAGCATTGCCGTACTCATTTTGTAAGTACGGCAACATGCACTCAAAAGCCTTATTGCTTAGACGAGTCGTAGCTGCATTATCAGCATATACATATTCTTTCATAGAACCTCCTTTTAACTAAAGAGTTTACATCCTTCCTCTTTAAATTCTTCTATTTTATCCAATATGTCTTGAACTTCACAACCTAGATAATCTGCCAAACAATCCATACAGTAAAAGGATGTAATGTCCTCGCCAAGTAATTTCTTGTTGATACCTATTGTATTCTTATCAAGACATTTCTTACCACATGCTATACAACTATATACTTTACTCATAATCACGAATTAAAAAAGTTGGTACATTCTTGCCTTTATACTGCAAATCAATCATACCCATTTGTCTAACTATTATTTGGCGCATCTTTCTCGCAGGAGTCAAGCAATAAGCATTGAATTCCGATGGTTTAATATCTTGCATAGAACGCACATGAGGAAACAGTAATTTCAGATAAGCTGTAGCTATACGCTTAATTGCTTCCGTATCACGTGTATCTGCATTAGCAGGATACTCCACCATTCTATCAACGATGGCACGATAAGATATATCGTCACGCAACAGGTGCATGATGGATGAGAAGTATTCCGAGTTTAATGCCCAACCAGATATTTTTAGCCCCTCATTCATCCGAGGAATATCCCAGCCCTTGATAAATCCATGAATACGATCCATCAAAGCACTAGTTCGGAACAAAGACGGCAAATCCTCAAACATATTCTGATATTCATCCATTTTCGCCTCATCAATGTTTCCTAACATAACAAAGCCAGCATCAGCAACATCATCCTTATCGCCGATTTTCACCGTTCCCTGCTCCATATAGCCTTGAAGCGTTTGAGTCATTTCATTGACATTATCAAACTCAACCTTCTGAATCTCATCAAAAGCAATATAGTCATGATAAAAAACCAGACCTTCCTCACGACGTGCCAAATCGTAGAACAATTTTGCTCGTGTCATCTTACCCGCAGATAGATAACCATAGCGGCTAACTCCACCAAACAAGTACGACTTACCAGTACCTTTCGGTGCAAGTTCTATCAGATTCAATCTCTTCTCCACGAATGGCAATAGTCGTGTCAGCATTGCTAGCTTCTGATGCTCGTCTTCATATCCCGAAGCATTATAGTCTATTGCTCCCAACAACACATCAATCCATTCATGAATTGAGAATTCTTTTCTGACATCCTTATAGTAGTCAAGGTCAATCTCGTATGGACAAAAGTTCTGGAAGCTAATGAGTTTTATCTTTCCCTTTATTTTACCTTCTGGATAACGATAACCCAATTCAACAACACCCCATGTCTCCTTTGCCTTTATCAAATCATCCTTACATTCATCCCACACATTTGAATCAATAATCGTCTCTTTATTACCCAATCCAAAATCAGGCAATGAAAATGAAACTTCATGAGTCGTAATGTTTATATCTACAGAGATTCTTGTAAGCAATTTTACTCGCTCATTTTCTACAACAATACGATTCTTGATGCCTATCCATTCTGTTTTTGAAGGAATATAAGTCCTAACAAAGTTAGTTAATTCTCCAACATCAAACTTACCTTCCTCGTTCTCAAACATCTTCAAGAGCCAATCACGAAGGAACGATGGCAAATTCAAGTCCTTGAAGAAATTACTTTCTTTCAAGTCCTTAAAGACAACCATATCATCGAAATATTCTTTAAGTTTTGTCTCCATCTTTATTGTTTAAAAGAATTTACGTTCAGATGCACCCTCCTTCTTTACTTCAAACTTTATGTTCTTCGCAATAAGGGTATCATCTCTATATACATCACATAGATACTCGCCTACAGTTTTTACCTCTGGCATCTCTGCATAGTATTGATAGTTTATTTCCGTTTTCTTCAAGGCATAGAAAATACCATTAACAGAAATCGTCATATCCTCAGAATCAACATCAACAAACAATTTCAATCTAGCCTTCTTCTTGAAGCTTACAATTATAGGCTTATTATCAACAAGCTTACAATTTACAGAATTATTTTTTTTCTTGACCGTAATAACAGGTACAACTACTTCTTCTAAAGTAGCACCACCATGCACCTCTACCAGAGCCTTTCGCCCACCTTTGAATCTATCATAATTAGCAAGACACCAGAAATCATTTTCTTCTGTTGCATATTGTGGCTTCTCAGAAATGTCTGTTTTCGGGCAACACCTTCCAGAATGTATTCCTTTTTCAGAAACTTCCCACTTGTTTTCTTTCTCATTAATAACTGCCAACCTAGTAGCTCCATGGTCAGCAATAACATAAGCTGTTTCTTCTTTCGGCATTGCTTTTAACTGAGCAACAAGTTTGTTCAAGATATCGATTTCTTCAACAAGATGGATTGGATATTTATTACCTTCATAGTCATAGGTAAAAGTTCCATCATGTTTTAACTCATCCATATTCTTATTACTATACACCTTGCATCCTGCATGTTGAAAATCAACCTCAAACTCCTTATTCATTGAAGTAATCGAAGGCAAATTACAACGAGCAATATTAGCGGTAAACTCCAAACCATTGTCAAAGCATTTACTCTGCAAATAGCCTAGATACTCAGCACCCATTGCATCCATAAAATACAACACAGAATTTACAGGATTCTTTTCCAACTTGTCCACATAAACAGAACGGGGCTGTAACCAAACATTATACTCACGCTTCACTGATTGTTCTGCAACCATCTGAGTCATCTCATCAGAAATGGAATTTATAACCTTACAGTATTTATACTGAGTGAAGTATCTGTTTAGAAAATCATTTGAATAATTATAAGTTTTCAGATACGTAGCCAAGTCACTATAAACTCTTGGTAATATTTCTGCCAATTGACTAGCAGAGTATTTGTATTTACCTATTAATTCAATGATATGCTCTTTTTCTTTTCTAGTGTTATCTGTAAGATAGAAAATACCATCCTCTTCCTTTCCATAGACTTGCTTACAAAAGCAATCCAAGCTATCAGAATAATCTGCCAAGTTCGAAGTTATAACCTTTCTCTCAGCATAATATTTTTGAAAGTTTGGATCTCCCACAGGAATTTTCAAAATGGCACAGAAAGCCTGCATAATAAAATCATCAAAAGTCTTTGACTTTGAAATAACATAAGTCAAATACTCATTGCCCTTTACACCACTAGTTGCTAATGCCAGGAAATATATCCATCGCTTATTGCTATCATACTGAGCAAAGCCATTGATGCAATCTGCCAGATTTGAACCAAATACAGACACAACATATTGATGCCAATCTTCGTAATTTTCCATTTCTTTCAACAGATACGTCCATTGCGATTCGGTTCCAGCGGTCTCTCCAACATTTGCCAAATCCAAATTCTGTTCTGCCAATACCTGATATTCAGAAGAATACTCAACTATATCGAACATGGAGTTTGGAAAATTAGCTCTAGTTTTCTTCGTTATAACACTGATACTTGGGTTGTCTTCTTCCAAGAAAGTATCCATATCCTGCAATTTATTTATACCTTTGATTCCTGCAGGAACAGAATTAGCTAACTTTGGATTAATGAAACATAAGGATAGCTGACAACTTGGCTGCCCTTCAACTATAGAAACCCTACCAGCAGCCAGCAATCGATTGTCCATTCTAGAAAGTACACTAGCACAATTGAAAGTAAATACAATCAACTTACCTTTTAACGAAAGGTCTAACAATGAACGTAAACTATTTTGCAAAAACAGTTCACCTTGTAGTTTCAGATAGCAAGATAACCCCTTCAAAAAGACAATACCATCAACCATGGACAAGCTATATTGTAACTTGTCCATTAATGGTACCCCTTCCTCCATACAAAATGAGGAAGCTTTCTGTATGTCATAACAACCTACATTGTAATGCTCTATTATCTTCTTATACAAGTGGATATTCGGCATATCTACAATTATAGGTTGATACTTATCCGACTTTATGTATCTGTCGATTCTATTTATAACATCTTCGTACTTCATACGCTAAAAGCGTTAGTTGTTTATAATAATCTGAAGACCAACCTTCATATTGTTTTTAATCAGCTCTTTCAAATATCTTTTCACATCCTCTGGATTCATAGAATCAATCTTCTGAATAGCTAAATCACATCCAACTGATGAGTATTTTGCATGAGCAAATCGATCTATCGCCTTTGTTACATTAGGAGTTTCCATCCAGTTATAAGGGCTGTCCGATACATAACTTTCAATATATTCTTTTACCTCAGAGATATTCTGCAACAATACAAATTTATCTTCCAGGAATCTAGCCTTGAACGCATTATCCTTTGCAGCCTTATCATTCAATTCACTCCAATGTGTAAAGCTTTCCAGATATGTCAAAGCCATATTCACTTCCTTATCAGTAGGATTAGGACTGCTCAATATGCCGAATATTCTACGACAATCAGACAGCTCATCATCTGGAATCATAGCAAGAATTGGCATCTTGTTTACCTCACTCCACTTACGAGGACTATCAGTCTGAGTCTTCTCTTTCCAAATATTCTTCAAGCGAATAGATCCTAACTCTTTACGATATTGATTAACAACCTCTTCTACCTTTTTATTATAGGAAGCATTATCATTGGTAAAGCAGCCACTTTGCATTCTTCCAAACACCTTCTCTCTGTCTGAGTCATTCAAGTTCTGAAGATAGAATTCACAAGATGTACAGAACAATTCAAATTGAGAAGTATAGAATTTATTGAAGCTTTCTCCATAATTCTGCAACAATTCAAGAAATTCCACTTTCTTGTTTTCCGGCAATTGCCCCTGTTGTTTCAACTCCTTCAAGACTGCAAGCAATGGTAACAAATCGCCAACATCATTCTTGATGGTTTCATAAGCCAACTTGATGTTATTGATTTTCTCATTCCAAGCCTTCAGTGCCTCCATGTAACTCTTACAACTACCCAAGAGAGCACCTGTTATAGCAGTAATTTGGTATTCCAGGATAACAGCGTCAATCTGCTGATTAACAGTCTCCTTTTTCCAGACCCAATTAGCTTCTCCTGCATCAAACTTCTTCTTTAAACTATTAATATACTGACCACCATCGCCAATACTTTCTGCTAACTTTGGCAACTCCCCATCTTTATATCCATCAAGATACTTGAGCATTCCTTTCTTACAATTCGCTTCTGTGAGGAGCTTATGCAAATCTTCTGCGGCATTAACATTTTTGATAAACTTTCGTCCTATGCTATTTGCAATATCGCTTTCCGACTTGTTGGTTGTATTATTCGCCAAATCTTGATAATCAACAAGAAGTTCTCTAATGACACTTTCCGAAGTTTTTAAATTGACATCATTCAGAATCTCGCCTACAGTCCATATTGGGAAGTACAAGCTTTGCTTCATTTTGGCACGAATTCTATCACGAGCCGCCTCAACAGAAGAACAACTTCCCTTCACGATTTCAAATGCCATAGAAGTTCCATCAATAAAGGCTTTTTCTTCAGGGGTCATGGTAACAATATACTTATCACGATAACGAGAGTTTGGAGTATTATCATGCTTTATAACCTCTTCTATCATTTCCTTCATTTTGCCCAATGACATATTATCACTTGACAAACCATCACTCCAAGAGTATTTATCATTTACATACTCTTTAAGCAAGAAGCCCATAAAGAATGCTGTCATATTACAAGGTAAATAGCCATATGGTTCACCTTTCAAGAAGTCATAGATTGAGAGGATAGAAATTCGACCTTCCTTCTCCATTATACCACCGACAAACTCGTTAAGATCTGTCTTGACACGAGAAATGCAATCAGCTGGATAGTCTGTCCAATAATTAGGATTACCCAAAGCATTTGATAACATCTCTTCCAATCTTGCATTTTTACTTTTATAAGTGCTCTTTATTTCTTGTTTTACTCCACACTCTACACCAGTTCCTAAACTATTTGCCGCCCACCAATTAGCTGCCGATTTATAGTTACATTCTAACGCTAATGGGAATCTCTTCTTATCAAAAGTTCTCAACTCATCACCTAAGGCCTCCATGCTATTAAATACTTCGCCAGCAGTATTGACCTTTGTATAAAGAACAAACTGCCCATGCTTGATTCTAGAACGCCATTCTGCCAAGATACTGGTTGCATAACGCAAATACTGAGTCGACTGGTTATTATCCTTACCTGCATAATAGGTAGATGTAGCCATGTTTGTTACCCATTCTTCAAATTTGTCATCCCCAAGAGGTGTTCGTCCACAATCAATAAAGATAACTTCACTATCTGCATACTTCTTGCGCATTTCAGCAATTCTCTTTGTAACAGAGATACTTTCACTTGCATTTTTTGACAAACAACATACCACATAGAAATGTCTATTATCATCTGCAGCATCATTAATATTTTTCTTTGCAATGGTATCAAAATCTGTACAAGTTGCATACTCTAACTTGAAACGTAAATTTAAGTCATAAGGTATCTCTACTGTATCATTCAATTGTCCGTCTTTTATAATGCTACTTGTAGTTTTACCTTCATATGCAGCCTTTTTCTTATCGATTTCACTTGCATCCATTTCTCCCGTTAAAATAGAATACAAGAAAGAACCATCCTTTAGAGTCTTTTTATAAATGACTTTCTCACGTACTAACTTTTCTGCACACTTCACTGCCTGACCACTTTCGAAATCAGTTCCTTCAAATGCCAAATTTAAATTATTTTCATTTGGTAAGAATATATCAATCTGGTCACTGGCACTTTCCGACATTGCCTGAAACAACAAAATCGTCTTCAAGACTTTCTGTTCTTCATCATCCAGCTGTTTAGCCAAATTTGCATAACGGTCTAAAATCTGACGGATATTTTGAGATAAGTCGTTTTTTCCATTATCGTAGAAGAATCCCCACAACAAATCAACTGTCAAGAAAGGATTCTCGCTGAAAGGGCCAAAATTGTCTATATACCATTGAAAACCTTTCAAATCCTCATTACCACTATTCTTAATGAAATCAAACATACTACGCTGATTACTTGCAAAAGAGGCAGAGATATGCTTCAGCAAACTTGCAGCATAAGGATGAATCGGCAAAATACCACGTAATTGTTGATCCTCAATTCCCGCACTTTGTTTGATTCTTTTTCGTGAATATCCTGTACGTTCTTCCAAATCAAATAAAATTTCTTCCCACTCCTGTTTTACCATAGGATCTTCAGAAATTTTCATAGCTGCACCCATCAACTGAAATGCCATATTTTCTGGCAATTCAATAATACAAGTCGGCTTTATGAAACGACCAAGAATCTTTGGCTTATCAGCATCAGCATCATCTATACCAGCCTCGCTTCGGTGAGTAACAGGAATAAAGCAAAATGGCTCCGTCTGGCTAAAGTCCAAGATTCGTTGGAATCCAGTCAGTCGATGCGTATTATTGCTAAAGTATTCAGTAAACTCATCCCAAATAAAGACAAGTGCCTTCAAATTATTAGCATGAATAACTTCTGTTATCCAAGCTACCATTGTTTCACTATCCAACGAGAATGCCTTGATATTCTTCTCATTAGCAATGCGGAATATCTTATTCATCAAAGTAAGAAGTGCCTGACCTTCATAGTTTCTGAGGTTTTCAATAATCTCATCAACACTTTCACCACCAAACAGTTCTTTATAGCTACCTTCTACATAGACCCCAAAGCTTTGCTTATTCTCATCATCAGAGAGATATTTGATGATACCATTCTTCAACGCATTTGGACCAGCATTCTCTATACCAGCATCCTTCAATGCCTTTTCTATGCTTTCCTGCATCGCAAGAAACAGGTCGTTATCGCTATAAATATTTGATGATCCATAACGATGAACAGTAACTACCTTTCCTTGTGACTTTATAGCCACAAGTTTATTACACAAATCCTTGTCTAATCCAAACTCGTTAAAATAAGCCTCAACTTCTTTGTTATTTGCATCAAGCAAATGCTTGAGTGTAAGAACTGCATGCGATTTACCTGTACCGTATGCACCCTCCACCCAAATATTAAGTTTCTGCTTGCGCTCCAAAACACTAACAGTTTGCTTTAATAGCTTCACAAAAGTCTCATGTGGATAGTATTTTTTCCACAAGTCAGGTTCCTTCTTGATTACATCAGCATTGACTGCTGGAAAGTAATCAGGATCTATATCGAAATATTTGCGATAATTCTCCATATTTTTCTATTTGTTAGAATCCTATTTTACCAATTATTAGAATAAATCAAGCACATCTTGCGCTGTCTTATCCTCCCTCAAATTAATATTATCGAGATCCAAGGTAAATGTTGCGCCGATAAACTCTGGGTACTTGATAGACAACCCCTTCAGTATCTTTTTCATTTCCTCTTCCTCTATTCCAAATATTTTTACAGGACTAACTCCATTACTCTCTACATTATTGTCATAAAGACGAGACATAGTAAATTGATAATAGCCATCACATGCCTCTGCAAATTTGTACAAACTGTAGAGTATTACTTTTGGTTCTGGAGAAAGCCAAGGTGTACGCATTATTGATACAGCCTTCTTTCCTTCCTTTGTCATTTGTCCGAATCCTACATTCGAAAATGGCAATTCTGCAATTCGAGCAAAAGAACTCCAAATATCAGAAACCCAAGACTCTTTTGCGCCATCTTCTACCAATGTAGAAATAACATAATCCTTGGAAGCCACCTCGTTGAAATTCAATCTATTTACATACCAGTTCAACTGCGGAGAGTAAACAAGATTTGCCAGCATCAAAGCCCAACCATCCATACTATCCAAACCTATACGATCAATTGTCATGGCAGTTTTTCCTATCACATTATTGCTCATCAACTCTGCGTCCTTCAAAAAACGCTTAAAGAAATCAAACATATTTGTTCCCAAAGTATGGTTCTCTGCAAACGTCTCCTTATACTTAAAGAATTGTACAAACCAATCCATCTTTGGTGCATGATGAGAATAGCAATTTAAACTTTTATTTTTCTTATTCATACTTGAAACTCCTTTTGGTCTTTCTAAAGATTTAAAAACTAAACAACCACGTTCTACTTTATGACACATCGAACAATGCTTGCATGTATCATCAATACGCAAAACTCCATTCTCCATGTGAATTGCTCCATTATGACAATCAGCTTCACAAACTCCACATCTTATACATAGAGCTGTTTTATGGAAAACATTCTTAAACAATTTAATAAAGTTTGGCGCAGATTTTACTATTGCAGAATCCAAGGATATTTTTAGTTTTCCATCAGATTCTTCTACTTCAAATTCAAATATGCCATTTTTTGTTTCAATACAATAGGGAGATACTTCACTCTGAAGTATTCCAATTGTCTTTATCCATTGCTTCCAATCTGTACGAGGATTAGTGATTTTTATAATCAATTTACGTGATTCTTCCATCTCCTCATAATTGGAAAGAATGTTCAAATCTCGGCCATTCTTGCGAGCTTTCCATCCTCCATTCGTAACAAATTGATCTAAGTTTGCCTCAGAAGCAAAATGTCCTTCATATCCACTACGAATAGCTGAAATTAACTGATCAAACTCCTTCGGATAACATTTACGGGCAAAATAATCACTTCTTTCAGCAGCTCTAGGACACACTAAACAGCCAGCTCGTCTATTACCCTTAGTATATGCTTTATTCAGATAGAGATTCTCAGAATATATATAAGCATAGAGTTCTGCCGAATTCCAATCTAAGATCGGGTTGCAGCTCCATTGCCCCTTATGCTTTTCTCCTAAACTGATATAGTCATAACC
>ERZ1026866.1124-NODE-1124-length-14402-cov-9.469645_pt1 | contig 14402 bp, 3 predicted proteins | sample MGYA00380163_ERZ1026866 | MGnify/ENA primary metagenome ERZ1026866 (study PRJEB33269, sample SAMEA4719799) | human gut metagenome | biome: human-associated habitat; feature: organic feature; material: feces | place: Cameroon | collected 2013-10 ...
GTCGGGCATGAAAGCAAAGGCTCACAGACAGACGTGTAATTAGTGCTGTCTGTGAACCTTTATTTAGTGTATAAGCATGGCGTTTTCCTCGACGCGTATTGAGTCTGCTGAGAAAACCGACGCGGGACGCGTCGCCCCCCTTAGAGCTTGCGTCTCTTGCAGCGCATTTCAGGCGGCAGCTTGCAAAAGAGGCAGTGAGGTGCGGAAAAAACTGTTGCGGGAAAAAGAAAAAACAATAACGGGAGATAGAAATTACTGTCTGATTGACAGATAATTCTATCTCCCGTTATTGTTTTATAGTAAAGCTACATCCGTGTCATTAGCGAACGATGCGCACCTTTCGGCCGCCAATCAGGTATAAGCCGTTAGGCAGCGCCTTGACGTCAGACAGCGTGGCCTGGCGCATGATAAGACGGCCCTCGATGTTGTACACATCGGCACGGCCCGTGCTGCCAAGCGCCTGCACGATAGCCGTTACTTTGGTAAACTCACCCGTCACCTCCACATCATGTGCCGGCATCGTAGCGGGTATTTCGCTCCAGCCCATAAATATGTAGCCCTCTTTGGTGGGAGCCTCTTCGGGGGTGATGGCAGTGCCATAAGTCACGTCAATTTGCTTGTACACCTCGCCGTCCACCTTGTAGACGAGGTTGTAAGTGTTCACCGTAAAGCTACCCGTCACCTCCACATCATTTGCCGGCATCGTGGCCGGTATTTCGCTCCAGCCGCTGAAAGTGTGACCCTCCTTTTCGGGAGCAGCCTCGGTGGCGGGGGCAGTGCCATAAGTAACCTCGGTAGTCTTGTACACCTCACCGTCCACTTTGTAGACGAGATTGTAAGTGTTCACCGTAAAGCTACCCGTCACCTCCACATCGTGTGCTGGCATTGTAGCCGGTATTTCGCTCCAGCCGCTGAAAGTGTGGCCCTCTTTGGTGGGAGCAGCCTCGGTGGCGGGGGCAGTGCCATAAGTAACCTCGGTAGTTTTGTACACCTCGCCGTCCACCTTGTAGACGAGTTTGTAAGTGTTCACCGTAAAGCTACCCGTCACCTCCACATCGTGTGCTGGCATCGTAGCGGGTATTTCACTCCAGCCGCTGAAAGTGTGGCCCTCCTTGGTAGGAGCGGGCTCGGGAGTGACAGCATCACCATAGGTTACTGGCACCATTGTGTACGTCATGCCGTCCACATTGTAGATAAGGTTGTAGGTGTTGATTTGCCACTGCGCGGTGAGTGTGAGGTCGCGTGCCGGCATGGTAGCGGGCAGTTCCTCGTTCCAGCCCATGAAGGTATAGCCCTCGCGTGTGGGCGCGTCGGGAGCCGTGATGGCGGTGTTGTAGTCCTGCGTGATGGGCGCCACCTCGCTGCCACCGTTGGCGTCGAAGGTGATGGTGTATTGGTTGATTACGAACTCACCCGTCACCTCCACATCGTGCGCCGGCATGGTGAGCGGCAGTCCTGTCCAGCCGCTGAAAGAGTGGCCCTCGCGTTCGGGATATTCGATGGGGGTGAGCGTTGTGCCGTATGGCACCTCCTCGGTGTAGTGCTCCTCGCCATCGACTTTGTACACCAGTGTGTAGCTGTGTGCCGCGGTGAGCACCAGCGGACTGCCGGGGCGGCCGCCCAAACCTTGCGACTCGAAGGTGATGTCGCCGCTCTCGGGCTGCAGATTGAGCACCTCGCCCGTGTCGGTGTCGCGCAGGCGCAGAACGATGTTTTCGCCCTGCGGCTGATTGCTGCGCACGCGCAGGTAGAGCCATTGCGCCTCGTCCTTGGTTTGCACCTCGGCCGTGCCGCGGCATTCGTCGCCCACAAAGGCCCCCACTTGGTAGTGGCTGAAGTCGGTTATAGGCGTGCCGTCAAACACGATGTTGGCGTAGAGCGTCATGTCGTATTTGTAGTCGTGCGGATTGACCGTCCACGTGGCATCGCTGCCGCTGTCTTGGGCACGTGCGCCGAACACGCTGAGCAGCAGTGTGGCTATGAGCAGCCACAGGCTTTTCGTGTGTATATGTGTCATGTTTGTGTCTGTATTTAATTGGTTTACGGGTTTACGGGTTAACGGGTTGACAGGTAGTTTTGTCTGCCTGCTTGCCCGTTAACCAGTTAGCCCGTAAACTAACTTATCCGTTAACTTGTTAACTCGTTAACTCGTCAACTCGTCAACTTGTCAACTTATCAACTTGTCGACTCATCAACTCATCAACTCATCAACTTATCAACTCATCAACTCGTTACCCAGATTACTTCACCACTTGCTTGCGCACGGTGGTAGTACCGTCAAGTCCGGTAGTCTTGATAATGTAGAGTCCCGGCTGCGTCACGTTGTTCACACGCTGTCCGCCCACGGTATAGATGCCGTTTGGCAGGTTGGTGTGCGAAGTCACGTTACCGTCAATGCCAGTGGCCGTGCCATCGATGTGCAGCACATAAGGCGCTCCGGTGGTGCCGAGCATGTCGGCAGCAAAGGCCGTAGTGTTGCTGATAGGCATCATTTCGCCCGAAAGTGCGTCGTAGGCAGCAAAGTTGATGGTTTCGTTGCCCAAGCCGTACACAGCGAGGAAAATCATGCCATTGGCCTCGATGTTGGCAATGCCGCGGCATTCGCCCTCGCTCAGAGCCACCACCTGGCTGCCCTCGCTCAGTGTGGCGCCACTCAATGTGGCCACAATGGGCATCATGTTGGGGTAGCGGTGTCGGTTAAGCTCGTAGGGTGCAGCCTTGGTCTGCAGGCGGTGCGCACCGTAGAGCGCTTGCGCGTTAGCCACCGACGATACGGCATTGTAAGCAAAACTCTTGTCAGAGCCCGACTTGTACAGATAGCCGCGTCCGGGCTGCATGAGTTGCAGTGAACCAGTCCATTCGCCGTCGGCAGTGTAAGTGGCAAATCCGCCATCGAGCGTTTCGATGCAGTCGTCGGTGTCAGGTTCGAGCAAGGCGAGCGCATCGTTGAGCGACAGCGCTGTGCCGAGCGGATAGCCGAGCCAGTTCCAGCCGCGCACCAGTTCAATTTGTGTGGCGGTGGGGTTATACTGTTCGCCGGCGAAAGCCTTCTCGGCCGTGGCCGGTGCGAGCAGTTTCATAGTCTCGGCAGCGTTGATGCTCAGCAGGTTGCCCACCAGTCCGAGGTCGGGGTCGGCAATAGCCTCCCGCTCCTGCGTCACGATGCGCGTAGCCACACCATTCAGTTCGGTAGTGGCAAGCGGCGATGCCAAGTCGTGCGAGTTCCAGTTCCAGCCCTCGGCCAGCAGCAGTTTCACGTTGCTCTGTCGAATGGTGTAGTCAAAAGTCTGCACCTCGCTCTCGTCGGCATTGATGCCCACGGCCATAGCCTTGATGGTGACAGCATCGTTGATAACGATGGGTCGATCATACTTGATGCGTGTGGCAGCGTCGCAGGGACATGAACCGTCGGTGGTGTAGTAGATGGTAGCCCCCTCGCTCTCGGTGGTGAGTGCGATGGTCTGTCCGCGATATACCGCCGTGCCGCTCAGTCGTGAGGCACGTGGTGCCTTTACCGCGTTGAGCAGTGCGGGATCCACCACATTAACCATGGTAGTAGCCTCGAGCCCGGCGTCGGGCATGGCATACTTGATGGCCGTGGCACCCGGCAGTTGTGCGTTGATGGTAAAGGTAGCGTGTCCGTCGGCATCGAGTGTAAGCTCGGTGGCGTCGGTAGCCGCAATGAGGTCAGAAGCCGAGCCAAGCGTGATAGTCTTGCCAGCGGCAGCCTCGGCAGGCTGTGCGGCCACTCTTACGGTGAGCTGTGCGTTGTAGGCAATGTTCACCACATTGTCCACCACAATTTCGCGCACCTTCTTCTCCACGTCGAGCTGCTGTTCAAAGTTGTCGGTCATGCCAATGCCGGCATAGCTCTGCACGTTGCGCGACACGATGATGCGAGCCTCGTCGTAGTAGCCCAGTCGGTCGGTGGCCAGTCGCAGGCGCGATGCGTACTGCTGTTCGCTGCCCTCAATGGCCGCTTCGGCGTTGAGCAACTCAATTTGTGCGTCGGTAATGAGCACCTCGGTGTCGGCCGACTTACATTTGATGTAGATGTTGTCGGCAGTGAGTGTGGCGGGGTCCATATATTTAGAGAACTGCAGTTCCACGCCGTCCTCGTAGGCTCGTGCGCTCACCACCTCGGGTTGTGAGTTTTGCACCATGCCAATGTTCACGTCCATTTGTGGCGGTGGCACAGGCAGCCATTCCGACTGTGCGGGCTGGTAGCCCTCCTTTTCAAATCGCACTTGCCACAAGCCTTGTGGCACGTCCCACTGGTACATACCGTTTTCGTCGGTAAAGAGCGGGTTTTGCTGTGCATACTCCTCGGCATTCCACAGCACAACGTTCTCGTGCAAGTCGCCGTACATGTCCTCCACCGTCTCCTTGTAGTAGCAGGTGGCAGTTACGCCCTGCAGGCGGTTAGACGACACACCCTCGTAGACGTAGCCTGAGGGGTCGTGAATGGGTTGCTTGATAGGACGCGGCTGACAAGTGCAAGGGTTATGACCGCATTGCTTGCACTTTTTGCAAGTGCAGGGGTTATGATGGCAAATGGGACACTTGTCGTCATAGCATCTGAGAGAATAGATTCGGTTCTCGAGTCGTGAGAGATTTTTCTTGAATGTAAGACCATATACCTCTGATGCGGCCACATTTGCAACCGCAAGGCCGATGGCAATACCAACGGCACTCAGAGTTGTGCCTCCCGATGGCAGTGCTCCAGCTGCACCAGTTATAGCCAATGCTATTTGAGCTGCATCAGACACAATTTGCGCGCCATAATAAGCGCCTGCAGCCCAGCCCATGGCGGCAATGGCATTTTTGAGAGAGCGTGCTGCCGTGGCATCGTTTGGACATGGATCGGGCACTTTGTGGTAAGCTTCGATGACGTCGGTTAAGTCATCGACCATGCTGTTGCCTAACATCACAATGTCGAATGCTGCAAATGCGCCTCCTCCGATGCGGCCGATTCGCAGTCCGCTGGGTGATATGTTCTTGGTAAGCCAGTTAATAATCTTGTTGTTGACTATGGCCTCTTCAGCCAATGCCTTGTATCTTAGCTTAAGAGGATTTAATAAGAACTTGCTTGCTCCGCTTTTTTCGAGAGCCTTTATTGTTTCGTCAAGGTCGCATATCTCGTTGGCAATAGCAGCATTGCGCGCGTCAACGACGCGGTCAATGTCCTCAATGGTACTGGCGAGTTGCGTCATGTATGATCTGAAACGGTCAAGCCCATCTTTAAGTGAGTTGATATAAATCTGCATGCGTGCTTCAAAGCTCTCGCGTTTTGCCGCTTTGCACATGGCCTTAGCCAATGTAGACTTTTCGTTAGTCAGGTCAACTACGTAGCAGATGTTGTTGGCAATGTCAACGTATTTGAATGTAGAGTCTGTTGCCAACATATAGATGGGTGTGCTGTCAGTCTTCAGAATCTTAATAAATCCGAGTTCTTGGAGCGATGCTTCAGTATAATTGTCGGCAGTAGAGATGGTGATACCCTCAAGCATGCCATTTATACTCGTGATGTCCTGCGCTAAGAAATTAGACTTGAAGGGCGATATGCTGTCAGTCAAAATAGAGTCGCAACGTGCAATCAGAATGTCCAACTCGTCCTCATCGTAGATTTTGGGTTCTTTGTTAGACACGATGCCATACATATTGCTAACCTCTTGCTTTAAGGCTTCAACCGTTTGTTCATTGCAATCGTCTTTTGTCCACTCTTCGTATAGTTTGGCTGAAAGGCTGTCAGCTTGTTGCTTGAGTGAGGCAAAGTCTATTTTATCGTTGTTATATTGTTGTATCGTATTGTCGTACATTTCCGCATCAACAGAAGAATGCAAGTTTGCATCAATATCCACCTTTACACCAATAGGCAGGTTATTCGATTCAAAACGCTTGACAGCTGTCCAGCGGTCGATGGCTGGCATGTATTTTGCCTCGAGGTATTGCCATTCATTGCGGTCGGTGTAAACACCAATGGTAACCCCCTTGACAATGGTCGTGTCGTTGTTGGAGAGGTTGGCAGCAAAGGTGATGTCTGTGCCCGTGTAGAACATGTACGATTCGCCATCGTTAGTCTGTTTTTCAAGATCGAACGTAACAGCGATATTCTTACGAAGATAGGCATTGTAGAATGACATATCAACAGACTTTGCTACAATTTTCTCCTTGTTGTAGATGCACTCTTGTGAGCGCGTCTTAGTAAGTAAGCCCGATGCAGACTTGATGTCGGCATAGATGTTGTAGCGCTGCAAGTTGTAGGGGTTAGGCAGTTCGCTCTCAATTTGCCAATAGCCATTGGCAAGGGCACGGGTAGTGCCGAGAATTTCGCTGTTGGCATATACCACAATGTCGGAACGGCCTGAGGCCACACCGCTGATAATGATGTGCGGCGTGTTCACCTCAGAGGGCACATTGATGGCCACGTCCTGCACGGCATACTGTGCCGAGCCGATGGGCTGCACCATGTCCTTGCCCTTGAGGCGGAAGGCCACTGAGGCGTTGGGGGCGAAGGTGCCGCTCTGGGTGGGAATGACGCAGAAGCGCACGCGGTCGGTTATGTGACTGTTGTCGAGCGGCACGGTGATGGTGCGGCCGTTGAGCTGGTAGTACGATACTGTGGAACCAATCATGAGCGAACCGTCCACCATGTTGGTGCCCTCGGGCAGCTCAAACTGCAACTTGACACCCGACACATTGTCGCGGTAGACACTCTTAAAGTCCACTTTGGCCGTGAGGGTGAGGTAGTTGCCAGCCACGATGCTGCTCTTGTTGGCAGTGAACGAGGTGTTGGCACCTGTGTAGTAGAACTTGCTCTCATCGAAGTAGGGCACCACGGCGTTTTTGGCCGGTGTGATGAGGCCGCTGCGCACTGTGACGCGGTTGGCCACATAGTCGGTGCCGTTGATGAGGCCCGCCTGGTCGAACTGGCTGAGGTTGTACACAGAGTTGAAGAAGTCGCTCTGTCCCATGGTGACGAGGGTGTACTCTCCGTCCTTGAGTCCGCTGATGGTGAGGTCGGTGGCGGGGTAGGTGTAACGGTTGAGCAAGTTGCCCTGTGCGTCGTACAGAATGGCCAGCACGGTGGGGTTCTCGGTGGTGGTGTACACGGCGCGTATGCCGCCCAGCTGGGTGATGGGCACCTCGACGGTGAGTGCAAGGTCGGCAGTGATGCGTCCGCCCGTGGTGACGGGCATAAAGGCATCGGTTTTGCTGCTGGCCGTGATGGTGAGCGAGTCGCCCTCGTTGACGTCCTCGAGCAGCACGATGTCGGGGTACTGCACGTTGAAGTGGGTGATGGCGCGCTGTGCGGTTTGGTTGTAGATGGTGTAACTTACGTTTTGGTAGTCGTCGTAATAGTCCTTCACCTCAGGCTGCACGCCCTGTGCCACGCTGCTGGTGTAAGCGTAGCGTGTGGTGATGCGCGCGCCCTGAATGGGCTTGAGCAGCACGTCGGGCAGTTGTGCCGTGGCCACGGCCTGCAGGCTGTCGGGCAGGGTGTCGGTGCGGCTCACGTAGTCGGTAAGGGCGTAGGTGAGCACCGATGGTGCGCCGTAGCCGCTGAGGGTGTACTGTCCGCGCTGGTCGGTGCGGGCGGTCACGGCCTTGGTGTAGCGGCTGTTAAGCGTCTGGCTCATGGTGACGGTCACACCGCTCACGCCCTGCTGGGTGGTGCGGTCGATGACGCGGCCCGTGAGGGTGAGTGCTGGCAGCGGCTGTAGCGCAATGTGCAGGGCGTTGTCGGCCTCGACCACCTGGTAGAGGGTGTCGGCGGGCAGTGCATACTGCATGGCCACGCTCTGCGGCACGCTCACGGCACACATGACGGCGGTGCCGGCCACCTGGTTGGTAAGCTCGTTGCCCTGTGCCAGGTAGTTGCCGCTGGCGTCGAGCCAGTTGACGGTGGACTGCGCGGTGATGTCGGTGGCGCCGGCCGTGATGGTGGCCGCCACGGTGCGCAGCTGCTTCATGCGGTCGAGGTTGAATGCGATGCTCTGGCTCTCGAGTTCAATCTTTACGGTGTCGGTGCGCGCCAGTTCGGTGCCCTGCTGGTTGCGGAGCACGGCCACATAGCGTGTGTCGCGCATGAGGGTGTTGAAGGTGTAGTTGAGTCGGTCGGTCACCACGTAGCGGTAGCGCTGTCCCGTCTTGACGTTGATAAGCTCGAGGGGCATGTTTTTGTAACGGCCGTCGGCGCATGCCTCGGGCAGATTGACCTCAAGACTTGCCACGTTGTGCTGCACGGGCATGATGATGATGGTGCCGTTGCTGACGTAGTCCTTCCAGCCCTCGGCCTGCTCGTATATCTCGACCGAGGCTTTGGGTACGAACACGATGAGGCCCTTGTTCACGCCGTCGAACACGTAGCTGTCGAGTGTGGGGGGCGTGGTGGCGAGGCAGGTGAGTTCGGCCAGTGCGGTGGCGCCATTGAATGCGCTGTAGCCAATGCGTGTGATGCACGATGGCAGCATGATGCGCGTGAGGTGGTCGTTGCCGTACCAGCATGAGCCAGGCACGGTGGTGATGCCGTAGGTGCGGCTGAGGTCGACCACGGCGCAGGTGCTGAAGTTGTTGGCTATCTGGAAGTCGTTGCTGTTGACGTTGCCGGCCACGATGATTTTGCTCAAGGCCGAGGTGTTGCCACCTGTCACATCGTTGAGTGCGCCGCTCACATTGCCCGGCGTAAAGTCGTCGATGATGGCTGTGCCCTCGTCAGCGTCGTAGGCGTTGCGCCCCGGATTTTTGGGGCTTGAGGGGTTGTAGCGGTAGTGGCCGTAGAGCTGCACGGGTGCCGCGGGCATGGTGTAGTAAAGGTTGCGCGCGGTGGACAGGGTGTCGCCTGCCGCGTTGGTCCAGCACACAAACTCGAAGTTGGTGTTGGTGTAGGCGGTGAGGCTCACCTGGGCGCCAGCCTGGTAGTTGCGGCCGCCACCACTGAAGGAGCCTGCCCCAGCGGGTTTGGTGCTGGTGCTGAGCAGGTAGGTGGGCGCCTCGCCCTCGGGAAATGCGGGGAGCGAGGGGCTGCCGGGCTGGTACTTGAACTTGGCGGTGATAACTACATTGTGTGCGGGCATGGTGTAGTAGAAACTGGTTGAGGTGGAGAGGGTGTTGCCCTCGCCGTCAACCCAGTACTGGAACTTCATGCCGTTGTTTTGGCTGGCGCTCAGATAGACGCGCTGGCCGGCGGTGTACTTGTTGCCGCCCGTGGTGTTGAGCCCCGATGTGGCGGGCGAGCTGACCACGCGCAGTGTGTAGTAGTGCGTGGTGTCGCTGTCCGTGGTGGGGAAGTTTGGCAGTGGCGGATTGCTTGGGTCGTACCCTTCGGTCTGCGCCAGGGCAGTGAGGGTGCTGAGCCATGCCATTATGATGAATAATAATCTGTTCATATACTTGTTGTTATATATGTTTTTGGTTGACGGGTAGTTTTGTCTGCCTGCTTGAAGCTTCGGATTTAGGTTCGCACGGTCTGTTAGGCGCTGCGAAGAAACGCTACCTCTAATGGGGGCGACGCGTCCCGCGTCGGGATAGAGATAGAGATAGGAGTTAGACACGAACGCTACTGCTGCTAATAATAGTTGCATGTTTTCCCGACGCGAGACGCGTCGCCCCCATTAGAGGTAGCGTTCGGTGCTTTGGCCGCACCCGCCTAAACCCGAAACTTGAGTAAACTAACTTACCCGTTAACTCGTCAACTTGTCAACTCGTCAACTCGTCAACTTTATTTGATAACCTTCTTTCCACCCTTGATGTAGAGGCCCGGCGCCGTGGGGTTGTTCACCTTGCGTCCGTCGAGGGTGTAAGTGTCGTCGTTGCGGTCAGCCTCGTTGGCAGTGGCGGCATTGATGCCTGTGGCCACAGCGTCGAAGTGGAGCACAAAGCGGTCGGTGCTGTCGCCGGCTTTGGCTGTGAAGCTGTAGCCTGCGGTGCCGTTGAGCTGCAGCTTGGTGCCAGTGAGGCGGTCCTCAAGTGTGACTTGGCCGTCGGGCTGATTGCTGAGGCCGATGGTGTAGGTGCCATCGGTGCCGAAGTGCAGACCGAGCAGGGCCTGGCCATTGTTGAGCGGACGCTCGTTGATGGCGTAGCGTGTGGCACCGTTGATGGTGAAGATTTGCGACACGGCAGGCTCGGTGCCCGTAAACTTGGCGGCATCGCGGCTGAGGTCGTACTGCATGGTGGCAGCCTCGTTGATGACTACGCGGGTGCGGTCGGCCTGCTGTCCGTCCTTGGCCAGTGTGATGTTGAACACGGTGCGCTGTGCGGCAGTGTGGGCGTTGCTGTCGTAGGCTGCCCTGATGCGCTGCGGTGCGCTGGCCGGCTCTTCCTCCACAAGTGTGCGGGCGTAGCGGTCGGTCTGGCGTCCGTCCTTGAGGAAGGTGATGCTCTCCTGGTCGACGGGGCGTTGCACGAAGAAGGCTTCGGCGGGTGCGAGAATGTAACTGTCGTCTACCGGGCTGTAAGCCTCGTAGTTTCCGTTGTAGCTGTTCCACACCATGAAGGGCGCCCCGAAGTCGAGGAAGCGGGTGTCGAAGTAGCTTGGGTAGGGATTGCCAATGAGGTTCCAGCTGCGGTTGTGCTCAAACTCTGCAAGGTGCTCCTCAAGCGCCACGGTGCGGTTGTCGGCATTGAATATTTGCTGACGGTTGACGGTGGTGGTGAGGGGGCGCACGGTGAATTGGGCGGCATCGTAACTGCCGTTTTTGTCGTTAGGCTTGTAGCACTGCATGATGTAGCCCTTGCCAGCTTGCAGCACGTCATCGGCAGAGAGGTTTTGCCATACGGCAGCAGCATTGCCTGCTGCGCGCTCGGCACCCGAGTGGCCGCGTATTACCCATGAGGTGGTGCTGTCGACGGGTACAATGTCGCTCACCTTGACATCGAAGGGGAATGATACGAACTGCCAGCGGTTGGTGGCGTTCCAAAGGTTGATGGTGACGTTTTCGGCACGCATCTCGCCCTTGACAATGAGGCTGGTGGGGCGGAGATATCTATAGTTTTCGTTATAATAATAGCTGTCTTGCTCGTAAGAGTACTTGGCATACGGCGAGAGCACCATGCTGAAGTCGTTAACAGCGAGTTTGCTGCGTCCGCTGATGGTGAGGTTGCCGTGCTGGTAGTCACTGTTGCCCTGTGAGTCGGTAATCTGGTTATTGGTGACGGTAAGCTCGATGTCGGGACGGTAGTCGGGGTCGAGTTCATCGCGCAGGGTGAAGTAGAAGTCCTTGTTCACCTTGACGTACTGCGGCATGAAGTCGGAGGTGCGGAAGGTGTAGAACTGGTTCCAGCCTGTGGCTAACTGATACTCGGCAAGGCTCCATACAGGTACGTAGAGTACGGCCTTGGTGAGGTCGGCGCTTGTCAGGGGACAGCCATTGTCGGTGTTGGGGGGCATGACAGAGCGTGCCTCGATGGTGACGAGGCTGTCGCAGTCGTCGAAAGCAGACTGAGAGCAATATTCCAACGAACTGGGAAGTACGATTTCTGTGGCCTTGTTGTTAGCTAATGCATACAATTCAATGCGTGTCAGTCCTTCGTTAAGGTTGATTTGACGCAGATTGCGGCAGCCAGCAAATGCGGAGTTATATATATTGCGTAGGGTAGAGGGACAGTTGAGGGTGTCGATGGCTGTGTTTTGGAAAGCATAAGCCCAAATGTTGATAAGTCCCTCGTTGAGTGTGACTTTGCTCAGATTGCCATTTCCTTTAAAAGCATAGCCTCCAACCCATGTGGTTGATTTTGGAAGTGTTATTTCGCGGAGATCGCAGTTTCTGAAAGCATAATCGCCAAAGCCTGTTATACCGTCGTGCAGTTCGACACTTTGCAGAGAACTGCAATATTGGAAAGCGTACCACGGAATCTCTTTAAGTTTGGTGGGTATTTTGACAGTACTCAAACTGCGGCATTCTTCAAATGCGTAGCGGCCTAATGATGTAAGGCTGTCTGGCAGATGCACTTCTTGCAGTTGCCTTGCATGACTAAATGCATATTCTTCAATGGTCTCGACATTGTCGGGAATATTGACTGATGTCAGTGCTGTCCCTTGGAAGGCATAGGTGCCAATCTTTTTGAGAGTGGGAGGCAGCACCACCTTGTCGATGGCCCAACGGCCGCTGAAGGCGTTGCTTGGTATTTCGTCAATCAGGGCTTTGGAGAGATCGAGTTCGGTGAGGTTGGTCATTTGCGTAATCTTGCTCCAGTCATCGCTGTTGAGTTCGCCCTCGATGATGAGTTTGTTCACCTCTTGCAGATAGCCGGCCTCGTCAACTACCACATGGCCAAGGTCGCCAGCGGCAATTTTGCCTGTGCTGACAGTGACACCCTCGTCGCCACCGATGAGTACGGTGCGGTCGGTTTTCCAGGCATTGACAAGGCGGTAGGCGTGGAAACTCTCGCGGGGAATGGTTATTTTGATGTATGCGCGTTCGTAAGAGTAACTTTGATTATCTAATGACCCCAATGTGGGCGGCACATCGGCATTGACTTTGATGCGTTGCAGTTGTGGGCAGTTGTACACAACATTATCGCCCATGCGCTCCACATTGGCGGGTATTTCGAGGTCGGTAATGGCGCGGTAGTCAGACAAACCATAGTCGTTGATGTGGCGCAAGGTGCGTGGCAGGGTGAGTGTGTGCACTTTGTTTTGGGTGTAACGGTTGTCGTAGAGGGCCACAACGGCATAGGTTACGTCGTTGTAGCGCACAGTGGAGGGTATGACGAGGTCGGTTACATCGGCATTTCCGGTTTGCAGACCGGTGCAGGCTGCCACCTTGTGGTCTTGGTCGAGGTAGTAGCCCATGTTGTCGATGGTGTAGCGTTTGTCTGTGTTGATTGCCCAGTCGTCGATGCTTTGGTTGCTCGACACCTGTACGGCAATGCTCGTTTCGAGCGCGTTGAATGCAGCCAGATATTCAGCACTTGTTGAGGTGTTGACATCGATGGCGCGGCCAAGGGCTACGGCTTCGGAGATGTCGACATAGGCGCCCTCGTTGAGGATAGAGTCGGCTACAACGATGTCCTTCTGAATGAGCGGATAGTACGACACGGCTTTGCGCACATCGTTCAGTGTGGTGACCAGGGTGTTGTAGAGTGCCTCGTCGTCGGGTGCAGCATTATAGTTGTCAATCGCTGTTTGCAGCTCTTGCTTGAGGGGAGGATAGCCTTCAAGCGCGTTAACAAAGGCTGTTGCATTTGTTTGCGCATCGTCTGTTGCGATATCCGAAATGAAAGCGTAGGTTGTGCTATCGGCTTCGCCATAGCATTCATTCTTAAATGTAAGAATGTGTCTGCCAGGCGTGAGTGTAACGCTAAAAGTGTTGTTATAGGTGCCACCGTCCATTTCGCGAACGCGTTCATCGTCAATGAATATTTGTGTGTAAAAGATCCATTGATTATCAGCAGCTCCGTACGAGAACGATAGTTTTGTTTCTCTTTGTGCAATGATTTCCCATGACTTTTGTTCTACCGTGCCGTCTGTGCCTCCATAGACTATATATCTATTATGCTTCCACAGTTGCGCAAACGGAATGGTGTCGGGCAGTACCTCTTCGGTGTTGCCCGTACCGCCGTTGCCGATGGAGTCGGTGGGTGCGGTGGTGCCTTGGTCGGGCAGCACGGGGCTGACTACTTCGGAACTGTCAGCAATGGCCAGGCGCGGTGCACGGCTGGCCATGACCTGCACGGGGCAGAACATGAGGCCGAACAGGGCGAGGGCGCCTACGTGGCGGGCGCAGGCTGCGAAATAACTGCTTGAGGCTATGCCCACGGCGGGCGTGCCTTTACTTAACGGTAACACTTGCGTAGCCTTGTGACTACACATCTTGGCGTTTGTTTTTCCCATAGTAGTGTGTGTTAGTGTTAGGAAAGTTATGTTTGTTGTTCTCTCTATAATTATTATCTCTATCGGGCACTTAACAGGTGTGTAATGTGCCACAGATTTTCAAGTACAAATTTACGGGAAATAAACAAACGTTTCAATAGCTTAAATGCTTAGCGTGCGTAAGTGGTCGATTTTCGGGGTTAAGTGGCGCGTTTATGGGCATGAGTGGCAAAGTTTTTTTGATCGTAACCATACGACACGGGCAGACATGTACCCGTTTGGTTGTCAGCCTGTTGGTGCATGCCTGCCCGTTGTCATTATTATTGATGATGTGTGTGGGTGGGGTTGGTGCTTGAAGAAACGCGAGCACTAATGGGGGCGACGCGTCTCGCGTCGGGAAAGCAGGCCTCAATTATTAGCAGTAGAAGCGTTTGTATTTAACTTTTGTTTCTATCCCGACGCGAGACGCGTCGCCCCCATTAGTGGTAGCGTTTTGTGCTTGAGATTGTTCGGATATTTACGTTTTACCGAACAGTTCCCTTTGCCAGAATGGCAAACAAGTTGAGATAATAACAAAGATGATATT
>ERZ1026866.1126-NODE-1126-length-14391-cov-30.087891_pt1 | contig 14391 bp, 11 predicted proteins | sample MGYA00380163_ERZ1026866 | MGnify/ENA primary metagenome ERZ1026866 (study PRJEB33269, sample SAMEA4719799) | human gut metagenome | biome: human-associated habitat; feature: organic feature; material: feces | place: Cameroon | collected 2013-10 ...
CTCTAAGAATGTTGATGACCACAGTGTTAATGCATCACTACGTTATACCTTCTAAGAGAAGCTAAACTAACCTTTGGTTAGTCTTAACAGGTAAATTAGAATGTTAACCTAGTCAACAAAAGCCCTTGAGATTTCTCAGGGGCTTTTTGTTTGAGCATCAGAAAGCTAGAGATTGACCAGTAAGCAGATCCTAAGAGAAAGATCGTGCCGATCTGCAAAAATATGATTTTGGGGATCATATGATAAGAACGATCTTAGAGATCTGTTTTCAGAACTTTAATGTCTCAAAGCTAATTTTTCTGCAAAGTTAAACCACACCTTAATCGATTACTTTCTTATCTTCACCTTCGAGCCTATACTTTCTTAAAAAATATTCTAATTGTGACCGCATATGAGGCGCAGGTTGACCGAGTAGATGTCGTAAATATAAGCAGATCCCTTTAACAATTTAAAATCTCCTGTAATGCTTAAATTGCACTCAGGCAAGCATAAAGAGCTCCCTCTATGAAGTTATCATAAAAGGAAATAAGAACTCTCTGTGTGAGAGTTTATGAGGGTCCTAAAGGCATTTAGGATTTCAGGTAATTGGATTTGAAAAGTTAAACATTACTGCTCTAAATGAAATTCAAAGCAGTAAGTTAATTAAAGATCAGCGTAAACTGCGCTGTTTGAATCAAACTCCGGAGCTATTTCAGAATCAATTCTTGTTTTATTGAACTCTTGAACGAATTCTAGGAACTTGTCTTCTTTTACAGGTTTAGAGTAATGATAGCCCTGTAAGAACTCAACACCATTTGTTGCCAGAACTTCAGCCTGTTCAGCTGTTTCTACACCTTCGGCTACAACAGAAATACCTAAGGTATGGAACATCTTAATACAAGCTATCATGATGGTTCTTGCCTGCTCATTATTAGGCTCAAAAGCAGGCCAAATTAAAGACTTATCCATCTTCACAAGATCATACTTAACAGCAGCCACCTGAGACAGATTAGAATAACCAGTACCGAAGTCATCCATAGAAAACTTATAGCCAAATGACTTTAACTTCTCCATATTGTCTAAAGCAACCTTACCGCTACGTACTAAAGCTGTTTCTGTCACCTCAAGATTGATCATCTTAGGATCAAGACCAAAGCTCTTTACGGTCTGATGTAATCTAAAAGGGATGGTAGGATCTGCTATCTGAATACCTGAGAGGTTGACCTCGATATACTTGATACCAAGTTTTTCAACTTCATTATCTTTAATAAACTGACATACCTTTGAGAAGACCTGATCACCAATCTTACTGATTAGACCACGTCTTTCTGCTACAGGAATGAAAACCTCTGGTGAGATAAAACCAAATGACTTGGTATCTTTTAATCTTACTAAAGCTTCAGCTGACTCACAGCGATTAGTCTTGGTATTGATAATAGGCTGATATACAACATAGAAACCATCTTCATCTACTGCTCTTTGAATCAGTCTTTCAACAGAAAGAATATAGTTTCTCTTATCAGCAATTTCTTTATCAACGATTAAAACTGAGTGGTCATTCTGCGCTTCATAATGAGACTGACAGAATGAAATAAGTGAGAATAAAGACTCAGCATTATCAGCACTGGTAGGGCATTCTACTGCGCTTACAATATAAGTAGGCTGAATCGAACTATCCTCAATTAAGAGAGCCTTATCTGATACTTTATATCGAGCACTCCAATCGGTTAACTCTTCTTTTGAGAAGAGGATGAAACCAAAGCTGAATTCTGAAATTCTAAAGATATTACGGTTACTAAAATCAGGAATTGATTTTACTGATTTAGCAATACAATCTAAACAGGTTGATAAGCTGTAGGTTGAACGTAATGAAGTGGTGTTCTGCATTGAAAAACAGATCACATAGAAGTTCTTATTCTCACCAAAGAGCTCATCGATTACCATCTCAAAAGCATTGCGAGATAATAAAGAGTGAATATCCTTATCCTCATTCTCTTTTGAGTTCTCAAAGGAGATGTATACAAACATCACGATAAGAGCAATAGCTAAACTTATTAATGATGCTGTTGGTACCAAATACTGATAAATAGCAATGAACAGCCATGCAGCAAAGCAGAAAATAAAGTCATATTTAATTACTAAGTGTCTGTTTTTTACAGCATAAGCTAAAGCAGCAATTGCCATTACGCAGTAGGTAGCCGACATGACATAAACAATGTTTACTAAGGTGCCGTATGAGTATGAACCCTTTACAGAAACACTGTAGTTAATATCACCAAACAGAATACCTAAAATTGCAATTATCAGAGGAATGGCTCTTAATAGAAGTTCCAGTGTTGAATAGTTTTTGACCTTTCTTCCGCGTAAATCAATATAGATAAATACATAAAAGGCCACCAAAGACAAAGAAGCAAAAAAGAATTGATGAATAATTCTATTTATCAGAATTGAAAAATATTGAGGATGAAATGAGGCATATATACAACCAATGTCGCATACAATGCAGAAAATAGATAAGCCTAAGAAACCTTCAAATAATTCCGTTGAAAGTAACTTTACTCTTCTATATTGAAAAAATTCTATTGTAACTACTAGTACTACGCATAAGGCAACTAGTTGTGTGCCATAATCCATAGTTTTCTCCGATAATCTATTGTTCTAACTCATTCTACAATATGGAAAAATTTTTAACACTAGCAGTGCAAATTTAAATCGAGGCTATCACAAAAATTTTGATAATTAAGCGAATTTTGTATAAAAAATCCTCAGTGGAACATGTTATTGCATGAATTTTCTCCACTGAGGATCTTTATATCTAACTGCTTGAAAGCGCTGTTAATAACCCTAACAGCAAAAAAGCTTACAGTTAATTTTAAAGATTATCTAGCATTCTTATCTTCAAAGTATTTTTCTTCATTACCCCATGAAGCAACACCACTTTGATCTTTCATTAAAGAAGCTGTAAATACAGGCTCTTTGATGCCCTGTTTCTTCTGAGAAATGTAGTTATCAAATGCATAGAATGCGTACTTACCTAGGCGAACAATAGCATAAAGGTTGGTTAATGCTAATAGAGCCATACATAAGTCAGCTAAATCCCATACTACTGACAGTGAAGCATATGAACCGAAGAATACCATTGCAACAACTAAGATTCTGAAGACAGTCATTACATAGGTGTTCTTAGTTAAGTACATGATGTTAACTTCACCATAGTAGTAGTTACCAATGATTGAGCTGAAGGCAAATAAGGTAATGGTAAATGACATGAAGTATCTGCACCACTCACCTAACTGAGATGATAGAGATTCCTGAACTAGAGCAATACCAGTTACATCACCGCCGATTTCATATTTACCTGATAGTAAAACAATCACTGCTGAAGCTGAGCAGATAAATAAGGTATCAACGAATACACCGAAAGCCTGGATTAAGCCCTGCTTTACAGGATGAGATGTGGTAGCACAAGCAGCTGCATTTGGAACAGAACCTTCACCAGCTTCGTTAGAGAACAGACCACGCTTAATACCAGTCATGATCACTGCAGCAAAACCGCCAGCTACAGCTGACTGAGGAGCAAAAGCGTCATGGAAGATTAAGTAGAACATCTCAGGTACTGCTGATAAGTTCTTGAAGAAGATAACTAAAGCTACAATCAGGTATAAAGTTGCCATGATTGGAACTAAGAACTCAGTTACTTTTGCAATACGGTGAGCACCACCAAAGATCACCATTGAGGTTAAGATACATAGAACTAAACCGGTGATGATGGTGTCAAAGCCCATACTGTCATTTAATGCCATAGCAATGGTATTTGACTGTACTGAGTTATAGCTTAGAGCAAAAGTAATGGTAATTAAAACAGCAAATAAAGCTGCAACAGCAGGCTGTTTTAAAGCATTGCGGATGTAGTAAGCAGGACCACCGTGGTAACCACCCTCACGGAATGGAACCTTGTAGATCTGAGCTAAGGTACTCTCAACGAAGCCTGTTGCTGAACCGATTAAAGCGATGACCCACATCCAGAAGATTGCACCTGGACCACCTAAGGTTACTGCAATTGCGATACCTGCAATGTTACCTACACCTACACGTGAAGCTGTACTGATACAGAATGCCTGGAAAGAGCTGATCTCCTTACCCTTAGTTTTATGACCAACGATACCGTGTCTTAAAACACGAACCATTTCACCAACGTAGAAGATCTGAACGAACTTGGTTTTGATAGTGAAATATATGCCTAAACCAATCAAAACAACGATTAAGACATAAGACCACAGAACGCCATTAACAGCATTAATGGCTGAATCTAAAGTGTCTAGCATTTGAGTTATATCCAGTTAAGTAAAAAATTCAGTGACTATCTTTTCAGTGACATTTTATGTTGTTGCGCTTTTTAAGACGCAGGAACTTAATTTTTCATTAAATTTCTAGTCAAAGATTGTAAAAATCAGGTTATTGTCCCACAAAAAGCCTTTTTTACAAAGAGGGATATGAACTGCGCCGTTTTTGTTCATGCTTTTTGTACACTTCAATTTACAAAATGCATGTGGTAACAGATTTTGGTGAGTGGTTAAATGAGGTTATGTTGAAAATAGGAGTTACTCTCTTTGCTATGCTGTACGTAACACCTTTTTCCTAAGATTTATATAGCTCAGAGTCATTAAGACTACACTTACAGCCCACGACACAGGATAAACTAAAAGCACACCTTCAAAATTATTGAGTACAGGTAGCGCAAATAGGATCCATAAAATTCTGAAGATACAGAATGAGAACAGCAATACCACCATTGGAACTAAACTCTTACCCGCCCCCCTTATTGCTCCTGCAAAGACCTGGGTAAAGCCTAACATGCCATAGAATGGGCAGAAATACAGCATTGCAAGATATGCATAGTGGATAGCTTCTCTATCTGAGGTAAACAAGCTTAGAATTGGATTGTGGAAGACAAGCATGATAATGCCGATACCTGCTGTATAGGTAACTCCTATGATAAGACCACAAATGACACCTTTTTTAACGCGCTCAATACAGCCAGCGCCATAGTTTTGTCCTACAAAGGTTGCCATTGCAAGAGAAATACTCAACAAAGGCAAAATATCAAAACCGTCTATCTTAAGATAGATACCATAACCTGCGATGGTCTCGTAGCCAAAGACATTAACGCTTGACTGAATTAGCACATTTGAAAAACAGATCACGGTGTTCTGCATTCCAGCAGGAATGCCCATACGAAGAATTCTCACTAACATCTGCCTATGGAAACGGATTGCTTTTAAATAGACTCTGCATTCATTTTTTGTAGTCATGACGTAGTGTAATGAGAAGATACAGGCTAAAAGCTGACTGATGTTAGTGGCTATAGCAGCTCCTGCTACTCCCATATCAAAGACAACAATAAACAGTAAATCTAAAACTACATTGATAACTGAAGCATAAGCTAAATAGAGTAAAGATCTTTTGGAATTACCAGAGGCATTTAAAATGCCTGCAATCATGTTGTAGAAGATGGTGAAAATAAGACCAAAAGAGTAGATAAATAAGTAGGTAACAGAGTCATCTAAAATATCTTTTGGAGTATTCATTGACTCTACCATAGGCCTTGTTAACAGCGCACACAGCACGGTTAAAACCACACCCAAAACTAGTGAAAAAGCTAAAGAGGTATGCACTGATCTGAAGACATTACGTCTGTTTTTAGCACCTAAACATTGAGCAATAACAACACCTGCGCCAACTGCTATACCCTGACAACCTGAAATAATTACTGTCACTATCATGGAGGTTGAAGATACTGCTGCTAATGCCTGTGATCCTACGTAGTTACCTACGATAATTGAATCAACAGTTGAATACATCTGTTGCAGGAAATTGCCTAAGATCAGAGGAATAGAAAAGAAAAGCAAGATCTTAAAGATATTGCCTTCTGTCATGAGTGTGATTTTGCTTTTTTGCTTGTCAGTCATAGTCTTAAATAATCTTTTTTTGCTTATTGTATGCCAATTTGCAAAATAGTCACTAGTAGGGCACTAATGATCAAGGATTAGACTTGAGACAACATGTATTGAGTGAGGTTAGTTTGAAATGTTTTCAGTATTATCTTGAGAGAGATGTTCTAATATTTCATTAGAAGATTGCTTAAATTTCTCCTCATCATCGACCATAGCACTTAATGAGGCTGTTAACTTTTCAATTTCATCAAGATTTCATTTTATGAATATACTGTAACTATGTAGAAGGCACAAATTGTATAAGTTCTTGAAAAGTTGACATTTATCTTCTCCGTGAAATAATTACGGCACAAAATACAACCTAAAAGCTAAGAAATTACCATGCAGACAGATTTAACCAATGGAAGTGTTTTAAAGAACATTGCCTTATTCTCACTTCCTTTCTTTTTATCTTATTTCTTACAAACTCTTTATGGTTTAGCTGATCTTTTCATCATAGGTCAGTTCGATGGAGTAGATAGCATTACAGCTGTATCCATTGGTTCACAGATCATGCATATGATAACTGTCATGATTGTAGGTTTATCTATGGGCGCTACTGTATGTATTGCTCAGGCTGTAGGAGCTAAAGATAAAGAGAAGTTAAGATACTGCATTGGTAATACTGTCACCGTATTTTTTATTGTATCTTTGATCCTTACAGGATTGTTGCTGTTCTATACTGACTTTATTGTAGGTGTAGTAAAAACTCCAACTGAAGCTGTAGCAGGCACCAAAGAGTACCTTATCATCTGCTTTATCGGAATTCCTTTAATCACTGCTTATAACATCGTAAGTTCTATTCTAAGAGGCATGGGTGATTCAAAATCCCCTATGTACTTTATTGCTATAGCTTGTGTTGCCAATATCATTTTAGACTATGTATTTATCGGTTATTTTAAGTTAGGAGCAGTAGGTGCAGCCTTAGGTACTACTTTATCTCAGGGCATTAGTGTTATCTGTGCCCTCACCTATATCAATAGAAATAACTCAAGCGACTCATTCTCTTTTGCCTATTTAAAATTAAAAGGCAACATTGCCAAAAGATTATTACGCATTGGTATTCCTATCTGCGCTCAGGACGGATTTATTCAGGTAGCCTTCATGGTGATAACCGTCATTGCCAATATGCGTGGTTTAACAGATGCTGCAGCTGTTGGTATTGTTGAAAAGCTCATAAGCTTTATCTTCCTGGTACCATCTTCTATGCTCTCTACAGTATCAGCTATGGGTGCTCAGAATATTGGTGCAGGTAAAATTGACAGAGCTAAACAGACCTTACGCTATGCTATCTACATTACCTTTATCTTTGGTGTGATTGTAGGAATTCTCTTCCAGTTTATCGCTGAAAACGCCCTTGAACTGTTCACTGAAAATCATTCTGTAATCGTCTCAGGTGGTAAGTACTTACAGGGTTATATTTGGGACTGTATGTTCGCAGGTATTGCCTTTAGCTTCAGTGGTTTCTTCTGTGCTTTAGGTAAATCAGAAATTTCCTTCTTGCATAACTTAATTTCGATTGTAACTTTAAGAGCTCCCGGTGCTTATGTAGCATCAATCATGTACCCTACAACCCTGTTGCCAATGGGTCTTGCTACAGCTAGTGGCTCCTTGCTCTCTGCAATTATCTGTACCATTGCTTATAAGGTTATTGCAAAGAAACTCTAATCTTAAGCGCATATTGATTTAGTAAAATATTTTACTATTACAGGTAATCGTATGCGCACTCGTGAAATCGTCAATGAGATAAATTCTCTTTTAAATCAGAGCACCTATCTTTATGCGCAATATGCGCAAGAGAACAGAATTTCATATGTAGAGATGATGGTGCTTTATTCCCTCTTAAATACATATGCTCCTCTTACTCAAATAGAACTGGGTGCTTACTATGTCATCTCTAAGCAAAGCATAAACTCTGCTGTAAAAAAAATACAAAACAGAAGGTTTCATCCTTACTGTTCAAGATGAAAAAGATAAAAGACAAAAGTATTTAAAACTTACGTCTTCAGGTGAAAAGTACGCACACTCTGTTTTGGACAAAATGATGAAAATTGAGGATGAAGTCACTGCTATTTTAGGAGATAAGAACAAAGCCATCATAGATGGACTTGAAATGTACAACATGCTGTTAGAGAAGAGACCTAACAAGAAGGATCAATAATCTTATGTTTCAAGGTTACGATTTAAAACACTTTTTTAAATTCATCATTCCATCAATTCTTGCCTTTACCATTTTAGGTGTTTACTCCGTTGTTGATGGATTCTTCATGGGCAATGCTCTAGGTGATGCTGGTGTTTCTGCTATTAACATTGTCTTCCCTGCTGTAGCATTAACCTTTGCTCTAGGCTCAGGTATTGGTTTAGGTGGTGCTGTAATTTGGTCTATTGAATCAGGACGTGGCAATTTAGAAAAAGCCTATAAGAGTTTAAAAGTTGCCTTAATCTTACTGGCTCTCGTCTCTTTAATTATCACCATCGTGCCTTTTGTATGGATGGACGAAATTCTTGATGTATTAGGAGCTAGAGGTGATGTTGCATCTTATGGCAAGATTTACTTATGGTACATGTTTGGTGCTACCATTATTCAGTTATCAGGATCAGTCTTTGTACCCTATGTGAGAAACAATGGCGGTGTAACCTATGCAACTTACTTCATGGTCATTGGTTTTGTCATGAACATTGTTCTAGACTATGTACTCATCATGATCTTTCCTTTTGGAATTCATGGTGCTGCCATCGCAACTTTATTAAGCCAGGCAGTTACTATAGTTGGCTACATCTATTACATTAAAAAACACCAGATGCTAAAGCTTTCAAAGCCTGTATATGTACAGAAAACATCACTTAAGATCATGAAAATTGGTATTGCGCAGTTTGGTATCAATATGTCACCTATGGTCTCTATCTTTTTTATGAACGCTATTCACTTTATTATGGCGGAGCTTTAGCGGTATCAACCATTTCTTGTATTGAATTCATACTCTTCTTTGTATACTGCGTTCTTCAAGGCGTAGGCGCAGGTGCTCAGCCTTTGACGAGTAGATTCTATGGAGAAAGGAGATTTACTGACTACGCAATTACAAGACGCCTGTCCTTGTTCACAGCGCTGTTTTTATCAACTGTAAGTATCGTCATCATTTTTGTTGCAAGAGATAATTTAGGCAATTTATTTGGTACTTCTGATGAGGCAGCACTTGAGATTGCAATTGCAACTCCAGTGTTCTTAGTAGGTATGTTCTTTTATGCTTAAAGCATGATCTGCTCAAGTGCCTTTTATTCAACTGAGCGTGAAACCCTATCTTACGTCTGCATTTATGCCGAACCTATCATGCTAATCGTTTTACTTTTGATTATTCCAAGATTCTACTCACTTACAGGTATATGGTGGTGTATGGTGTTATCGCAAATTCTTACAGCATGTATCAGCTTTTATCTAAGTAAAAAGACCCATGTAAAAAGAGATAGGAGCAAAGGAGAATAAAACAGTAGAGCTTAAAGGAAAGTTTTAATAAGAACTGATAATTACTACAAGGCCAAGCAATATAGCCTGACCTTGTGATTAAATTACTTTAATTGAGAAATCTTTTACTTTAATAGATTGTCATCTGTAAAGTAATCAATACGCATTGCGTGCTTTACTTCACTTAAAGTCTGAGCTGCAGTTTCACGTGCTTTAGCTGTACCCTGCTTTAAGATCTCATAAACATCAGGAAGTCTCTTTTCCCAATCATTGCGTCTTTCACGAATTGGGCGAAGTTCTGTCTGGATAACATTGTTTAAGAACTTCTTAACTACCATGTCACCTAAACCGCCACGCTGATAATGAGCTTTTAACTCATCTAGGTTCTTGTAGTCAGGTAAGTACTCAGCAAAATACTCATCCTTGCAGAATGCATCAAGATAAGTAAATACAGGGTTGCCTTCAACATGACCAGGATCTTCTCTACGCAGGTGAGTAGGATCTGTGAACATAGACATAACTTTCTTTTTGGTGTCTTCTTCAGTGTCTGATAAGTAGATGCAGTTACCTAATGACTTACTCATCTTAGCTTTACCATCGATACCAGGTAATCTTAAGCATGATTTATTAGTAGGTAATACAATCTTTGGCTCAACTAGGGTCTCACCGTAAACTTCGTTGAACTTTCTTACAATTTCACAGCACTGCTCAATCATTGGCATCTGATCTTCACCTGCAGGAACTGTAGTTGCCTTAAAGGCGGTGATATCTGATGCTTGACTTACTGGATAGCAGAAAAAGCCTAATGGCAGACTTGTTTCAAAATTCTTTTGCTTAATCTCTGCTTTTACAGTTGGGTTACGCTGAACACGAGATACAGTTACTAAGTTCATGTAGTAAACAGTAAGCTCAGCTAACTCAGGGATCATTGACTGAATAAAGATATTTGACTTGGTAGGGTCAATACCGCAGCTTAAATAATCTAAAGCTACCTGCATTACATTCTGGCGAACTTTTTCAGGATTATCAGCATTGTCAGTTAAAGCCTGAGCATCTGCGACCATGATATAAACTTCATCGTACTCGCCTGAATTTTGCAGACTAACGCGCTCTTTTAATGAACCTACATAATGACCTACATGTAGGCGGCCAGTTGGTCTGTCACCTGTCAAAATAATCTTTTTCACAATAATCTCCGTTTATTTATTCTTTTGAAAGTTGAATTCAACTTTGAATACGACTTAACCAGATCTTAAATAAGAGGCTGTTTCTGTGTACTATTTTACTAATACAAAAAGGAGTGGTAAACACTTATCAAAAACAGTCCATTATTATGCATGATCTTTTCGAAAATTTAGAGAATTAAGCTAGCATTGAAATGATAAGTGTGAACTCTGATACACAAAGAGGGAAAAAAGAAATTTGCTAGAAGAAATTTAGCTGGAAACACAAAGCTACATCTTAACTTAGGTTGTAAGACGTAGTTTTAAAGATAAAGGTAAATTGACTTTTATTTATTACTTCTGTTTTTCTACATCAGGATGCCATTTAGCAAAGGCTTCTAATTTCTCAGGAGCATTAGTGTAATAACGCTCATCCTTATTGATAGCAGCAATTACATTCCTCGCATCAACAGTTAAAGCAAAATCGAAAATATCAAAATCTGCTCTAATGTGATCTGGGTTCTTTGAACCTGGAATTACAATATTGCCATCATGGATATGCCATCTTAAGATGATTTGAGCAATAGTTTTGCCATACTTATTAGCTAAATCTGCAAAGACCTTTTCATTTAAGAGGTTCTTATCACCATGGCCTAATGGATACCATAACTGAGGAACAATACCGTTTTGTTTTAGATAAGCTTTAAGTTCTAATTCACGCAGATATGAATGTAACTCTGTCTGTAAAAACACAGTTTTTACCTCACAGATAGATAAGATCTCAGCAACTTTTATAAAAGTACTTAACTGAGGATTGTACATAGGTAAACTCTAACCTTTCATACCTAACATCAAACAATAATCATATCAGATTTAGGAATTTCACCATGATATTGATAGTATTCAAAATCGAAGGTAACATTCTCCTTGCCATCACATCAAGATCTTTTAAGGTGCTATTGGGGCAAGTGTATCCAATCTTTTCCCAGCAGTTTGAGCAATTCTGTACGGAAATAAGACCATTTCTTAGATAACTGTCGCAGTCTACTTTAACTATGACCTTCTTCATGATTATTCTCTTTTTTCCATGAGGAAGTTTCTTTATCTTTTAATGTATATCAGGAGCTTTAAAGCACATTTTAGCAATGGTAATTATGCCATCACGGATCTTTTCTTCATTTCTATGCTTATCATCATTCAAGTTAAAACTACCATACTCATAGGTTACGGTATGGTCATCTTCAGATACTAACTTTACAAACGCTCCAAAACCAAGGCTAATAATCTGTTAACTCTTGTTGCTAGATCTGTCTTTCAGAGAGAGTTATAAAATATAATCAAAGCTCTTAAAGTAAATCCTAAAAAATTGAAATTATAACAGTATAATTGATACATATTTTTATATTCAAGATATTTTGGATTGCGCTTGAAGAGCTTTACATTTTTTTCTAGTAATCAATTCTCTCTATTTTGAAGATAACTGGTCTTGTTCCATCAGAGCAGCATGTAATCATGGTGTTTTCTTCTTTCATCCAGCCTTTCATGATAGATCCGCCCTGTAAGCCTGTATAAATATATCTTGAAATTGCATCCCAGGCTTCAGAGCAAAAAGGCTTTTTAGGGCCACCTGCAACAGTATCTGGATCTGCATCAGTCTTAACAAGAGTATTTAATCCCATGTTCCAAAAATCATCTTTTTCATCATCTCGGTAAAAGATAAATTCATCACCTACGTTATAACAAGGACATGCACCTGATTGAGGATTTGCACAATATTTCTTCTGTAATTCTGGATAGAGCTTTTTATCTAATACTGTTACTTTTACTTTATATTTCATATTTATGTTCTCCTGACTAACTTTTCAATGTATTGCAGAGGATCACTCCTCATGACGAGCTAAATGAAGTAGATAAATTTGAACTTTATACAAGTTTAAAAACTAAAAACTTTTGGTAACATATGATGACTTTTAAAATAATCTTCAATGTTTGCTATACAACGTAGATTTGTAGATTTTTCCAAAATCGGTAAGAACTATGCTAAAACCACGATATTATTTTGCCGACGATTTTGCTTCTTTTTATGAGTACTTTCTTTCACAGCCTCATAAAGAAAGACTCTTTAAAAAAGGAGAATACCTATGGAAACCAGATCAACCTTATGATCGGATCCAGTACTATGTTTATGGAGCTTCATTTCACTTTGCTGAACATGAGAGTGGTCGACGCAAGATCATTAGTTTTCATGGAAAAGGTACAATTTTTCCAGGTTATCACACCACTGATTTTCGAATTGAGCGGACGATAACAACTGTAGCGCTTACAGAAATAAAGGTATTAGAATTTACGATATCTCAGTTCAAGGCTATGTTTGACAGTAACGTAAAGCTTGCTCAAAGCGTGGTCAATTGGTATTCAAAGTACATCAATCGATTTCTCTTTGAAACTATCCATCAAGAATTCAATTCATCCCAGGTAAAGCTTTGCAACCTTTTGTATCTATTAACTTTGAATCAACCTTCTAATTCAGGACTTGAAATTCAAATGACCCAGGAAGATATTGCAGATCTTATTGGAATGAGTAGGGTTCAAATTACAAGAGAGTTAGCCGAACTAAGAGATAAAGGTATTCTAGCTACCACTCGAGGAAAAATTACAATTACAAATATCAAAGAACTAGCTTCACTTTGCACCGATGAAACCATGTAGTTTACAAACTACATCTGCATTGTATGTATCGGTATTTATCTTTTCTGCATCAGGTGAAGCATAAATATGAAAAAAGCAGAATAAAGATAAAAACTCAAACTTTGCTCGTATTCTCTCTTAACGAGTGATTATGCATATTTATACTCTTATACTTGCTAAAAGCTAGCTTGTTTATATTCAATGAAACTATTTTCCAACAAATCGATATTTTCCTTTTCCACCCCCAGAAACCGGTTCGATAATTTTTAGCTCAAGCATTTTTTTTAATAAGGATGAACTTCCTGTATTTTTTAGACCAAGCACTTTTATTACATCGGCTCGACCAAATACTTTTTCAAAAGCAAAAATTTCTTTTAATTTTTGAATATGCTCAATGGTCTTTGTAGATAAGTTTTCTTCTACATCAAAATTTGCAATATCAATGTTCGCTTTTTTAGTGTCAATGTTCGCTTTTTTAGTGTCAATGTTCGCTTTTTCGGTATCAATGTTCGCTTTTTCATATAAATTTAACGAACGTCTTACATGCAACTCTCTATTACGAAGAGGATTGTTTTCATTCAGCAAAAGATTCCTTAAGAACAGCTCTAAATATTCTGTCGTCTCGTGAATTCCATTTTTTAAATCGTTGTAGTTAGCTCTAACTAAAGCATTACGGAAATATCAAGCATTTTCAGCAAATGTGCCATTAGTTACGTCAAATCCAAGAGTATGTAAATATTTAATTAAGAAAACAGCTGTGGTTCTAGTGTTTCCTTCTCCAAAGACATGTATCTGCCACAATCTAGAAATAAAAACAGCTAAATGGTGAATAATTTCATCCATTGAAAGATTTTTGTATGAAAACTTTTTCTCACAAGAAAAATCGTAATCAAGAGTTGCAAGCAACTCTGTTGCACTACCGTAAATAACGGTGGCACCATCTAGAACCCACTCTTTTTTTGTAATGTTGTAATCACGGATTCGACCTGCGTGTGAGTAGATCCCTGTAAACAGCTTTCTATGGATAGAAATGTACTCCTGATAAGTAAAACTAAAAGCTGTTATGAACGAGACCATGTCAAGTAAATTTTTAATAATTGCAAATAAT
>ERZ1026866.1128-NODE-1128-length-14361-cov-4.795470_pt1 | contig 14361 bp, 11 predicted proteins | sample MGYA00380163_ERZ1026866 | MGnify/ENA primary metagenome ERZ1026866 (study PRJEB33269, sample SAMEA4719799) | human gut metagenome | biome: human-associated habitat; feature: organic feature; material: feces | place: Cameroon | collected 2013-10 ...
GAATAATAGGAGAACCATGACATTTAAAGAACTGAATCTGTCCGCCCCGCTGCTGCGCGCTGTGCAGGAAGCGGGCTACGAGACCCCCTCGCCCATTCAGGCATCGGCCATCCCGCCGGTGCTGGCAGGCCGGGATCTGATGGGCTGCGCCCAGACCGGCACCGGCAAGACGGCTGCCTTTGCGCTGCCCATGCTGGACCGCCTCACAGCCAACCCGCCCCGCCGCAAGGGGGCTATCCGGGCCCTGATCCTCACGCCCACCCGCGAGCTTGCTTTGCAGATCGGCGAGAGCTTTGAAGCCTACGGCAAGTACCTCAAGCTGCGCAGCACCGTCATCTTCGGCGGCGTGGGCCAGGCACCCCAGGTGGAAGCGCTGAAAAAGGGCGTGGACATCCTCATCGCCTGCCCGGGACGGCTCAACGACCTGATCGGTCAGGGCTTCATCGACCTGTCGGACCTTGAAATTTTTGTGCTGGACGAAGCCGACCGCATGCTGGATATGGGCTTTGTGCACGACGTGAAAAAGGTGATCGCCAAGCTGCCCAAGGAGCGCCAGAACCTGATGTTCAGCGCCACCATGCCCGCCGAGATCGAGCAGCTGGCCGCCGGCATCCTGCGCAAGCCCGCCTTCGTCAAGGTGGACCCGGTGTCCAGCACGGTGGACCGCATCCAGCAGAGCCTTTACCATGTGGAAAAGGGCAACAAGAAATTTCTGCTGCCCTGGCTCATCAAGAACCTGCAGCCCCCGGTGGTGAACGCGCTGGTGTTCAGCCGCACCAAGCACGGTGCGGATAAGATCGCCCGCGACCTGACCAAGCAGGGCATCCCGGCAGCGGCCATCCACGGGAACAAGAGCCAGACCGCCCGCGTCACCGCGCTGGAAGATTTCAAGGCCGGTAAGACAAAGGTGCTGGTGGCCACCGACATCGCCGCCCGCGGCATCGACATCAGTGAGCTGTCCCATGTGTTCAACTACGACCTGCCCGAGGTGCCGGAGACCTACGTGCACCGCATTGGCCGCACGGCCCGCGCCGGTGCCGACGGCACGGCTGTCAGCTTCTGCGCGCCCGAGGAGCAGGAATATCTGGCGGGCATCGAAAAGCTGAACCGCCGCAAGATCCCGGTGGTGAGCGGCCACCCCTGGGACGGCGTGCCCGCCCCGGTGCGCCCGGAGCCGCCGGTGCGCGGCAAAAAGCCGAAGGCTGCCCCCGCACAGGCCGACACGCAGCCCGAACCGCAGGCACAGAAGGCCGCCAAGGCTGAAAAACCTGCAGCCGCAAAGGCAAAGCCTGAAAAAAAGGCTGCCGCCGCGCCCAAGGCGCAGGCAAAGCAGCCCGCAAAACTGGAAAAAGAGGAACAACCCATGGATGATACCAAGCGTACTTCCGGCGGGCGCAATAATGACCGCCGTTCCAATAACAACAACAGCCGTCCCCGCCGGGAACAGAATGCCCCGGCCCGCGGCAGCAATGCACAGCCCAAGTTCGACCCGCACTTTGTGAGCGCGCCGGAGGCTACCCCGCTGCGCCCGGCCAAGAAGACCCCGGCAGCTCCTGCTGCCCCGGCCATCCGCAGTGCCGCTCAGCCGGCCCAGAACAATGCACAGGGCCGCCGCAATGACCGCAGTGACCGCCCGGCCCGTGGTGCCCAGAACGGCCAGAGCACCCAGAATGCAGAGCAGAGCCGCAGCCGGAATGACCAGCGCGGCCGCAGCCAGAACACGGGCCGCAGTGCCCAGCCCGCCCGCGCCCCCAAGGCAGAGCCTGCCCGCCGTGGCCGCGGCGCGGCCGCCCGCGATGAGGACCCGGGCCTTGTGCTCATCAGCCGCCGCCCGCCGCAGCAGAAGTTCACGAACTTTGAGGAGTATATGAACGCCCACGGCGGTGCCACCGCCCCCATTGAGGACCACAGCGACGAAGTATGAGCAGAAGTGAACCGTTCGCCCCGTGGCAGTGCCCGCTGTGCGGCGCGCGCCTTTCCGGGGACAGCGTCCTGAAATGCGAAAAAAGCCACTGCTTTGACCGCGCCAAAGAGGGCTACTGGCATCTTCTGCCGGTGCAGAGCATGCGCACCAAAGCTCCCGGCGACAGCAAAGAGATGGTGGCGGCCCGCCGCGCCTTTCTGAACGCCGGGTACTACGGCATCTTCGGCAAGGCGCTGGGCGAGCTGTGCGTCGAGTATGGCGTGCCTGCCGCCCCGGATGCGCCGCTGCACCTGCTGGATGCAGGCTGCGGCGAGGGCTGGTACGACCGGTGCATCGCGCAGAAATTTGCCGAGACCGGCCGCCCGCTGCAGCTGGCGGGCTTTGACATCGCAAAGCCGGCGGTGCGTCTGGCCGCGAAGGCCCTGCCCACCGCGCAGTACGCCGTGGCGTCCAGCTTTGGCCAGCCCGTGCGCACCGGCTGGGCCGATCTGCTGCTGAACTGCTTTTCGCCCTTTGCGCAGGAGGAATTTCTGCGGGTGCTGCGCCCGGGCGGGCGGATGATCTACGTGGTGCCCGGGGCCGAGCACCTTTATCAGATGAAGGCGGTGCTGTACGAAAAGCCCTACAAGAACCCGGTGCAGGAGATCGCCTACGAAGGCTTCAAGGCCATCGGAGAGCGGGAAGTTGCGGGGCGCATCACGGTGCCCCACGAGCAGCTGGAAGCGCTGTTCGCCATGACGCCCTACTACTGGAAGACCCCGCGCGGCGGTGCCGAGCGTCTGGCCGCACTGCCGGAACTGGAAACGGAAATTTCGTTCCGGTTCCTGGTGTTTGAAAAACTTTGAGAAATAAAAAACTCCCCCGGCAACGCCGGGGGAGTTTTTGCGTCATAACGTCAGGTATGATATTCCATCCATTTGCCTTTCCAGGCGTAAAGAGCCATCAGTACGGCACCCAGCCCCCAGCTGACCGGGTACAACAGGAAGATGCCGTTGATGGTGGAAAAGGAGGGCAGCACCCACTGGATCCACACAATGCGGAACAGGCACAGCGACACCAGCAGCACCACCATGGGCGGCACGCTGGCCCCGGTGCCGCGCACCGCGCCTGCCAGCCCGTGCAGGATGCTGAGCAGGAAGTAGAACGGGCAGAACCAGTGCATGGCCAGCTTGCCAAAGGCAATGACGGCTTCGTCCCGGGTGAACAGGTGCAGGATGAAGTCCTGTCCGGCCAGCAGAGCCGCGCCGGTGCACAGGGTGTAAAGGATGCCGATGCCCAAGGTCACCCAGACGGCCTTTTTTACCCGGTCCAGCCGCCCGGCACCGTAGTTCTGGCCCACAAAGGTGGTGGCCGCCATGCTGATGCTGGTCACGGGCAGGATGTTGAAGCCGTCGATCTTCATGTAAGCGCCGAACCCTGCCATGGCGGCGGCACCGTAGCCGTTCACACCGGCCTGCACCAGCACGTTGGAAATGGAGATGACCATGTTCTGGATGCCGGTGGGCAGGCCCACCCGGATGATGCGGCCTGCCATGCTGCGGTGCAGCCGGATGCCGGAAAGCTCCACATGGCAGGCGTCGTCGGTCTTCATCAAAAAGCGCAGGCTCAGCACGCAGGAGACCAGCTGGCTCAGGTCGGTGGCGATGGCGGCACCGGCCACCCCCATTTTCAGCCCGGCGATGAGCACCAGGTCCAGCACGATGTTGGTCACCGACGCAGCGGCCAGATACACCAGTGACCGGCGGGAGTTGCCCGCCGCGTTCAGGATGCCGGCCGTCATGTTATACACCACGCTGAACAGCACGCCGCCGAAGTAAAGCCGCAGGTAGGTCACTGCGTCGCCCATCACCTCGGCGGGGGTATTCATGGCGGTAAGCAGGGCCCGGCAGCAGGCTACGCCGCCGATGGTCAGCACAAGGCCCATGAGGACCGCAATGGCCAGCGAGGTGTGCACGGCCTCTCGGGTCTCTTTGTGGTCCCCGGCACCCAGATACTGGGAGATGACGACGCCCGCACCCACGGCCACACCCTGGCTGAAGCCGATCAGCAGGTAGATGGGTGAGCCACTGGAGCCCACGGCGGCCAGCGCATTGCTGCCCACAAAATTGCCCACAATGATGCTGTCGGCGGTGTTGTACATCTGCTGCAGCAGGTTGCCCAGGATCAGCGGCAGGGCAAACAGCAGCAGGTTCTTCACGATGCTGCCCTCGGTCATCAGGTTGGTGTTCTGGTTGGATGGTGCTTTGACAGCAGCCATGATGGATCCTCCTCTCAAAAATCGACTGTATTTTTAAGCATAGCACAAATGCGGCAGCTGCACAAGAACGCAGAAAACACCACTGCCCCCGCCGCCGGAGGATAGGAGATGTCCGGCAAAGCGAGGGCAGCGGTGCTGTATCAGGATAGAGAGATAGCTTAGTGTTTTTCGCCCTTGGGCAGCAGACCGGCGCGCTCCAGAGCCGGACGCAGGGCGAGGTACAGGATGACAGCGCACACGGTGGAGGCCACGCTGTTCACGAAGGTGACGCCGCCGGCGATCTTGGAGAGCGCCTGCGCCACGGTGTATTCCTGACCGAAGATGTACACATTGCGGAAGTAGCCCAGGAACGGGTCGGTGACCACGTTCAGCAGCAGGCCGGAACCGGCGGCCGCGATGACCTTGACGAGGTAGCCTGCGCTGTGCTTATCGAGATCGCGCAGCTTGAAGGCCTTGTGGGCCACGGCACCACAGGTGATGCCGATGATGAACTTGAGCACGAAGGTGGTGATGGCATAGCCCGGGTCACCGGCCAGGATGTCGGCCAGGGCCAGACCGATGGCACCGGCCAGACCGCCGGAAACGCCGTCCAGCAGCAGGGCGGTCAGGGCCGTGAAGGTGTTGCCCAGATGGAACGAGGAGCCGCCGTAGAACGGGATGCGGAAGAACAGGTAAGCCACAAGGCTCAGCGCGGCCATGACGCCGGTGAGGGCCAGCTCCTTGGTAGTAAAGGTGCGCTTATACAGCACACTGGCAAACAGAATGACGATGACAACGACTGCCAGCAGCAGCCACATTGCGGTAGTAGACATGATGTACGTTCCCTCCAATTTCCAATGAAAGCTCCAAAGACTCTCATTTTCCCGCGGACCTGCAGATAAACCTACAATCCTACTTGACATTTGGATGTCCGGCGGGTATGCTCCTATTATACGCAGAACTGGCACCATGAAAATACCCAGAACAAAGTTTTTTTATGGGGTCAGTTTGGCAGAATGCCCAGACAGGAGGAAGGTTTTATGGTCCATCTGACCACGGCACTGGATGCAGACTCCGGCGTGCCATTGTACGAGCAGCTCTACCGCAGCCTTGCGGGGGAGATGCGCAGCGGCACGCTGGCGGCGGGCACCCGGATGCCCGGCAAGCGGCGTCTGGCGGCGGAGCTGTCCGTCTCGGTGAACACGGTGGATGCCGCCTACCAGATGCTGGCGGCGGAAGGGTATCTGGAATCGCGGGAGCGCAGCGGCTTTTATGTACAGGAATATCTGGCCCTGCCGCAGGCGGCCGCACCGGAAGCCGCGCCGCCGCCCAGACAGCCGCAGCCCCAGCCGCCCGCGCCGCCGGTGCGATACGATCTTTCCACCCGGGGCGTGGACCCGGGGCTGTTCCCGTTCCGCACCTGGGCGCGGCTGCAGAAGGAGCTGCTGTATTCCTCGCCCGAGCTGCTCACCCACGGCGATGCCCAGGGCGACCCGGCTTTGCGGCAGGCGCTGGCCGATTATCTTTCCGAGTATCGCGGCGTGCAGTGCGGGCCGCACCAGATCGTGGTGGGCGCGGGATTGGAATACCTGCTGGGCCTGCTGGCCCCGCTGCTGCCCGGCCCGGCGGCAGTGGAGACCCCGGGCTACCCCCGCGCAAAGCAGGTGCTGGAAAACAACGGCGTGCCCTGCTGCTGCGTGCCGGTGGACGGCGACGGCCTTTCGGTGGCGGCACTGAACCGCTCGGATGCGGCGGTGTGCTACGTCACGCCCAGCCATCAGTTCCCCACCGGCGTCACCATGCCGGCAGGCCGCCGGGCCGAACTGCTGCACTGGGCGGCCCGCAAACCGAGGCAGCGGTACATTATAGAGGACGACTACGACTCCGAGTTCCGTTTCGACACCCGCCCGCTGCCCAGCCTGCAGGGCATGGCCGGGGCCGACGGCCCGGTGGTGTACCTTTCCACCTGCTCCCGCAGCCTCGCGCCCAGCATCCGCATCGCCTACATGGTGCTGCCGGAGCACCTGCTGCCCGCTTGGCGGGAGAAATACCGGCTCTATTCCGGCACCGTGAGCCGCTTCGAGCAGCAGACGCTGGCGCGGTTCATCACCGAGGGCTACTTCACCCGGCATCTGGCCCGGGAACGGGTGGCCTACAAGGCCCGGCGCGACGCCCTGACCGCAGCCCTGACCGCCGCTTTCGCACCGGGTGAGCTGACCCTCGCAGGGCTGCACACCGGGCTACACCTGCTGGCAGCGCTCAGGGACCCGCCGCCGGATGCCGCCCTGCGCCGCGCCGCTGCGGCTGCGGGCATGGAGCTGGGCCTGCTGAGTGACTACGACCTGAAAGGCGACGAACCTTCGGCAGCGGGCACGCTGGTGCTGGGTTACGGTTCGCTGAAAGACGACGCCTGCGCCTCGGTGGGCGAGACGTTGAAGAAGGTCTGCACCGCCGCGCGGGAAGCATCGGTGACGGTGTAAGTGCCGGTGGCCGTGTCCCAATCGCCGGGCAGGGCTTGTGCTTCGATGCTGGCGGCGTTGTTCGCGAGGAATTCCAATGTGCGCTCCAGCGTGTCGTAGTCCAGCGCGGTCAGGTCGGTGAGCAGGGAAGAACTGACCCCGCGCAGGGCATCCGGCAGGGTGGTGGGCAGCAGGTCGAGGTTCTGCCGGAAAAAGGCGTCCCACACGGCGGCCCGGGCGGCGGCGGTGCGCTGGGGTGAAAGGGCCGCATCGGCCTGCAGCTGGCAGAGCAGTTCGTGGGCGTCCCCGGCCGAGCTGCCCTGCACCGCCCGGCTGCGGCCATAGCGGGCCAGCTCGTCGTCGGTCAGCGCGCCGGAAAGGCTCACCCGCACCGGCCCGTAGCGGCCCGCGATGCGTTCCAGCACAGCAGGCGAGAGGGCCAGGTAATGGGTATCCTGCGGCAGGGCCAGCGTTTCAGTCAGGGCTTCGCGGCAGCGGGCCGGGCCTGCGGCGGCGTAGCACTGGGCGAGGGTGGCTTCGCCCTCGGCAAAGGGCACAGTCAGCACAGAGGGCACGCTGAGCAGGTGCACGCAGTTCTGGCTGGCGTTCAGGTAGGCCAGCAGAAAGCTGGGCTGTCCGCCGGGCACGCACAGCAGCACGGTGAGCTGGTCGTCGGCCTTCGGCAGCCGGATGGGGATGCCGCTCTCACTGCGGGCGGTCTGCCGCAGCTGGGTGCGCAGCTGCTGGCGGCTCAGCAGCACCGTGCCGCCCACCAGCGGCACCAGCACCAAAAGGGCCGCCAGCAGCGACGCCCAGAACGGGTCCCAGCCCCGGCGCTTGTGCCGTTTGTGCATGAAACATCCCTGCCTTTCCGGTGGGGAGTATTGACTGGAATGGAAGGGAATATGCAATTTTCCGGCCAGTGGGCAGGGAGTTTCTCCGAGGACCGTCCGCTGGGGTGGGACCCTGTTGCCCGAAGGGCAATAGGGCGGGCGATGGAATGGCCCGATTCGTGTCCGAGGAGAAAGCTACCGGCACGCTGGCCTTACTACGCCGCTGTGAAAAGTCATACAAAAATAAAATTCACCCTGTGGCATAACAGATGAAACCGCCGCATAAATTGGAGTGAATGTCTTGCGCAGGCGGACAAAATATGGTATCATCTTTCTATCGCGCACATCTGTGCGCAGCAGGAGAACTGAAAAGACGTGTGCGGCAAAGGGAAAGATCCGCGCACTCTGGAGAAACCCGCGCAGCGGGTGCCGAAGGTGTAAGGCCGCCGGGAAAGCGGCTGTATCTCTCAGGCAAAAGGACAGAGCATCGTCTTTTGCGCACAAGGGCGTGCGGCCGGGAACACGGCGCACCCGGCGGCGGAAAGAAATGAGAGCGCTCCGGATTTTGCGGGCAGAGCCTTTGGCGGGCTTTGCCCGTTTTGTTTTTGTGTATAGGGGGAAAGAGAGTTATGGTCGAGATCGTCACGCAGGTGAACAACGCCGTCAACGGCGTGGTGTGGGGGCCCTTCGGGCTGGCACTGCTGTTCTGCACCGGGTTCTGGATGAGCGCCCGCACGGGCTTTTTCCAGTTCCGCAAAATGGGCTACTGGCTCAGGCACACCATCGGTGCCATTTTCACCAACAAGGATGTCACCACCCACACCAGCAAAGAGGATATGGCCATCAGCCAGTTCCAGAGCATGTGCACCGCACTGGCGGGCACCATCGGCACCGGCAACATCGTGGGTGTGGCCACGGCCATCGTCTCCGGCGGCCCGGGTGCTATCTTCTGGATGTGGGTCATGGCATTGCTTGGCATGATGACCAGCTTTTCCGAGAACGTACTGGGCGTCTACTACCGCCGCAAGAACGAAAAAGGCGAGTGGTCGGGCGGTGCCATGTATTACCTCACCGACGGCCTGGGCGCGAAGAAGGGCTGCAAGCAGCTGGGCAAGGTGCTGGCTGTGCTGTTTGCCTGCTTTTGCATCCTGGCGTCCTTCGGCATCGGTAACATGAGCCAGATCAACTCCATTGCCGGCAACATGAACGCGGCCTTCGGTGTGCCCACCCTCGTCACCGGCCTGTGCCTGATGGTGGTCACGGCCCTCATCGTCATCGGCGGGCTGAAGCGTGTGGCCGCTGTCACCGAAAAGCTGGTGCCCCTCATGGCGCTGTTCTACATCGCAGGTGCCCTCGTCATCGTGGTGGTGCACGCGGGCAATATCCCGGCGGCCTTTGCCGCCATCTTCAAGGGTGCCTTCAACCTGAACGCCGCCGGCGGCGGTGCGCTGGGCTACGGCATCAGCCAGACCATCACCTGGGGCTTCAAGCGCGGTGCCTTCTCCAACGAAGCGGGCCTGGGCTCTGCGGTCATGGTCAACTCCGCCTCCAACGTCAAGGAGCCGGTGCATCAGGGCATGTGGGGCGTGTTTGAGGTGTTCGCGGATACCATCGTGGTCTGCACCCTCACGGCACTGGTCATTCTGACCACCGGTGTGGTCGATTTGGAAAGCGGAGCCGTGCTGGCCGGTGTGCAGGACAACGCGCTGGTGGGCCAGGCATTCACCGCTGCCTTCGGCAGCTTTGGCCCCAAGTTCATCGCCATTTCCATCCTGCTGTTCGCCTACTCCACCACCCTCGGCTGGAGCCACTACGGCACCAAAGCTGTGGAATATCTGTTCGGCACCACCGGCAGCCGCATCTATAAAGTGGTCTTCGTGGGCATGACCGTGGTGGGTGCCACCATGAAGCTGGGCCTTGCGTGGGACCTGTCCGACACCTTCAACGGCCTGATGATGATCCCGAACCTCATCGGTGTGCTGGCACTGTCCGGCACCGTGGTGGCCATCACCCGCAACTACTTCGACCGCCGCGTGAAGGGCAAAGACATCGAGCCCATGTGGTCGGCCTTCCCGGAGTACCAGAAGCAGGAAGAAGCCGAAGCCGCCGCCGAGGAGGCAGAGCAGGAGAAGGCCGCGAACCAGTAAACGCAAAAACCAAAAATGTCAGCCGCAGGGCCGTCCGCAGACGCGGGCGGCCCTGCTTTTGCCTGTCCCGCCTTGCGAAGTGTGCGCATCCGTGATACACTGAGGGCAAAAGGAGAGCATTTGCCGAACAAACGATTTTCCAAAGAGCGGGCGTGTGCGGCCCCCTCGGACAGACAAGGAGAGGACAAGCCCCATGGCATTCATCAGCGTTTTCGATGTTCTGGGCCCGAATATGATCGGCCCGTCCAGTTCCCACACCGCAGGCGCGGAGATCATCGCCTTTCTGGCCCAGAAGATGATCGCCCCGCCGCTGCGCCGGGCAGACTTTACCCTGTACGGTTCCTTCGCCAAAACTTACCACGGCCACGGCACCGACCGCGCCCTGCTGGGCGGTATCATGGGCTTTTCGGCCGATGACACCCGCATCCGGGATTCCTTCGCCATCGCCGAACAGCGGGGCCTTGCCTACAGCTTTACCCCCAACGAGACCGAGACCGACCTCCACCCCAACACGGTGGACATCCGCATGGAGAACGCCGCCGGGCAGGTGATGACCGTGCGCGGCGAGTCGCTGGGCGGCGGCAAGGTGCGCATCGTGCGCATCAACGGCGTGGCGGTGGACTTTACCGGCGAGTACAATGCCCTCATCGTGGTGCAGCAGGACAAGCCCGGCGTGGTGGCCCACATCACCAAAATTCTCAGCGACCGCGGCGTGAACATCGCGTTCATGCGCCTGTTCCGCGAGGAAAAGGGCCACACCGCCTACACCATCGTGGAGTCGGACGAGCGCCTGCCCGAGGACGTGGCGCAGCTGCTGCAGGAGAACCCGAACATCCACGATGTGATGGTCGTGCAGCCGTAAGGAGGGGGAGCGAAATGAACATGGATTTCAAATCCGCAAAGGAACTGCTGGCGCTGTGCGCCGAGAACGCACTGCCCATCTCCGAGGTGATGCGCCGGCGCGAATGCCTGCTGGGCGAAGTGGAGCAGGACGCCGTGGACCGCCGCATGGCAAAAGCGTGGGACATCATGCGCGCTTCTGCCACCCAGCCGCTGGAAACGCCCATCAAATCCATGGGCGGGCTCATCGGCGGCGAGGCGAAGACCCTGCAGGCCCACGCGGCCGAGGGCAAGGGCATCTGCGGCGACGTGCTGCAGAAGGCCATGACCTACGCCATGGCCGTGCTGGAAGTGAACGCCTCCATGGGCCTGATCGTGGCCGCGCCCACGGCCGGCTCGGCGGGCGTGGTGCCGGGCCTGCTGCTGGCCCTGCAGGAGTGCTATGACCTGCCGGATGGGCGCATCGTGGAGGCGCTGTTCAACGCCGGTGCGGTGGGCTACCTTGCCATGCGCAACGCCACCGTGGCCGGTGCCGTGGGCGGCTGTCAGGCCGAGGTGGGCATCGCGTCGGCCATGGCGGCGTCGGCCGCCGTGGAACTGCTGGGCGGCACGCCGCAGCAGTGTCTGGACGCGGCTTCCACCGTGCTGATGAACATGCTGGGCCTTGTGTGCGACCCGGTGGGGGGCCTTGTGGAGTACCCCTGCCAGAACCGCAACGCCGCCGGTGTGGCCAACGCCCTTGTTGCGGCGGAGATGGCACTTTCCGGCATCCGGCAGCTGATCCCCTTTGACCAGATGCTGGACGCCATGTACGCTGTGGGCAAACGCCTGCCCGCCGAGCTGCGGGAGACCGCCCTCGGCGGCTGTGCGACGACCCCCGCCGCCTGCGCGGCCTGCGGCCGGTGCGGCTGATGCGCGGGGAAAGAACGATTTGAAAAAGACGGGGGCGGTTCCGAAAGAATTTTTCGAAGCGGGTCCGGCCTTTTGTGCAAATAAACAAAAAATATGGCGTTCACCCGGCAAATGCGCCAAAGAATGGCGGGCGGAGAGAAAAATCGTGTCGTTTTGTGGCTTTCCCGGGGCAAATGTGGTAGACTGGAAGCAGAAACAGGGCGGCAGAGCGTGCGCCCGCACAAATCAAGATAAGAGAGGTCGTTTGTGATGAAGATCATTCGTGCAAAGGATTATGCGGATATGTCCCGCAAGGCAGCCAACATCATCTCCGCGCAGGTCATTATGAAGCCGAACTGCGTGCTGGGCCTGGCCACCGGCGGCACCCCCGTGGGCGCATATGCCCAGCTGGTGGAGTGGTACAACAAGGGCGACATTGATTTTTCCGAGGTCACCACCGTCAACCTGGACGAGTACCGCGGCCTGCCCAAGGAGCACCCGGAAAGCTACTGGAGCTTCATGCACAAGAACCTGTTCGACAAGGTGAACATCGACCCGGCCAAGATCAACCTGCCGGACGGCACCAACCCCGACGCCGAGGACGCCTGCACCAAGTACAACCAGATCATCCACGCTGTGGGCGGCATCGACCTGCAGCTGCTGGGCATCGGCCACGACGGCCACATCGGCTTCAACGAGCCGGGTGAGGCCTTTGAGCTGGAGACCCACTGTGTGGACCTGACCCAGGAGACCATCGAGGCCAACAAGCGCTTCTTTGACGGCAACGTGGACCTTGTGCCCAAGCAGGCCTACACCATGGGCATCAAGACCATCATGCAGGCGCGCAAGGTGCTGATGGTGGCCAACGGCAAAGGCAAGGCCGAGATCATCAAGAAAGCCTTCTTCGGCCCCGTCACCCCGGAGGTGCCCGCCAGCATCCTGCAGATGCACCCGGACTTCATCCTTGTGGGCGATGAGGAAGCTCTGAGCCTGATCTGATCGTTTTGCGCTCCGGCTGCCGCACAGTGTGATGCTGTGCGGCAGCTTTTTGTTTCCAGCGGCTTTACAATCGGGCCAAAAGGCGGTATTCTTTATATGATACTTTTCTCAGGAGGAAACCATGGACATCCGCCAGCTGCACTATTTTTTGGTCTTGTGCGATGAAATGAACTACAGCCGCGCGGCACAGCGGCTGTTTTTGTCGCGGCAGGCTCTGCGCCAGAGCATCACGGCGCTGGAAGCAGAGCTGTGCGGCCCGCTGTTCCTCAGCGCGCACCACAAGCTCACCCTCACCGACCGCGGCATCAGCCTGCAGCGCCACGCGGCGCCGGTGGTGGAGCAGTTCCAGCAGATGCAGGCGGCGCTGCGGGCCGAGATCCAGTCCGCCCAGCCGGTGCGCATCGGCATCAGCGTTTCGCTGGTGCCGGACTACCTGCCCGGGCTGGAAACGCAGTTGGACAAGTTCCGCCAGCAGTACCCCCATGTGGAGATGCGCTTCCGCATGATGGACAACGACGCCGTGGCCGACGAAGTGGAGCAGGGCGAGCTGGACGCGGGCCTTGTCATCGACCTGGGGTGCGCCGCGCCGGTGCTGGCCCGCACCACCTTGCGGGCGGACCCTGCCTGCCTGCTGGTGCCCCGGGGCCACCCGTTCTGGGATAAGGAGAGCATCCCGCTGGCAGAGCTGCGCGGTCAGCGGGTGCTGCTGCCCAGCCTGCGGCAGGACCTGTTCAGCCCGCTGTGGTCGGCCTGCGCCCGGGCGGGCTTTGCGCCCAACGCCGAGATCGGCCCCAGCTTTTACCAGGCCTACTACCTGGTGCAGGAGCAGCTGTGCACCTGCCTGACCCGCTATGAGCCCGGTGCCCGGCGGGAGCTGGACCGGGTGCGCGATGTGCTGCTGGAAGACCTGCCGCCCCTGTGCGTTTCGCTGGTGCAGCGGCGGGACACGAGCTCTGCCTACATCGACCTGCTGCGCAGCTACCTGATGGAGGTGCTGGGTGCTTCGGCCAGCCTGCCGCCGCGCCGGGGCCGCCCGGCAAAGCCCTTCTATAACTTCCCGGTGCTGTCCAGCGCAGCAGCAAAGCCTGCCCCGGCCCACCCGGCCCCGGGCACCCAGCTGGCGTTTGCGGGCGGGAACAACTTCCGCGAGCTGGGCGGCTACGAAGCCGACGAAGGCAAGCGTGTCAAGTGGGGGCAAATTTACCGCGGCATCCCCACGGGCAAGCTCACCGGCGAGGCCGACCGCAGACTGCTGGATTCGCTGGGCCTGCGGCTCATTCTGGACCTGCGCAGCAGTGGGGAAGCGAAGAAGGAGCCGGACTATGTGCCGGACGGCGCACGCCTGGTGCAGATCTGCGGCCTGTGCGCCGAGGATGGCACCGAGATCGACTTCTCGCCCAAGGACATCGAAAAGCTCATCGGCACCGCCCCGCAGGAGGACCCGGTGCGGCGGATGTACCGCCGGATGCTCACCGGCAACAAGGCGTTCCGGGAGCTGTTCCGGGCGCTGGAAGCGGGCGAGACGCCCATCCTGTTCCACTGCACGTCCGGCAAGGACCGCACCGGTGTGGCTGCCATGCTGATCCTGCTGGCGCTGGGTGCCTCGGACGAAGTGATCTGCGCCGATTTTGAACAGACCAATGCCTGCCGCAAGGCCGAGATCGACGCGGTGCTGGCCGAGCACGCGGCCGAGATCGCGGCAGACCCTGCCTGCCGGATGCGCTATTATGCCATGGCGGGTGTGGACCCGGCGGCGGCCCCCTTTGTGCTGGACACCATCCGCAGGGAGTTCGGCAGCGCCGAGAACTATCTGGAAACGGAATACGGCCTGACCCCGGCGCGCCTGATGCGCCTGCGGCGGATGTATCTGGAGTGAGACGATTTTGAATGCGCTCCGCGTTGCTCTGCGCATCAATAGCGGAAAGAATATTTTTTATTTCGGGATAGCGGAGCGTCTGCGGACGCTCCGCTATCCCATTTTCACGGGGAGGGGTCGTGACGGCAAACGGCAGCTGCCGCGCTGGTTTCCTGC
>ERZ1026866.1129-NODE-1129-length-14347-cov-7.346418_pt1 | contig 14347 bp, 11 predicted proteins | sample MGYA00380163_ERZ1026866 | MGnify/ENA primary metagenome ERZ1026866 (study PRJEB33269, sample SAMEA4719799) | human gut metagenome | biome: human-associated habitat; feature: organic feature; material: feces | place: Cameroon | collected 2013-10 ...
ACTGGTTCTCGTAAGACCTAATGTAAAGCCTTTTATTTAAATCCGATAGGATTTGTGCCCATAAGCGGATTGTGGATAAAGGTTTTTTGTCAAAGCACTGCCTACCGCAGCAAACTAACCGCTAAACTGCAATTTACAAGCAGCAAGACTGATATTATTCTTGATTATGCAGTCCTAATCCCTTCAACGCCTTGTCTGCAGCCTTGTTAACGGCTTCGTTAGCCTTCTTGTTTGCCTCGTTCACCTTTTCGGCAGCTTTCTGACGGTCGGCGTTTCTTTTCTCCTCCAACTTCTTCTTTCCCTCTGCAGCAGCGGCGTTGGCCTTGGCAGCAGCATCGTCTACGGCAGTCTTTGCAGCGTTTTCGGCTGTTGAGGCAGCATTGTTGACAGCTGACTTGGCGGCGTTCTCTGCGGCGTTCTTCACGGCTTCAGGAGCGTTCTTCACCATTTCGGCGGCAGCCTTGGCTGTCTCCACGACTGTTTCTCCCTTTGCAATGGCAGGAGAAGCGAGCTTAACCACGTCACTTGTGATGGCAGCCTTTGCGTCCTCAGCCTTTGCGTCCTCAGCAGTTGCGGCAGCAGATGTAGGCAGGTTGATGATGCCGTTTACGAGACTTTCCACCGTGCTGTTGCCGCTGGCGATGGTCTTCAACGACTCGGCATTGTCATTGACAAGCTTCTTGATGGCAGAACCGTAAGCCTTAGCCTCTTCCAGCTTGCCTTCTTCAGCGAGGTTCTTATAGATGGTCTGGAGGTTGGCGAGAACCGAAATAGTGGTCTTCGCATCCTTGGCGTCAATTGCCTTCTGTAGCTCGGCAGTGAGGTTGTCAATGGTGGTCTGGTCGTCTGCGCTAAGCTCGGCACCGCCTTCTTCGTTAGCTACTACGGCTGCTGAATCAGCATTGGCTGATGTGTTCTGTGTCTTGTTGCCGCAGCTTGAGAATGTCAGAGCAAGAGCTGCTGCAAAGATAATTGCTTTTTTCATGTTTCCTTTTTTTAATGTGTTGATATTGACAATATAATCATATAACTCTATGTTTTTGCAAATGTAAATAATAAAATGGAGATAACAAAAAAAGCGTTTGGAGAATTGGGCGAAATCCCTTAATTCTCCAAACGCTTTCTTTATTGTATTATATTCTTAAATCTCGGTTCTTTTACTTCACCAGCGTACGATGGATGGCAGCGTTGCCTTTCTTCATCATTCTGCGTGCAACGGAGTTGAACTGGCGGCGCGGAACGAGCAGACGAGATACCTGTGCGGGAGCCTCCACAGTTTCGGTGAATGTAGAGATGGGGCTTGCACCTTCCTTCTTGAAGTCGACGAGCAGACGGTGGAGTTCGCCGTCCACACCGGCAGCGTCAGCAGCGAAGTAGAGCAGCGTACATGTGGTCCAGTCTGCCACGAAGTTCTTCTGTGTGGCACTGAGATAACCACCCTGCAGCACGGCGTTCTTCGTAGACTCGTCCGGGAACATTGTCTCGTCGGTGAAGTCGCCCTTGGCGAGAGCCACTGCCCAGTGAGCAGCGTCGTCGTTAGGAGTAACCACGCTCTGCATATACACGCGTCCCTTCATGTTGGCATACTTCGTCGGGTCCATGTTGTAGAGGTCGTCGCCGTCGTAATAGCGATACTTGATGCTGATGTCGGCGTCTGAAGCACCTGAAGCGCGAGTCGTGAACTTGAGCTTGTATATCTTGCCTGCTGCCGAAGCGTCTTCGTTCATGGCGTATGCGTAGATGTAGTAAGAGGTGTTGAGGTCGAGTCCTGACTCCTGCGACTCGATGTTGTCGGTGAACGTAACGCCCTTCACCACCTGAGCTACGGTCATGCCCTTTGACTGTGCATACGACTCGATGTTCTCCTTCACGTCCATAGCAAGAGCCTTGTCGCCGGGATAATCCTTGAACGGAGTGATGCCCATCCAGTAACGTACTGACGGGTCAGACGGCTTGATGATGACGTTGCATCCGTCTGCAGTAAGGTCTGTGTATGAGATGTCGAACGTGCATTCAGCAGGATCGCCGCCAGGCAGCGTGCTGAAGTTCTTCGTTGTCGGCTTGCCGTAGCACTTTCCCTCCTTGTTTACGGGGATGGCGTAGAAGATGAAGTCGGTGCCGGCGGGCAGACCCTTTACGTCGTCAGTTGCAGGACCCTTTGAGAGGATTGCCTCAAGGATGTTCTCCATAGAGAGGGTGGGGTAGCTCTGCTGCAGATAAGAGAGGTAGCCCTCAACGACGGAAGCGATTGAACCGTTCGATTCCTCGAGCTGTTCCTTCGTCACGCAGTCATAATAGTAAGCCACGGAGTTGTCTTCCGGTGTAACGGAGAGAGTGACGGAGGTGGATGTCAGTCCTGAATATTTGAGATGGAATCGCGGTCCTTCGTCTTCGGGAGCGTCAAATACGATGCTGTCTACGTCAGCTATGGTGAAGTCAGATACGTTGCCACCGTTACGATATACGTGGAACGACTGGGCGTTTATGCTCGTCAATGCGGAGATGAGCATGATAGCCAGGATAAGAAACTTGTTGGTTTTCATATTTTCAGGAAAATTCTGCTTATGTTCTTAATCGGTTTAAAGTTGAATATGGTGTGTTTCAAGCATTCATCTTAGAATGCCAGCATTGAGCGGACACGTATTTCGCTGTTCTTGCGGTAGGCAGCCACGAAGCCTGGCTTGAACTGTGAAGAGTCGAAGCTGAAATAGTAAGCCCATGTGGAGGTGCCGTAAGAGTCCACCTTCTCCGTGCTGGTCCAGTATTCAGAGTCGGGTTCATACAATGGTGTGGCGAGGTTCTCGGTCAGCAATTCAAAAGTGGCTGAAACACAAGAACGTCCCGATCCGTCTTCGTCAAAGTAGACGCGGTCGAAGAGATACTCCATCTGTCCTGCTGCCGGCAGGAACCATCCTGAGCTGCTTTCGGGTGCGGGGCACGTCTGTTCGTATACGGTGGTGGCGTAGTAGGTGGCAGGATAGTTATTGGTTGAACCGTTCAGCTCTCCCTTGTCGCGGATGGCTGTCTCGACGATTGACTGTGTGTTGGTGTAGCCGAGGAAGTCAGCTGTGTTCGTTGAGGCACCGGTACCCGTAAACTTAGAGTCGAAAGCGCTCCACCATACACCTTCGTTGGTGTCGTCCTTCGCTGTGGCGTCATGAAGAGCCACTACGTAACCGTGAAACTCGTCAAACGGTGTCACGCCGTCCTTCTTCGTATAGAAAGCCTCGCGGTCACTCATGTCACTTGCTATGCCTACGCGGAAGACGATGCCTATAGGTGTGGCGCCTTCCTTGAGCTTTGTGCTCCATGTACCGTCGCTGTAATAGATGTCGCCGATGCGCGGCGCTACCACCTCGGGTTCTTTTTCATTCTCGAAGCTGATGCTGTCCACGTCAGAGCAATGATACTTGACAGTCTTGCCGTCCTTTGTATGTACCGTGAACGATTGTGCCGTGGCTCCCGTGGCTATAGCGAGCGCGGCTATGATGGTGTAAATCTTCTTCATATATATATTATATATAATGTGACTTTGGTATAGATATGCTGGCTTACTTGTTCTTGATCACCTTGTACGACTTGCCGCCTTCCACGCTTACCACGTAAACGCCGTTCTGGCATGATGCGAGGCTTACGACAGCCTTGCCGTTGGCGTCAGCCTTGGTGGCAGCGATGCTCTTACCGGCTACGTCATACAGACGCACGGCTGTAGCGGCACCTATACCCTCCACTTCCACTGTTGTTCCGTCTACGAAAGTCAGGCGGCACTCGCCGTCCTTAACTGCTGCAATGGCTGTGATGTCGCCCTTGTCGAAGACAAACTTTCTGACATCGGCGAGCACATACTCGTCCTTTACGTCTTCAGAGGCCACGTAAAGCGTGCTGGCATCGAACGTAACCTTTGGGCGTGAGGCAAGCACGTAGCTCTGCTTGTGGCCGTCATTGAACAGCAGCGTGAGCAGACTCTGCTCCTCAGCAAGCGCCGGCTGGCACATGCCGCAGATGAGCAACATGGAAGCGATGCCGCGACGCATTGCGCGGCGCATTGGGGTAATGACGTTTTTCTTCATAGAATCTTGTGTTTTTTACGTTTTAGAATTGTCATTGTGTCATACCTCTATGTATGATAATGCAAAAGTAGATATTAAAATTGGTAAAAACAAACGAAAAGTAAGGAAAATAAAAGAAAAACTAAATATTTATTTTTAGTAAATATAGGGTTAATATTAATATTTAATTAATAATAATTGCATAATTAAATATATAAAAAAAGCAAGCATGTATTCTTCTAAATACCTCATCATATAGTCATTGCTGTTTTCTTCCTAAAATAAAGGGGAGAGAACGGACTGCTCCGTACCCTCCCCACCGTCTGTTTTTTACTAATCACTCACTTATTCAGTTCTTATTACTAACTTCGTTTTTGTGTTTGGAGCACGCTCGGGAGGGTCTTGGGTGTGCTGTCTTGCTGCTCTTAAACTTATCGTATTTTATTGGAAAATATTATATCGCGACCCCAAGTCGCAAATGAATATAGACCCTCCCGTGGCGCTCTGATTTTCTATTTAGCTATATCTGTTCTCTTTCTTCGCTTACAAAATTAGTGTATAAGTGTGTTTTCCTTTTGTATAATCTTAACAAAAAATGGCCAATTTCGATCATTTCGGTGTTTTTGTGAATTCTTACACGTCATTTGGCAGTTGATTTGTAAATATACACCCCTCTTTTGTATGGCGTTTTGTTCGGTTTACGCTATCTTTGCATCCACAATAACCCTAAACAATTTAATTTTTTATGAAAAAGATTTACACAATCATTACCACGTTGCTGCTTGCCGTACTTACGGCGAATGCGCAGACCGTGCTCATCAATGAGGACTTCTCGGGTCTGACAGCGGGCACGGAGGATAATCCTGACGCCACTATGCTGGTGGACGACATGGGCGACTTCATCAATCCTTCCGCCCTCAAGCCTTATGACAGTGGTCTGTCATATAAGAAGTGGGGAGGCATCGGACTCTATTCGGCAGGTGGATGCATCGCCATCAAGGACGGATGGTTCCTCAACACTCCGGCTGGCGACATGTCGGGCGACGTGACCATCACGTTCCGCGCACGCCTCGCAAAGGGACAGGACGATACGGGCAGAAACGCTCTCGACCTTATCTTCCTCAGCCGTAAGGGACTCGTCGACTTCGGACGCAAGACCTATTCGCTTACGGAAGAATGGCAGTCGTTCAGCTATTCTTCGGATAAGGGCAACTTCGAGACCACCGGTTTCCAGTTCTTTGCCAATACCGAAGCCACCATACTCCTTGACGATATCCGTGTGGAGCGCAAGCAGAAGTCAATCCAGACACCTACTGCGCAGGATGCTGAGAACGTCACCGACCATAGCTTCCGTGCTGTGTGGACTCCGACTGGTGCGGAGAGCTATCTGCTCAACGTATATTCCAAGAAGGAATCGGGCAACACCATCACCGTCAGCGAGGACTTTGAAGCCGTAGACGCTGACAGCGAAGGCTGTCTCAATGCCACAAATCCCAACCTTCCCGAGGGATGGTCGTTTGAATGGAAAGACCTCACGAAGCCTCATGTGGCTATGGGCGAGGGACCAGACGGCAGCACCAAGGCCATAAGACTGGTGGACGAGGGCGACGCTTTCACCACTCCCGTAATGAAGGACGGCGTTACGGCGTTCAGCTTCTGGCTTAAGGCACAGCCCGCGCAGACGGACGTTCCGAACGGCAGCTACATACAGGTGTCGGTGGAAACCGAGTACGGACTCTATCCCTGGAAGTACATCGACGTTGCCGACCTTCTCTCTGATGAGGCTCGCGACGGAAAGGTGTTCGACATCACTACTGCCCTTAAGGCTTTTGAGAAGGTTTATGCCCTTAAGTTCGAGTATGTGCCGGTGAAGGGCGACAACACCGCTGTGCTCTTCGACAATGTGACGTACGCTTACCCAGAACCTGCCGAACTCACTTACGCTCTTAAGGACCTCAAGGTGGCAGCGCAGAAGAACGCTGACGCCGAAGCCGACATAACCTACGACGTTACAGGACTGGATCCGGAGCTTGACTATTTCTATACCGTAAAGGCTGTTTCTGGCCGTTACGTGTCAGAGCCTTCCAAGGAAATAGAGGTGTTCGCCGTTAGCCAGCCCACAGTTCTTGAGCCTACGGACATCACTTCTGACGGATATACAGCCAACTGGACATGCGGCAACAAGGTGGACGTCTACCGTGTGGAGCAGGTGCAGCTCAACACCATCGACAAGGATACCGACGATTACACCATTCTGTATGAAGACTTCTCGAAGGTGAAGTCGGACAAGACCGAAGCCGACATTGAGAAGGGCGACATCGAGCAGGGCGAATACACCAGCGGTTACGGTCCGATTGACGACCTCACACACCTTGCAGGATGGAAGGCTTCGTCGCTGCAATGCGTTGACGGATGGCTCGGAGGAATGGAGTCGAGCGGTGTAAAGGGAGAGATTCCGGGTGCCATCGTAACTCCCGCTATGGATCTCAGCCATAACGAAGGCGAGTGCGACGTTACTGTCCGTGCATGGGGTACGGAGGACGACTGGCTCGTCATACAGGGTGTCAATCCTGCTGCCTACAGCGCCATCCGCTTCCCGGAGGGTGGCTTCGTTGAGGCTACCGTGACCATCCCTACCTGCACAAAGAAGGAGCAGCTGACATTCTACAGCAACAACTACCGTACGTTCCTCATCGACTACATCAAGGTGACGCAGAAGGTGAAGGCTGGCGACAAGGTGGAAGTGGTGACCAGCTCGGTTATTACGGACAACAACACCACAAAGTCGATGTATATGGATCGTCCGAACTTCGGACCAGGCCATGACATCTACTATCGTGTGACGGGTCTGCGCTATTATCATGGCAACCGCAAGGACGCCGTGGCTTCCTCTCCTTCAGACATGATGCTTGTCAAGGCTCCTGCCACAAGCATTCAGACTGTTGGCAAGACCGAGTCAAGCGTGACCACAATAGCAGGTGGCGTAAGCGTGACGACAACTGACAACGCCGTGCTTGACGTATTCACCGTAACGGGTCAGAAGGCGCTCACCCGCACTCTCGCCCCCGGCACCACCGACGTAAGCCTCGTCCCCGGCGTATATATTATTAAGGTGGCAGACCAGGGTGTGCGCGTGGTGGTGAGATAAAGACGCATGTCCGCAATTCCAAATCATCACATTTAGGTATTGTGCGTTAACCGTAAGCTAACTATCTTTGCAACAGAGAAATACGAAACACGAATCGTATGTATTAACTAATATAAAAGCAAAGAGAAAATGAAGAAAACAGTTATCGTTTACGGCACAAGCACAGGCACATGTGAGGAACTTGCCAACAAGATTGGAGGCAAGCTCGGTGTGGACAATATCATCAACGTTACAGATCTTGACAGCAGCGTCATTGCTGACAATGACAACCTCATCCTCGGCACCTCTACATGGGGTGCCGGTGAGATGCAGGACGACTGGTATGACGGCGTAAAGGTGCTGAAGGGTGCTGACCTCAGCGGAAAGACCGTGGCTCTGTTCGGTTGCGGCGACTCGGAGTCTTACCCCGACACGTTCGTAGGTGGTATGGCTGAGATATATAATGCCGCAAAGGCAGCCGGTGCGGACGTCATCGGAGCCGTATCCACAGACGGTTACACCTTCGACGACTCAGAATCGGTGGTTGACGGCCACTTCGTAGGTCTGGCTCTTGACGAGGTCAACGAGGACGACAAGACCGACGAGCGCATCGAAGCTTGGGTGGCACAGATCCAGCCCAACCTCTAATCACCTTTAATCCGAACATTCATCCATCTAAAACTGTCAATCATGCAACAACCCAATGTGCTACCCGTAGACATGAAGGTTCTGATGAACCACATCTATGAATACCAGAAGGGTGTGCGCCGTATGGTGCTTTTCACCCTCAACCGAAAATATGAGGAGTTCGCCATACGAAGGCTGGAGAGCCAGAACATCAGCTACATAGTCCAGCCGGTTGGCAGTGACCGCCTCAATCTGTATTTCGGCAGGGAGGAATGTCTCAACGCCATACGGATGATCGTAACGCGACCGCTAAACCTGCTCACTCCTGAAGAGGACTTTATGCTCGGCACAATGCTCGGATACGACATCTGCGCACAATGCGAGCGTTATTGTGAACGCAAGAACAGATGCAACAGACAATGCAACGGTAATTGCGACAACCAATGCAAGAACGCAAGTTAAGCGTGAGCTATAGCTGGTATATATAATAAGAAGATGGCAAGGACATTCCCTGCCATCTTTTTTTTTGAAGAATTATTGCTTCTGCCACAAATCTTACCGTCTCAAGTTTCGGCATTAACTGTTTTTATATAACATACAAAGGAACACAAAAAAGCTGTTCTTGCTTCTTGTAGGGGAGCATAGAGAATCTTACCGCTTGTAAGTCAGGATTCGTTTTGAGAAGAGTCATTAGTGAGTTGGCTCTCACATTACCCTCAGCTTTAACTTCTATAGGCAACAGTTTTCCTTTGTATTGTATTACAAAATCTAATTCCAAGCGTGAGTCATCCGTCTTATGGTAATATATTGGAGAGATGTTTCGGCCCTTCATTTCCTGCAATACATATTCTTCTGTCATTCCTCCTTTATATTCGGAGAAGATTTGGTTGTTGATGAGAATTTGTGCAGGGTCGACATTGACCATCGCCCCCAACAAACCTATATCTAAAAGATAAAGTTTAAATACAGAAAAATCCTCATATATATCCAAAGGCAGAGCAGGCTTGGTGCATCTTGGAACCTTATAGAGAAGTCCTGAATCAACCAACCATTCTATGGCTATCTCAAAGTCTTTAGCTCTTGCTCCTTGGCGAAGTGCACCATATATGAATTTCTTATTGTCCTTAAACAGTTGGGAAGGGATGCTCTTCCATACCATTTTTATTCTTTCTATCTGCTCCTTTGGCGAATGCTTGGAGAAATCACGTTCATAACCTTTAAGTATTTCCTTTTGGATTCTTCTTACTTCTTTCAATGCTCCGGATTCCACATATTTCTTCACGGCTTCTGGCATTCCTCCTACATAATAATATTGACGAAGAAGATCAACGTATTTTTCGTGTAAGAGATTTGTTATTTCAAAGTTATGTTCTTCCAGTAGCTGATAACATTGTTTCTCTCCTTTGGCAAGCAGGAATTCTCCATAGCTCATCGGATACATATCTATCTCATTCACCTTGCCTACCGGATAGGAAACATCATGATGCAATGAGATACCTAATAATGAACCAGCCACGGCAATATGATATTCCGGAGCATTCTCGCAGAAGTACTTTAATGCCTCAATGGCTTCTGGTATTTCCTGCACTTCATCTAAGATTATAAGTGTATCTCCGGGAGTAATGTCAACATGGATAATAGCGCTGAGAGAAAGTAAAATTCTCTCAACGTTAAAATCCTGTTTGAAAACCTGCTCAACCAATTCGTTTTTGCGGCATATTATGTATGCCTCTTTGGCATATTCGCGTTTGGCAAACTCACGTAAAGCCCAAGTCTTTCCCACTTGTCTCGCTCCATTCACAATCAGAGGCTTTCTGTCTTTACGCTCTTTCCATTCTTTAAGTTGCTGCAATACAAGTCTTTCCATAGTGCTGTTTACATTTTTCTGCACATAAAAATGGCCGTTGTATACATTTTTATGCACATAGTTTATATGCAAAGATACATTTTTCTGCACATAAAGCATCCTGTACTCTACACTTTTCTGCACATATTTCTATAAACTTAACATATCTTCTTGTCAAAAACATCTTCATGTCCAGCATGCAAATATCGCATAATTGGACTTAATTTGTGTTAAACGTCTGTAAAGTAGTGGGGTGAGCAGTCTTTTTTCTTTACCTTTGTAAAGCTCATTCAAAGAATGACAACCTACATAAGTATAAACCCAAATAAACATTTGCATGAAGCATTTTTCTACTCTTCTGTTGGCGATGTTCGCCATCGGTGCAAGCGCGCAAAGCGGTGGTACGGGAGCATTGCTCGATGAAACCTACCAGTTTACAGACGGCGGTGACGGACTTTTCCGCTATGTTTTTGCCTACGACAGTAACAAGCAGCGCTCCTCGGAGACCATCTATTACAAGGAACGCAACGCCGGCGTGTGGGGCAGTGAGTCGCTCTACGAGGTGGGCAACTATTCCTATCAGTTCGACTCCAAGGGTCGTCTGAAGGTGAAGGAGGTGAAGTACAGCCTCGGCAAGCCCCAATTTCAAACCTACCGCATCATGGTGGACTATAACGACAATGCCGCTGCCGGCGAAGCAGTGAGCACTTTCAAGCGTTATACGCTCGCAGACGACAACAACTACCAACTCGAAGAGCAGTGGAGCCTTTATGCTAACGGCCAGCTCGCCTCGCATTCACTTTTCAACAGCTACGATGCCGTATCGCACCGCTATGATGAAAACGGAACGATAAATGCTATTCTCTCCTACGACTTTTCGGGCGACAGACTCGTTACCAAAGTCACAAAGAGCGGAACGCTCAACGATTCCACCATCGTTCATTACGAGGATGGAATGCCATCGTGGACAGAACGCTACCGTTACGACGGCAAGACGGGTAGGCCTCTTGAATATACCAAATGGGGAAAGACGGTGGATGCCTTTCATAACGTGTGGGAATACGATGCCCAAGGACGCATCGTGCTCGACGAACATTACGTTGACAGCGCAGACGATGAAGTGGATTTTCCGACAGCTGCAGCCTTGTCGGGAAAGCGCAGAAAGGCCGCCCGCATGCCGTTCATGAGTACAGGCTGGTCTGAAGCGGCTGCCGATGCTCGCAAGGCAGACGCCGCTCCGCGTCGGAACAGGACAGAGTCGGCTCTGACGGAGCCTGAATGGAAACTCGACGCACGCATCACCTACAAGTATTTCAATGACGAAGTATATCCCGTAAGCAACTCTTGGCGTTCCGTCATGTATATGGAAGGTCCCCCGTCGGAGTGTGTTTTCATGGAAAAGGGTGATGAGACAGAACCTGATTATGAGGAACGCATCGTCTTCACACGTGATGCTTCGGGCAAACTCACGGCAGTAAACCATACTTACAGTAAGGAGACCGACAGCGAAAATTCGTCTGTCTATGTAGTAGATGCCGCCGGACACGTTACCCGTCGCACCTATACAAACAAGGAAACATCGGGAGACCGTACGGAGACTTATGTTGAAGATAACCAATATGTATGGGATTCAGACCGCTGTGTGAGTATGGTTGAAACCAATGGTTACACCACCGGACGGCAGACCAAGACATCACATGTCTACACATACGACACTGCCGCCAATAAGTTTACCGACGAATTGCGCATAACGCACGAAAACGGAACGGACGAACCGTCCACAGAGACTTACACCGTGCAACAGAACGGAACCAGCGTTGAAGCCACAAACAAAGAGTCGGCCTATTGCAATTCGCGATACATCCGTGAGGTTCAGCAGGAGGACGTAAGCTTCATCGCTCCCAATATGCTGAAAGACTTTGACGGAGCCTATCCTGAGCCGCGCACGGTGATTTCGGTGAAGGGCCGCGTTGTAACGACAGCGACAGGGCCACGGGGCAAATACTACGGATATGTGGAAGTTCCAGCTCTCAACGATGCCGACAACCAGTACCTGACGCTTGCTCCCGGTCAGTATTTCAGAGTGAAACGTGTCGGCAACCAGCTTGTATGTTCTGACATCGACGGCTTCCCCGTGTATGTGGTTGAGGGAAATTTCCTCAAGAAGGAATACATCTATCTCGATAACACTTCATCCGTTACTCCCCAGACCAGCGTCGCACCGGTGGCCAAGGCCGCTGACGGTGTTGAGTGTACCGAAGTGGAATATATCTATTCTCAGTACGGACTGCTCGTGGGACAGATCCTCACCGATATAAGTGCAGATGGCAAGCGCACTGAAAACATCAGCATAGAGTATAAGTATGACGAGGCCACCGGCATCGGAACTTACGAGGCTACCACAGCTAAAATGCAGCTTTCCGGCAGAAGTCTCGGCTTGACCGACGGCACGACATTCAGTGTCTATACCCTCGGCGGTAAACAGCTTGCCGCCAATGTCGCCGATTACACTTTCGCTTCATCAGGTGTATATATCGTCAAGGTGGGCGGAAAGAGCGTGAAACTCACGGTGAAATAAGGCGCATCGTCACAATATTTGCATTCCTGACGCTCAATACTCCTCGTTCAGCGCACAAAGAAATCCTTGGTGCGAAATTCTTGAGTTTTGAGCGTGCAGCGATAGTGGGCTGACATACAGTTGATTATGCTGCTAAGAAGAGAAGTGTGCAATGAATGGCGGAGCCAAACAAGCTTAATTGGGCTGCAATAGAGCCACTTTTACACCCCAATACAGCCTCTATTGCCATGCAAAAGAGCCTCTCTTTCACTCTTATAGGGTTACTATTGGAGCGGAAGAGAGGCTTTTCTTGTATATTATGGGGTCAACATTGAAGCAAAACCACACAGAAACAGCTTTTTGATTCTCTATAATTGATTTTTATTTTGTAACAGCTTTTTACTCTTTGTACGATATTTGCAAGCGGACAAGAAGACGTTTTTTAGACAAGAAGACATGAAGACATGTTTTTTAGGCAAGAAGGCATATGCAGAGTCGTTGCCCCCTCTTTCTTGTGCAAATTTTGTTAAAAGAACAACTTCCCGCATACATCCTATGCATAATTTCGCTAAATTTGTTTAATGTAAAAACCTAAACCATACCTTATGGGAAAGTCTGTTTTCATATTATTGTGTATGCTGTGCCGCTCATTTGTTTTTTGTACTGCACAACAGGTGGACATGCTGCATAACATGTTCCGTAGCGGTGATGTCATAAAGAAGGAATTGTGCTTGTTGACGGAAGAGAGAACAGACAGTAAGGAGGCAAAGCTATGGACAATTCATAGGAAGGATGACGATATTACGGTTTTACAGAAATTCTACCAGTCAAAGGATTCTCTCTGCAATATTTACTTTTCAGAACGCAATGCCTTAAACCATTTTTCCCTTGAGGACAATGCCTTGAAACTTTCAGTAAGGGAGGACAATCAGACATATATACATTATGACCTGCCTCAGGCATATCTCATGTTCCCTATCTCTTATGGCGATCGTATAAGCGGAATGTTCCATGGCACTGGCACTTTCTGCGACAAGCTACGAGTGCGCTCATGTGGCAGCTATTCGCTTTGTGCAGACGAGCAGGGGTCTCTTGTTACGGCAGACGGTGACACGCTGCGTAACGTGATATGTCTGCATGCGCTTCGCCGTGAGAATGTAATGTATTTTCCTCGTGAGCAAGTGCCGTCAGACTATGGCGTTTTTTCGGATGACAGCATTCGGGCATGCATAAGTGGCGACTCTTTAGTATTGCAGGAAGACCTTTACCGATGGTATGCGCCGGGCTATCGTTATCCCGTGGCGGAGCGTTGCCTGTATTCATATAGAGGAGAGACTGTGGCCGAATATTCCTTATACTGTCCTCTCGAAGAACAGGAAAACCTTGACCTTGACGAGGCAAACATAGAGGTTCGCCGGAAGGTAAAGGACGGGACGTATGTGCCTTACAGAAAACCGTCAAAGGCGGACAGCGACAATAATATTATAGACTATCATTGCAGCATGGATGACAGCGGCAGAAACATACATGTGGAGTTCACCGTCAACAGCCCGGCATCGGTGTCGTTCGTCCTTTCCAATTCTGAGGGCATGGCATTCCGTTCCTTCTCAGGCAACTACCAGCCAGGCGAGAACAACTCCATAGACATCAGCTGCGCCGGTTTGCCAAGAGGCCAGTACGTCCTTTATATTAATGTAAGCGGCAGCGTATCGTCCGAGAAATTCAACATACAGTAATCCTTGTTGTTCAATTCATTAAAATGTAAGGTATGAAAAAGGTCAGGCGTCTTCCTTGGTCTGTCAAGTATACGATACTTGCTGTACTGTCCATTATATATGTATCTCCTGCTGCATATTCGCAGGGGACAGATGCGTTCGAACTCATCAAGAACGGCACTCTGAATGTGCCTTATACGCTTTCGGACGGCACTGTGCTGCCTTCGCCTGAAGCTGCCCGGATGCGCCGTTATATGGACCACCCCGTAGCCCTCAACACCGGCGTGCTCTCCGTAAACATCCCTCTTTACACCATGTCCGTCGGCGGCTACAGCCTGCCCATAGCCCTTTCGTACCACGCCGCAGGCATTAAGGCAGACGACGAACATTGCGAGACCGGTCTCGGATGGTCGCTGCTTGGAGGAG
>ERZ1026866.1134-NODE-1134-length-14305-cov-5.858737_pt1 | contig 14305 bp, 13 predicted proteins | sample MGYA00380163_ERZ1026866 | MGnify/ENA primary metagenome ERZ1026866 (study PRJEB33269, sample SAMEA4719799) | human gut metagenome | biome: human-associated habitat; feature: organic feature; material: feces | place: Cameroon | collected 2013-10 ...
ATTGAGAAATATCCTGCCAAAACATTCTTTTTTTACAAGATATACCCTAATCCTATCAAAAATGACATTTTTTTACAAGGTACACTAAAAGATTAGCAATCAAGTTTTTTGCCCCTATGCAGATGATATCTTCATCTCTATAGCTGGATTTTACATCAATTACATGGTAGTGCTAATATCGCTACATATACAAGTCTATGATAATAATAATTATACTATCATATACAAAATCTCTATCATATGTATTCTCAGTCAACTAACAGGATTCCCTCTATATAAAGATATTTCCCATATAAAATAAATTTCCGCCAATTTTCCGCTGCATATAATTTTCATATTTATACATGCTTTTATTTTTTTGATGATGTTAAATATTTTCCTTGCAATAAATTTAAAATTAGATTACAATAATATACAGTTGGATAAATTAATATATATATGGAAAGGGATAAAAATTTACATGAGACTAAAATTATTTGACAAACGTTATAATCGCAACAAGGATTTTTTGTATTGGCATGTAGATATTTGTACTGATGAACATTTTGCAGAGGATAAACTCCACGATTTTCATTGCCAGAAGAAAAATATTGTTAATTGCTTCAAAATCTTCAGTATATGCAACTTCACCATGGATGTGGCCATTGCCAAAAACGACACCTATGAAAGCTTTGAAGCAGAATTAAGAAGAAACGTACCAGGCATAACCCATATAACGGCATTACCAATTACCAGTATCATCAAATAATATAGGGAATAAAAAATCCCTGCAGTTATGGTGAAGGAGCACTTAAAAATAAATTTCTTGACATAAATGCCTACATCGTGTACATTAAAAGCAAGAGAATATATGGCTGTTATGAGTGGCTATAGCCATCCCTTCCGCTTGGGGACAATAAAGATACAGCGGAGTTGACCGTCGGCGAGGGTAGGGAAACTCGCCGCTGCTCGAAGCAGGGAGGATTGCCTTGGCATCCTCCCTGTTTTATTTGTAGAAAGATAGGAGCGTCATGACGGATTTACAAGAGTTACAGCAATATTACGAACATAATCTGTCCGATAGGATTTTTCGCTACAGCTTGGCAAACGGCACGACGCTGGATGTCATCTTCTACCGTGAAGCCTTCTGCCAGCTGCTAGGTATACAGCACATAACCCAAAATCGTCGATTCATTGGCAAGAGCGGCTATGACCGCATTCGAGCCGGCAAATTGACCATAGACGTACTAAAAGGCATGAATCGCGCCGGATTCACAAAAGTCAAAAAACGCATGGAATATTTTCCTCTCATCGGCCACCTATTGAAAGAGGGTGCTGTGTTTCGCTTTTACCTAGAACGGACGATCAACAGCCGGATACAAGCCACATTCCTTATTCATGAAAACAATCGTGACCTGTATCTGCACCTGTTCTTAGCAAGGGAATCGCCTAAATCAGACATCTATGCACCCATATCCTACATCGTGCTGACAGAACGAGACTATAGTCCCACCTTGTACATATCCAGGCAGGAACATAAAAAGATTGCAACCGTTGAAATTCTGCCCCTGAATCTGCATACAGAAAGTAAGCAAGCCCACCAACATTATAATGATTAATTTCCAAAATCTAACAATGTAAATCAGCTCAGATTTCCTTATACCCCACAATCATAGACTTGACCTTCACAATAGGTGTAATATATTAGACTATTTTGTACATTTTTATTTTCCACTAAATGTACATTTTTATATTACCATCTATAAATCCCAGCCGCAGGACTATCTGTGGCTGGGATTTTTCAGCAACAAATCAAATCAATATCATTTAATTTACCATATTTATTATTGACGGAATGGCATATTAAAAGTTTTATCTAAACGCATTGTATTTAAAATAATCTCAATTTGAGGATCTTTTATTTCCATACTTTTCATGTACTTATTAAAAGTTTTTGTATCACTATTCAATGCTGCTGATTTCATTTTCTGTAATTTCTCCATATTGTCTTGGGCAAATTTTTCATCGCAACGAGATACTAATCTAATATACCGATCAGCATATTTAGATTTTTCTTCCTCGGTTCCTCTAAACACAGTTTCTATAATAATATTTTCCACTGATTTTGTACTTCTATCTATTTTACGTATACAATATGTACCTGCTACGCAATCAATTTGAGTCAAATCTAATTCTAAGTACCATTCAAAAAATGTTTTAGAATACATAGGAACATTTATCAATGTTCCAATAGGTGTAACAATTGTATAATTATACTCTACTCCATTCAAAGGTAGGTCAATTTTTATATATTGTTGATTCATATCGTATATCCGCTGATGTAATAACATTTCTCTAAAATTATAAGTATCAATACTTGTTATACAAAAGATAAAAAATACCAGCATACTGGCCTTCAATTTAGTATTTGTTTTAGCTCCTGTTTTTTGATACAAATATATACTTGCTAAGAATGCTATTGCAAGTATCAAGAATATGAAATTAATAAGCTCATATTCATTCTCTATATGTTTTTGATTACAAAGCACAGCGAAGCCCAGCCAACCAATTACTACTACCGAACCCAATGCAAAATATACCGATTTTCTACTCCTGCTAAACGTATTTTTATCTATCCCTTGGTGTTCTTGGGCCAAATATCGATAGCAGCTATAAATACATTGACTGGCCCTACTGATAACAACAGTAATACAGAATGCAATAGAAAATACCTTTATATAGTAAAAATATATAAATAGCAATCCACTACTGACATAATTTGTTTCTATAACACTATACATATTATATGGTGTCTCTGGATTACATACTGTTTTCAATACATCAAAAAAAATATTCATTTAACATAACCTCCATTTTCACATTTTAATTATACAGTCTGCACTACAAAAAATTGTCCTATACGAGTGAATTCGCATAATAAGAAATATCTCCCCTTTTTTTGTTATATTGCTCCTAAAATTTGCTATTATACCTCCTCTCTTTTCATTTCAAACACATCATATCATCTAAGTCAACGTTTAAAATACGATTTTTTCGCAAAAAATACCGAACTCAAAAGTTAGCACTTCTAATCTAACTCTTAAGTTCGGTATAAATCACCATATATTTGATATTATCATGCAGCTTTTAGTTTTCTAATATTTTCCGAATTATTCTTTCCGTTTTTGCCTAGCAAGGTCATACCATCTGCCAACAAATCTCCAATAACAATCTCTGTCTATCCATTCTGCAGCTACTTGGCTGAAGCATTACCACGTAACCAGTTATAATATTCATCAATCCATGCAAAATCTGTAGCAATCAAACTCCTTTCTTTATATTATACCATACGAATGTTTTGTATACCGATTCTATATCTTTTGAGCTTTCACTGTTTTTATACTTTCTTTCTATAATTTCTAACCTTGCACGTACATCATCATAAGATATATTTCGCGGCCAAATTTTCAAGCAATAATCACCATACAATTCTGCATTTACACGAAGATAAAAAGTTACAAAATTATACAATTCCGTATCCTCAACAGGTATCTTGTCTATAAAACCATTTATCAACTCATTTTTCATTTTTTCCGCAAACAATTTCAAATGCATACTGCCATAATCGTTAATATGATTCATCTTATTATCAAAAATCATATTTTGAAATAATTTGTTTAATCTAGATATGTAGGAGCGTTGTAAATACTGCCGTGTAGTATCATCTTCAATTTGTTTCGTCTCATCATCTAAACCAGCACCTATACTTGCACACCAATCTGTACCTCTACAGCATTCAGCAATGATGCAAATAGCAACATCCTCATCAATAGCATCATCAAGCAAGATATCACCAATTTTTTTCTTACACCAATCATTATTATTACCATATTGCTTTAATACATTACTCATTATCGCCATAATCAAACATCTTTTAGAAAAATACGGCACATCGAAAATATTTTTTCTCTTTATATCCATTTTCTGTGATAGTATTTTAAAAATAGCAATCGCTGTAGCCCAAACAACGTATATACTATTAGATTGATTATCATCCAATAGTGCCATAATATGTCTGCACAAACTACCAAATGCAGCATTTCTGCCAGCTCCGACAAAAATTTCTTGCCAATCGTTTACATTATCTCCACTCAGCATTTGACGCAACAAATTGTCATCTACATATCCGTTCAATATCCCCATCTGAAAGTATATATGAAAAAAATCTTCACAATGCAATCTGTGTTTGCAATAAGAAATGTTATCTTCCAAAGCAATACTACTACCTTTTACAACCTTTGCTAAATTAGGAAATAGGGAATATATAATTTTTTTTATATATTTTTCATCCTTACATACTGATAATGAACAAATTTTTTCTATGGTTGTTTGTGCCATTTTTCCTTTATCCACCGATAACGCTTTTTGCACAAATAATTCTTTTGGATGGCTATAAATATATTTATAAACCTCTAAATCGTATAATTTTAAAACAGTCAAAGATAATAAATCCGCAAAAAATACATTCTCTTTTAATACATTATATTCAAAAGAAAAACTATTTAAGGTTCGTTTGCAATCTCTAATGGATTTCAAGTAAAAAGATATCCCCTCATAATATATTTCTTGAAAGCATTTATCCATTGACAATTTATCTAATTCTATCCTTACCTCACACAAAGAACCATCCTTTGACAAAATGCTTGCAATTTCATTAACAAAATAATCATCCAACATATCTTTTTCAATCAATGGCACATCCAAAGTATACTGAACGATTTTTTCAATATAGCTTTTACCACGTCCGCTATGAATTTTATCCAATGCTGAAGATACAATATTTACATCATATGCTAGTATATACACAACTTTGGGAAAATCAGCTATATTCTTAATTAACTGAAAAAGTATGCCTATCTCTAATTCATTCAACCTATCTATATCATCTATAAAAAACACAATTGTTTTGTCATTTTGACCTAATATCTCCACGATATCTTCTTTCTTTATATTCAAACTCTCACTACCACGCAATTTTTGCAAATTAACAGAAATAGAAGGCTTCAATCCACTTGCACCAATGCCTATCGAAAAACTAGAGCTATCTAAAAAAGCATTAAAATAAGATATTAATTTTTGTCTTCGTATTGTCCAATCATGCTTGGCACTAGTCACAATACTTTTTTCTGCTTTATTGATAGCAGAAAGAAATGTTCTGAAAAATTCCTGCATAAGCTGTATTGCATCTACGGTCATCCAGGAATTCATCTTTACCAAAACAGTCTCATTGCCATCAATATTTTCTTCTATCATATTTAACAAAGAAGTCTTGCCACTTCCCCATTCTCCTTGAATACCAATCACAAAACTTTCATCTTTTGTAATATTAAAGCTACAACAATTTTTAACCACCTTTGCTATATTCTCAGCTAAAGCGGAACGTCCTAATATATCATCACTATGTGACAAAATAGGTTTATCTGTATATATTTTCACTTTACTCACCTCAGCAGTAACCACATCATTCCTATTTCAATCTATTACATCCAATTAATGCCATTATATCATAAAATAACTATATAGAAAAAATAGGCTACACGCAAAATATGCGTGCAACCTTATGTATTTAATATATACAAGTATTATCCTATATCTAACTTTTTGGTATCGGTACAATATGTGATTGATATGGTGGTATTATTATTTTTCCATCTGGATTTCTATGCGATGTAGCATCCTGTGTAGCAATCCTTACTAATATGACACTTTACGCGAATTTTCTGCTACGAAATGTCGATAGTTTCATATTATCAAGTATCTACTTTGGACAACAAGGTCACACTCTCTATATGCACTTTTTAGAATTCTTTGAAAAATTACTCAAAAGAGTTGCTTCATCTTTTTCTTTAAGCGGATCATCAGAATAACAAAAGCTAACACTAGGATCATTCTCAAACTTTTTAAATAGCTCAGGGTATAATATTTTCGTTTTATCTGAATTGAACTCACTTCTTTTTTTACCGTTAGGATTTCTTCTTATTTTATAACAATAAATTTTCCTTGGATCTTCTGAATCACTTATACTAAGCGACTTTACCTTTGCACAGTTTTCCTCGCATGAACTGCTATTAGGCATATTTTTAGGAATTGCTTTACCCAAAGTTTCAGTAAATTGTTTCAAAATATCGCCTAAATTATATTTATACTCAATGCCAAAATATTGTCTTAATGTTTTGGCATCAATTAATAATTTAGAAGAATTAGCTTCTATTTCCAATTCATAATTTAAATCATTACGTTTCATGAAATGAAGCTTTACCAAAGCATATTGATTCACACGCTTTTCCTTACCCACAAATCTTTTTACAAGCACTATGTATACAACAGATTTATATCTAAATAGAAAGATACATATAGTCCAATTGTTATCAATCATATCTTTTTTAATTCATTTAGATTACTTAGTAACATAAAATACTCCTTAATATAATATAAATCTTATAACTAGGTGTCCAATATCCCCCTCTCTATAGGTAGCGGGATATTATATCGATGACAGTGGAGAGCTAATATATCCACCCTCGTCGAAACTCCATTGAATGAAAATGCAACGTCATTTTTTTGAATAATATAGGGGTATAATCGAGCTATTAAAATGGTCTATATTGCCATAAAATTCTACTTACCACATACCTGTAAAATGATGTATCGTATACGTATTTTCAGTAACTAGGAATTTATCATTCTCCCATTTAGGGCAAAAATATTCTCTTGGATAGTAACAACAATCAGCAAATTCATATTGCTTTCCATCTAAATGTAATTTGCAATAGATTCTTGTTAATTTAGTAATAATTCTTGTATTGGCAATTCTATAATATGCCTTACTATATGGAAATTTATACCAATCCAAAAGCAATTTTACATAATTATTACCCTTTTTTGCTCCCATGATTCCCGTAGTAAGATGTCGTCCTGATTCATAACTAGAAAAAAAACCATGCTGCAAAAAGTTATCTATGGGCTTAATCACTTCTACATCTGTGTCCATATATACACCACCATAGTAATATAATGCATGTAATCTTGCCACATCTGATACGAATGCCCACTTCTTATCCTCCAATGCCTGTTTAGCAAAGGGATATTTATCTATTGGGAAGTTATCTTCATTCCATAGTACAATTTCATACTCAGGCAATATCTCTTTCCACGATGCAATACATTTTTCTATTAACGCACTTTGTTTCCCCTTGCCAAACCAACAATAATGTATCACTTTAGGAATAGTTATCTGATCACTATGACTTACTAACTCATAATTATATTTTCTACCATAATTTGTGTAATGTCGAAACAAATTTTTATAAAATTCTATCTGTCGCAAAATTCCCATGTTGCATTTTCTCCTATATTATATAGATAAATTACTTCAATGCTTTCCTAATCCCATGCTCAATCTGTGTATCTACTTCATCCAGAAATGCAAATCTGCGTCTATATACGGCTCTCTTTCTGGTAGGTACTTCTTCCATAGTTTTGCGATGTTCCACCAAAGGCAGCTCATAGAATCTTTCATCCTCAGTTTCCTTGCCTCCAGCCTCTAGCCAGAAATCGCCAAAGTTAGTTTTCAGTTTTCTATCTGCCCTCACATGGTTATTGGCATAATAGCCATAATTGGAGACAGCATATATTTTCTTCAAGCCCAGTGCTCTTGCTACAGCCTGTGTCATATACAAAATCAAATTTTTCGTTCTATAGCCATGTGCCCATTTGGTCATACGTTTTATAACATCCCGAGACTCCTCTGTATTGGGCCCCTGCATAGCCCCAATATACATGGCTTCATTTCCATCTTTATCCTTGTTTATCCAAAAGATAATCTGATAAAATGGTTTATTTTCGTACATCAAAACCACAGACAAACAGCCTTCTTTTCTCTGGCCTGCCTCCATCATAATCTCTGCCCATATGGTTTTCCCCTCAAATTCCCCTTCCCACAATCTATAACGTGGATTGGAATCGTGACAATTTACCTGCATAAATGCTTCTGGCTTCATAATTTCACTTAAATATCTATAATGCTCACAAATCAAAGCCATACGTTCTTTAAAGCTAGCTCCATTGTAAAAAAAACATCTTGTGACCTGCTCTATATGAAATTGATGTCTCTCCTGAAATTTGCGCAATACCTCATTAGCATCAAAAAAAGCTAGCAGCTTTTTCATATCTCCATCATGCCACATAGAACGCAACACAAACACCACCATGCGGCGCTGCTCACGGGTATTTTCCATGTTATAGATTTGTTTGCCTAATTTTATATATTTCTGCACAATCCCACCTGCTGCCTATTATCATCCATTAATTATCTTTTTGGCTTGCCGAAATCTCCTTCAGCCAATGCTACAATATTCTCTGCCAATCTCCGTGGGGAAAAATCATCATAAGCCTTGGCTAGAGCCTGTTCATATTTTTCCTTGTTTTCGTCGTAGGTATTAACAAATAGCTCTATACACTGTTTCAAGGCTTGCATATTCCCATTCAAAAAGCCCATGCCCATAAAATAGTGGGCTAGTATTTCTGGATTTACATTATGGGCTGTAATAATGGATTTTTTATACCCCATAGCATTGGAAATCAGAGCTGCCGTATGATAAAGATACCTATCATTTCCATAAGGCAATACCAAGGTATCCACACTAGCCAGACCTCTCTGCCACTCATCACCAATCAATGGCTTATTCCAAAACTCAATATTATCATGCCCCTTGTATTTTTCAATGATGCGGGCAAAATCATCGGCATCCTCCTGTGTCTGAGTTGCTCCCTGACAAATCAGCTTTACAGGGCGAGTAAATTTACAGGACAGAAAAGCCGCCAAAAAAGCCTCTATCTTTTTTTCCTTGCGGTACTGACCAAAAAATCCTAACCGCAATACATCCATATCATATTTCTTCCGCTCTGCTTCGGCATCTATATCTCTAGGAATATAATTGGGAGGACCATAAACCTTAATATTTGGCGAAGTTAAGCGCAGCTTTTTAGGCGCAAAAGTTTGCACACCTATCCTTATATTTTTTTCGTGCTTAAAATATATAGCCATTTGATTCAGCTTCAATGCTTCCTCTGGCGTTGCTCCATGAATCAAGAACAACACAGGCACTGGTGAATGCTGCAGTGGACTTCTCTTTAGGCCTCTCAAATATCGATAAGTGGCGGAAGGCACAATGATGGCATCAAAATTATGCTGACAGGCATTTACATACATACCCTTATACCATTTCTGCCGATTTCTCTCACGCTGAAAAGAGAGTAACAGCTTTTTTATACCTTTGGCCCCCTGATAGGAAATTCCCTTTCCGGGTAAACGATGTACTGGCACCCCATAGTGCCATTTGAATTCATGCCCCTCAGGCACGTAAAATTCTACTGTATGTCCAAGGGCAGTTAATTCCTCCACCAACAGCCTATCGAAATCTATTTCATGTCCTCCAGGAGTGACCACAGTTTCCATTATTGCAAATCGCATAATTACTCTTCCTTATCCATGTACATTAGCTTTAAATACTTCACCATTGTGTAAAATACGTGATTTACGGCAAAAATAAAGCCTAGCTTTCCTTCCCGAAATCCCTGCTGTAAAAAATAAAAACGTATAAAGGCAAAAGCAGGATGGAGAATAATATCCTTAAAGGATGCCCTTTTCCCGTCCTGATGCATTTTTTCTGCCATCATAGTGGTATATAAATTAAATTTTATATAATAAGCATTCCATTCTGTATAGGTATAGTGCTCCAATATGCCTGGCAACAAATGCACCTGCAAATCACCAATATCTGCATGCTCATGTACCACCCCTTGCCAATGTACATTTTTTGTTGGATACAAACGCAAGGAATAATCTGGCCCATGTCCACCATATTTCATCATCTGGCCAAAAACAATCTGATACCGCTTAATATTATAGGCAGCAGGAATATTTTGCTTCACTACATTTTGAATCCCTTCAGCAGCTGCATCCGTAATCCGCTCATCTGCATCCAAATAAAAAACCCAATCGGTATTTATCTGCTCCAAGGCAAAATTACGCTGACCAGCAAAGCCATCATCCCCCATAGGATGATAAATAAACCTAGCCCCAACTTCCTTGGCCAGTCTTTCTGTATTATCCTGACTGCCTGAATCCACCACCAGAATGTCGTCTGCAAAAGAGGCGCTGGCTATACAATCCTTTATGTTTTTTTCCTCATTCTTGGTTAGTATTACAACTGCTAATGTTGCCATACTGTCACCTCTTATCTATCAATTTCTTCTGTGCACACATGTATCCATTGATATGCTAATCCCAACATAAACCAAAACAGCTTCATAACAATGGAATCTCCCATTGTATATTCCGTCAGGCCTTGTAGCATAATACCCATAAAAAGACCTAACAAAGCTAAATATCCAAGATTTCTTTGGCGTAACCATCCCTTAATACAATATATACCTGTCCCCAACCACCATATTAACAAACAGGCAGCTCCTATAAAGCCACACTCCGCTAAGACATGAAAAAAATTATTGTGGGCATGACCTAAATAAGGCTCCTTTGCCTCTGGTGATATATATATTTCCTGATAATTTTTCTTAAATGTGGCATATCCTACACCTGTTAATGGATAATCCTGAAACATATTGTATGCACTTTGCCAAAGTAATAAACGCTCTGCATTGCTCTGCATCTTTGTATCTCCTATAGATGACACCTTATGCTGGAAGCTAGGCATAGACATAAACAAACCTGCTACCAATGCCACAACTACAGTAATAGTTGCTAAAGCCTTAAGCTTGGAGCGCATATATAATAGCATCAACAACGGTATTGTAACAACCATAGCAAGCCATGTCCCACGGGTTGCATTACATATCAGCCCTCCAACAGCTATAATGCTGGCAAACCAAAAAATATATTTTTTATTCCCCTGCAACTTTCCACTCATCAGAGCTACAGCTATAATGGGAATCCAAACATCCAATGAACCACCTGTCATCATGCTGCCTATTATTCCGCTAGTACGTATATATCCATTACTCACAGCCTGATATACACATACCGCATCATTGATTATATGAGATATAAATGCTAATACCAATAACTGAACTAACTGCTTTTTATGGCGAATAAACATTAGGACAGCATAAAATCCTGTCATTCTATACAAATAATGATCACTAATTACCCTAAAGCTTTTTACCATATCTGTGGAAAAAAAAGAGGTAAAAATAGCCGCTGCCACAAAAAGTAAAAACGGCACCGCTAAACTCTTATCAACTGTTAGCAATTCGCGAATATCATCATGCTTCTTCCATAATCTAACAGCCCCTGCCACTATTGCCAGGCTCAAAAAAACATTCCCCATAGCAATAGATGTGCTACTAAATAATGCAAAGCCACACAGAAAATAAAATACCCATTTCTCTATACTCGATACATTATTTGCCGATATTTTTTCCACCCTATAATTCCTCCAGATTCTCTTACAATATTTTCATAGCATCTAATCTATATTTTCTCTTACACATGCCAGTAGGCTGCCGCCTGTATACAGCACTCCTTGAATACCAGCTTTTTCCCCGGCTTCTACATCTCTTGGGCTGTCGCCTACCATATAGGACTGAGCCGGCTCTATGTTCATTTCCTGACAAGCCTGCAGCAGCATCCCAGGCTGAGGCTTGCGGCAGTTGCACTCCTTGGCGTATGCTGCCACCTTGCCCTGGGGATGATGAGGACAGTAATAGAAGGCATCAATAGGCTTTGCTCCCTGCCTTGCCAATTCCTCATTCATCCACTGATGAAGCCGCTGCACCTCAGCCTCGGTATAGTACCCTCTGGCCACTCCGCTTTGATTGGTAATGACCACCACCAGATACCCCTGCTGATGACAATATTCTATGGCTTCCACCGCCTCCGGTGTCCACTGAAAATCCTCTGGCCGATAGAGATAATGCACATCCACATTCAATGTGCCATCCCTATCAAAAAACACCGCTTTATTTGCCATACTTAAAATATCCGCCATTATCCAAGAAATCACAATATTCCTTAACAGCGTCCTTCATATCATAGAAGCCCTGATCATAACCTGCTTCCAACAACTTAGTCTTATCTGCCTCGGTAAAGCACTGATATTTGCCCTTCAGCACCTCTGGGAACTCTCTATATTCAATATGTCCCTGTCCCATAGCCTCAATAACAGCCTCTGCTACCTCATTATAAGAATGAGCGTGACCGGTACCACAGTTATAGATACCGCTTGGGCCCTGCTGCTGCCAGAACCAGAGATTTACCTTGACAACATCCTTGACATAGATAAAGTCACGACGATGCTCGCCATCACCATATTCACCATAGCCCTTGAACAGACGGCAAACGCCCTCTTTCTTTACCTGATGATACAACTGGTAGAAAATAGAAGCCATATTACCCTTGTGATGCTCCTGTGGTCCATAAACATTAAAATACTTCAAGCCTACAATCTGGCTCTGAGCATAAGGCATCTGCTGGCGCACATAGCGATCAAAAAGCAGTTTGGAGAAGGCATATGGATTCAAAGCATCCTCGCACTCATCCCCCTCACGGAAACCATTTTCACCACCGCCATAGGTGGAAGCAGAGGAAGCATAGAGGAAAGGAATTCTATGATTCATGCAGAAATGCAGTACAGCCTTGGAATACTCATAGTTAGCCTGCATCATGTAGTTTACATCGTATTCCATAGTATCGGAGCAAGCTCCCTCATGGAATACAACCTCTACATCACTACCGTCAATATCCTCATGCAAAATAGCCTCAAGGAAATCATCCTTGTACATATAATCCAGGAACTGCAAACCACGAAGATTGCGATAACTCTGATTTTCCTTTTTGCGGTTATTCAAATCATCAACAATCAAAATATCCTTACGGCCCTGACGATTCAATTCCTTAACAATATTACTGCCGATAAAGCCGGCACCACCAGTTACAATAATCATTTGTCCTCATGCTCCTTTTTCGTCAAAACATTCTGCAATTCTGCATTGCTAACAGCATAGGTTCCCAGCTTGGCTACTACCACGCTGGCGGCCAAATTGGCTAAATATGCGGCCTCAACAGGCTTCAAACCTCCGGCAATACCCAAGGCAAAAACAGAAATCACTGTATCACCTGCACCAGAGACATCAAATACCTCCTGAGCCTTGGTAGGAATATGTACAATTCCTTCCTCTGGCTGTATCAAGGACACACCATGCTCGGAACGGGTAGCCAATACATTACGGATAAAATATTCGTCCATAACATACTGAGCGGCCTGCTCAATGTATTCATCTCTATTGCGAATAGGCCTTGGCTGTACGGCATTCAGCTCCTTGAAGTTTGGCGTAATATAATCCGCACCACCGTATTTATCCCATTCTACACCCTTTGGATCCACAAACACTGGCACCGCCATATCTCGACAGGCTTGAATAACACTGGTGCACACCTCATCGGTGCAGGCTCCTTTGCCATAATCTGAAAGGATTACCGCATCCAGTCCCTGCTGCAGCATATGCTCCACATAATCTATTAAGCGCTGAGCATACTGCTCTCCTACTGGCTCTGTATCCTCAAAATCCAGGCGCAGCATCTGCTGATGCCCACCAATAACCCTTAGCTTGGTAGTAGTAGGAGCATCCCGATGAATAATGCCCTTGTAATCAATCCCTCTGGAGGTAAATTTGTCCATCAAGGTCTGACAGTGATAATCATTGCCTACAAAACCGGCAATATAGGTTTTGCACCCCAGCAAAGCCAGATTATGAGCCACATTAGCACTGCCGCCCATAGTATCCTCAATGCGCAGGACATGATTAATAGGCACCGGTGCCTCTGGAGAAATTCGGCTAACCTCTCCATAGTAATATCTATCCAGCATTACATCTCCCACTACCAGAATTCTGGTCTTGGAAATGCCATTAAGCACAAAATCCAACAGCTTATCCTTGTGTACAGTCATATTATTCTTCCCTTCACAGACTGGCCTCTACCACTCTGCACGCATAATTACCATATTCCACTGACATTTTGCCAGCCATCTTGCCATATTTATCCAACAGCTCCCACACATATTTCATAACCAGCTCTGGGGTAATCTTTTTCATACAAGCCAGATTAGCCTCCCCAGCGTGAGGACATTGATGTATGCCACAAGGGTGACAGCTAACTGGCGCCTTAATCAACACATCCCGGCCATCATAGGGATAAAATCTGTCTCTTATACACATCTGACGCTGCCGACGATCTACTCTGTGTAGA
>ERZ1026866.1148-NODE-1148-length-14221-cov-7.429197_pt1 | contig 14221 bp, 10 predicted proteins | sample MGYA00380163_ERZ1026866 | MGnify/ENA primary metagenome ERZ1026866 (study PRJEB33269, sample SAMEA4719799) | human gut metagenome | biome: human-associated habitat; feature: organic feature; material: feces | place: Cameroon | collected 2013-10 ...
TCATGCCCATCCACCAGTTCGTCAACGACAGCTTCCTTCAGGAAAAAGGCCTGAGCAACTACTGGGGATACAACACCATCGGCTTCTTCGCCCCGCACAACGCGTATTCCAGCTCCGGACAGCGCGGCGAACAGGTCAACGAATTCAAATCCATGGTCAAGGCATACCATCATGCCGGCATGGAAGTCATCCTCGATGTGGTGTACAACCACACCGCCGAAGGCAACAACCGTGGGCCGACCCTCAGCTTCAAGGGCATCGACAACGGCGCCTACTACCGTCTGGTCGACAACGATCGCAGACACTACTTCGACACCACAGGCACCGGCAACTCGCTGCTGATGCGCTCGCCGCACGCCCTGCAGCTCATCACCGATAGCCTGCGCTACTGGGTCACCGAAATGCACGTCGACGGATTCCGATTCGATCTTGCCGCCACATTGGCCCGTCAGTTCCAGGAAGTCGACAAACTGTCGGCCTTCTTCGACATCGTCGAACAGGATCCGGTGATCTCCCGCGTCAAGCTGATCGCGGAACCGTGGGATCTCGGCTCTGGCGGCTATCAGGTGGGCGGCTTCCCGTCCAGCTGGTCCGAATGGAACGGCCGCTACCGTGATTGCGTGCGCGACTTCTGGCGCTCGCAGCCGTCCACGTTGCCGGAATTCGCCAGCCGATTCATGGGCAGTTCCGATCTGTACCAGATGAACGGGCGTCGACCGGTCGCATCCGTGAACTTCATCACCGCGCACGACGGCTTCACCATGAACGATCTGGTGAGCTACAACGAAAAGCATAATGAAGCCAACGGCGAAGGCAACAGGGACGGTGAAAGCAACAATCGTTCCTGGAACTGCGGCGTAGAAGGGCCGACCACCATCAAGGACGTCAACGAGCTGAGGCAACAGCAGATGCGCAACATGTTCGCCACGTTGCTGCTCAGCCAGGGCATTCCGATGATCTGCGGAGGCGACGAGGTGGCGCGTACCCAGCAGGGCAACAACAACGCTTACTGCCAGGACAATGCGATTTCGTGGACGAACTGGGATCTGGACGAGGATCAGAAGGATCTGCTCGAATTCGTGTCGAAGCTGATTCACCTGAGACTGGACCATCCGGTGCTGCATCGCCGTCGCTTCTTCACCGGACGTGAGCCCGGAGACGACAGCAACATGATTCCGCAGGTCGAATGGATGGACCATACCGGTTCCATCATGGATATGGACGACTGGTCGAACACGCACGCCTTCTCCGTGATGATCTACCTGAACGGTTCCGACATTCCGGAGGCCGACTGGTACGGCAATCAGATGGTCGACAACGATTTCATTCTGATTTTCAACGCGCATTACGAGCCGATCATGTTCACCCTGCCGGATGAACAGTATGGTAAGAAATGGCGTTTGGTCGTCGACACACATAATCCGAAGGGTCCGGAACTCAATTACGAGGCCGGTTTCGCGATTACCGCGCAGTCGAGAAGCTTCCTGTTGCTGATGAGTGACAAGAAGCCGTCCAACAAGCATTACCATTTCTAATGGCGCACTTGCGTTGTGCCGTCAGAATCTAGTGGGGTGGAGTCATTGCCAATGCGCTGGCTCCACCCCACTGGCATGTGTATGTTGGTGTATTTGAAATCCGGCGATTGTCGGTCAGTCCTGCACCTTGCATCAGACCTGTGCGGCGAGTCTTGAAACCGTGTCGGGAACGGTTTCGCTGACTTCCGCCAGATCCTCAACGGATCGAGGCCTCTCGGACTGCGCCAACACCAACTGTGTCTGCACGCGGTCCGCTTCGATGGCGGCGATCTGGCGGGAGAAGATGATGAACCAGCCCAGGAACATCGTGCCGGCCAACGCCTCCACATTCGTCAGCGTGTTATGCCCTCCCAGCCATTGGAATCCGGCATAGGCGCCGATTACGATCGCAAGATCGGAAACCACGTAAACGACTTTCGAAAGCTGCGGGGCAAGCCAAGGCAGCGCGATCATCAGTACGCTCATCAGACATGGCAAACCGCGCGCGAACACATTATGCAGGATCGGGTGCGGCGTGTAACGGAACATGCCGATGCCCACGAAAGCGATGCCGGCCAACGTCAGCATGACCGACAGCAGTAGAATCCTCGTACGAAAATGCTTCGGTGTTTCATTGATGGCGTTGGAATCCAGATACTGCAATTGCAGACGATACGTGGTGATCAGTTCGGAAACCGCGAAATAGCTGATGATCACAATGCAGATGCCCGCGAGCATCAGCGTCGAATTGAACATGCGCGCGGCGAACGTCGTACGATCGCCCAATTGGGAGAAATTGTTGTTGTACCAGTACGGATCATCGGACGTCAAGCCTGCGATGCTTACGCCGGACACCACGAAAAAGGGCAGCAGGGAAGCGATCGTTTTGGCGTTCATGAGCTCCGCCTGCACGAAAGTAATATAGCCTACAACGCCTGCGATGGCCGCGCATAGGATGGGCAGATAACCTTTCAACGTGCGAATGCCCATCATGTTGTTGATGATGGACAGCATCATGAACGATGTGACGAAAATGGTCGACGCGTACACCACGGAAAGCGCAAGGATCTCGAAAACACGGCGAACCGGAATGACCCAGCCATGCTTGAGTGTCAGCGAACGTGATTTTCGTGCGTAACCCAAACTGAATGAAACGACTCCGCATCCTGCCACGATTCCCGAGCAGACGGTGAACAGACGCTGCGTGACACGCCAGATGGCCGGGGCGAACTGCGTGTATGCGTTCATGGCGAACCAGGCGATAATGGCGCATGTCACAAAGGAGATGATGCCTGACGATTCGGCCTGCTGGTGACGTCCCATGCCGTTCTCCTTTCCGAAACGCTATTGTAAGCCTGTCGTTGTCCAACCATACGCTATAATAGAAACTCGTGTTCACTTGATGCGATTCCGTGAGGCGGATTCGCGGGGTGTGAACGTGAACGGGCTGTAGCGCAGTTTGGTAGCGCGTCTGCTTTGGGAGCAGAATGTCGCAGGTTCAAATCCTGTCAGCCCGACCAAAACCGTTGGAAACAAAGGTGTTTCAGACGGTTTGAAAAATCCTTTCCCCGGTTTCCGGTACAAACACGACGATCGCGGGAATTCTTCGTGGCATTTTGTGATATTCGCATAGTTCTGTCCGCTTGGGTTTTCAAACGGAAATGGTATGGACGGCATTTGATTGTCGAGTTCGAGCAAGATACGGGTGCTGTATGGCGAGATTGAAGCGTTGTTTTCCTTGGGTTTTGGATACGATAAGCCCTATGAACGCATCTCAAGAGAATCTTTGGCCGGCACCGTTTGCCAGCAAGTCGCTCGACGCCACCGTTGTGGTGCCGGGCAGCAAATCCCTGTCGAACCGTTATCTCATTCTTGCGGCTCTCGGGCATCGTCCTGTGCGATTGGTCGGTCTGCTGCGCTCGCGTGATACCGAGCTGATGATGGACGCGCTGCGTTCGTTGGGAGTGCGCTGCGAAATCGACGAGCAGGTCGACACCACGGTTACGGTGGTGCCGCCGTCCGACGGCCGGTTCCACGGTGGTACGAAGGTGTTCTGCGGTCTTGCGGGAACGGTGATGCGCTTTGTGCCCGGCCTTGCCATGTTCGCAGACGGTCCTGTGGATTTCGATGGTGACGAGCAGGCGTACGCACGCCCGATGAAGCCGGTATTGGAAGGTCTTGAACAGCTGGGAGCATTCATTGAATACCACGGCGAGGAAGGGCGCCTGCCATTTACAATCACTCCGCCTCAAACGGTGAGCCAGCGAGCCGAGCCGAGCGTGGTCAGCATTGATTCTTCGGGATCATCGCAGTTCATTTCAGGACTATTGCTCATCGGCTCTCGAGTGCCAGGCGGTTTGGAACTGCATCACACGGGGGAGAAGACGCCGAGTTTGCCGCATATTCGCATGACCGTGGCCGACCTGCAAGGTTCCGGCGTGCGTGCCAACGCAGACGAACCCGCCCGCGTGTGGAACGTGCAGCCGGGAGCCGTGCAGTTACCCGAAACCGTGACGGTCGAGCCTGACCTGTCGAATGCCGCCCCGTTCCTCGGCGCCGCACTGATCGCCGGCGGAACAGTTCGCGTGCCTCACTGGCCGGAATCCACCACCCAGCCGGGCGGCCTGCTTCCCGGATACTTGGAACGTATGGGCGCTGAAATCAGCTTCCCCGTGATCGACGGCGTCCGGTACTGCGAAGTGACCGGCGACGGCCATGTCAGCGGCCTAGGTGATTTCGACCTGACTGCGGCAGGTGAGATCGCGCCATCATTGGCCGCGATCTTGGTCTTCGCCGATGCTCCTACGCGAATGCTGGGCATCGGTCATCTGCGTGGCCATGAGACGAACCGCTTGGAAGCATTGGTTAACGAGATCACCAGAGTCGGGGGAGATGCCCGTGAGCTTCCCGACGGGCTGGAGATCGCGCCAGTGCCGGCAGCGAATCTCAAGCCCGCCAAAATGGAAACCTATGCGGACCATCGCATGGCGACGTTCGCTGCGATGCTGGGGCTGAAAATCAACGGCATTCTAATCAAGAACATCGCCACCACTGCGAAAACGCTTCCTGATTTCGCAAACATGTGGACCAGCATGCTGGCCTAGCAATGATTGTCCAGGATAATCCGCAAATAATATTGAAAACGGTATGAAAATGTCCTTCCTCCGCAAAAACGGAGGAAGGACATTCTACGTTTGCACAGGATCGTAATCATTCTGCGGATGCCGCTATGTCAAGCCACGATGGTTCTTAGTTTTCCTGACACGGCTTGGCCTTGTCCGGCCCCAACATGGCAAAGGTAGTGGCGCTCGCAAACGTCATAATGCCTACGAAAAACACGGAACCAATGGAACCTGACACCGTACGTAAAGAGGTAAGCAGCGACGAGGCGTCCGGCACCTTGAGAGGTGTTATCTGGCTCGAGCCTAGAAGGCGGAAAGCATGATGAGGCCCCCGGAAGTTTCATACTTTCGGGGGCCTCATCATATTGATTGTGATTCTGCGTTCAGTAACGAATCAGCTTGGAATCACTCCCACTCGATGGCTTCAGTTCTGCCGTCCCGTCATTCCAGTTGCGCCCAGTTTTCGGTGCCGTCTCGAGCCGAGTGCCGCCAGGTAACACCGTGTCGTGTTTCGTCGGCTTCGGGGACAAAAGTCGGGACAACTTCAAAAACTTTTTTCAAACTCAGGACTTTGAGTTTTTGTTTTTGTCCCAAAGCGCGCGGCGGGCCGCCTTTGGAAGCTCGATAGCGCCGAAAACGCCCGTTTTGAAACTCAAGCGCCCTTTAGCCCGCAAGCCGCCAGCTGCAATCGTAAGTGAATTAATGCGGGTGGTTTACGCGCCATTCGTAAAACCCCAGGTCGCAGTTTCTCATAATCGATAGGCAAAGTGAGTAGTCTCGGGCGGCTTGCTTATGAGTTGACGGGCGAACGAAAAGCAGGCTCGTTTAACGATTCTCGCGTCAGAAAAACCACTTGGATGGTTCTGTGCCAAACGTTCGTGTCAGCGCTCCGGAAAAGGGGTGCTGACACCGCCTAGAATCTTCAGTTACCCCCCTGAGACGATAGGAGATGACCACATGAATACCGTAACTCACGAGGCGCCCGCGATGTCCCTCGACATCATGCGGTGCATCTTTGCCACCATAGAGAAAACCTGACTATACCTGCTACGACCACCGACACGCCGATTTCGATAAATCCGCCTGGCGAACAACTACATGTCCCCGCTCCGCATATGCTCGCGGTACTCTTCCAATAGATCGACCAAAGTTGCCGATTCCCTCACATGGCGCTTTATGCTCTCATAGCGATTCGTCGAACCAGATAGACTACTAGGCACACGGCGCAAACGCGTTTGCCGCCCGCAACGGTCAAGGAACGCGTCCCAATTCGTTTTGATCCATCCCTCAAAGCAAATACGCTCATTCTCATCCTCGAACGTCGGGATCAGCGTATCAAAGCAAACGAACTTCTTCGACTGCGCTAGGACCTTCTTTGCTTTCATCTAGCTCAAACATCATTGCGATACGCTCAATGGAGTCCTTGAAGTAATAGGCGTAGAAGTGAGCGGCTTCGGAAAAATCCGCACGGCAAGAATCGCGAAGGATGGAGATGCTTGCCGCCGGAATCCACAGATGATCGGAATATGCACCGGGCATTTTACGAATCATTGTCTGATTGATAGTAGAAGTAACCTGTCCACCAGTTTGGATGCGAGAAAAACGGGCTAGCCAGCATGAAATACTCGACTCTGCTTCAGTCTTCTTCAGGCTTGCGGACAAAAGCGAACTCGGGAAAGTCGGCATGACAATAGCAATACCCGCTGTATTCCTCATCCCTCGCTAAAACGGGAAGGGTATGAACCCATTTGGAAGGCTCGGAGAGCAGCTGAGGGAGCCTCTCGAGCGGCGTCTTGTCCAAACCAAAATGCCTACGCCAGAGTCGCTCTGTCTTGAGCGGACTAGCCGTCTTGTTCTTTGGTGTATTGTTGTCGGCATTCCTCGTATATATTGCGCCAGCGTGAACGGTACCTCGTCCCTTTCCGTAATCAGCGATCAAGTAGTAAGGCAGGCTTTCGTCGTCATGGTCAACGAGCACTACGTCAACGCAAGCGTCAAACAGTTCGATTGAGACGACACGGACTTTCGGGCTTCCGGCAGCCCAACTCTTTGCGCGCAGCATATCAACGATGCCTTGCGTATTCCTCCGTTCGCCCAGGAGCTCGGCATCGCCCGTTGGTCGATAGTCCTTTTTTCGTCAATGCCGATGATCAAAAGCCCCGTTGTGTCTTCGGGATTGTTCGCCATGCAGATTATGTCGTGAAGTAAGTCCGCCTTGTTCCCATGCCACTCACGCTTGAAATCCCAGTAGGACCCTTCGCGCTTGAGGTTGGCAAGATCTGACACTAGTTTGGGCAATGACTCATCATTCGTATATCTTGGTTCCATCCAGCACCTGCTTTTAATCGTTGCCCTTTTGCATAAGAGACTCAGTAGTTCTTTCGAGCGAGCTCCGGAACGATAAGCGAGCGCTCTCGACCACCCATCTACTCGTTTCTTTTGAAGTTCTCTGCCTGGTCCATGACCTTCTCGAAGACTTCCTCGTCCCACTCGGGCGGGTAACCGTTCTTATAGAGCAGCACGGTGAGGTCCATGTTCAACTGGCTCTTGATGTCGTCGCGCGTCGACCAGTCAGCGTACTGCGCCTTGTCGTTCACAAGCTTTGAGATTTCCTTGGCAAGCGACACGCACTTCTCGTTCTTGAAGATAAAACCGTGGTCGTCGCGCACTTTGACCAGGATGTCGTAGAACGCCTTCTCCTCGTAGGTGATCCTCATCTTCTCGAAGGAGTTCTTGTCCTCCTTCAGGTCGCGAAGGATATCGATGAGTTGGTCGCTCAGGTTGTCGACGAAATCGGAGACGACCTCGCTCGTAAAGGTGAGGCTGTCGCGCGAGTTGTAAGCGTCCACTACCTTGCGAAGGCGCTCATCGAACTGTTGCGCTTTCACCTTGTTGGTGCGTCCATAATCCTTGATTGCCCGCCTTACGAGCTTCATCAGAGCGTTGAATTTGGTGATGGGCATCTTCATGGCGTTAAGCTCGGCAACCGCCTCTTCGCCGAAGAGGTCCTCGGGGCCGTCGGCGTCGAGGACGCTCTCCACGCCTGTGCAGCTGATTGCCTGTCGCACCATCTCCTCAACGACCTCGTTCATCATCTCAGCATCGGGCGCATCGTCCTTGGTCTGTTTGTAGACGATGGAGCGAATTGCAAGGTAGAACTGGGACATCGCGGTCTCGCGGTCGGAAAGCTCCCCCGAGGGGAAGCATATCTGGTACGCAGATTTCAGGATGCGCGTGAGTCCCATGAATCGCGTCTGGAACTCCTTCGAGAGCTGTACGTACTCGGCGGCCCTGTTCAGGCACTCGAGACGCTCAAGGGGCTTGCCCGTATGGAAGGCGCTCGAGTCGAAGTTGACCATGAGGTCGTCGATCATGGCCAGATGGTTGCGGAAGATGCCTAGGGCGACGGTCAGATCGTCAATGGCGCCGGAATCATCGCCGCCGTAGGTCTTGAGCGCCTTCATCATATTCTCTTTGATGCCGATGTAGTCGACCACAAGTCCCTGGTCTTTGCCTTCGAACACGCGGTTCACGCGACTGATGGTCTGCACCAACGTATGGCGTTGCAGCGGCTTGTCGATATACATGACGGCGAGCGAGGGAACGTCGAAGCCCGTGATCCACATGTCGCATACGACGGCCACCTTGAAGTTCGAGTCATTGTTCTTGAACTGCTTGTCCAGCTTCTTGCGCCATTCCTTGTTGCCGCAGGCGTCGAAGAGGTTCCTCGGGTCGTCCTTGCCGCGCGTGGCCACGATGTTGATCTTGGGCAGCGCCTCGAGCTCCTCCAGCTGCTCTTGCGAAAGTCTGCTCTCGTCCTCTGCCTTCTTCGCCACGCCCCATTCGGGCCGTATTGCCAGGATGGCGTTGAGCAGGTCGAAGGCATGGGCGCGGTTAGAGCAGACGATCATGGCCTTCTGCACCACGCCCGGCTTCTCCCCGCAGAGGCGCTCGTAGTGCTCGACCATGTCGGCTGCGAGTTTCTTCAGGCGGTCGGGATCGCGCAGCAGCACCTCCATCGAGCTCATGGCGCGCTGGCTCTCCTCGATGGAGTCCTCGGTCGAGCCCTCCTCGGCGCAGCGGTCGTAGTATTCTTGGATCTTCTTCGCCTCTTCATCGGAGAGGAGCACTCGCGCCAGCCTTGGCTCGTAGGCGATGCGCACGGTGATTCCGTCGTCGCTCGACTCCTTCATGGTGTAGCGGTCCACAACGGGGCCGAACACGGCGATCGTCTCGTCGATGGGCGTGCCCGTGAAGCCGGCGTACGTCGCGTTCGGGAATCCGTCGCGCAGGTATTTGGCGAAGCCGTAGCGGGTGAAGGCGCCCTCTTCGGTGATCATGAGCTTAGAGCCCACGCCCGTCTGGGTGCGGTGCGCCTCGTCGGAAATGCAGATGATGTTGTAGCGGTCGGAAAGGAGGCCCATCTGCTCGCTGAACTTCTGTATGGTGGTGATGTAGACGCCGCCCGATTCGCGCCCGCGCAGCGTCTCCGCCAAGTCGTCGCGCGTCTCGATGCTGCGCACGTTCTCGTCGTGCAGGAACCGCTTCGCGGTCACGAACAGCTCGCTTGCCTGGTTGTCCAGGTCCTCGCGATCGACGATGAGCACGATGGTGGGATTGCCGAGCTCCTCGCTGCGTCGAAGCATCATCAGGCGCGAGAGGAAGAGCATTGTGTACGTCTTGCCGCAGCCAGTGGCGCCGAAGTACGTACCGCCCTTGCCGTCGCCCTCGGGACGCAGATGCTCGCAGATGTTGTCGAGCATCCTCGTCGCTGCGAAGTACTGCGGGTAGCGGCAGACTATCTCGGTGGAGCTCTTGCTGTCGTCTGGGAAGAAGACGAAGTCGCGAACGATCGCCAGGAAGCGGTCGGGCGCGAACGCGCCCTCGACCATGGTGTAAAGCGAGCCGATGCCGTTCGACACCTTGTCGACGTCATTGGCCTTGTTCCAGGCGTAGAAATACGAGTACGGAGTGAACACGGTGCCGATCTTGCTGTTGGCGCCGTCGCTGACCGCGGCGATGCAGCAGTACTTGAGCAGACTCGGGATGTCGCGCGCGTAGCGGATGGCGATTTGCTTCCACGCGTCGTGGATGGTCTTATCCTCCTCAATGGCGGTCTTGAACTCGAGGATGGCGAGCGGTATGCCGTTCACGAAGCACAAAAGGTCGGGGCGGCGGGTGCGCACGTCCTCGACCGTGTATTGGTTCACGATGAGGAGATCGTTGTTTGAGATGTCGTCGAAGTCGATGTACTCGATATGGACGGCAGGCTTGTTCGCATCCTCGCGAAGAAGTGTGTGCCCCTCGTTGATGAGCCAGAACGCTCGTCGGCACCCGTCGTAGAGCGGAGTCGAGGGGATACGCTTGAGCTCGCCCACGAGCGTCTGGAGCTCGCCCTCGGTCAAGTCGATATCGGCATAGCGGCGTCGAAGGCTCGACTTCAACCGGTCTTCCATAAGCGGCTCGTCTAAGCGACGGTGCAGCAGCTCGCCGTTGGCATAGCTCCAGCGCACGCCATTGGCGTCCTGCTGCTGGAACAGCTCGATGATTGCCTGCTCAAGCTTGTCCTCGGTGAACTTGCTGTTTTCGAATTTAAGGTCTGCCGCTTCCATGCTTGCTTACTCTTTGTTGGTCGTTTCCTGGATGAGGTATGTGTTAAGGGCGCACGCCAGATTGACGGCGAGGTTGGCCATGGGCCTGCTTATCTCGCACCCCGTCGCTCCGGAGCCATGTGCTGCCGCCTTGTTGCGAATGATGGGAAGCGACATGAGAACGCTGCTCTGGAAGGCCTCGGGCTTAAGACCCTCCGGGAGGGACAGCTTGCCGGCCTCGAGCAAACGCTTCGTAAGGCCGCTGGCCGCCTCCGTCTCGGACTCCGAACCCAAGATGACCTTGAGGACGCTCTCGTAGCTCTTCTCAGCATTGATCACAGCCTCGGCGTAATCGCCGCGCCCCAGGAAGTCGATGGCCTTCCTCAGTTCGTCGTAAGCTCCCTGATAGAAAGGGCACGCATCCTTGAGTTCCTTCATCTCACCGAGAGTCTTGAGCTTTAGGTCCTGCTCAAACTGTTTGGGGTCGATCTTGACCAACCGTCCGTCGATGAGAATCCAGGGGATATCTTGCTCGCGGAGCACTTTGTTGATCTCGTCGCGGAAGCCGCCCTTGCCGTTTTCGATGTCGTTGGAAAGCTCCTCGTACTGGAGCTCAATGAGATCGAAGAGGTGTGGCGTATAGACGTTTGCAAGGGCGTGGACCTCGTCAAGTCCCGAACCCATGCGCATCATATCCAGGTCAATGACCCGATAATCGACGCTCTCGTTGAGCTCGCGTATCGCAAGATCAAGGGCGTCGGTATTAACGGTATAGCTATCGTAGCGACTGGGCTGGAGACTAATCGGCTCACGGAAGTCCTCCATGACGCGAACAATCAGGACTTTAGCGCTATAGGGAACGTTGCCGTCGTCGTCTTCGCCAAACCAGTTTGACTCGTCCTGGAACAGCTCCCCATAACGTTCAGAGAATAGGCGTTCCATGATTACCTCGATGCCTCCTCGACTGAGCCTCGGATAAGGATGGGGCATATGTCCTTGAGCTGGGATTTAAGTCGTTCGTTAATTACAAGACGCGTGCGCCATGCCTGGTACAGCTCGACGGCGTACCGCTGCACGGTGATATCGGGCAGCGGAATCCGGACATCGCACATCTCTGCCCAGTCGAATGTCTCTCGTGCGCTGCCCCAAGAGTTGAATCGGGCATAGCGGTCGAACTCGGAACGGCCAAAGAAGAGCATCAAATAACTGGGCAACAGCTTTTGCTCTGCGGACTTCTTAACGCGGAAAACAGTGTTGATTGCCGAGGTGATATTCGTTTCATCGGATTCGTTGAGCGCTATGGATATTTTCCCGCCATTTCTAGAGGTCACGGGGACATAGGCAACCGCACCGGGAGCAATAACCTTGTAGTTGCAAAGGTTCACGCCGTCCAAATTCGCTTTTGTCTCGATAAGCTGTTTCGATATGGATAAGCCCCGAACAGCATCTTTATCAAAGTCGCCTTTGCTGTTTCTATCGTCGCACTGCTCAATAAAAGGACCAATGGTCTCATGGCGCAGCTCTCGCATAAGCTTCTCAACAAGCGCATCGCAAGTCAGCTTTAGATCATCGAGCCCTCGCTCATAAGCCCGCTGGTTGGCCAGCATCGCCTCATAGATGGCGACATACTTCCGTTGCACCTCAATCGGCGGTAGCTCGATTTCAATGTCACAACAATCTTCCCAAGAGAAGGCTTCGCGAGCACTGCCCCAGGAATTGAAACGTGCGTAGCGATCGAACTCGGCACGATTGAAAAGCATGAAGAGATAATTCGAATCCAGTTGTTTCGAATCTGAAACATAGAAAACCTCATACGAAGAAGAAACGATATAAGTGTCTTCCGAGGTGTTATGAGCGAGCGTGATCTTATCGCTGTTTCGCGATGTGATCGTTACGTATGCAAACCAATCAGGCTCAACCACCTTGTAGGGCTTTAGCGAAACGCCTCGCATATCCGCTTTTGTTGGAATAAAGACCTTTTCGACAGACATGCCACGAACATGGTCGACGCAGTATTTCTCGTCAGCATTTCTTGCGTCTGATCTCTTAATCAGTTCTCCGAGCCTAACTCTATTCAATCCCATAGCCGATACCTTCGAACGCAGCCTCAAGCATGGCCTGGGATTTCTTCTCGGTAGCCAAAAGCTCCTTCATCTCGGCCTGGATGCGGCCCATCTCCTTCTCGTAGTCGATATCCAAATCATGGTCGATAAACTCAATATATTTGCTCGGCGTGAGCGCGAATCCATGACTCTCGATGGTGGTCTGCTCTGAATCGTCGCCCTTAATGTGCACGGATTTGCACAGCTCGGGCACGTCCTCGTAGCCGCCGTCAACGCAACGCCAGTTCTCGAAGATATCTTTAACGCGAGCGATCTGCTCAGGCGTGAGCACGGTCTTCTTCTTGTTCTTATTCTTGTCGTACGTGTATTTCTCGATATTCTCATTCCACGTACGCAAATCCATGAATAGCACCTCGCCGCGGCGGTCGCGCAGATTGCGGCCGGCCTTTTCGCCGGCTCCCTTGTCCATGTTCAGAATCCAAAGCGTCACCGAGATATCGGTGGTGTAGAACATGTCGCGGGGCAATACGATGATGGCCTCGACCTTATCGTTCTCGAGGATCTTCTGGCGTATAGCGCCTTCGTCGCCGTCTGCGTTGAGGGCGCCATTGGCGAGTAGAAAGCCCGCAACACCGTGGTTAACGTCGAGCTTCGAGAGCATGTGCAAGATCCACGCATAGTTCGCGTTTGATACCGGGGGCACGGGATAGCCTGTCCAGCGAGAGTCTTTGGTAAGCTCGTCCTCTCCGCGCCAGTTTTTAAGATTGAAGGGCGGATTAGCCATGATGTAATCGGCCTTCTTGTCCTTATGTTGGTCATTCTCGAAGGTCGAGACGGCCTCCTCGCCGAGGTTGTTCGATATGCCGCGAATGGCAAGGTTCATCTTACACAGGCGCCACGTATCGGGGTTCGACTCCTGGCCGACCACCGAGATCGCGCTGTTGTTGCCGTGGTGGCGTTCAACGAATTTGTGAGACTGCACAAACATGCCGCCGGAGCCGCAGCACGGGTCGTAGACGACCCCCTCGTACGGCTCGATGAGCTCGGCGATGAGCTGAACGACGCAGGCTGGCGTGTAGAACTCGCCGTCCTCCTTCGAGCTGCCGACGGCGAACGTTTGTAAGAAGTATTCATACACGCGCCCGATAAGATCTTCTTCGTGGTAGCGCTTTTCGCTAATCTTGGCGATCTCGTCTATGAGCGACTTAATGGAACTCTTGGTTGCGCCGAGCGTGGCGAACAGGCCCAGCGGCAAGGCGCCCCTGAGCGAGGGGTTTGCCTTCTCCGCCTCGCTCATGGCGTTATCGATGATGGTTGCGATCGCGTTGTCTCCTGCGTGATCGACAAGGTAAGTCCACCGTGCAGGTTCGGGCAAATAGAACACGTTGACTGCGTTGTAGAAGGAAGGCTTTTCAAGGAACGCCGGGATGTCGCCGTACTGCTCGACGAGCTCCTTGCGGCGATTATTAAACTTGTCTCCAGCAAACTTCAGAAATACGAGGCTAATGACGGCATCGCGGTTCTTCTCCATGCTGCCGACGCCGCGAAGCGCAACGCGACAGTTCCACAGCACTTGCTCGAGCGTAAGCTTGACCTCTTGCTTCTTGGTGCTTTTGCGTGCCATAAGGCTCCTAAGGGCTAGAAAAGCGGCAAGAATATCGTTGCAGATAAGTAACCGCTCGTGATGTTCAGTCCGTGACAGTTTAGCACTCGATAGATCATAAAACCCGTGCTAGGCGTGCATATACGCGACGGAGGCGCTGCGAACGGGATAATGAATTCTTTTATTGTTCTGTCACCTGGGCACAAACAGCCGGTGACGTCCGTTCGTCCATCCCAGCTTGCCCAGACGGCCCTCCCGCAATGTCCATGCCCTAACGGATGGGTACCATTTACCCGGGTGCACCTGGGGCAACGGGCCGGCAGGCCCG
>ERZ1026866.1153-NODE-1153-length-14169-cov-5.945869_pt1 | contig 14169 bp, 7 predicted proteins | sample MGYA00380163_ERZ1026866 | MGnify/ENA primary metagenome ERZ1026866 (study PRJEB33269, sample SAMEA4719799) | human gut metagenome | biome: human-associated habitat; feature: organic feature; material: feces | place: Cameroon | collected 2013-10 ...
ATTTTCAAGCAACAGCAAACCTAATATTTCCTGAGCGGCGCAGCGCGCCGCGGTCCACCACAATTATTATTTATTCTCTATTCATTAAAATTCATTAAGCGCTCCCCCAACTCCTACCTCCTCCCTCCTAACTAAAAAATCCCCGGCCGTTCCTTGGAGGAGAAACGGCCGGGGTGAAGGGGAAGATATGGTGTAGAGAGGAAAACGTTACATGAAATTCAGCTTGGGAACGTTATGTTCACACATCAGCCAACAATGCTCTTGTACTGCTCGTTGACTTCCTTGGTCCAGTCAGCGCCGCCCATGTCGTTCCAGCTCTGCTTAAAGCTTTCCCAATCGGCTTCGGTCTTCTGGCCCATGATGTACTCAATGATGAAGGAAGTTGCGGTATCGGACAGCGTGGAGGAAGCGCGCTGCTCAGTAGCGGTTGCACCGCCGTAGAAGTAGTTGGTCTCATAGAAACCTGTCTCGCGTGCGGTCAGGCCAATGTCAATACCCATGCCCTTTTCCAGGCGGCTCTTGTACTGGCCCCAGGAGGTGCCGCGGTTTTCAGAGTTGTTGCCGTTGGTCAGCCAGTCATCCATATAGTCGTACATGACTTTCTCGTACTCGACCTTCAGAGAATCGCGATCCTTTGCCTCATAAGCTGCCCAGATTTCGGGGCGGTAGGTTGCCCAAGGTACCGGGAAGTAGATGTAAACCGGCAGATAGAAAACGGATGCGCCGTTCTCGGCTTTATCCAGACCATTGAAGATGGTCTTATCGGTCGCGCAGTTTTCGTTGACAGCCATGCCGAGGTTGATCAGCTTGATCAAAGCTTCTTCTGCGTGTTCGGGGGCGTTCTTGGTAACAACGTTAAAGAACTGGATGGAAGCCTGGTTCATAGCGGGCTTTGCATTGCCGCCCAGGTTGGCCAGGTTGATTTCTTTCCAGTCGGCGTCGGGGTTGGCATCCTTGTTCTGGTTTAGCGGCCATGCGGGGATGTAGTAGGTACCAAAGGTAGCGCCAACCTGGTCAGAGGTAACGCGCTCGGTGAACTGGTCAGAGTTCCAGGTTGCAAAGTCGGGTGCCAGAGCACCGCGGTCATACAGGTCTTTCAGACCGTTCAGAGCATCGACCATCTCGTCCTGAACGGTGCCGTTGACAAGCTCGCCATCGCGCATAATCCACTTGTTGGGGTATGCACCGTAAGCCTGGAAGTAAGCAGCCAGAGCAAAGTTGGTGTTCAGCACGCTGGAAGTGGAGCCGAGGCCTGCGGTAGCCTTGCCGCCGTTGACGGTGGGGCCGTACTCAGCAAACTTGACCAACATATCGTTCATTTCCTGCACATTGGTGGGTTCGCTCAGCCCCAGGGCATCCAGCCAGTCAGAACGGTAGTACAAACCGGCAACGCCTTCGGTCGGGTCCAGTGCAGCGGGAATGCCATACAGCTTGCCATCGCGGGAAGCATACTGCATGGGAGCTTCGCCCAGCATGTTCAGAATATTTTTCACATCGTCGCTTGCATCGTTATTGTAAGCGTCGGTCAGATCACGCAGGTAATCACTATCCAGGAATTCATAGAAGTTTTCGCTGTCCAGCATGACGATATCAGGAAGCTCGCCGGAGCTGAACTGGAGAGCTAGACGCTCGGAAAGCTGATCGTTGGGAACCATCCACAGGAAGTTCAGTTCAATGTTCAGGTAGTCTTTTGCCAACTGGACCAGAGAGTTGGTTTCGGGGGTGGTGCCGTCCTTCACGCTGCTGTCGGCGTCCCAGCCAACGCAAACATTCAGGGTAACAGTCTCATCGAACGGCGTCATCCATTCCAGGCCTTCGGGCAGGTCAGCAGCGGGTTCTGCTGCGGTAGTGGCGGAGGAAACAGCGGTGGAATCAGATGCTGCGGTTGCGGTGCTGGATGCTACAGCAGAAGAGCTGCCGCCGCAAGCGGAAAGGGCAAGTGAAAGTGACATGGCTGCTGCCATCGCGGCAGCGCTGCGTTTCGTAGACTTTTTCAAAGTGGTCCCTCCTTTTGATTTGGTTGGGGGCAAACCGGGAAGCAGCATGTGGTGGTATGTTCGGCTCCCCTGCCGTCCCTGTCATTCCGTACAAAAACTAGCGCGCTTCGTATAATCTTATTGTACTCACTGCAAGTGTCATTTTCAATCAATAGAAATTGACATGGAATGCTGTTCTGTTTACATTTCAGTTAGGAGTTAGGAAGGGGGAGTTAGGAGTTATCTCCATTAGAAACGAGAAACAAGCAATTAGAAACAACGGCAGAACGTGAAGTTTGTGCAATGTTTTTTTCCGTTGCTACGCCTTTCGTTCATTTTACTGTTTGTTGCCAGTTTCAAAATGTTCTGTAGGGAACGGTCTTGACCGTTCCGGGGGCTGGCCGCCCTACTGTGTGGTAATATAATCGATACACGACAATTTCAATAAACAACTAAATTCATGCCCGTCCGCGGGACGATGCAAGCATCGTCCCCTACAAATTGTTTGCAGGTTTGCGGCAAATGATTTACGTTTCTCCCCGGCGCGATGAGGGCATCGCGCCCTACACATGAGTTGTGGGGATACCGTAAATTTTACCTGTACAATATGGCCAGAGGTTCCGGCGGGGTCAGTGACCCCGCCCTACAGAAATTTCGCACACTTTCAACATACAGCAACCCCAATATTCCTACGCGGCACCACGCACCGCACTCTCCCAACATGATTTTTTCTTCATTTCCCAAAACAGGGCACGCCGCAACCCCCGCAGCATGCCCTGCCCTATCTTAAATTCCTAATTACTCATTCCTAATTTCTAATTCTTCCGCGCCGGGCTTTCATCCCCACCGCCAACTCCTAACTCCTAACTTTTATTTTCGCTCTCAAAATACTGCCTCGGCGTTACCCCAGTGTTGCGTTTGAAGAACAGGATGAACGCCGACGGCGAGGCAAAACCGGTACGTTCGGCCACATTTTTGACCAGTTCCCCCTGGGCGATCAATTTCTTCGCGTGCTGCAATTTGGCCTCGTCGATCTGGTCGGAAAGCTTTTTGCCGGTATTGATGCGGTAAAAGCGGGACAGATACGACGGGTTGAAGCCGGTCATGCGGGCAAGGGCAGTCAGGGAAAGGTCATAGTTTTCCACGTTGTCCTCAATATAACGGTTGATCCGCTTGATGATGGCCTGGGTGCTGTGGGTTTCGTTTTCCTCGCGCTGGCGGCAGGTTTCGGCGCACAGGTCGGTAAAGCGGTGCAGCATTTCCAGCTGGGTGGCGGCACCGCTGCGCAGGTAGGCGTTAAACAGGTCAAAGCAGGCCGTATCGCGGGCGGGCTCTTCTCCCAGCTGTTCGGCAAAAATTTCCCGCCGCACGTTCAGCAGCAGGGTGAAGAGCAGCAGCTGCTGTTCGCTGTCCAGTTGGGGCGGTTCGGCAGCATCAAAAAATGTTGTCTGCATCATGGTGCATACAGTATCCGCTGTGCCAGTGCGCATCAGCTGGTCCAGCTGATGCAAAAGCGCCGAAAACTGGAACTGATTCTGGATGGAAGCGCTGCCGGTGCCCAGCAGCAGATCCGCGTAAGTATTTTCGTCCACGATCAGCAGGCGGCCGGCGCTCTGGTCCACCATGCGGTAGATGCGGTTCAGCAGGCTGTACTGCTCGGCCAGATTCTCAAACGGTCCGGCGTTGCCAACCACCACGCTGACCGGGCAGTTGGCGGTATCGCTCAACTGCTGCTGCAACGCTTCAAACACAGCATACAGATAATTGGTTGCAGGCGGGTTTTCCGGCGCAGCACCCTGCAGCAGCCACACAAAGGTTCCGCTTTCCGGCATCAGGGATTCAAACACCAGCTGCGGGAACTGCGCGGCCAGGATGTTATCCGCCAGCATCAGGCTTTGCAGATGCTCCGTTGCCTCGGCTGCGGTATCTTTGCCCAGAACCATGGCCACGGGGCGGGTGGGGTCCAGCGTCATCTCCAGATTGGGCAGGCTATGCTGGATCTGCTGCCAGCTGCCGCCGCCACGCACAAAACCTTCCAGCGCAGCGCGCTGCAAAAAGCCCTGCATGCGGGCATAACGGCGCTGCATTTCGCCCTGCTCCAGCTCGGCGCGTGCTTCGGCTGCGCACTGGGCGATCTCCTGGTCGATCTTGTTCAGTACCACCTCATCGCCTTCCATTTTGAGCAGATACCCATGGTACAGCGGCGATTTGGACGCCTGATGGATAAACTGGAAATCATCAAAGCCACTCAAAAACACGAAATGGATGTGCGGCCACAGCACTTCCGTTTCCCGCTGCAAAGTCAGGCCGTCCATATCCGGCATGCGGATGTCAGACAACACCACATCCACCTTGTTGTTTTGCAGAATGGATAACGCGTGCAGGCCGGAAAAGCTTTTCAGCACGATCACATCACCGCCGTACCGGCCCTCAAACTGGCTGGCAAGGCCCTCTACAATATTTGGTTCATCATCCACAAGCAACAGTGTCTGCATGACTGGTTTCCTCCTTTTGGGGCTGCCCGTTTTGCTGTTCGGTGTTCAGCGAGTGAGCGGGATGCAACGGCAGCCGCAGGCTGACCCCAAAGCCGCCCAGCGTGCCATGGCTCACCTGCAAGTCGCCACCCTGCATCTGCATACGCAGCTTTACGTTTTTCAGGGCGGTGCACTCGGCCTTGCGGTCAGTGCTGTTCAAGTACTGGGTCAGTTTTTCCAGCTCGGCATCTGGGCAGCTGCCGTTATTTTCAACATAAATATTCAAAAATTCAGGTTTCATCTTAAACCGCAGCTGGATCAGACCGTTCTCCATTTTTTCCACGCCGTGGTTATATGCGTTCTCGAACAGAGGCTGCAAAATAAAGCGCGGCACGGCGAGTTCGCGGTAAGGTTCCGGCAGGGGCTGCAGCTGCACCGTGATGCGGTCACCAAAGCGGATGGTCTGTATCTCGGTATAATCCACAATGTTCTGGTACTCCATCGCCAGGGTAACAACCGGCTGGGCGCTGCGGGTAATATAACGGTAGTAAGAGCTTAATTTCAGGCTCATCTCGGCAATGCCGTCGGTGTCCTCCATCTTGGCCATTCGGTACAAATGGTAAAAGCTGTTGTACAAAAAGTGCGGATTGATCTGCGCCTGTAAGTATTTGATCTCGGACTGATAAGCGAGCTCTTTATTATGATATGCCTGTTCCAGCGTGGCCTGCAGCTGGCTGCCCAGCTGGGCAAAAGCGTAATGCAAAAAGTCCATATCATTGCTGATGGCAGGCCCGCCGTTGGGGTCCGGCAGTAGCATCCCGGTCTGCTCCATTGTTTGCAGCTGCTTGGCGATTTGGCGGAACGGCCTTGTGATGAGCCGCCAGACCAAAAACAGAAAGATTCCTACCGCCAGCAGCATAATTATCGTCTGCACGCCGATCCACACTGCAAAGGAGGCTGTTACTTCCCGCAGTGCATCGGTTCCAGCGTAACTGGCAGTCCACAAGCTCCACGAACCAACAGGCTGCACGATGCGCAGATATTCAGCAGCATCCACTTTGGTTTCCGTGCTGCCGGTGAATTCATTCAACACGGCATCCTGGATATCCACCACCAGGGCGGCGGGGGCTGATGCGCTGCCGGGGCTGCGCACCGTAAAGATGTTGCTGCCGTCCGTACAATAGATGGCCGTGGTCTGGCCGTTTTCCGCATATTGGCTGCACAGGCGGGTCAGTGCGGCGGTGGAAAGTTCCGCCCACACCAATGCGGTGGATGTTTTATTGTTGAAACTTGTGGCGTCCGATACCAGATACAGCCGCCCGCCCACCGTCAGCACGGCACTGTGGCCGGGCGTAGCGTAATATGCTTCAATCAGCTGCTGCTCCAGGGCGGTGGGGTCGTTGTACGTGCCGGAAGAATGAATGGTTTTATTCAGCGAGGGAAAATACGCTGTGGTAGATTGGATCAGACTACTGGTATTTTGCATGGTGTATACCTGCTCTGTCATACGCAGGATGGAATCATACAACGCGGGAAAGCTGGCCTGCCGCGGAGTAAGGGTCAGCCGCAGGGTGACAGAACGGGTCAGGGTATATTTCATCTGGGTGCGGATGCGCAGCAGCTCAGTGTTCAGCTGATCGGTAAAATCCGCAGCCTGGGCAGTGTAGGCGGCTTGCCAGTCCTGCATAGCGCTGCGGCGCAGGCGCAGGGTAACGGTAATGCCGGCAGTGTAAACCGCCAGCACCGAAACCAGAAAGATGCTGATAAGCCTGCGGGACAAATTGAAGGAAAGCTGCGGGGTGCGGTCCTGCGGCATGGGGCGGGCCTCCTTTGAACAAAATTCGTGCGTTTTTACCATTATAGACGATTTTACCCACTTTGCAACATAACGAATTGTTGATATCGCATCATCAATTCTTTATAATTCCTTGCAGAAAGCCCCAAAACCCGTATGATGGAAGCATGAAACAACGCCGGGCCGCCCGCTGCCCCGACAAAAAACGAGCCAAACGGAAACCCAGGAAAAGAGAGAAGGAGGCGCCCCATGCTGAACGATGCCCAGAACCGCAAACTGATCGGCAAACTAAAGCGCGCGCTGGAAGTGTTTGAACCCTATGTGTTCACCAAAATCGCCCAGCTGCCTTATACGATGTACGAAACTGCCGACCGGCTGGAGACTGTGCCGGATGCCACCCTGACCGCTGTGCCCGAAACCCGCCCCACCGGCAAAATCTGGGGTGGTGAGGGCCGTTACTGCTGGTTTTTGACCCAGTATACCCCACCGAATGAGCTGGCCGGGCAGCCTCTTTACCTGTACCCGGAGCTTGGCGGGTACGAGGCCATGTTGTGGGTGAACGGCGAACCCTATGGTACCTTTGCCACCAAAATTGTCGTGACCCGCCATGGCAACCATTATTGCGACTGCTTTACCCGCGCTGCCGTTCCGGGCACCCCGGTGCAGCTAGCCATTGAATTTTATGCCGGGCATTATGTCATTGGCGAGCAGCCGTTTGAGGAACGCCCCCACCGGGATTTTCGGTTTACTGCGGATAAAATTTCTGTCTGCATTAAAAATCAGGATGTGCTGGACTTTATTCTGGACCTGCGGGTGCTGCTGCAGCTGGTGGAGAAACTGCCGGAAACTTCTTTCCGCCGCGCAGATATTTTGAACGTATTAACGCAGGTGCATCAGGTGCTGTACTATGACCCCACAGCCACCGATACCGAAACCTGGCACGCCAGCCTGGCCGCAGCACGCCGCGTGATGGCCCCCGCCCTGGCCCGCAAAAACGGTGGCAGCGCCCCCACTGCGGACCTTGTGGGCCACAGCCACATTGATACCGCCTGGCTTTGGCCGATGGACGAAACGATCAAAAAGATTGCCCGCACCGCGGCCAACCAGTTCAACCTGATGGACCAGTACCCGGAGTACCGGTTCATCCAGAGCGCTGCCTACCACACCTGGCTGATGGAACAGCACTACCCGCAGGTATTCCGCCAGCTGCAAAAGCGGGTAGCCGATGGCCGGTTTGAGCTGAACGGCGCCGTCTGGGTGGAATGCGACTGCAACATTCCCTCCGGCGAAAGCCTTGTCCGCCAGTTTTTGTGGGGCACCCGGTACATCCGGGATAAGTTCGGCAAGGGGCAGCGGGTATTCTGGCTGCCGGATACCTTTGGCTACAGCGCCGCCCTGCCACAGATTATGCAGGGTTTTGGTGTGACCGGATTTTTGACCACCAAGCTTGCCTGGAACGATACCAACCGCTTCCCCTATGAAACCTTTGTCTGGAAAGGCATCGACGGTTCCAGCGTGGTAGCACACTTTTTTGTGATCGATACCTGGCCCGACCCGGCCGGGCTGCTGGAACGCATTGAGGGCATTGGCTACAAGGACCACATTGCCCGCAAGCAGGCGTTCCCGGAGCGGCTGGTGGCCTTTGGCTATGGCGATGGCGGCGGCGGACCGCAGTTTGAGATGATCGAAACTGCCCGCCGGCTGCAGGATCTGGAGGGCTGCCCCAAGGTGGAATATACCTCTGCCGACGCCTTTGTACAAAAGCTGGAAGCCGCCGCCCCCACCCTGCCCGTGTATGACGGTGAGCTGTATCTGGAGCTGCACCGCGGCACCCTGACGGCTAAGCAGCAGATCAAAAAGAACAACCGCATGGCGGAAAACCTGCTGCGCATGCTGGAGCTCTGCCTGACCCGCAGCGCCGTAACCGCCCACACCCCTGCGGACGGCACTGCCCTGCGCCCCTTGTGGAACACCCTGCTGGTGAACCAGTTCCACGATATCTTGCCCGGCAGCTGCATTGCCGCCGCCAATGACCGCAGCCTGCACGATATGGCCGAAATGCTGCACACCGGCAGCGAGCTGCTGCGCAGCTGGTTTGCACCCGCGAAGAATTGCTACACCGTGCTGAATCCGCTGGATGAACCCTGCCGTGATGTGTTCTACCTGCCGCAGGTTGCCCCCGGCCTTGTGGCCCAGGAACCCGGCGTGACGCTGCAAAATGTGGTTCTTGCCGATGGCACCGCCGCCACCGCTGTGTATGGGCTGGAACGCCCTGCGCTGGGCGCTGCCGTGCTGCATCTTGTTCCCGGTGAACAGCCCGCCCAAACCAGCCGCTTTGTGTATGACGGCGAAACGCTGACCACCCCGCTGCTGCAAGTACAGCTGGACGAGCTGGGGCGCATTACCTCCCTTGTTACCCGTGCAGACGGCATGCAGTGGGCGGACGGCCCAATGAATACCCTGCTGATGGCAGAGGATGTTTCCGCTGGCTGGGATGGCTGGGATATTGACGCCGACTGCATGATGAAATTGCAGCCCGCCGCCCGCCTTACCAAGCAGACCGTGACCGCCGATGGCCCGCAGGAGTTCCGCCTGCACAGCCGGTATGAACTGGGCACCGCAACAATCCTTGAGCAGGACATGATTTTCCGCGCCGAAAGCACGCTGGTAGAATGGCAGACCGTACTGCACTGGAACGAAAAGCACCGTGTGCTGAAAGCGGCATTCCCCACCAATCTGCGCGCCAAAACAGCCCGACACGAGATCCAGTTTGGCTACATTGAGCGCCCCACCACTGCCAACGATACCCGCGAGCAGGCCATGTTCGAGCGCTGCAACCACCGCTATACCGACCTTTCGGAGCCGGGCCGCGGGTTGAGCATCTTCAATGACTGCAAGTATGGCATCAGCGTTCAGGGCGGAACCATGGCCCTGACGCTGGCCAAGGGCGGTACCCGGCCCGATGAGCGCGGCGATGTAGGCACTTACACGTTCCGGTACGCCATCCAGCCCCATGCGGAAGGCTTCAGCGCCAAGGTGCCCCGCCGCGGCATGCGGTTCGACCGTCTGCCCACCGTGCTGGCTGCCGATGCGCCCTCCCCTGCCATGCTGACCACCAGCTGCCGCAATGTAGTGGTAGAAACCATAAAGCCCTGCGAGGACGCCCAGAACGCCATGATCGTGCGTCTGTACGAGTGCGAAGGCACCCACACCACCCCCGTTGCCCTGCATCCCGGCTTTGCCGTAACCGCCGCCCACCAGTGCGATATGGCAGAAAACGAGCAGTTCCCCATTGACCTTGCCCACCTGGCCCCGTTCAAACCGTTTGAGGTAAGAACGGTGAAAATCGAATATTGATAAAAGTAGGAGTTAGGAGTTCATTGTGATTTAAGGCATGTGGCTGCCCTCCCATCTAAGAGCTGAAAATGGACCATTCCTTATAGATATTTTCAGGCTCCATCATCAGGCTCTGCCTATTCAACTCCTAACTCCTACTTCCTAACTCCTAACTAGAAAGGGGCTTGCCCATGAACATATCCAACCGCCTTATCTCCACCGCGGCGCGCCAGCGGGCTGCGGCATTGCTGAAAGAACTTTCGCTGGAAGAAAAAGTCCGCCAGCTGGGCTGCACCATGCTGGTCAGCGAGGACACCGACCTGACTGCCAAAGATCTTTCCGGCGGCATCGGCGAAATTGCCCTGCTGGATATCTGCGAAGAACCCGAAGCACTGGCTGCCCGCCTGCGGGATGTGCAGCAGTATGTGATGGAGCATTCGCCCCACCGCATTCCGGCGCTCTTCCATTGCGAAGCACTGGGTGGGCCGGTAGTCCCGCATACCGTGCTTTACCCCAACTCCATCGGCCTGGGCGCCACCTTTGATCCCGCCCTTGTGCGCGATATGGCCGATACCATCCGCACCCAGATGCGCGCCATGGGTATTCTGCACGCACTATCGCCGGTATTGGACGTTGCCAAGGACCTGCGCTGGGGCCGCGTGAATGAGACATATGGCGGCGACCCGACCTTGAGTGCCGCTATGAGCTGCGCATTTGTGCAGGGCCTGCAGGGCGACGACCTGAGCACCGGCGTGGCCGCCACCGCCAAGCACTTTTTGGGGTACTCCCAGACTGTGGGCGGACTGAACCTGACCCGCACCCAGGCCGATGCCCGCGAACTGCGCGAGGTGTTCGCCAAACCGTTCGAGGCTGCCATCCGCAAGGCGGGCATCCGCACCGTGATGAACAGCTACTCCGAATGGGAGGGCCGCCCCGTCTGCGCCAGCCGCAAGCTGCTGACTGACCTTTTGCGCGGCGAACTAAGCTTTGACGGTTTGGTAGTCAGCGACTACCGCTCAGTGCAGCGCCTGCTGGACGATATCTTGGCCACTGCGGATGATATCACCGATGCCGCGCTGCAATGCCTGACCGCGGGCTTGGACATGGAGCTGCCCGACCGCCTGGGCTATGCCGATGGCATGACCCGCGCCTTTGCCGAGGGCAAGGTGGATATCTCCTACCTGGACCGCGCCGTTCTTCGCGTGCTGACGCTCAAATTTGAACTTGGCCTTTTTGATGAGCCTTACCCCCAGTGGCAGCAGTACCACGCCGCTGCGTTTGCCCCCACCGCTGCTGCCGAGCAGCGCGCCACGCGGGAAAGCATTGTGCTGACCAAAAATGAGGGCAACACCCTGCCCCTTACCGACCGCAGCATCAAACTGGTGGTCATTGGCCCCGGTGCCAGCAGCCTGCGCCTGCTGTACGGCGGCTACACCCAGCCCTCTATGCTGGAAATGTTCCAGGTGGTGCAGGATTCCAGTGCCATGGCAGGCGTGGGCGATAAATCCACCGCCAAGCCAGTGCGCAAGTACGACCTTGCCGCCACCGACCGCGAGATTCACAAATCCCGCCCCGAAGCCAAAACGATTTTTGAAGCCCTGCAGGAGCTTTACCCCAACTGCACCTACACCCAGGGCTGCGATTATCTCGACCCCACCCAGACCGACTTTGCCGCCGCCCTCGCGGCCGCTGAAAGCGCGGATGCCGTGATCCTGTGCCTGAGCGGAAAAAATGGCTGGGGCCGCCACTGCGACACCGGCGAAGGTAACGATGCCGCCAGCCTGGACCTGCCCGGTGCGCAGGAAGAACTGGCCCGTGTGGTGCTGGCTGCAAACCCGCGTACCATCGTAACCCATACAGATGGCCGTCCCCTGACCAGCCCCCATATTTACGCCAACGCCGCCGCCATTCTGGAAGCATTCACCCCCGGCACCTGGGGCGGCACTGAGCTGGCCGCCCTGATTGCCGGTATCCACAGCCCCGCAGGCTGCCTGCCGCTGCCGCTGCCCCGCACCGCGGGCCACGAGCCGATGTTCATGGCTGAACACCGCGGGACCACCGGCCAGAGCTTTGTGGCGGGTTCCCTGAACCCGGACGGCTACTGGCAGTCGGACTTCCGCCCGCTGCGCCCCTTTGGCTATGGCCTGTCCTACACAACCTTTGCGTATGAGGCGTTGAACCTGATCGTGAACCCCGATGGCACTGCCGAAGCGTTGGTCACGGTGCATAACACCGGCAGCTGCGACGGCGAGACTGTGGTGCAGCTGTATGGCCGCGATGCCATCGCCACCATTGTGCGGCCGGAACTGGAACTGTTGGGTTTTGCCCGCATTACCGTACCGCAGGGCCAGCGCCGCACCGTGCGGTTCCGGTTCAATCTCAACCAGATGGCTTTCCCGGACGAATACAGTGTCTGGCACCTGGAAGCCGGGCGGTTCACCATCTCGGCCGGCCCCAACAGTGCGGACCGCCCCCTGACCGCCGATTACATTCAGCCCTGCACCCGCGAAATCTTGCCCGAAGCACGGGAATATTTTGCCGAGTGGGATGTGGTGGAAGAATAAAGACGAGTTTTTGCCCTGTAGGGCGCGCTCACCCGACCGCGCCGGAATGGTTCGTTTTTTCTTTATAAAACATTTCACGGCACGTCATTTTGGGAGTATCCTCCCGTAGGGGCGCACGCAGACGTATCGTCCTATCGTCGAACAAAATATCAGCCCGATGTCCATTCCAATTTATATGGGCTTTAGGTTGGCAACACCTCGCGCACATTTTTTCCTTGCCCGCCCTGCGGGTACCTCATCTGCCGTTTCCTTCTTCTTTTTTGAGGGGTGGGTTTTGATACAGGAATCCCCGCCGCCAAAGCTACTGTGCTCTGGCGGCGGGGATTCCGTTTGCCCGGCATTGAATCAGCAGGCCGTTTTTGGTATACTGTTGGATAAATGAAAGACAAGGAAATGGGGAAGAAACATGGCTTCTTATACATTTGAAAATCACACATTCCGCATGGTAGACCGCACCGACGGCAAGGATATTAAGGTACCGTCCAACATGTACCCGCTCAACCGCGAAGCACAGCTGTTTACCACCGAAACTACCGATACCATCAGCGATGCCCATGTGCGGGAGATTGTGAACTGCATTGACGGCCGCATGAACAACACCTACCAGAATGCCGAACAGGTAGTACGCACCCTGAACGTGTACGGTATTCCGGCTGTGCAGTATGTGGGCTGGGTGTTTATGTCGGATTCCGCCCCCATGTACCAGTCCTTTGCGCTGGTCCGGGGCGACCACGGCGGCCCGGCCATTATTGACCTTTCGGTGGACCCGATCTGGCCCCAGTGGGAACAGGAAATGGCCCAGTACACCACCCCTGACGAGATGCGCGCCGCCTTTATTGAAAAGCAGTCAAAGCGCTGGGATGTGCCAAACACCGAGCGCTGCGTGTTTGGCCAGGTACCGGATTATATGGTGTATGTTGCCAGCATGTGCACCACCGACCAGGGCTTGAAGCTTTACCAGAAAGTCATGCGCGCCTTCCCCAAGCATCCCGCCAACCTGGAAGCCGAGCACGCCCAGCGCGCCATGGTGGAGAGAGTGATGAAGGGGAAAAGTTGAAGTTAAAAGTTAGGAGTTTTGGAGGTTGCGACCAAGTTAAGGCCGGACGCGAAAATAATTAGAAATTAGCAATGAGGAATTAGGATAGAGCGAGGCCCGGTGCAGAATTGCATCGAGCCCCGCTATTTTTATACGTTTTATATCGATATATTGTTGCATTTTAGTAAAAAATTCATGATAATAAACTTTTTACGTCATTCATTCTTGAATGTCCCCCCCCTTTGCTTGTTTGATGCAGTTGGCAGACCGCATCTTCATTATAGCAAAGGATGTTCTTTTTGTCCGCATTATCGACATAAGTCTTTTATGGAACCACTCGCCTAGCGAGTGGTTTTCGTTATACAATCAATTTTTATCTGCCGGTGCGCGGCAGCGTGCTGCTATTTGACTGCACTGCGGCAGACTATGCCAGCCTGCCAGACTCCCGCTCCGCTTATGCACTCCCCCGTCCTGCATTTGAGTTGGTGGATGCTGACCCAGCCCTTGCCAAAAAAGTTTACCACGCCCAAATCAATACTAACGCCGCTGATCTTAGCCACCATTCTATAACACTGACAACCCGCGCCGAGGAAATGGCTGAACTGCTTGTCAACGGCCAGCCTGCCCGGGTCGGTTTCTGCTCCCCCCAGACCTTTGAACTGAGCGGCTTGCTGCAAGAGGGTGATAACGAATTTACCCTCATCGTGACCGGCAACATGACAAACCTGCACGGCAAGCACCCCGTATGGTACGGCCTTGAGCAGGACGTTTGATGATAAAAACCTTTTGAAAGTGGACATTCAATGATATAGATGCCTGGAATATCATGGCTTACCGCACAACCCAAATAAAAAACGAGCCTTACCAAAGGGGAAATTCCCTTTGCAAGGCTCGCTTCTCTGCTTTGTTTGTTAATCCAGCCGGAATACCTGTTCCAGCTTGGGCTGGGCACCAGTTACGGGGTCCATTTCCAGCTCCAGAATATCTT
>ERZ1026866.1159-NODE-1159-length-14123-cov-24.634703_pt1 | contig 14123 bp, 10 predicted proteins | sample MGYA00380163_ERZ1026866 | MGnify/ENA primary metagenome ERZ1026866 (study PRJEB33269, sample SAMEA4719799) | human gut metagenome | biome: human-associated habitat; feature: organic feature; material: feces | place: Cameroon | collected 2013-10 ...
ACTCTATTCAATTCTTCATTAAACAGATGTTCAGAAGCATGGGTAATAATCTTCTCCCGGACATCAGGAGTCAGACGCTTCATCAGGCTTTCTGCTGCTTCCGGTTGATTATCCTTCAAATCGGCAAGCATATTCAACGCCTTGTTTTCAACCCGAGCCATCCGTTTCGGCTGGCGTAACCCCTTGGTTACAATTCTCATATTATATACAGCCACATAAACCAGCATCATGAAACCCAGGAAAACAGCCTTCATACTGAACAGTGCTGGCATAAGCGGAGTGGTGAACAGGTATATCAGCAATATCGGTATTATACCCACCGTAATGATGGTGCAAGTCTTGTACAAGGTTTGGCTCAACGCTGTAATAGCCAGGATAAAGACGACAAACAGGTTGCAGATAACGCTCAAATTATCATTAGCCAAACCGAAATTGATGCAAAATACGCTATCAAGAGCCAGTTTGGCGAACATCAGAAGGTAAAGAGAAGAAATACCCTTCACGAAAGCTATCTTCCGTTTCCAGATCAGGAACTGCAGGAGGCAGAACACGAATGTATGCAAGCCACAGAGGCTTAAACCATAAGGTTCTTTCACCAGCAGAAAGAGCATAATATGATAAGGTATGATAATCAGCTCGCTTATCGTCAGAAGTAGAAAGGCGATAATGCGTCGGCGGTCTACCACACCACAATATTGAGGGCATAAATGATGCTCTACCCTCACAATCAGGTTTACAATGTCATTCTTCAGTTTCATTTCGTTTTGGTTATTTTCTTAAATCTTACTTATACTTTCGTAAGTCAAACGGCTCTTTTTCTAGGAAATTGCCATTTTTAAGGGAATTATTGATTTCGGCTGCAAAAATACAAATTATATCAGAAAAACTTGTACAAATATCAGAAAATCGTGCAACTTTAACGATTTTAAGCATAAATCAGCGTACTATTTTGTTAAATATGGGTATTTTTCAGTATTTTTCAGTGCAGAAAAGTTTGGTCGTCTTAAATATTCACTATACTTTTGCAGCCGTAAACCAAAAATTTGAGATACAGATGAGCTAAAAAGTAAGTTGAAAGTAAACTGGAAGTAAAAAAGAAACAGTGGAAATCAGACTTCAGGAAACAAGAGTTCTCAGTAGATTCAGGTATTGGTAATCATTTTAAAAGAGTATAAGTAAGTAAAAGGTGATTCTAAATCATTCAATGTATTTTTTCAATAAAAGTTAATTGAGGTATGAAGAAAAGGATTTTAATTGCGTTAGTGGCACTCGGCAGCTTTATCTGTCCTGCTCTAGCGCAGAAAGCAGCGGTAAAGACCAACTTGCTGTATGATGCAACAACAACCATGAACCTGGGTGTTGAATTCGGTCTTTCCCCAAAATGGACACTCGACGTATCCGGAAACTACAATCCTTGGACGTTTTCAAAGAACAAGAAATGGAAACACTGGCTCGTTCAGCCAGAGGCCAGATACTGGTTCTGTAACAAAATGATGGGTTCATTCATCGGCTTCCATGCCTTGGGTGGATCTCACAACATCGGTGGCATGGATCTTGACTTCAAGTTCCTAGGCACTGATTTTTCTAAGCTGAAAGACTATCGGTATGAAGGATGGTTTATCGGTGCAGGTGTAGCTTACGGCTACGCTTGGGCTCTCTCGAAACATTGGAATTTGGAAGCTGAACTTGGCGTAGGCTATATCTACTCTAAGGCAGACAAGTTTAACTGTGCACAATGCGGAGATAAACTTGAAGATGACAAGGCACACAACTATGTGGGCCCGACGAAAGCTGCCCTCAACTTAGTGTATGTTTTTTAAAAAGAATCAGTCATGAATACATATAATATAATAGGTAGTATGTTCGGAGCCTTGCTTATCGCTCTTCCTATATCAGCCGATAATACCCAGCAGGCTTACAAGAACCTGAAAATCCAGAATAAGGCAATCAAAAAGGTTGGCAACCAGGTGAAAGTGGCTATGGACTTGAATCTCGACCAAATTCAGCTTGCCAGCAACAATGGTCTCATCTATACCCCAATGATCCTCAACGAAAAGGATACGCTCTTCATGCCGAGCGTTGAGGTGATGGGTAAAAAGAGATATATTTACTATCAGCGTAACCAGAAAACGGCTACGGCAAACCCACTTATCGTAGCACTCCGTAAGAACAAGACTGCACAGACGCTTCATTATGAATACGCCGCTCCATTCAGCGACTGGATGAAGAACTCAAACTTCGCCATCAGCAATGATGCCTGTGGCTGCAACCAGCAACTTCTCGACGAAGGTATCCTGAATCCGGAAGGACGTGCATTCGCTACTCCGAAGAATCTCTTCAACGCTTATGTACAGCCTAAGGCAGAAGCCGTAAAGGCAAGAAAGGAGAATGGTTCTGCCCGTTTGAACTTCAAGGTGAACAAGTGGGATATCCTGTATAATTTGGGCAACAATGCCAGAGAACTGGATAATATCCGCAAGACTCTCGACCTGGTGAAGAACGATTCGGATGTTACCATCACCAAGATAACCCTCCACGGCTATGCATCACCAGAGGGCGGATATGCCAACAACAACAAGTTGTCGCTTAACCGTACACAGGCGCTTTTGCAGCATATTCTGAAGACCTATCCTATTTCTTCAAAACTGTTTGCGACCACAGCTACAGCAGAAGACTGGGCAGGAACCATTAAGTATGCAAATGAGAATGATGTCCCTCAGAAGGAAGCTGCACTTGAGATTATCAACAGCAACATGCAGCCAGATGCCAAAGAGAAAGCATTGCTCAAGAAGGCTCCTCAGGCTTATCACTATCTCCTGCAGAATGTATGGCCATCACTTCGCCGTACCGACTATACGATAGAATATGATGTTCAGGCATTCAATGTAGAAAAGGCTAGAGAGGTTATCAAGACCCGTCCTCAGAAGCTCTCTCTCCAGGAGATGTATCTGGTAGCCCAGACTTATCCTAAGGGTAGCGCCGAATTCAACAATGTTTTCGATATAGCTGTAAGAATGTTCCCTGAAGATAAACTTGCCAATCTCAATGCAGCCCCAGCAGCCATCGAACGTGGCGACAAGGTGAGTGCAGAGAAATATCTCCTGAAAGCAGGCGACAGCGCCGAGGCAAACAATGCCCGCGGTTGTCTGGCTGCCATGAAGGAAGATTATCAGACAGCCAAGCAATACTTCGAGAAAGCTGTTGCCGGCGGTTTGAAGGAGGCGCAGGAAAACCTGGATAAGGTAAACCAGTCGCTTTAAAGTAAGTATTTACTTTCTATTTATATAAGTATAAGTTAAAAGATGATGTTAAATACGATCTGTTTTCAGCGGATTGTGCCAATATGTGCGAAACTTAATTTTGAGAATAAGAATTAATTAAATATATTGTATAACTTTTTTGTATTAAGTAAAAAGATTATGAAAAAAATGAATTTGCTCGTAATGAGCTTGGTTTCAGCCGCAGCTTTGTCTTTCACTAGCTGCAGCAGTAATGATGATTTGGCTGGCAACGCTGGTCAGGAGAAGGTAGATGGTTTCTACATGACTTTGAATGTACAGACTCCAAAGTCAGATGGTACCAGAACTGTAGTTAACAAGCCTACAGTGGATGCAACTGCAGAAGAATCAGATGTAACAAGCGGTACAATCTACTTGGTAGATGCTACTGGTGAAGTTGTTTTCAAAAAGGAAATCACAGAATCAGAATGGAAAGCAGGTAAGCCAACTCAGGGTAATGATGGTTCTACCAAGATTAAGATTGAAGTAGATAAGGTAGTTGCAGGTGCAACATATAAGGTATACTTCCTGGCTAACGCTACAGATGAAAAGCCATGGGAGAATATCTTCACTGCAAAAAATAAGTTTGCTAAGCCATACGATACAGACAATAATTTCGCAATGTTCAACCAGAACGATAAAGATGTTAAAGGCAATGGCTATACTGTAGTATTTACCGATGACAACAAGAAGGAGGCTAATGCTGCACAGATTAAATACGACAACGCTGTAAGCCCTATCAAGATTGAGCGTTTGACAGCTCGTATTGATGAGCCAACTTCTAATGCTACTAAGATTGTAGCATACTCAAAGACAGATGCAACACCTGCAGAGAAAAAGGCTATGGAAGATGCTGTTAAGAAAGTAGAGTCTATTAAGATGACTGGCTACGCAATCTCTAACTTGTCTAACAAGAGCTATATCATGCAGAACTGGACTGGAACAACTCTGAACATTCCTTCAGACATCACATATTATCAGCCAACAAGAAAGTTCGGTACAGCTACTTTGCTTGAGAACGGAGACTACTTCACTGCAGCAACTACTCCTAATACTCATAAGGATTATGTATTTGAGAACAACTCATCTACTGCAGCAACTTCAATGTACTTCGAATATACTGTAAAGCTCAAGGATATGACTGACGCAGACTTCCCTGAAGATGGTACATTCTACCGTTACAACAACGTTATCTACAAGAGCTTCGCTGACATCTATAAAGCTTACAATGGTGTAGCGGGACTCTTCGGTGGTAAGACTGCAGAAGATATGAAGAAGGAGCTGAAAGCAGCTAAGACTGAACCAACTGCTGAGGGTGATCCAACTGTAGAAAGCAAATTGGATAACTTCCGTAAGACATACCAGATTGAAGTCTTCAACTGCGGTAAGACATACTACAAGCAGGCTATCAAGGATCAGTACATCGGTTACGAGAATGCTATCCAGCGTAATAGCATCTATCGCTTGACAGTAAACAATATCTTCAACGTTGGTGCACAGGTTCCTAACGGCACACCTGACAAGGAAGGTTTGTTCTATCTTGATGTTACTGTTTCTGTTAACCCTTGGGTTCTCAATACACAGGACGTTGACTTTAAGTAATACTCCGTCATACCAGACAGATAAAATATAAATACTTATATATATACCAATACTCTCGGGGGAGCAATCCTCCTCCGAGAGTTTATCAACCAAACGTTCGTTCTGAAAAGAACGAAAACATTCTTAAAAGATAACTAACATTGCCGCCCATGTATAAAAGGCGGGAGACACAAAGACGTGCCGTCATACCCCAACCCGAAAGACCGGCACTTTTCATCCTTAGAAAATAACGATGCCGAAGGCAACGAAACAGAGAGCTGATAAAGCAAAGATATTCGCTACCTACGGCACTCTCTATATAAAATAAGTAAAAGTAAAAGATTATAAAAGATAAAGAATATGGCACATTTCCTCAAAAACAAATGTTGCAAGCTGGTTTGCATCTCAGCCATCGCACTCACTTCTCTTTCATCATGCATGAAAGATGATATCACGGGCTGCCCTACAGCTAAGTTGTCGCTCAAATTCGACTATACTTATAATGTGAAAGAGGCTGATGCTTTCTCTGCCGAGGTGAAGAACCTCAACGTTTATGTATTCGACAAGAACGGTAAGTTCGTAGATAACTATACCGAGTCGGCTGACAAGTTTGAAACAGGTCATAAGATGGAAATCACAGACCTGCAAGCAGGCAAGTATACCTTCGTCTGCCTGGCTCGTGACAAGCAGCCTGCCGCAATGGGAACAAGAGCCGAAGGTGATGATGAGACCGAGTTTAGCTTTACTAAACTTACCCCAGGTATCTCTACCATCAACGACCTGCAAGAGGAAATGGGCAAAAAAAACGAAGAAGAATCCGTAAACGACAAGCACTTCACCGCCCTCTATACCGCACAGGACTCCCTCAACTTTGATGGAGAAAACGATGTGCAGGGAAAATTGAGTCTGATGAAGTGTACCAAGACATACCGAGTGGTGATGCTTCCATTCGAACCCGACCAGGAAGGATTCACTGCCGAAAACTTCGATGTAGAAATCAAAGGTTCCGCCGCCCTACTCGACTATAAGGGCGACAAGGTAAAGCCAAAGGCAATCACCTATCTTCCTTATGAGAAGAAACTGGTAGAAAACCACAGCGGCAAGACCGAGGTAGAAGGCGAAGACGTAGAAAAGGCACTGGTTTACGACCTGTCATCATCACGTATGTTCGAAACCAAAGATGACAACAAGAGTCGCGCTGCCGACGGATCCAGCCAATATGATGACAAGCGCATCGTCATCACCGACAAGCGCATCAACAAAGTCATCTTCAACCACTCCCTACCTTGGTTCCTCTCACTCTGTGCCAGCGACCGCTACGGCAAAGACTGGAGCGACCAGCAGTATCTGGACCGCCAGGACCATTACACCCTGGTATTCTACGTGCCAGCTCCAAGTTCTACCTACAGCATGGATGCAAGAATCAAGGTAAACAACTGGGTTCTGAATCTTCAGAATGCCGACCTGGGAAAATAAGAAAAGAAAGAAGTATAAGTAAAAGAAAGAAAACATGAAACGCTATCAATCTACTTTGACCAAGATGACACGCCCAGTGTGTATGGCACTCGCTGCCTTGCTCATGGTAGGCGCAATGGCATCCTGTTCAGAGAACGAAAATACAGAAACAGCTCAAGGCGACAATGCCTATCTGAGCCTCAGCTTCTCTACCGGCACCGGAAACAGTACCAGAGCCGGAGAAACCAGCGGAAAGATTCTTGCTGATAATGAAACTGATGCGAATCCTACTAAGGAGAGCGACATCCACAACATCAAGGTGTGGGTATTCAAATCAAATACCGGCGATGAAGCTACTCCTATCTCCTATAAAGCAGAGACGCTGAGCGAAGTGAAGAACGGTAACTATACGCTGAACCTCCGATTCCTGAGAAAGATTGGCGGAGAAGAAGTAAAAAACATCGACCTTTATATCCTGGCAAACTCTGAGAGCATCAACATGCTGGACCAGATGAAAGGCAAAGACCTCTGTTCTGTTACCCGCAAAGATCTGAAAGAAGTCAGTTTTACCTCACCTTTCGGTATCAATAGCGACGGAACACCAGAAACAAAAGAGGTTTCAAATGAAAAGGGACTCCCTATCTCCCGTGCGATCACGCAGATTTCTGTAGACAGTCATGTGGCTGATACAGAAGAAGGGGCCAAAGCCAAAGGTATCAGGATTCCTCTGGTTCGTGCCGTTTCGAAACTCCATTTTTACTTTGCCCGCAAGTCGGGTTCCGATGCCAATACCAGTCAGGTAAAGGTTACAAGAATAGAGGTAGAAGGCAACACCATTCCTACAGCCAGCTATGTTTTTCCCGACGAAGCGATATATAACGAGAATGGTTACAACCAGGACGTAACCAGCCAGAAATATAACAGTTCCGGTACAGCTTACGTATCATACGCTCTGAAACTGGCAGGTGTAGATAACAAGGATATCAAAAAAGTGGAGGATCCTAAGAGTTTCATCAAAAAGAGTAATCAGTCTGCCCAAGCATATCTGGATGCATTTAAAAATGCTGGCATCAGTTCTCACAATCTCTGTTATCTCCGTGAGACCAACAAAGCCATCCGAGGCACCATCCACTATTCATTAGATGGCGGAGCAACCGAGAAGAGCGAGACCTTCAATATTCCTTCAAGCGGAAATGCCATCAGAAACAGAGAACTGGTAGTTTACGGTTATTTCCTCAACGGACAGATGGGTAAGCTCACCGTTACTCCTACTATTCAGGAATGGCAGGATGGAGGAACATTCGATTTTATCGATGCCTCTACCAACGTGGTTATCCCTGACGGCGACAAGACTGATTGGGGCTACAAGGTATATTATGGTTTCCCTAAACGCGGACCGATGATTACGCTCAAGGATATCGATACCAAAGGTAAGCCTTGGATTCTCCAGACAGACAACCCGATGTTCGGATTCTTACAATGCGATAAGGATGGCAATTACAAGGAAAAAGAACCGGTTTACGATCCAATCATTACAGACAAAAACGATGGAAACAAAATAATCGGATATACTTATCATATAGATGATTTCATCATCAATGAAAGTGGTGAGAAGAAAACGCTTTACTTCTATGTCGTGCCAAAGAACAGACTGGATCTGGCAAAGCCACATAATGTAAAGGCACAGGTTTTCCTGACCAAATATCCGAACGATAAGTTTATCCTGAATCCGGGACTCCGATATAAAGGATGTAAAGAGGGTAAATTTGCCGGTAAGGATATTCACTTTGAACAAGTATTATAAAGACAACAGAAAATAACATTCATCATGAAGAAGTTATATATAGACATAAGATTCGCAAAATGCCTCTTGGCTCTTACGGCAGGATGGCTCATGGCAGGATGCTCATCTGAAGACGAACTGGGAAACGGTTCGGCTGCACAACAGCTGAGCATGACTCCCATGGTCAACGACCTGCAACAAACTAGAGTAAAAGAAGAGGAGAATCTTAACGAGAAAAATCTGTTATCTCTCGACTTCAAGATGTTCGAACCGACATCCAGCGAACTCAGAATAGACCGTCAGTTCTCTACCCCTGTAGAGAACAAAGCAGAGGAACTGGGTTCGGGCAACTGGAAATCGGCACTCCATCTTGATGTGGATAAAACTTATCCTTACTATGCAGTAGCCAATGCCAAGGACAAGGACAATCTCAAAGGCAAGAACCTGGCAGAACTCCTTGCCTGCACCCAGCAGGATGATGACATCTGGAAAACGGCAACCATGGTAAGCGACAAGAAATTTCTGATGAGCAGCCAAGGTGAGTATACCATCACCCAAGATCCGGAACAGAATATTCCGGTAGAACTGGTGAGAGCAGCAGCCAAAATCAAGCTGAACATCTCTTCTACGGTGAAGGATTACAAAATCAAAGAAGTAAAGTGGAAGTTCATCAATTACAATACCAATACTTATATCTTTGCCGGTCAACCTGATACTCCTAATGTTATAAAAAGCAATCAGGAGGAGAATGAAGCAACGGCAGAGAAAGATGAAAAGGGTAATGATATCTATAAGGTCACAACTTACAGCTATTCCACAAAATGGAGCGGGAAAACTGATATGCCACAGTTTGTTACAGATGTTACTTTCGAAAGTGCAGATGCAAAGACAACCATTACCAAGCATCTGGTTGTCCCTGTGCGTGATCCGCAAGGCGAAAAGAAGTTAGACCGCAACTATATCTATACCGTCAATGCCGTTATCAAGTATCTGGATACCAAGACTGATATTGATTACAACGGAAAGGAAGACTATCTGAAATGGGCGATTACCAAATGGACGGAAGGTGAAGATACCCAAGTCAATGCGGATGGTGCAAGCTATCTGGTGGTATCTCCTACTGCCATAGATATCAAAGGTGGTGAAGACAATGAGTTTGCAGATTACACCATGCGTTGGTTCGCATCTTATGAATGTGACATTGAGAATCCAACTACTTATTATTTTGACAGATATGGTAACAAGCAGTCCGGACAGGATGGACAGATCAAGGCAAATTTCGAAGAGTCTACAGGAAATCGCTATAGAGGATGGATAGACGTACATGCTGGAGTTCCATCATACTATACTATTCAGTATTCCTATTTTAACATCAAAGTTAGAAACGCAGACAAAAAACAGGAAATAGCTGTAAGAAAGTATCCTTCGGTCTATTCAATGAATGTTAGAAGCGAAGGCACAAATGATTCTGAAGAGAAGAATCATCTGTATACGATACAGTTCTCCAGCAATAAGTATGCTACAGATTACACCATTGCCAAGCCTGTACTCAACAATGAGAATAAGTCTGCCGACAACACCGTTTCTCCTGCTTACATCCTTGCATCAACCGCAAAGGGTGAAACAAGCGCCAAGGATAATCAGGCTGCAAGAGATTACTGTAAAAAGTATCAGGAAAAGGCTACGACTTACAAGAATGAGAAGCTCGAGCTGAACGGTTGGCGACTTCCTACAAAGGAAGAAATCAACAGAATCTATAAGTTAGGCAACGAAGATAAGGCTGTTGGCAAACAACTGCTGAGAGATGAATACTATTGGACGCTGGATGGAGACAAGACCGAGAGAAACGGCAACAACTCGCAAAGCGGTACCTACGTTCGCTGCGTCCACGACCTGACTCAGGGAGAAATAGAACTGATAGAGAAACAAGGTGAAAAGTAAAGAAGGTAAATGACATGAAGCAAATAAAATTATATATCGGAATCATGGCAGTCCTGTTAACAGCAATGTTGACAGGCTGTTCTGACTGTATAGCCGACAGCGAACCTTCTAAAGACGAGACAGAAGAAGGTTACTACACAGCCAGTTTCAATGTATCCATCCCCAACTTCGAACAGCAGGTAACCCGAAGCACCGTATTCATGAATGAAGGAATCGGAAAAGACTGCATGAAACTCTTCTGCTTTGATAATGAAGGTCAGTTTGTAGGTATCGGCAAGGTTACAAAATTTGATGAAATCAAAGGATTCAAAAGAGACAATGATGGTACAATTCATGATAATGGAGACATTCATCCGGATGGAAGCACAGAACCTCATAATTTCTATGCAACCATACCAAACCAAACTTCCCGTATTCATCTGGTAGCCAACACAGAAAGCCAATATAAAACCATCAACTGGGACAACCAGGCAAATTGGGTGGGTATGCATGAGAATATGCTCATGACTACATTTGAAACAGAACATGGTGAAAACCAGGCTGCCTATATACGCTATTGGGGATATATCAAGAAAGACTCTCCAGAAGAACTGAAAGAGTATCTGAAACCAGATACCAAAAAGAAAGATTATATCATCCATCTCATCAGAGACAGAGCGAAGATTTCTGCAGACTGGAGCGATGCGGTAAAGAAAGCAAATCCTGGTATAATAAACGACTTTAAAATGACAGTCATCAATGGTGTGGCTTACGGAACGCTGGCTCCCTTCAACAGAGACAGTCTGTTATTCAACCCTACGACAGGAGATGATAAGTGGGTATGGAAGGTAAATTATGTTACCCCAGCCATCAACACCCGAAGACTGAAAGGTGATGTTGTTCAGATGTTCAACCCGACAGCAGCTTTCGAAGAACATAATCTGCCTACAGATCCAGCAAAAGTGATTTTGTGGCATGATAATCTCTTTTACCTGATTTACTTACAGGACAGCAACAATAAGCCATACGCCATCAAGCGTAATTATGAATATAAAATCATTATTGATAAGCTGGATAAGAGCTATGGCAATTCTAATCCTGAGATAGTATTGAAAAGTGCACCGGCAAACAACCCTTGGATTAGAGTAGAACAGATTGTACCGGGCGTTTCTGATGGAAATTACGAACTGGCTATCGTCGGAGGTACTTATAAGTCTGTAAATAAAGGTGAAGATACTGAGCAAACGGTACTGTTCACTTATAAAGGTAGCGATGCCGCAACAAAACTTCCTAACGATTTCGAGGCTTTATGGACCGAGAATCTGGCATACGCAACATCAGATGCTCCAGTGGTTACCAACTATACTTATAATGAAGCATCAAAGACCGGTACCGGTACCATTAAGTACAAGCTGGACAAGATAGACAAGACCTGGCGAGAAGGCATCATCCACCTCATCGACAAGAAGCATGGACTCAACAGAAATATCCATCTCTATAGTGTGAGTGAGGCTAGTTATGACTTTCAAAACAGAAACAATATTGGCGCAACATTGAACAGCGAGGGAGATTTCACCATCACCATTCCTAAGGATTATCCTGACGGACTGCTGCCTGTGAATTTCAAAATCGCATCCAACGATATCAATCCAAAGGACTGGAAGGTAGAGATAGGAGATACTGAAGCCGAGACAGATGGCAACTGCAAGACAAACAGTTGGTTTACCTATAAGGCTGAAGTAATTCAAAAAGGTAACGAACTGCAGGAAACTGGCAGAACCTATACATATACCTTTAAGTTGAGGAATGTGCGCAGCAATGCGAAAAAAAGTGATAAGGGATGCTTCTGGCTGAAGGCTGATAACTTCAACCAAGGAATGGCTAAGAAGTTTGAATTCACCTATCAGTAAGTAAGTCTTAGAAGAGTTTAGTTCATATATCTGTATCGGGGCGCATATCGTTTCAAAATATAAATGCCCCCAAATATCGATGAAATAGGTAATAAAATAATTATCATTTACTATACAAATTGTATGCGGGAACCAATAAATTAAACTAGACTGGTCGTTGGAACTGTAGTTGCCGAGGTGATCTCACCTTCTATAGTTCCGCGGCTTTTTTTATATAAAAAACCTTGCCACTTTCAATTTTATTTTGTAATTTTGCACCCGTTAGTAATATCATTCATTCCAAAATAAAGATGGTGGCAAGATTCATATTCCTCAGTTTCATCATGATGGTTGGTGCCTTAGCTCCAGCCAAGGCTCAGAACAGTTTTCCATACCCTGCTCTGCCAGACACGCTGCGCAGCGTAGAGCAACGTGCTGCATACCTGAGTGAGCACTATTGGGACAACTTCAACTTCGCCGACACCCTGGAACTGGCAAACAAGGAGATGGCAGAACAGGGCTTTGTCAACTTCATCGATATTCTGGCACGTTTCGACCAGGAAATAGCCCAGAAGGGGATTTCAGCCTTTACAGCCAAAGCTTACCAGCAGAAAACATCCAAAGAGAAGTTTGAAAGCCTCATCGAGCATTATTATGAGAACCCTGAGTCGCCCATGCGCAACGACAGGGTATATGCCCTATTTCTGGAAGACATGGCTAAATCGCCATACTTCGATGAAACCGAGAAAGAAAGAATAGGATTTAAACTGAAACAGGCAAGAAAGAACTTGCCTGGCACACAGGCTACCAATATCAGTTTTATGCTGGAAGACGGCAAGCCTCATCAGTTGAGCGATTACCGGGAAAAGAAGGTTATCTTATATTTCTACGATCCTGACTGCGAGAACTGCCACAAGATATCTGCATGGCTCGACAAACAGACAATACCAGCCGACATCAGCCTGCTCCGCATCGTTGCAGATAACCGTCTGAGCACGATTTACGGGCTCAAAGCCATGCCAACCATTTACCTTTTGGATAAAGAGAATAAGGTGATATTGAAAGACTGCACACCAGAACAGCTCATGGAAACGTTACGCGGAAATGAAAACTGAAAGTAAAACTAGACTGGTCGAAAGAAGCGACATCTGTTATTGAATAAACATATCATTTACTATTAATTGTCTTAACTTCATATATTATATATCAACATACCATTCATTATAATTGTAACTTCATATCATTTATTATATATCTGAATTGCATTTTACTATTTATATGTATCTTAATTAGCTCGGGAAGAGTCATACTTTAAATTGAACTCCTCACGGACGTGATCATTGCGCTTTACAACAACCACATAGTCACCATCCTTAACTGTTCCTACCTTGGCAACAAGCGTATAATAACCATACTGACCAGACTTTCCATAATCACCTGTTTCGGTAATGATTAACTTCTTGCCAACCAACTGAGTTGCAAACTTGATATTTGTGCCTTTGTCGAAGATTACATTCTTGTGAGTCAGCATCAGCTGACCACCCGGAAGAACCTTGCAGACCAACTTCTCATCATTCTCAGCCTTACTGTTAGACTCCTCACTTACGGCAGAGCCCGCAGTCATGGAATAGCTGAGCAAAGAGAAACCTGACTCATCGGTGGTAACGCGACTAACTGTTTCACCCATTTCATCGTCAGATGCACTGCAACTAACAAATCCTATTGTCATCATAGTCATAGCGATGACCATCATAAAATACTTCTTCATAGTTATACCATTTACTAATTGTTTTCATTATCATTTAAACCTGTCATCTTCAGATTCCAGCCTTTCGGCCATTACCATCCGATGCTTTTAAAAACAAACACCTTTCGGTTTAAATCATCTTTTACAATTACACAAATGATATGTCGGGAGGAGTGATATCATTTACTATTGGTTATCATTTACTATATGTCTTGTAACCTTCCTGTAGATTCATTTCTTTCGTTTGAACATTGCAAATATAGGAAAAAAGTCAATAGGATGCAAGTTTTCATGGTTAAATAATGTAAAGACATTTATGTTATCGTGCACAACACGCCTTACCTGCTGACAGAATGTATGATTGCAAGAAAAAGGGGATACAATAAAAGCGGGAACCCTTTCGGATTCCCGCTCATATCTTGTGTTGTAAAATCTCGAAGATTAGTCGAGGTTAGCCAACTTGTTATCAG
>ERZ1026866.1161-NODE-1161-length-14101-cov-12.346433_pt1 | contig 14101 bp, 13 predicted proteins | sample MGYA00380163_ERZ1026866 | MGnify/ENA primary metagenome ERZ1026866 (study PRJEB33269, sample SAMEA4719799) | human gut metagenome | biome: human-associated habitat; feature: organic feature; material: feces | place: Cameroon | collected 2013-10 ...
GCGTTTTTACTTCAGCGTTGTGGGGCGGTCCAGATAAATCACTTTGTTGTCAGAAATAAAAGTCTGGAAGTTATACAGGATCAAGATTTGGTCATAGCCCTCTTTTTCAATCGTGGAATCTAACCCATAGGCCAGCCCGCGGAAATCCACCACGCCAATTTTCGCATAATTCGCCGTCAGGTAGGGGATAAAGCTGTTGGCATAACTGTCCTTTACCACCAGGATGCTGCCCGTCCCGTTGCCCTCAATCACCGAATAACCGTTGTTGCCATCCAAAAAAGCTCCATACTTGTCACGAGTATCCAGCTTGGCAAGGTTCATCAGTCCCTCGGTTTTCACCGGTTCATAATCTGCTTCGCCGTTCACTTTGTACACCGTCATCTGGTTGGGCAGATCATAATAGCTGAAACTGTCTGCCTGTGCATTCCAGCGCCGCGTAGCAGAATAATGCGTGCCGTAAAAATCGGGGACGGTAATTTTGGTATAGGCATTGCAGTCAAACGGCGTCAGATTTTTCAGCGTGCACAACTGCTGGTAAGCGCGGTAAGCACCATCCGGTGTCCAGTGGTGGTCGGTCTTAAAGTACAGATACTGGTCCTTATTGGCGCGGTAATCGTCGCGCATATCGATCACATCCGCCCCGCTGGCCTGCACTTGGGCAAAAATGTCATCCAGCATGGCATCTTCGTCCACCATGGGGGCATTGGCCGGCAGCATTTCCGGGTAGATATCGCTGGCCGAAGGTGCCAGCAAGAAAGTGACCCGGCCGGGGTAGCGCTGGGCAAAGTTTGTGACGGCACTGATATTTTTCCCCAGCTGCTTCTCAGTATCCGTACTGACGGTAAACAGCTTGGTGAACATCCAGCCATCTTTGCCGTTCAGGATGCCGCTTTCCTCCGTTTTGCCAAACGCGAGGGAATTGACGGCGCTTTCCAGGTTGATCCACCCATCGCGCAGGGCAACCTGGTCCTGCAGATAGGTGGAAAAATTATCCTGCCATTTGCCGTTCAGCAAAGTTTTTACGCTGAACACTGGCATTTGCGCCAGTTTGCGGTTTTCCAGCTCCGAGTTTTCGCGTTTGGGCCAGAACAGGTTGACCAGTGCGAACCCGCACAGCAAGGCGGCAAAAACAATCAGGGAAGCTGGCGGCAGATGACGGTCGGATCTGCGGTGAACATATTTTTCCATAAAGCCATCCCTCCCCTTAAAAGTTTGCATACAGTGCGGTGGAACCCGTTGCTGCTACCACATACGCCGTGCACAACACAAAGCAGACGCCGCAAAGCGCTGCCCGCAGCGGGGCTTTGCCTTTGCACCACTGCCAGAACCGCCCCGGCAGTTGGGTGGAGCAAACGCAGCACACAACCAGTAGCACCGCATAATTGCGCAGGAAATACAGCGCCGAGACGCCGCCCTGCGGGATGAACAACCGGCTGAGCAGCAGCCCCAGCGGTGCACCGGGGGCGTTGCAGGTGAACAGCCCCCAGCCCAGTACCACCAGGAACAATGTGTAAATGTGCGGCCAGACCTTGCCTTTTTTCAGGTACTTCATCAAAAAGTTCTTTTCGATGACAAGCAGCACGAAATAGTAAAGGCCCCAGCAGATAAAGTTCCAGTTCGCACCATGCCAGATGCCGGTCAGCGCCCAGACGGCCAGCATGTTCAGCATCTGGCGCCCGGCACTGCAGCGGTTGCCGCCCAGCGGGATATAAATGTAATCCCGGAACCAGCCGGAAAGGCTGATGTGCCACCGCCGCCAGAATTCGGTAATACTGCCTGAAATGTACGGCAGGTTAAAGTTCGCCGGGCATTCAAAGCCCATCATCAGGCTCAGGCCGTTGCTCATCTCTGAGTAACCCGCAAAGTCAAAGTACAGCTGCAAAGAGTACGCAATAATGCCCAGCCATGCCAGCGGCAGGGAAGCGTTCGCCAGCCCAATGCCGCCCGTACCAATGATATCCTGCCAGAGCGCCGCAATGGAATCCGCCAAAATCACCTTTTTGGCAAGGCCGAACACAAACATTTCAGCACCATCCTGCACTTTTTGCAGGGTGCAGCGTCCCTGTGTCTGGTGTAGGGCGTCCGCCATATCCCGGTATTTCACGATCGGGCCAACGATCAGCTGCGGGTACATCAGAACATATACCGCAAAGACCACCGGGCTGCGTTCCGCTTTTACCTTGCCGGTATACACATCCGCAGTATAACTGATGAGCTTAAACGTATAATAGCTGATGCCCAGTGGCAAAACATCCAAAAAGCTCAGCTTGGCAAACCCGGTGGAAGCGATAACGTTGAGCGTGTCCAGTAAAAAGTTCGTGTATTTGCAGTAGACCAGCGCCGCTGCCGTCAGCACAATGGCAGCAATCAGCACGATTTTTCGCTTGCCCCCGGCGGGCAGGCTGGCAAGCAGAAGCCCCGCCGCATAGTTGATGGCAACCATGCCTACGGCCAGCGGCAGCCATGTAATACCGCCCCAGCAGAAAAACAGCAGGCTTTCCACCAGCAGCACCGCATTTTTGACCCTGCCCGGCACAAGGTAATACAGCCCCAGCGCCAGCGGCATAAAACAGAATAAAAAGACAACGCTGTTAAAATTCACAGCGGTTCCTCCTCTCTTGGTTCAGGGAGTGTGGGGAACAGCCCACCAAAAAACAAGGCCGCAGCCTGTTGGGGCGCGGCCTGTTTGGTATCGGTTTGTGCTATCAGGCAAGTGCCCCGTCAATGGCGGTGTCGATTGCGGAATAATCCGGGCCATTCACACCGGCAATGACCATGACCACAACATTGCCTTTTACCACAATGCGTGCATCCTGTGCCTTGGCAACTTTATCAGCAAAGTCAGCATACAGCGTGCTGCTCATTGATTCCTTATAGGCTTCCAGTTCGGCTTTTACGGCGTCAGCGGTGCCATCTTTGACCTGGGCGGCGAATACCAGAGCACAGTCTGCCTGGTCGTTGGTCACATCGCCCTGGAAAGCAACAATGTTATCCGGGGTCAGGTTCATCTCGTTCTCCATGGAGAAGTCATCGATGGCACGGGCATTGGGCACTTCGTTCACAGCCTCAATGGCGGTCACGATGGCGCCCAAATCCACGCTGGCAGTGGCTTCCTCGGTGGAGGAAGCATCGGTGCTGGCTGCCTCAGAAGCCGTGCTGCTGGCAGCTTCCGAAGAAGCACTGGCAGAGGAAGAAGCGCCGCTGCCGCAGCCAGCCAGCAGGGTGGCAAACAAAACGGCTGCCGCCAAGGCAGAAATCAATTTTTTCATAATATAGTTCTCCTTTGTTGGTTCGGGGTTCAAATTTATCTCTTTGGCCCTCTGGGAATTTAAACTACCTATTATAGTACACCAGAATAATGTACTTATATAGGATACACGATTTACACCTGTTTTTCAAGTCCCGCAGGGTAAATCTCACACACTTTCACATCCACATTTTTGCGCAAAAATACCGGCGCTTGACAAACTCCGCCCGCCACCTTACACTTTGAAATACAGAATCCCTGTAACTTATAAAATAATGGAGGAATCCCCCTTGCAGAACTACAAAGCCAGACAAACTGCACTGCTTGGCATGTTGTTTGCCCTTTCCATGGCGCTCTCTTTTTTGGAATCCATGCTTACCCCGTTTTTTGGCCTGATGCCCGCCATGAAGCTGGGGCTTTCCAATATTGTTGTCATGTACGCCGTTTTGTTTTTGAACCGCCGTTCGGCGCTTTATCTTGTGCTGCTCAAGGCGTTGTTTGCGTTGCTTACCCGCGGCGTTACAGCCGGGTTTCTTTCGCTGTGCGGGGGCGCGCTTTCCCTGGCTGTGTTCTGCCTGCTTCTGGCTTTGCCATTCACCATCACAGGCTACATTTTTTCAGTCAGCGGGGCACTGGCGCACAACTGCGGCCAGCTGCTGGGGGCAGCGGCGCTGCTTTCTGACAAAATGGCAATCACCTATGCGCCGGTGCTGCTGATAGCGGGTCTTATCGTTGGTTCCTGTACCTATATGGTATCGCGCCTGATTTTTCCCGCTGTCAAGAGAATTGTGCCGCCGAAGAGCAAAGCGGAAAGCAAGATTATATTTTAAGATAGCGTCTTAAAAATTTTTAAAAAAGTGTTGACATTTCACATTTCTGCGGCTATAATATAACCATAGCACAGGGAACGAGTTCAAAAATGTGAACGCCTTGTGCGGCTCATAAAACTAAAAACCAAGAACAAACCATTATTTTGATTCGGAGGTATTTCTTATGAAAAAGTATGTTTGCACTGTCTGCGGCTACATTGCTGAGGGCTCCATCCCCGATTTCTGCCCCGTCTGCAAGGCTCCCGCTTCCAAGTTCATCGAAAAGACCGATAATTCCTATGTGACCGAGCATGTTGTCGGTATCGCCAAGGACGCTCCGGAAGATATCATCCAGGGCCTGCGCGAGAACTTCAACGGCGAGTGCAGCGAAGTTGGCATGTACCTGGCCATGAGCCGCGTTGCCGACCGTGAAGGCTACCCGGAAATCGCCGAAGCCTGGAAGCGTTACGCTTTTGAGGAAGCTGAGCATGCTTCCAAGTTCGCAGAACTGCTGGGCGAAGTCCTGACCGACAGTACCAAAAAGAACCTGCAGATGCGTGTGGATGCCGAGTCTGGTGCCTGCGCAGGCAAGATGGAGCTGGCCAAGAAGGCAAAGGCTTTGAATCTGGATGCCATCCATGACACCGTGCATGAAATGGCAAAGGACGAAGCCCGCCATGGCCGCGGCATGCAGGGTCTGCTGGACCGTTACTTCAAATAATAGAACACCTAAAACCACATTGGGGCCGGGCAACACCGGCCCCTTTTTTCTGCCATTTTTTCTGTATTTATTCTCCGCGGCAGGCAAAAAAGTTGTCCTGATTATCACAGGCAGCATAAAACGTTTCGCCCAACTGGCCGATGCCCGCGCGGGAAAGCTGGGTGTTCAACCAGGTGCGGTCCTTTCCGCTGGTGTGCAAGTTTTCTTCAATCAGCTTGCCATCCAACACCAGGTCATACCACTTGCTGGCCGGATCTGTCTGGATGGCAAGGTCCTGCGGGGTGACCGGGCGGTTGAAACTTTTGGGTAAAAAGCTGATCTGGCCGCTGGTTTCCAGCATGGCACACTGCACTTCATTCAAATCAAAATATCCGGCTACTCTGGCTTGTGCCAAAAATTCATTCAGGTCTATTTTGGCGCGGTTCAGCTCCACTTTATAAATCGTTCCGTTCTCCATCAGTGGAATGGCCTGCCCGCTCAACCAAAGGCGGACGTTCCGGTTTTTGCAGGTGCCGTAATGCACCGCAAAAGCTGCGATACCATACACGATCATGGCGGTAAGCGGGCGGTACCATTGTTCCAGGTTGGTGGCCATCTCTGCCGCAATGGAACCAATGGTAATGCTGTTGACATAATCAAACAAGTTCATCTGGGCAATCTGCCGTTTGCCGCCCAGCCGCGTTAAGATAAACAGCACTGCCAGCGAAACCACACTGGCAACAACCACATTGATAATTTCCTGCACTGCCTGCATCTTTCCCATCCGCTCCCTTATCATTTGCCATGCAACCCGCATGGTAACCTTATTGTGGCCCCGCCAGCGGTGCATTATACGCACAATGTACCAACGGGGCTTGCACAGGAAGGGGAAAATGTTATAATAAAGTTGTTTCTGTATACTTCGGCTTCCGGCGGCTTTGGGCCCGCTGCGCCGGAGCCAGGCAGGGATTGGCAGCAACTGCCAGCTTGATAAAGAATTGATATCAGGATGTGAAATCATGCAGATTTACCTTTTGCGGCATGGGCAGACAGAATATAACGCCCAACACCGGTACCAGGGTCAACAGGATATCCCGCTTTCCGCCGCGGGCCGCGCCCAGCTGCGCCCGGCTGGGTTTATGCCGGATGTTGTCTATGTCAGCCCGCTCATCCGCGCACGGCAGACGGCGGAAATCTTTTTCCCCGGCTGCCCACAGATCATTGTACAGGACTTGCGGGAAATGTGCTTTGGCAGTTTTGAGGGGCGGCATTATATCCACATTGAGCACGACCCCGACTACCTTGCCTGGCTGGAAGCCAACAAGACTGCTGCCCGCCCGGATGGGGAGCGCATTCAGGATTTTTGTAACCGCAGCTGTGCCGCCTTTGCCAAACTGGTGGAAGAAAGCCTTGCACAGCACAAGCAGCAGCTGGTGATTGTAGCGCACGGCGGCATCCAGATGGCGGTTATGTCCCGTTACGGTCTGCCGCGGCGGGATTATCACGACTGGTGCGGTCCCAACGCGGGCGGCTACCGCCTGGATGCCGCCAACTGGCAAACAGACCACACCTTGCAGCTGTTGGAAACCGTGCAGTATACCAAAGCCACACAAAGCGAGGCAGCCTTATGAGCAATGGTTTGATTCATTTATACCACGGTGACGGCAAGGGCAAAACCACGGCTGCCATGGGCCTGGCTGTGCGGGCGCTGGGCTGCGGGCGGCGCGTGGTGATCGTGCAATTTTTGAAAGGCGGTACAACCGGGGAACTGGAACCGCTGCAAACCCTTGGCGCTACCTTCTACCGCGGCAAAGCCGGGCAGAAGTTTGTATTCCAGATGAATGAGGAAGAAAAGGCCGCCACCCGTGCCCTGCAAACTGAAAACCTGCGCCGGGCGCTTGCCGAACCGGCGGACCTTTTGATTCTGGACGAAGCCTGCGCCGCCTGGAATCTGAACATGGTGGACCGGGAATTGCTGCAAAACGCCGTACTGCACAAGCCTGCCGAGCAGGAACTGGCAATGACCGGCCGCGACCCGGCCCCCTGGATGCTGGATGCCGCAGATTACATTACTGAAATGTGCTGCCGCCGCCACCCATACGAAAAAGGCATTCCGGCAAGAAAAGGCGTTGAATTTTAAGTTTGCCGCAGCGCAGTTCCATACAGGGAAGCGCACCAGGCAATAAGAAATTAAAAGTATATAAGGTTATTTAGGACAACCAGAAAAAGAGAAAAAACAGCCTGCCCAAACAGCAGGCGGGGAGGGGTATCATCATGGCTACGCATAGCCGCCAAATGTCCGAAGCATTCCGTACGACAGTATTTCTAACCCTGTCCGGCGGATTTCAGGACGCTTACACCTACATGGGCCGCGGCAAGGTTTTTGCCAACGCTCAAACCGGCAATATCGTGCTGATGGCCACCAATTTTTGCGAGGGTGATTTTGCCAAAGCGCTGCGGTATCTTTTGCCGCTGCTGGCCTTTGCCGCCGGTGTCTATTTTGCTGAGGGCATCCGCAACCGCTACCACCTGATGGAGAGATTCCACTGGCGCCAGCTGATTTTGCTGATTGAGATTGCACTGTTGTTTGTTGTTGGCTTTATCCCCAACAATCTGGACTGGCTGGCCAATATGCTGGTCAGCTTTGTCTGCGCCATGCAGGTACAATCTTTCCGCAAGGTGCATGGCAATGCATATGCCAGCACCATGTGCATTGGCAACATGCGCAGCGGTATGCAGTACCTGTACACCGGTCTGCACACAAAAGACCGCGCTGTATTGCGCCGCGCCATGCAGTATTTTGTTGTAATTGCACTGTTTGCTGTGGGGGCCGCTGCCGGCAGTCTGCTGACCATCCATTTTGGCAACCGTGTGATCTGGTTCTGCTGTGCTTCGTTGCTGGTCAGCCTTAGCTTCATGTTTATCCGTGAAGACATCGAAGAGAACCCTGAACTGCAGCGGGAAGCCGCCGCTTTGCACCAGGATGTAAAAGCCATGGAGCACACCATCGGCAAAACCTTGCAGGAGCAGCAGGAAGAACTGCACCCCTTAAATCACAAGTGATATGGACAATATATAAAATTTGAACAAAACTTTCGCAATCTCGCTTGTCGTTTTCCGGCACAAATGCTACAATACAGTCAAATGTTAAATATGTGCGCGAAAGCGAGGGATTTCCGTGAAAATCATCACCGTTACACTTGCTCCTAACCAGGCTGTTCTGACCTGCTATCTGCAGGACCAAAGCCCCAAAATGCCAAATGCCGCCATCCGCCCGGCTATGCTGGTCGTGCCCGGCGGCGGCTACCAGTATTGCTCCGACCGTGAGGGTGAACCGGTTGCCCTGGCTTATATGGCACAGGGGTTCAATGCGTTTGTTCTGCGCTATACGGCAGATGCAACCACCCCGATTGACAAAGCATTACAGGATGGTGCCGCCGCAATGGATTACCTGCGCGCCAACGCCGCAGAGCTGGAAATTGACCCGCAGCAGATCGCCGCCGTTGGCTTTTCTGCCGGTGGGCATTTGGCTGCTTCGCTGGGCACACTGCTGCCCAAGGCACAGCGCCCCAACGCCCTTGTGTTGGGCTATGCCGCAACGCTGGGCGCAATGTGGACCGTCGCTGGCCGCCAGGAGCCCGACCTGCACGCGCTGGTTGATGATGACACCCCGCCCACATTCCTGTTTGCTACCCAGGGGGACGCGCTGGTTCCTGTTAAGAACAGCCTTGTTTTTGCAGATGCTTTGGCTGACCACAGCATCCCGTTTGCGCTGCACCTCTTCCCGACCGGGGCACACGGCATTTCCCTTGCTACTGCCTGTACCTCCGGGCCGGAAGCTTCCCGTGTCAACCCGGCAACCGCCCAATGGCTGCCGATGAGCGTTGACTTTTTGCAAAAGCTGTGGGGCTGCCTGGGCGTTACCGCACCGGATACCGAACTTGCCGCCCAGCTTTCCGCCGGGCCGCTCAGCCTGAATATGCCGGTGCGCAAGCTGATGAAGAACGCGCAGGCCAGCGTTCTGCTGCAGGCTGTGCTGGGGGATATGTGGCAGGCCATTGTGTCTAACCCACTTTCCCAGGGAATCAGCCTGCGCGAAATTTCCGGCTTCCTGCAGGCGGCATTGCCGGAAAGCGCATTGGATCAGCTGGATGCCCAGCTGGCCAAAATCCCGGTTGAATAACCCAAAGGAGCTTATCATGCTGTTTATTGAATATCCCAAATGCTCTACCTGCCAAAAGGCCAAACGCTGGCTGGATGAAAACGGCGTTGCTTACACTGACCGTCATATTCTGGAAAAGAACCCCTCCTATGAAGAGCTGAAAGAATGGCACGCCCGCAGCAGGCTGCCCCTGCGCCGCTTTTTTAACACGAGCGGCCTGAAATATAAAGCGCTTGCCCTGAAAGACAAGCTGCCCACCATGACCGAGGATGAGCAGCTGCACCTGCTTGCCACAGATGGCATGCTTGTCAAGCGGCCTTTGGTGGTCGGGGATGATTTTGTCCTTGTCGGATTCAAGCCTGACGAGTGGGCCAGCACCCTGAAATAATCCACCATCCCAATAGTAAAGAAAAAACAGCACCGCAGTTTGTTGCAAACACAGTCAAGTAAGACGATGTGCACGGCAAAGATTGCGGTGCTGTTTTGTTTTTATTCTTCCCAAAACCGCCAGAGTTCCCGTTCCAGCTCTTCTGTATCATAAATCGTTTTCAAATGGCTCCAATGCGGGGGCATCAGGCGGCGGTAGTCCGGCAGGACAAAGCGGTTATCGATCAGCAGCACCACACCTTTGTCCCGCGGGGTGCGGATCACACGCCCGGCGGCTTGCAGCACCTTGTTCATGCCGGGGTAACGGTAGGCGTAGTCAAAGCCGGAACCGCGTGTCTGCTCAAAATAGTCCCGCAGCTGCTCCTGCCGTGGTCCAACCTGCGGCAGCCCTGGGCCCACGATGCCTACACCAATCAGCCGGTCGCCGGTCAGGTCAACGCCCTCCCCAAATACGCCGCCCATCACGGCAAAGCCAAGCAGGGTTTGGCTGGGGCCCGGCACAAACTGGGCCAAAAAGGCCGCTTTCTGCTGTTCATCCATCGCGTTTTCCTGCTTGATGCAGTTGATTTCCGGGCAGTGCTCCTTGAACTGTGCATAAGCCTGCTCCATATACGCATAACTGGGGAAAAACGCCAGATAATTCCCGCAGTGCGCCCGCACCATCGTCGCCAGGCTTTCCGCCACAATGGCAAGGCTTGCATCCCTGTCCTTATACCGGGTGCTGACATTGCCGATGCAGAACAGTCCCTGATTGCCCGCGGGGAAGGGGCTGCGCAGGGCAACGGCCCGTGCTTCCGGCACGCCGCACAGGTCCTTATAATAACTGGCCGGGGCCAGCGTTGCACTGAACAGCACCGCGGCGCGCCCCAGGGCAAAACTATCCGCCAAAAAGGCGCTGGGGTCAAGGCAGAGCTGCGCTGCACGCACCTCGCTGCCGGATGCCGTGATTTGCAGCACAAAATGATCGTCAAAGGTATCCGCTACGCGCAGCCAGGCCCGCACATCAAAATACAGCTGCAGCAGTGCCGTGTGGGTTTCATCCGGTTCTCGGTGGTCGTCCAGCCATGCTTCCAACGGTTCACACAGGTGGTTCAGCAGGCGGTCAAACTCCTCGCTGCGCTCTTTTAGAAAGAACGTTTTGCCAAACCGCCCATCCCCGGCGGCAGCTTCTTCCTCGGCACGGTGGCGCCATTCAATAAATACATCATTCACTTTGGTCAGAGCGTTTTTCAGGCTGCTTTTGCCTTTGCCCAACAGCTTCTTCGCTTCATAAAAGCTGGTTTTGGTCAGGGCAGCACTGTGCATTTCCCGCGCACGCCCCGGCAGGTTGTGCGCTTCGTCCACCAGGAAGATATAATCCCCGGCAGATTCAAAAAATCGCACCAGATGTACAACCGGATCAAACAGATAATTGTAATCCCCAATAATCACATCGCTCCACAGGCTGCTGTCCAGCCCCAGCTCAAAGGGGCATACCGTGTGGCGTTCTGCATATTCCTGCAAGGTTTCCGCCGTCAGGCAGGGGACATCCAGCATATCCCACAGAGCGTCTTTGATGCGGGCATAATACCCGTTGGCATAGGGGCAGGCTTCCGGGGTACACTCCCGCGTTTCACACAGGCAGATCTTGTCTTTCGCTGTCAGCGTTACACTGCGCAGGTGCAGTTCCGGCTCGGTATCGCGCAGGATAGCCAGTGCGTTTTCCGCTGCCGCACGGGTTGTGCCGCGGGCCGTTAAATAAAAAATCGGTCCCACACTCTCATTGCCCATAGATTTCAGGGCAGGGAACAGCACGCTCATGGATTTACCAATCCCGGTTGGTGCCTGGCACAAAAGCCGGCCGCCGTCCCGGCACACTTTGTATACCTCGCCCGCCATCGCGCGCTGCCCGGGGCGATACGCAGGGAAAGGAAACTGTATGGCCTGCAAATCCGTGTTCCGGGCCTTCTTCCACTCAACCGCTCGCCGCGCCCAGGGGGCATATTCCGCCAGCAGGGCTTCCACTTCTTCCTGCAGCTGCTGCGCGGTGTAATGCCGCTCAAACCGCAGAATCAGCTCTTCATCTACCTGGAAATAGGTCAGCTGAACCCGCATCTCTTCCAACTCATGCTGTGCCGCATAAATTGCTGCATACACAGTAGCCTGTGCCCAGTGCTCCGGTGCAAAATCCGGGGTGATGTCTGCGGCCGGGCGTGCGGTGGTCTTGATCTCATCCACCACGGTAACACCGTCCGCTGCGGTAAAAATGCCATCGGCGCGGCCTTCCAGCGTAAATTCAATTTCTTCATACGAAAAAATACCGCGAAGAAATACCTCCGCGGCGTAATCGGCATGTTCTTTTACAGCGGCGCGCTGCAATTTGCGGTGGATGCGTGCGCCCTCATTGGCGCGGTCAAAGCCGGTAAAGCGGTTGTCAATGCTGCCAACCCGGCGCAAGAATTCCACCAGCTGGCGCACCGGCAGCGTGATTTGTATTGGGGATACAGGTTCCTGCAAGGGCTCGTCCTCCTGTCAGGGGCAGTCAGCTGCGGTTATAGGTATGGTCACACACTTGCTCAATTTTCTCGCGCAGGGCTACAAAATCTTCAAACGCGGATATTTTGCTTTTTGGGTTGCGCAGCAGCGCTGCCGGGTGCAGAGTTGCCATAAACAATGTGCCCTGCTTATCAAAAAACTTACCGTGGTCCCGCGTGACGGAAAAGTCTTTTCCAATCATCTGCTGGGCGGCAATGCGGCCCAAGCACACCACAATTTTTGGGCGCAGCAGCCGGAACTGCATGCGCAGCCACGGGAGGCAGGCGGCGGATTCTTCCGGGGCAGGGTCGCGGTTTTCCGGCGGGCGGCACTTAACAATATTGGCAATATAAATATTTTTGCTGCGGTCAAGGTCAATCGCTTCCAGGTAATGGTCCAGCAGCTGGCCGCTGCGGCCCACAAACGGCAGGCCTTGTGCGTCTTCGTTGGCGCCGGGGCCTTCGCCCACAAAAAGAACCTCGGCGTCCGTCACGCCCTGCCCAAACACCACATGGGTGCGGGTCTCACACAATCCGCAGCGCTGGCACGCCAGGCATTGCTGTTTCAGCTCATCAAAATTCATGGATATCCCTCGTATTGCCCCCTTGCACAGGGGACTATAATATAATAAAAGACAACCGCTGCCCAAACAGTGGTAAAAAGGAGCTATCATTTATGCATCCAGATGCCTTGGCCGCCCGGCTGGCCTGTATCCTGCTGGGTTATCTGTTCGGCAGTTTTCTTACGGCAGAAGTTGTCGCCCGCGTTGTTTCCGGCAAAAGCGCGCGGCAGCTTGGCACCGGCAACCCCGGCATGGCTAATATCATGGCCCAACTGGGCAAGGGGGCCGGGCTGCTAACCCTGGCAGGTGATACGTTAAAAACGGTTGCCGCCTGCGGTGCGGCGTATTATGCTACGGCACCACTGATCGGGCAGGTGTCGATTTTATATGCCGGGCTTGGCGCAGTGCTGGGCCATAACTATCCCGCATGGGCAAGGTTCCGCGGCGGCAAGGGGGTTGCGGTAACCTGCGTTTGGCTCGTTTTGTATCTTCCGTTTTGGGGCACGCTTTGCTGCATCGCTGGCGGGGCACTGGTCCTGTGGCTCGGCTACCTGCCGTTGGGGGCTGTGGTGATCCCAGCGCTGGCCATCCTGCCCGCGTGGCTTTCCTATGGCCCAGAAAGCGGCATTCTAACTTTGGCCCTGGCCATCATTATGTTCAGCCGCCACTACCACGGCCTGCTGCGGATTCGGCAGGGGACAGAGCCCCGATTTTTCCAACGCCGCAATCCAAAATGAGCAACTTTATCATAGCATATTTTCACCAGCCTGAAAAGCTGTAAACACATGAAAAAACGATATGATCTTAGAACCATCCAGTCATGCTGTTGCCGTCCGATTTTGAGGTGAAATCTCACAATCTAAACTATTTATACCGTAATTGCCCACAAAAACAGCAGAACAACAGAAACCCCAACAATCCCAAGGTAATAAGTTTGTGTAACTTGGTGCCTTGCGTTATCGACATATCAGAATTACAATATAATTATTACGGAATTGTAAAATGGAGGCAAACTGAAAATGAAGTATTACTTGGCTTACGGTCCCAACCTTAACCTGGTGCAGATGCGCCAGCGTTGCCCCAACGCCCGTGTGGTCGGGTATACATATTTATTCGGTGTGCGCCTGGTCTTCCGTGGTTCCAAGAATGGCTGCTTTTTGACCACGGATTTTCAGCAGCCCTGGTGCCCGTCTATGGTGGGCTGCGGGGTTTATGAGATTTCTGATAAAGACGAGCAGGCTCTGGATGTCTATGCGGGGGTTCCTTATTTCTACCAGAAGCAGACAATGCAGGTACAGTGTGTCTGGGACGTCACTACGCGACGGGAAGTTCTGCATAATATTGAAGCAATCCTTTACACCTTGCCCGCCAGCCACCCCTTGGGTGTTCCCTCCCGCCGCTATCTGCAGGAGTGCAAGAGCGGGTATGATGACTTTCATTTCAGCTTCCTTCCGCTGCGCCAAGCTCTGATTGACAGCAGCCCGGAGCCGCACACGAAGTAAAGAAAACACTTTTGTGTGAAAGAAAAGGCAAAAGCAAAAGATAGGCAAGCGGGAAGCGACGTTCTACCGTTTTGTTTCTTGCTTTGCGAAACAAATTTGAAAAAATTAAAAAAAATATGAAAATATCTGTTGACAAAAGTGGTACTGCTGGTTATAATAATACTCGTCGCCGGTGAGGCGGCCAAACAAAATAAGCGGATGTGGCGGAACTGGCAGAC
>ERZ1026866.1185-NODE-1185-length-13931-cov-5.073652_pt1 | contig 13931 bp, 14 predicted proteins | sample MGYA00380163_ERZ1026866 | MGnify/ENA primary metagenome ERZ1026866 (study PRJEB33269, sample SAMEA4719799) | human gut metagenome | biome: human-associated habitat; feature: organic feature; material: feces | place: Cameroon | collected 2013-10 ...
TTATTATCTTATGTACCCTGTAGGACTCGAACCTACGACCGGACGGTTATGAGCCGTCAGCTCTAACCAACTGAGCTAAGAGTACAAGGTGTCATGCAAATCTGATAGGGGACATGAAAGAGATACAAAAGAACATTCTACCAGATTTGCATGATCAGATATTAAAGAAAGATGGAGTTGTTATAGAGACTCATTCGCTTGTATATGAGAGATAATTTAATGGTCAAAGTCTCTATAACAGTAGTTAATTTTACTTCCAACTTATCGGCAATAAATATTTTCTTTTATTATTTTTTAGAAAAAATTAATAATACATTTTATAATGTTAAATAGATATCCTTAATCCGAACATCGTTAACCGCACCTTCACCATTTGCTTGATTACAACGGCGGAAAATGACATCGATTTTCGTGCCTTTTTTCACCCAGCTTAAATCCACAGTAATGTCCATTCCTAAGGCATCGCCACCTTTATAATTATAGGATTTCTTCACATCAGGTCGTTTGATTCCCTGCGAAGCCACACGAGTAATTTCTTCATTTGTGCCGTGCTTCATGATCAAGATATAAGCAAAATTACCAATTGGACCATCTGGTTTATCTGGTACTAACCATCCAGCAATCCGGACTTTTCCTTTGCTTACTTCATTGAACTCATCTAGTTTCGCCCATGCATTCCCTTGATGAACAGCTTTACTTGCTGCTACTGCTTTGTCATGGTCGGATGGTGTTTGTGGTTTTGGTTGCTGTACTTGTACAGATTCTACTTTCACTTGATTACTTGAAGTTTGACACTTGCCAGATGTGGCATAAGCTTTCCAAGTATTTTGATCCCCATAAAAAATGTTTTGATCGTAAGGTGTCGAAGTATATTGCCACATAGCCGCATTGGACCAGTGTTTAATTTTAGGGAAGTTTGATTGATAAGCTGCTACCCATAATCCATAATCTGCTTTTACGATTTCGGAAAAATCTTCTTCAAATAGAACCGAAGCTGACGTGTAAACTAACGCTTTGATCCCAGTTTTTTGATAGATACGATCCAGCATTTGTTTTAAAACACACGTTCCTTGTCGTCCGTACATTTCATAGTCTAAAACTAGAATTCCTTTACCAATATATCCTTGAACATTTTGGATAAAGAAATCTGTTTGTGCTTGCCAATTTGATCCATCAATAAAATGATACACACCAAAAGGTTTTCCAGCTTTTATGGCTTGCTGAACAAACGGATCACAATAGCGATCTACAAAGTTACAACCTTCTGTTGCTTTAAACATATAAGCGTCTGCTGGATAGTCCTTGATATTTTTTGAACCATTATTATTGGATAAATCTACTACTTTTAATGTCATTTTTCATCGTCTCCTTTATCTAATTCTTTAATTCCATAGGTTGTTTGTTTCCATAATTGATCGCCATACACTGTAATTCCTACTGCCACAATTGCGACAAAAAAATTAAATACGTTATACCCACCAAATAATAGTGGTGTACAAATACAACTAATGACCGTGAGTACTAAAGGAATCCCCCAGTTTGGGAACTTAGGAATTTCCTTTAACACTTTTCCTGCCACATATAACCCACACATAGCGAGTATCATTTCAGTTGAGAGTGATTCCACGACACCTCACCACCTTTCAGAACATAAAAAAGAAGCACAGAATTATTTCCGTACTTCCTTCTCGATTTCAGTAACTTTGTCATCGATTCGCTTCACATCTGAACGTATAAATTCAAATCCTTTATTCAACTCATTCAACGTAGCCAAAAAGTCTCGTCGGTCCTGTTTTGAGCTTTCTCTTTCATCATGTAGTTCTTTTCGATAGTAAATATTGATTCGCCAAGCGGCGAAAATAATGATACCTACTAATATAACTGTTAAAGGTAAAAAAATAAGCCCGTCAATTGCGACTAGCTTACTGAAAACCTGATCAATACCTTTCATCTTTTTTCACCTTCTTTACCCTAATTGTACTGTTACAGTAGATAACCCTGTAGTCGCATATCGCCAATTTAACACTAAACCGTCTGCTGAAAAAGTAAATGGAGTTGCTCCATTTGCACGATTTAACACTCTTAGTTCTCCATCGGTTATTTTTTCACTTGCTTTAAATAGCTGTTCGCTTAAGACCAAATTTGAACCTCCACCATTTATCGCTTTTAATTGTAATTGATAAATAGCAACACCTTTATTATTAGTTTTAACCGTAACTTGAACAGGGGGATTATATACTGCATTTTGATCGGAAAAGTCATACTGTAAAGAATCAAATAATTCTTTTAATGTAATTTTCGTTGTTGTTTCAACCTCTCCATTTGCTGAAACGACTTTAGACCATACACCAGTTGTTCGATGACTTCTAATTTGCGCCATCAATTGTGTACGCGTCATAAACTCCAAACCAAAAAATTGAATATTTTCTGTTCCAGTATTTTGAATCGTAACACTATGCATTCCCTTTCTTGGAATCACTAAAACTGGTTCGGATTCACTAGAAACTTGCCCTAATTCTGTGATAAAAGCCCCATAATAAGTTTGATAATAGACATTATAAAAATTTCCATTTCTAGGAGTTGTATAAGTCACGCTATTATCAAAAGTTAAACTACTTTGTTTAGAACCGAATTGAGTGGAAGTCGATGTGCTTTGTCCTAAAACGCCAAAATCCAAGCTCATTTTCAAAATGGCTGTATTACTTTTTCCTAAATAAGAATTAGGATAGGCAACTACATTATCTTCTAAGGTTTCAAATGTATAAATAACTTTTCCACCAGGTGAAATAATCAAAGCTACCCCTTTTCCACTAGTTGTTTCATCTGGCGTTGGATAAGAAGTATCATATGCATAGTTAGCTCCTGAAACTACAGTCAATCCATCAATATCTCGCACAGAGAGAACACCATTTGATAACTGATTCACTTCTAATTTTCCATAACTTAAGATAAAATTAGCTACTTTAGCTCCTAAAAAAGAATACCCCTTCGTATTGAAATGGATATTATCTGAATAGTAATTAGCAGGTAAATTTGATGTCTCGATTCCTAAGTCAAGATATGGCACATCGCATTCATCACATAATTTTATAATTGCTTTTCTGAAAGTATGTAGCCCTAGATTAACTGTTGTGCGTTGTTTTGGCGGTAACATAACCATCACTCCAGCACCCCATTCGTTTTCACGTTGTATAAGTTTTCGATAGGTATTTTGAAATGCTTTCATACCACCGTAGGTAGCATCGTTAGTTCCTAAACAAAAAATAGTGATATCTGCATTAGCACTGGTTGTCCATCTTTTTTGATAGGCTTCTGCTGTTTCTCCAGGAATTGCTCTTACTTCGATTGTAACCAGACCAGGAAAAATTTCATCCATAATTGTTTGAAGCTTTTCCGGATAGGTCACTCCTGCCCTTGTACTATTTTGATTCGGTTGATCAGGCAATGCAGGACGTTTGTCTGCACTTGTTTGATCCAAACCATATGTCAAGCTGTCCCCTGCCACCACAATTTTGATCGCTTCTTTTTTGCTTCTAAGTTTTTGAAATGCGACAGATAAAAGATAACTTTGGTCACGTACAAAAGCCAAATTCTTAAAATCAGCATCTAATCGCTCACTCAAGACTGCTTGTGCAACTCCGTTTGCATCCGTTCGTGAATCAATTACCTCAGAATCTTCTGTTAATTGCCCGATACTAGTGTTGACTCTCTTTTCTAGTTCCTTCTGCGAAGCAGAAGTTTCATAAGATAATTTCTCTGCCAAATTAGATTGAATATTCGTGATTTCAATTGCTCGAGCCATAGATTCTCTTGTATCCAATCCTTTTTGTTTCGTACGAATGAAATCGGCGTATTTAGCTACCGTCGAATTAACTTGATTTTTATCATATTCAGGATTCGTCGGTGTAACCGCTGTGGGATCTCTATATTCCGCCATTACCACTACCTCCGTTTATTATGTTTTCTAATGCTGCAATTCGTTGCCCAAAATCGTTCGTTATGCTAGTAAATGCTTCATCCATCTTTTCGTAACTATAATTCAAATCATCAAAATTATTTCGTAGATTAGCTACTTCCGTATTTAAATTCTTATTTATTGTGATAATATTCGCCTGCTGCTGCTCAACCCCAGACGCCATCGTCGTTACTGCTGACTTAGCAGAAGAAATATCAGCATTATACTGTTCTTGCGTCTTCAGTTTATTACCAAAAGTTAACGTCGATTTCTCTAGCTCATTCAATTTCAATTGCATACCAACAATTCGAATGTTTTCATCGAGGCCTAGCCATTTATTCTTAACCACGTGCCAATTCCCTACTTCAAATTGATCAACAGCTAAACCAATCGGGAATAAATCTACTGCTGAAATTTGAAACTGATTTGTAGATACCTTCTGTGAAGCTAACCATTGCTTTGCTTTAGCTAACAAGATATCCGGTTCATGAACATCATCCCAAACGACCGAACCTGCAATAGATCCAAAACGAGCTCGCTTCTGCTCATCGATTAAATAGTCACGTCCATTATTAACCTTCTCAATGGTTATTCGAGGCATAGAAACATCAGAAGTTTCACCCTCGGGTGCTTCAATTCTTGCGCCTCGAGGTTTTAGAATTGTAATAATTTCATTTGGATCCATCGTTCTTGAAACAGACAACATATTTTTCTTCAATTCGATAGTTTGTGAACCATTCATTCCTGAACTGTTTAACCAATCAATGAAATTAACTCCTTCTCCTCGTCTGATTCGTATTTCACCACCAAAAGTCTCTAAACATTTTTCTTTTATCGTTTCATAGGTAGTTGCTGTATCATCAATAAACTTATAAACATTATCTGTCGAATTCGTCACTTCTACTGTTCCCACTAAAAACTGCTTATGTTCTTCTACTTGTTTATTATGCTCTTGAATAATATGCGTAAAAAATTGTTTGGGCGTGATATTTTGGGCTTTGTAATAACTTTGAATACTATCATTCAAATATCCTTTTTCAGATTCACAAGTGATTTCTTTAAAAAGTGTTCCGTCTTCTGAAAAACTCTCTTTTGGTAAAACCACTCTTCCAGAAAACACGATTTTATCTGTTTGAATATTCTTAACTGTTATCCGAGTAGTCAATGCATCAATAGAACTATAACCAGGAAACGTCGGCAACATCTGAAAAGTAAATTTATCTACTTCTAAGGACAAACCAAAATCAATCGTTGGATCAATTAGTTTTACTGCATTAGCGTAGGGGGAATGGATCACAATTTCCCCATCATTCGTATAAATCGTCACTAAATACATCTTTAGATAATCTCCTTTCTGAAATCAATTGTCAACGTTCCTGTTCCTGTCACATAAAGTATATTCTCGCCATTTTTCAAAACTAAGGCATCTGAAGTACCAGTTCCTGAATAGATTTTGAACGTCTGTCCATCTTTTTGGATGGTAAAAATTCCACGCGCAGTCACTGTGGGAGTGACAACACCAATCCCAGCATTCACATATTTCAACACACGAAATCCGTCAATCGTATAAGAGGTTGTTTGTGCAAAGCCATCTTCCAAATCAAATTCATCCCAGTTATCATTGGATTCTAAAGATTCACTGATTCGAAAAGGATAGCATTGAAATTTTACAGTTAAAGTACCGAAACGAACAGCTTCTTCAAAAGTAGGCGCTTCTTGAACCTCTGCCAAGTAATAATAATCTGGCATCACATCATCGATTAGTTTTGTTTTCGTTGTTGGTTGCATCAGCCAATTAACAACTTTCGTCCATAAACGATATAACGCTTCTTTCGTCATTTCTTCACGATCAATGATCAGAAAGGGAAAAGTAATCGTTCTTTCCGAATAGTTTTGATCGCCATAAACTTCAGAAAAATCATAAACCAAATTAGAATGAGGAAGATCAACGAGTATTTTTTCTTTTTCAGGAAGCTCGAACTCTTTTTCGTCCAAAACATCTAAACCAAAATCGGTGCTATGTTTACCGTTAAATGTAATGCCATACTTATAGCGATTATTGCCATCGCGCATCGTTTACCATCCCCCTTTCTGCAAAAATGGTTCTTTCTGCGACTGTCGCAGCATTATAAGGCGTTAGTCGACGATTGACTTGATTTGGATCAACTACCGCTTGGACATTCAGTGGGCGAGCATTTAACACTCTGGCCAAAGCTTTCAAATCTATACCTTCATTTTGATGATAGGTATTATTAATAATTTGATTTCCTGAATGTGCAAGACCAATTCGTCCAGTTGCAAGGGCTGTTTCTGGTTGAATTGGTTTCATCAGTCCATCATAAATCCTAGCCATTGCCTTATCAACTGATTGCGAACCTCTAGTAATACCTACGGCAATTCCTTCAGAAATATAGCGACCGACATTATCACGGAATAAACGAGAAGGCGAATGAATCTTCGCTTTTGCTCTTGCAGCTCGTTCCGCTTGTGCTACTAATGCATTAGCAGCTGCAGTAACTGACCCTAGCGCAGAACGCATACCTTGCGCTAACCCCGCACCGATCATATATCCTACTGCTCTCATTGACCCAGCTCCCGATCGCGCAACATTTACAGCGCTATTCACAAGTTGACTAGAAGCACTCCGAACTTGACTATTTCCACTGCGAATTCCCGTAGCCATATTATTACTTGTCATTTTTCCAACATTTAAAGCGGTTCTCGCCATTTTCATGCCATCACTGGCTACTCTTTGATTAATTTGAGCAAATACTTTCGTAATTTGATTGCCCATACTTGTAAATGCTTTTGATATTTGAGAAACCATTGTTCTCATAATTGATGAAACCCTTGAAGACATCGTTGAAAAAGCCATAGCCACAACATTGGTTGTTGTCGCCATCGTTCTGATTTGATTGCTAACATTAGAAGCCATGCTTGTAATTTGAGCCCCTGTATTTGTTGCTGCGGAACTCACTCTATTCAACGCCGCTGACATCATAGCTGCGGAACTAGTCAATAATCTAAACGAGTTACCTGTGTTGTTCACTACTGCCGAAATACTCATAACCCTAGCATTGAATAAAGCAATTACACCTTGTACAGCACTCAATGCCGAATTAATTGACAATATTTTCGTGCTAAAAGCAGTGAACGAAACACTAGCCGACATAAGTGTAGGAGGAATTGTCATTAGTTGGGTTCTAAAAGCTGATATATAGATATTTGCCCCTAATAAACCCGATAAGCCAGTAACCGCCCCTGAAGCAAAACTAGCAAAGCTACTAGAAACTTGTATCATTTGCGCTGGTAATGCATTGATACTATTCGAGAATTGCGTGATTACATTAGGAAGTGTCTGCAAAGCAATATTCGCGGCCTGTCCGGCATTTGCAATCATCGTCAATCCCATTCCTGCTTGTTGCATTCCTGGTCCCGCTGTTGCGATTCCTGAACCAGCAATAGCTGCCAAACCAGTTGCAGTTGCCGCCAATGTAGCTGCCAAATCACCAAGCTTTAAATCAACAAGTATTTTTATTCCTTGTGCCATTTGTTTAACGCCTTTTCCGGCATTCAAAGCAGAGTTACCAATTGAATCAAAAATACCAGAAATCCCACTAAGAATATTATTAACAGCATTACCAAAGCTTTCTATAACGCTAGAAGCGCCATCAAAAACATTTTTGATAACTCCGCCAAATTTTTCAATAACTCCTCCAATATTATCTAAAATGCTCGATATTTGTGTACCTAACTCTTTAATCAAATTAGTTATAGAGTCGATTATCGGTCTAATTTCAGTAATTAGAGTTTGGAACGCTTGAACGATTTGAGAAATAACTGGTGCTACAGCCTCAACCATTGCTTGTACAGCCGGAGCAAATGGCGCTAATGCTTGTACTATTCGGACGATTGCATCCGCTACTACTTGACCAAGACGAACAAATGCATCAGCTATAATTTGAATAATTGGAGTGATTGCTGTTGCTATTTGTGAGATAGCTGTTCCTAAAGCAGATATGATTGGAGGCAAAGTGCTTAAAATTTTTGCAATAGCATTTCCAAGAGCATCAATAGCTGGAGCAGTTACACCTATAGCAATTCCTACAGCTTCTATTGCTGGTGCCATCGCACCAATCGCAATGCCAACAGCAACTACTAAAGGCGACAAATTACTGAGTGCCATCGTTACCTGAGGCAGTACACTAGCAACTTTCACAAAAGCCTCGGCAAGAGCATTAATAACAGTCGTAGCAACTAAAGATACAGCTTGAGCAAATGAACCGATAAGTGTCGAAGCAACCAGTGAAAACCCTTGAGATAAAGCAGAAATAATCATCGACACACCTTCACTTTGAGTAGCTAGTAATGCCAACGAAGCGTTAATAATGCCGATACCAGCTCCAATAGCTACAGCAGCTATCCCAACAGAAGTACCAAGTGCTAAAATATTAGCAGGACCAGCTAATTTCATTGCCGCTCCTATCCCTTTAAAAGTAGCTGCTAATCCAGCGCCTATGCCTTTTGCAGCAGTTGCTACTCCAGTAAGAGCTGTTTTTATACCCGTTCCTATACCTGTTGCACTTGCTTTAATGGCGTTTCCAGAAGATTTTATTACATTAGAGAGACCAGCGAAAACATTAGTCATCGTACTCTTTGAACGGCTAACACCTTTTACAGCTCCGTTCATTCCTTGTTCAACGTTCTTTTGGAACAAACTAAACGGATTGAAAGATTTGATAAAATCTAATCCTTTCATCCCTGTTTTTATTGCTGAAAAACCTACTAAAGTTCCAACTAAAACATTTGTAAATCCACTTATGATACTTGGATCTAGCTTAGCTATAAATTTGGCTATACCGTCTACAGCCTTAGCAATTACATCGACCACTTTACCGACAACTGTTCCTAACGTCGACCAGATAGAAGCGTCGCCGACAGAATCTGTGACTTTTTTAAACGCTGCGCTAACACTTTCAATAGCGTTTTTTACACTTTGCAACGCTCCGGTGTCCGCAAATGAATTCATGAATTTTTTCACAATATTTGCACAGGCTGTGATCACGTTGACTAAACTACTAAAAACCTTGCTTGCCGTCGTGATCCACGCACTCATGCCTCCAGATACGTTTGAAAAAGCTGAGCCAATTGAACTTATTGCACTTTTTACGCTTTTGACAGAAGTTTCGACTGTTTTAGTCAAGTCTTTAGTGAAAAAAGCTTTGAAAGCTTTACTGAAATCTTCTATCATGGCGTCCTTGTCACCAAAAGCGTTGTTGATAGCTCCTTTTACCCTGTCGAGATTTTGAGAAATAGAGCCTAACCCCGTATTAGTTGCTGCCTTGTCGATAGCTTCAATAACATTCGCCATATTTTTTACTACGGCGTTTCGAACATTTTGAAAACTTGTGGCAATCCCACCAGAAGAAGCTTTTGCCATCTCTGCAAATCCACCAACGCCATTGTTCATTTCAATCATCTTGTCTGCAAATTGTTGAGCAGTAATTTTTCCATCAGACAAGTCGCTTTTGAATCGAGCAACTCCATTAGAACCATATCCAAAAGCTTCAGCCATTTTATTCATAATCCCTGGTGCAGCTTCAGCAATAGAATTAAATTCCTCACCTTGAATCTTCCCAGTACCAAGAGATTGATTGAACTGTCGTAAGGCATTGCTAGATTCTTCACTAGAAGCACCAAATCCAATCATGGCATTATTGAATGCTAAAGCTAAATCCGTTCCTTTTTCTAGACTGCCAGTCGTAATAGTTAGCTGTTGAGTACTAGAAACAATGTCATCTAACGTTGTAGGCAAACCTTCAATTCCGTCAGATAATTTTTTTATAGATTTACTAGAATCCTCCGCGCTATACCCAAAAGTCTTCATTACTCGAGGGAATTTTTGCATAGTATCAAAGCGACTAATAGCACCATCAAGTGAATTCTTTACAGTATTAAAAGCCGCAGAGGCTACTTTCACTAGCCCCATAGATACCGCTAGATTTTTGATGGTAGCACCAGCACTTCTACTTTTTCCTTCGAGTTGATCAAGATTGCTATTCAAGACTTTCACATCTTTACCATTAACTTCAACATCAATCTCAACTCTTCCATCACTCATCGTCCTCACCTCCCTCTGCATCTGACAATGCATATTTCTTCTGAAGCTCTTTCATTCGAGCTTTTTCTTCTGTTGATTCGCCTTTGCTCGGTTTCCAAGTACGAATTTGAATAATTTTTGCCAAGACAGTATCATCGGGTAAACTTTCAAGTAATGCTTGAAATTCTTCCCATGATAATTTCCCTTGTTCTTCGAATAGATTAATTCCTATCTGCCTAAACGAAGCATAGATATACTTGGCATCCTGAACTAAATCGATTAATTTCGTGTGTTTTGTCGGCTTTTTTGGTAGTGGATTGCCTAATCGATCAGTTTCTATCTCATCTTCTTCCGTATTAATATAAGTACTAAAAATAGAATGAAAGAATAAAAACTGTTGTTCGATTGTTCCTTGAAATTGTTCTTCAAAGTCATCGATCAACAGTTCTAAGCTCATATTTATTTTTTCTTCAGGGAATAAACTTTCATCAGCTAATACATCGAAAACATCTAAAACATTATCAAAAGCTAAATCAATCGAATATTCTTTACCTTCAAATTCAATCGAGGTGACTAACGGATCGTTTAACCGCATCTAATCACCTATTTCTTTTTCTTGTTTTTTAATGCTTTCTTTTTCAATAAATCATTTTTCCGTTTTATAACCTCATTTTGTCGCTTAGTCGCTTCTCTTTCTATTTCTTCAGCAACCTCAAGTTCTAGAGTATCGAATAAGCTATCTAATTTGCTAATGTATGGATACTTGCTATATATCTTGACAAATGAACCATCACCTAGCAATGCATCATATTTTGCTTTCAATACTTCCTTCAGTAAATTAACCTGTAATAATCCATATTCTTTAGTAGAATTATCAATATTTTCAAGTTCTTCTTGCTGCTTTGAAAGCTCTCTCTGTTTTACTTCTAATTCATCTTGAACATCGTAAAAGCGTAATAATTCTTCAACTTCTGTCCCAAAGAAAAATTCTAATTCACCAATTTTGATTGGAAAACCACTTCGTTCTAATTGAAATTCCACATTGAACACTTCCTTATTTTCTTATTCTAATGAACATGTACAGTTACTTGCCTATCGTCAACGACAACCCCATCAATAGATGGGGTTAGCCTTTTGGGGTAGTTTTTGGTAACGTATCAAAGGTAATTTTGCAACTAAATTCTTCGTATTCCGTTGCATCACCAGCACCAGCTACAATATCTGTAACTGTTGCTCGACCAATCACTGTATCACCGTTTGTTTGAACAATTTTATGCCAAATTTTTCGTTCATCGCCGATTTTATATTTTTTAGATGCTATCAACGCTTGTGCTTTGTCTTCTGGATCATAGAACCCTTCCGGACTATACGCTCCTGAAACAGAAGTTACAGTTGTTTCGGGGGTGCCGTCTCCGTCGTAAAACCCTGTATCGTCTGTTTCTTCGTCAGTGTCATCACCGATTGAACTAATAAATTTAGCTAATGGTAACCACTTTTCTCCTGCTTCTGGTGCTGTTTCTTCTCCTGGCGTATACTCCGCAATATAATGTTCTCTTAATGCGTTTTTCTTGCGACCAAAATATTGTAAATTCATTTCAATCATGTTGCTGTTCCTCCTTAAAAGTCGTTAGTTTCACTTGAAAATCCAATAAAAAAACGAACCAACCTTGTTCATCCGCTTTATTGATGAATGGTTTGCTCGTTATAGTTAATCGACTGAACTCAAAAGACCCATCAAAACTAGTGATTTCACTGGTTCTTTCTAATGAATCAGATATAAGCCACAGTGTTTGTTCAATCTTAGAACCGTCTTGTGACTTCATAGCAATTTCATAGTTTAGTTGTTCATCCTTCACACCATTATAGTATTCCGTTAGAACTTGACCACCAGGTAATGGATAAATGACTAAACTCTCAACTGCTGAAAGATACCCCTTTTTTATTTTTATTGGGATATCAGGAATATTATTAATTTTATCTTTTATTCGATCAATAAAATCCATTATTTTATTCCAGCCCCTTTCAGAAAGGCTTTTTCCCAAGCAGGCATATACAAAGACTTCGCTTTTAAATCCCATCTTGGGCCAGTTCCTGGTGTCGTATATTCTTTACCATTTAGATAAAATTGACGCTTCGCATATTTCGTTCTATACAGAATAGCGCTGCCGTCGCTTTTGATACGCGCACTTTCGCGAAGGATATTATTCTTTTTTGGTACGAATCTGTGCATATCACCCATTGCTTGATTGGCTAATTCGTATCTTCCACGCTTCATAGCTTCTGGACTTATTTTTTTTCGAATACCTCCAATATCTACCTTTACTCCCACTTAGACCACCTCTAATTCATACGAATAAATAGTTTTTGAATAAGCATCTATAACCGTATCAACCTTAGTAATAACATGTTCTTTACCATCATAAATCACTAGCGATTGCTCTTTAAAAGTAGGTAGCGGCGTTGTTAGTCCTTCATAACAAAAAATCACTGCGTTATAGAGTAACTGTTTGCCGCTTGACGAAAAAGTATACTGACTTCCTCGGTCAATGCGACAATTTTCTATAGTTGCATAATCTCCATAAATCGGCTTATTATAATCCCCTTCTCCTAAATATTCTCGATAGATAAAAGAATCAACTAGAAACTTCTTTGGTGGCTTTGGCATTAACATAATTGTACACCTCGATATAAAAGTCCTGTGCTCTCTAAATAAATGTAGACGTCTTCTGCGACAAGTAATTTATTCCCAGAAGCCCCATTTCCTTTCACAGAACTACTACGGTTGCCGTTCGTAATGCTTGTTCTACCAGCAGAAAAACTTTGCGGCGTATTGTTAATACTTTCGTAAGTATCTCCGCCAACTTCATCGAAATAAATGATTTGAGCACAGAGCGCTAACTTGAATTGGTGAACACGAAAAGCAATTGGATCACTTTTTATATCATTGAAACGATAAAAATGGTTGGTTATATTATCTAGAACAGCAGAAGCTTTCGCTAGATTAGAAGCAAAAATCGTTTTGTAATCATCCGTTTTTCCTGTTAATTCTTTAAATTCCTCGAATTCGATATAAGCACTCATACAGATTCACCTTCTAGCAACTTAATTAGATCACTTTTTCGATCGGTGGATTTGTAAGAAATCATATGGTCATCTAATAATGACTTTAATTCAGGAATAGTTTTACTTTTTAAAGAAACGGATGATTTATTTCCGATGATTATTTCTGGCGCAACTGTATAGCCGCACATCTCTTCTTTAGAACCTCGGTACATTTTTACTTGTCGATAACTTATCGTAACTGAAGTAGAAGCATTCCCCTTAACACCTGGGGTTACACTTAAAGAGACGGTATCTTCGGGTAAAATAATCTCTCCCTTTGATATACCTGAACTGCTCGACGCTATTTCATTAGATGGCGCCGTTAACCTTCCAGAACTTTTTTGAACTTTTAGCTCTGTAGTTACCGCCATAGAACTATTATTTTGATATTCTGCACTAGCAGAAATTTTATCTCCAGGCTTCAAGTTCAATTCTTTTAGTGTACTAGTGAATGCTGTATTAGGTGGTGACCATCCCGAATAGGTAACTTCTTGCCACTCATTGCTATTATTTGGATAATAGTTTCTTGTATATTCGACAACATTATCTTTTTTAGAGACATCAATTGGCACATCACCTAAGAAATAGACTCTACCTGACGCGTCAATATCAGGCTGTACACGATAAATCGTTTCATTTGAATAATCTTGTATTGCTAAATAATCTTCTTGAGAAATATCTAATACATAATAATCACCGGTACGTTCTTCGCCATTAATCATCAAATTTCGACTTTCCTTAATTGGAAGCGTTGTAAAACTAGGGATATTGGTC
>ERZ1026866.1192-NODE-1192-length-13900-cov-65.549368_pt1 | contig 13900 bp, 8 predicted proteins | sample MGYA00380163_ERZ1026866 | MGnify/ENA primary metagenome ERZ1026866 (study PRJEB33269, sample SAMEA4719799) | human gut metagenome | biome: human-associated habitat; feature: organic feature; material: feces | place: Cameroon | collected 2013-10 ...
GTGTCAACATTGCCATTCCTTATGCCCTGGTGGGTATCTTCGTGCTTTCTGTGGCATTGGTTCTGTCAAGGATCAAGTTGCCGGACCCAAGGAGAGCGCATGAGGCAGATACGAACGAGATGGTGGAGAAGCCGATGCGAGTGATGGCATTCGGTTTCGGTATGCTGACCTTGTTTCTTTATGTGGCTGCCCAGACGGGTGTGAACAGTTTCTTCATCAACTATGCTGAGGAGAGTATTCATATAGAGAAGCAGACTGCCAGTCTGTATCTCGCCTTTGGCGGAATGGGGCTGTTCTTTATCGGCAGGTTGGCTGGTGGTGTCATCATGAATTATATCCAGCCAAGGCTGGTACTGCTGGTCTGTTCTCTGCTCGCCTTTGTTGCTACATTGATTGTGGTGGTATGTAGCGGAACTTTATCGCTCATCGCGTTCTTCGCTTTGTATCTGGGAGAGAGTATCATGTTTCCGACTATCTTCTCGCTGGCATTGAGGGATGCAGGTACTAAGACCAAGCTTGCTTCTTCCTTGCTTATCATGACGATAGTGGGTGGAGCGGTTGCTCCTGTAATCATGGGGTATATAGCGGATACTACTGGGAGTATGGCGATTGCATTTCTCATACCGCTGGTATGTTATGGGGTGATTGGAGGGTATGCTGCAATGCCTAGATGCTCTTCGACTGATGTCGAGAGAGACTGAAAGAGTGATGAATTTAGGGAAACTGATCCTCTACCCTAGTTTTAGGGGATGTGCTTAGTTGCCCGTATTTTTACAGAAGTTTTAAATTGAATTGACATGGAGATGACAAAAGAAAATGGTAAATTTGTCATGAATCATGAGAATTTACTTTACGGAATTGAGTATGTTATCAGTTTCATGAATGAAGTGAAAACTGTAACATCTAAGCGGCTGAAATATTACAAATATCCTCAATTTATTTTTAGAGGTATCAGTAAATTCTATCCATACCAGTCAAAAACAGGAATAGATAAGCCGTCTATAGATGAAGTCAAGGCAGATACAATACGTTCAGGTTTGTCAGTAAGACTAGATAGCTATGATGGAAATAACAAGCCAGAAACGAAACCGTATATAAGAGCTAATTATGTCAATATTTTGCGTGATATGATAAAGACTGCAAAAAGACATTTCCCTGATAAATATCAAGAGGAAATGAGTGATCTTGACATATTAGCAGATATACAGCATAATGGCGGTGCAACCTGTCTAGTTGATTTTAGCAAAAATGTCCTTACTGCCTTATGGTTTGCATGTAATACAGATACAAATGCAGATGGATTTGTCTATTGTTATGATGTGATGCATGATATAATTGTAAATGACTGCTTATCCAATATAAAAGACGAGTCGCAATCTATAGAAAGTTTGCTGGCGCAGACTTATAGAGAAACGAATATCTGTTCTGATGTTGATACCAGATTCTGTATTTGGGAGCCTTCTTCACGCAACAACCGAATCATAAGACAAGATAGTGTCTTTGTTTTCGGAATGGAGAAATTCATTGTAAAAGATCACGGAATAGATATAATACGAATAGACGCAGATAAGAAAGAATGCATCCTGCTTGCAATGGAAGCATTCTTTAATGTATCAGAAGATACAATCTTCAATGATAGTATAGGATTTGCCCATGCCAATCGTAAAACTATCCCATACAGAAAGTTAGAAATCAGTGCCTATACAAGGGGATTTGATGACATGATCAACGGTAACTACGAAGCTGCTTTAGAATTTTTTAAACTTTTTGAAGGTGAGTGTCGTAGAAAAGCCACAATGGAGGAACTTATAGAGATGCATTTCTCCTTAGCTGTATGTTACAAGCACATTAAAAGAGCGAATAAATCTATTGCATACGAAGAGAATGCAATAATAGAATATTCTCAAGTAATAAAACTAATTAGAAAGCTGTTTAGCAATAAATACCATGAAAAAATTGCTCATAAATTAGACCGCGATTATTATATAAGAAAATGTACAAGAGCATACAATGGAATTTTCGACATGCTATATGAAACCAAGCAATATAAAAGAGCAATTAGAAAATGCGATGAATTGATATGTGATATTGAAAGCGGAATGTTGGAAAACAAAACCGACAAAACGCTTCCTATGAATAAGGAATTAAGTCCAATATATTGCAGAATATCAAAAATGGAATTGTTGGATCTGCAACTTATGAAAGACTATAAAAATATCAAGAACGATTCAAAGAATACGATTGTACCATACATGGAAGAAGCTATCAAAGCTTTGGAAGGAGCAAAACAAGAGAAGTTCTTTGACTGCCTATTGATTGAATACTACACCCTTGTTTACCAAGTTTTGGTTGCCCCTGAAGAAGAAATGGATAATTTTAAGAAAAAGTTCAGCCGTTTAATAATAAGCATGAAAAAAAGCTTTTATAAAGCCGAACCTTACAATAGCTATATCCTATGGAACTTTGCAGATATAAAGGAGGCAATAGAAAAGTTAGAAATTGAAGAATCCTCTTTTAAGAAGGAACTACTATTATCTGCGACAGCTCAAATCATCGCTTTTAGAGACGAGTTTGAGGTACAAAGCCTTAGAAATTTGCAAGACTATTAAGAATATGATTTACAGTGCAGAATACAACAATCTACCAACTCTTGACGAGTTGGTAGATAATTTGAATTATGCTTTGGCACAGCAGCCTGTTTTGCATTTGAACCCGTTGGAACGCTTGGTGCAAAGGCGAGAGTGTTTTGTTGTCACTAGATTGATGAGTGGAAGGTATTCGTTGAAGCCAAATATAGGATTTAGCAAAGCATTATTTAGAGGAGAATCATATGTACATTCAACATGCAAGTCTGTATTTTCAAGGAACTGGAAAGGCAGATGCACTGTTGAGAACGTCAAGAGAAATGAACTTGAATTGCTGATGAATTCGCATCCCATATATCAGTTATTTAGAGACGGCATTCAACTAACGGACAGGTTCAGATTAAGAATGTATAATCCGTATGGAATAGCTATGTCATATGGTTTTCCTACACAATTGTTATCACTGACATCTGACATAAAAATTGCCTCATTCTTTGCAGTGACAGAATTTGATGAAACAGAACAAAAATATAAACCAATAGACAATTCTGAAAACACAAAGACAGGAATACTCTACGTATTTAACTTAATGGCTCCATTTGGACTTATACCAGGGTTATCGACTGTTGGGCTGCAACCATTTGTAAGACCAGGATTGCAAAAAGAATTTGCAATCAATTTACCAAAGGATGTAGATTTTAAAGATCACCAATTCACTGTAGGATTTGTCTTTAAGCATGACAACGCCATATCGAAAAGGATATTTAATCAATTTCAACAAGGAGAAGCTTTAAGACCACACAATGACATCTTAGCACTCAGAGCTCAGCAAATTTTGGAAAGCAAAGAAGTTTCACAGGCTGCATTAGAAAGAAATCTGCGGCAAAATCCTAATGATAATCAGGGAAAAATAGAAAAGGAACTTGAAGATAATGATATAGCTATTGTTAAAAAAGAACATCCAACATTCACGATAGAAGAACTGTTATATATATATAGCAATCCTACTGACTATTGGATGGATTTTTGTAAAAACATAGAATTTGGCGGCAAAGATGCTGGTAAATTAAAAGACCTTCTTTTGAACGTGCCACAAAAAGAAGAGTACAAAAAATATTTTCAACCTCATTAATAACGCATAATGAAATATTTGATTTCAATCTTACTTGGTGTCATAATTACAGGATTAGCTGCATTGGCATTGATTCTATATGTTACACCATTATTATATAACCATCGTTCACTATTAGGAGTACATTGTGCTTTTGATACAAACATGGGAACATTTGGAGATAGTGCAGGACTCATGAATGCCTGCTTCTCATTATTAGCTTTTGCTGCAGTAGTTGTGACATTCGTTATACAAAACAGAAAAGACAATAAAAATGAACAGCTTGCAAGAAAAAGCCAATTTGAGAATGTATTCTTCAATATGACTTCTACATTTGAAGAGATTGTTTCACACCTTGTGTATAAAGTACAGGAGAGAAGTGTAAATTCTATTCCTTTACAAAGTTCTCTATATCCATCAAATGAAACCGAATCCGTAGTTACCACACCCCAAAATGAGAAAGAAATCCATGGTAGAGAAATTTTCAGATACTTATACCTTTATAAGCCAGTAAATGATGACAATGGTCAAGTAGTTCAAGGCTTAAAAAGGTTGGTAGAGGTTAGTTCGGACATATCAATGGAAGATATTCGAAAAAATTTCTTTGACGGAACTTTGGATCATTATTTTCGGTATGCTTATAGAATTGTGAAGTACGTAAAGACAAGCAAGCTAATTGACGATGATGAAAGAGAAGGATATGCTTCCATCTTTCGAGCTCAATTATCTTGCTTTGAACTTTTGATATTGTTCTTCAATTGCCTTGAAATGGATGAGAACAAATTCAAGCATTTAGTTGAAGAATTTCATCTATTCAACAATATCCGAGAAGAATACTTCCCTGAAATAGAACCATACACCACGATATACTCTGACAAAGTAAATAGTGAAGACGGAAGTGAAAGAGATGGATTTGATGAAGAGGCTGAAAAGAAAGAATATTCTATATCTGCTTTTCATAAGACGAAAGACATCCAAATCATACAACAGACATGGTTAATCAAACAAATTTGGGAAATCAAATTGTCTTTTTCTAAAAGACGCAAAATTTTGGATGAATAAAAATTGAAGAAAGTTTTGCTGCATTATGGGAAGAGTAAAAACGCTTATGATGGAAATGGAAGAGCATGGGTATGATTTTTTTGAAAGAGGAGAAAAATATGTATGTTCGCACCATTTTGAGGATAAATATCTGAATGGCTATATAAAGAAGTATGGTGAAACTGGTGTATGTTCATATTGTGGACACAAAGAAACAGTCATTGACATGAGAGATTTGGCTGACCATATAGGAATGACAATATCGGTTTACTTCAATGATGTTAATTCTGAGTGCCTGCCTTTGGCGAGTACATATTTTGACGATGAAGAGGAGCAGATTCCCGGTATAAAACGAGCAGGATGCTTTGCTGTTCCTGGGAATGCGGAGATATATGAAGATACTTCAGAAATGATGGAAGACTTGGGACTACATACGGATTGTGACTGTCTGAATGATGATATTGACCATCTTTTTGAAGATAATATGTGGATTAAGAAAAATCCTTTTGAGCTATGGTGGAACGAGGAAATGGAATTGCAGTGGAAAAGATTTGCCGATATGGTCAAACATTCAAGGCGATTTACGTTTTTGGCGATGCCTAAAGTAAATGGTTCTGAAAATATTCTTGAAGAATTGAATGAGGTCATCCTACATACTGATGATGTTCTTCATCAAATACCCATTGGTACAACATTGTATCGGACTCGTAGTCTCGATAAGGAACTTGACAACTCTTTCGGTTTTAAAGACATTACTTCTGCTCCTAATGCTTCTGCAGGTCAATGTCGTATGAGTCCAGCTGGCGTATCTATGTTTTACGGTGCGTTTGATAAGGAAACAGCTATATCCGAAAGTATAAAGTCGGCAGATGAGAAAGTCTTGGTCATTGGAGTGTTCAAAACAATACGAGAACTTACTGTGGTTGATTTGACTGCACTGCCGACAGATGTTTCAATATGGATGGACAAATGGGAAGGAATTGCCTTTCTGAAATCATTCCATAAGGATATTACCCATCCTCTTTTGAAAGATGCAAAAGAGGCTATAGAATACGTACCGTCACAGATATTCACGGAATATTTGAGATGGATGTTTACTGACAAACAAGGACGACATGTTGATGGCTTGATGTATAAGAGTTGTAAGACTAAAAAGGCAAATGTTGTCTTGTTTTGCAACAATGAAGAAAGTCGTGAATGGGTAAAGTTGGATAGTTTTTCTGGGGAAAAGTAAACAATGAAAAAAGCTATTATGAAATACAAGAAAAGTGAATTGGATATATTTCTTCAAGAGCGAATTAGAGAGAATAAAGAGGAACTTTGTCGTAATCTTGATGCAACGCTTCAATATGAACAAAATTGCTTAGAAGAAATAGTCAAAGGTATAAAACATTGTAAGAGCAATATTGAAAATTGCAATAAAGTATTGGAAAAAGCTTCCATTTCTAATATGGCTGTTTGGAGTGCCAAGAAAGAAGTTTTATTTGAAAACTTCTTTCAAATATTTGCTTAATAAAAAACTTGATAGTCATGATCCAAATTCTTATAATAATCTTATTTTTATGTATTTTAGCTGTTCTCTATCTGTCAAAGCCAAAATGGTTGGAAAAAAGAATGCCGTGGATATGGGAACATATAGGGGCGCCTATTTTCCGATATTATTTTGTAACAACTGTTAGGAAAATAACGATTATATATTTTTCTACTTTTGGTGCGATTGCTGCTGCCAACCCGATTTTAAAATTATGTTTTAAGATAAATTGGAATACTAAAAACGGAGATATTTGGGCAAGCCTTGATTGGGGGAATGATTGGATAGATATTACTTGCGTTATATTAGCATTACTACTTACTTTTGCTTATTGCATTTACATTCTGTATGAAAGGAAGAAATTACAAATCCCTTCTGATGAGGCCTTGGCTGGTATTAAAAATATAGGAGAGTCAAACGGTAGGAAGCTTCAGGCTGCACTTAATAGATTGTCAAATACAAGTATTACAAAGTCGCTTATTCCTCAATTACAAGATTCTATAAAATCACTTCATATAAAGACTGCTGATAGCATATTGGAAAAATTGAAAGTGTTGGTCTTGCAAGAGAAATTTGTGGATTTTCCTCTATTGATGCAATTGGAATACAATATCGGAAGATGTATGCGGTATGCTGATGAGAAAAAAGCATTGGCTGCTTTTAATAATGCTTATCAGGCAATGGAGAAGGCGCAGTTGTTTGATCAAGATGTAGCCATAGCAAAAATATTTTGTTTGTGTAAAAATGGTGAGTATGATAAGACATTTGCAATTATTGAACAACTTAAAGAACGTAATTGCAATAGCATTTGGACAATAATTCCGACGATTCTGTCATCGGAAAATCCTTTTGATACTTATGATAATCAACCTGTAGAATTGAAAGCCAATCAAGAATTACTCGCCAATCTTTTGTTATTAGATGAAGGTAAGCATTTCAATCCTGAAAAATTGGATTTTGAGAATTTTTTTCTTGTAGAATTGAAAGAACTTACCTTGGATAACATACCTCTTTGGGCTTTACATTTAAGTGTGTTACAGACTCGTTTCCTAAATGAATGGATGATTGGTCCCGAAGGGAAGAACAAGAAAGAGGTCAAAGTGTCTAAAGAATTATATGATGAGACAGAGAAGTATCTACGATTGCAGGCTAAGACAGAGCTTGGAAAGATATTTCCTGATATAGACTTTATTCATGCATGGGTAGCATATATTCATGACCATAGTCCTCTTTGGATAGATAAAATAAAAAGTTATTCTTACTCTCCTCAAAATAAGGATTTATATTTTATTGCAGTAGCTTCAATGCTTGTATCTGAAAATAAAATGAAAGAGGCTGTAGATTTTCTTGGAAATTCAGTGAAAGCAGTAAGTTTGAACATTTTAGGGTATAGATTAAAATTTGCATTTCAATTGGGGCAAACTGAAACGATTAAGGAAATCTTCTCTCTTGTAATATCGGCTAACGAACACATAGAAGATAATTTATTAGCAAATCTTCTATCTTGTATCCAGTATTATAATTCTGCTGTTTTTGATTTTGTTCCGAAACTCCATTTCGAGGATGAAGTAAAGAAAAGATGCGTGGTTGCTGTAGCTTTATTCTTTGCTGAAAAAAATGTTGATATGGACTATCTGAATAAGCATATTAATGAAATCCCTAATATACTGAAGCCTTATATAGCCATGATTTTCGAGAAGTATGTTGGAGTAGATTCTGCGATTAATATCATAGAGCCTATTGTGGATTATCATTATTTCGACATTCGAGCTTTCATTTATTTTAATCTTTTACGTAAGGAACAACGCTATGGAACAAAATTATATGATTTTTGTGAAAAGGTGAGGAAAAATGGAAGCCAAACAGAAGAAACTTTACTCTGTGAACTCCAGATGGCAGAAAAATTGGAAGATTTTGGCAAGGCTCTTGAAATAACCACGATGATGATGAATAACTCAAAACGAATAGGGGTGTTTGTAGAACATCATCTCATGGCTCTATATAAGAACCAAAAGAAGGATGATATTGCACAATTTTATCCTCATCTCAAAGAATATGTTTTTGACAATGTAAATTCTATCAAAAATATATTTAATGTCTATTTGTTGGTAGACATGTATTTTGAGGCTCTGGACTTTCTATATTCACAGGTAGAAGTTGGCATTTCTCAGGAACTTCGTGATTTCTATTATCAAGCGTCAATGAACAAGGAAATTGGCAACTTAGTACATAAGCAGTATGATGTTATTGAAACAGGAAGCTATGTAATGGTTGATATTGATGGGCAAAACGATTATTTGGAAATATTACTTTGTTCACAATATGACATTCTGATAGGGAAAAGACCAGGTGATAGTATTGATATTGAATTATTTAATCATTCGCAGCATGTAGAAGTGTTGGCGATATTTAATAAATACCACAAGCTCTATATGGAAATAATGAAAGAGATACATGAGCATAAAAGCAAATCTATACGTTCATTTACAATTGAAGATTTAGAAAGCGGCGATGGTATTTTGGCGAATTTGGGAAAATTGTCAGGCTCTGACGAGAACTATAAAAAAGCATGGAATGAAGCTGTTGAAAAATATAAAAATGGAGAAACCACATTATATGAATTAGTTGAGGAATCATCATTGGTGGCTAATTTGTATAATAAAATTTTTGGTGATTTTATAATATGTTCTTTGCCAAGAAATATCATTATGGCAAAATTGCAGAACTCTAAAATTGATATTGCAAGTTTGCAGCCTGTGCTGGATTTTAGTGGCTTGATTCTTATGCAGGAATTATCTGTTAGATTTAATCTAAAATTCAAACATAAATTTATACTTCCTAAGTCTATTGAAACTGCTATACAAAATACTCTGTCTGCAGAGAAGAAAGGAATTCCTTCTTTTATAGACCCAAAAGTATTAGCCAATTTGACAATAGAAACAAGTAATGGTAAACTTGAAGAATCACCATTTGTTTCTAAATTAAAATCATTATTAGAATGGGTAACGTTAAATTGTTCTGTAGAGAGCAATAAAGAAATATTGAATCATGATTCTAAAGATATTGTTAGTGTTACACACCGAATGTTTTTAGATTCGACGATGCTTACACTAAATAAAAATAGGGTGTTAATTTCTGAGGATTGGGTTGTGTCAATAATGACATATTGTCCCAACAACTACTGCGCTATGTCTGTAACAAATTGGCTTGCTTTAACAAGAACAGATTCCATACAAGAAATAGATGACTATATTTTCGGATTAAAATATTTAGGATGTGAAATAACAAGTGACCACATCTTTAAAGTTCCATTTTTAGATGCGACAACAAAAAAGCAAGTTTTGCCAGTCTTGGTTGAAAATATAAAACGTTTCAAACCAGTTTCTGCAGTGAAAGAAGCGGCAATAAGACTTATTGATGGTAGAATATTTACCCCAGACATTACGAATTTTGTATTAAGTATTTTTATTGCTTTGTTTAAAGATATGGACTATGTTCAAGCAATTCGGTTAAAGGTACAACTTCAGAAAAGTCATTGTAATGAAATGTACAGACAGCTATTGGAAGATGCTTACAAAATTACACATCCATTGATTTTATAAGATGTAGGGAATTGACATAAAATTATGAACACAAATACGGATTTTAACAAGATAGATAAAGTACTCTCGAAAATATCGGGCAAGGAGATGAAAGGCTTTGTGCGACAGTATGCAGCTACGCATGAGGACTTTGCTACCGCTTTGGTGGAAAAATATTGGAAGCCGGAGCGTGGTAACTATAAGGAGCAGGTGGAGGCTTGCTTTGCTCATGCTGGTGTGTTGGGCAAGCGATTCGGGCAACTCCAATTGGACTGGAGGAAGATAGAGCAAGACCTGGGGGCAATGATGAGGAAAGCCAAGAGCATGAAGAAGAAAGGTAATCTGATAGATGCAGCCTTGATTGCTGGATATGTGATGACTATCACTTGCCGAGAGTTCAAACACGACCATCTGGGTTATACTCCTGCCAGGTATGATGTTTGGGCAGAGGAAAACAAGGTGTTAAAGGACATTGTCACCCAGTCGGCAGACATGGTGAGGGAGTTGCTGATCAATAGTGATGAGATAGAGGAGGATTCCCGTTTGGGTATGCTTTGGGAGATTGCTGAACAGTGCGAGGAAATTGGCGATAACTATTTCATGCGCTTTGAGTGGTTTGTGGATGAGGCGATGCCGTTGCTTTGCGGTGATGATGAAAAGGCGTATCTGGCTCATATCAGCAAGCGACTGAAAAACAAGAAAGAGAAATATTTCCATTATCGCTATTACATCCAAAAGGCTGATTACTGGGCAGCGCATGGGAAACGTGCAAAGGCAGAGAAGCTGATGTGGGAGAAACGTGATGATGAGAATATCCGTGACCATTATATCGACAGCCTCATTGAATGGGGTGAGTATAAGAAGGCAGTTGAGGTGATAGACGATAACAAGGATGACTTTCACTCCTACTCCAAGAAATGGGAGGACAAAGTGGTGAAGGCATTGAAACTGTCAGGTGATAAGGATTGGCTGATAGAAGAATGCAAGAAACGATTTATCGTCAGTGGCTATCGAATCAAATATTACGAGGCTCTGAAGGAGGTGATAGACAGAAATGAATGGCCTGCATTCTTTGATGAGCTTTGGAAAATGCCCGATTGGGAGCATGACTATGAGGATGCTGAAGCCAAGATCCTCATCAAGGAGGAACGATTGGATTTGCTCAAGGATATGTTTGTACATAAGCATTGGAACCTGTGGGAACTTTATCCTGAATATATCAAGTATGTGCCCAAGCAAGACCATGCCTTTGTGGGTGAGATACTTTTCAAGGACATCAAGAGATTGGCTCTGCTCAAGGAAAAGCCAAAGGAGTTCAACTGGCTGTTGGGACAAATAGAGAGAGTAATGAGAAAATCTGCTGCCGTGGATAAAATTATCAAGAATGGTATCAGGCAGCTTATTGCGGATTATCCCGACAAATATTATTTCAAGAGTTATCTGGGAAGCATTTTGTAGTAATGTTGAATGTTAAGTGTTGAATGTTTAATGTTGATTTTTTAGACTAATATTATGACAAGAGAAGAATTTGCAGAGAGATGGCAGCAACAGCATTATCCTACGATGGGTTTACGGGCTGAGGTACCTTTCTATTACGATATATATCAAAGGATTTGCTCCGTTGCAAAAGATGGAAGCAAGAAAATCAATGAGTTTTATGTCATCCAGATACTGTTGTATGTGGAGAACATGGGACATCTGAAATTGGATGACGTATATGCCCAGTTGTACCGCCGTTCGGAAGATATGGTGGGACATTGGTGCGGACTGATGGAGTTGGCTGCTCCAATAGTGAACGCAGTGAAGATGATTGTGGGTGAAACCATTGGAAAAGCACCAGAGAGCGGTCTGGTGGCATGGGTTCAAGAGAGCGTGGCATCTCATGATTTCAACGAATTGAAGTCTGTGGCTTTGTTCTTTGCCCATGCTGATTTGGCTGTCGGCTTGCTCTTTCCGAACAGTCATTACCGGCAAGAGGTGTATCTACAGCTCTTCAATGAGGATAGCAGGATTGCATCCAACATGGTGTCCTCTGACTTTGCTTTCAACTGGAAGGATAAGGAGGGAGTAACGGTGATGCAACGCCTCGGACATTGCTTTGAGCGGATGGGAGATGCGGTAACGGCACATTCCCTTTCCTCTATCAGAGGTATTCGATTGGACTGCTACCGTGTGGTGGCATCGAAGGATGGCAAGTTGACCTTGATGAACAAGGATAACGAGCAGTACGCTCCTGTTGTTGTCACGACTCCTATGCCTGATGGACACCAAGAGAAGTGCCTTATATGTCAGATGGTGGGATGGAATGGCGAATATTATATCAATGGTTCTGGCATGTGGATGGATATGGCTGTCTATGAAAGATGGGACAACAAGAAACTATGGGATGGTATTGAGGAGGATGAGCGTGATGACTGTTCCTGTTCCTACTTCACGACACCTTCTGGTGAGCATGTAAGCTGTTATGAGGATGCTTATGGCGAGGAAGATCCTGATGAGATTTCAGACTTCGATTTATGGGGAAATCTTGATTTCAATCTTGGTGAGGACCCTATTGAGGCGGAAGCAGCAAGGAAGCGGAAGCGTAACAGAGAGGAAGGTCGTAAGCAACCGAATTACAAGTACAAGCCTACGGGTAAGAGTCCTTCACAATATTTTGTAAGAAAGATCAACGAGGTGTTTAAGTGGACGGTGGAGGATTCCACTGACCTCAACTATGGTTTGCGTGTGTTGGAAGGTTGGATGAAGCAAGCGCATGTTTATCTGGAAGGCAACAACTATGCTTATGCTAATTTTATCGCCTCTTCTATTGTCTTCAGTGGTGCCAACTACTCAGATTGGCATATCGCAGACTATCCGAAACAGGCTACTCGCATGAAAAAGATTGTGCGTGATGGCTATGAAGTGGTAATGGAGACATTACCACACGACCCATCTAACTGGAGAGAAGCCTTTGCGAAGATGCTGAAGCAATTGAAGTCTTATGGTTGGGAGATTTTCAAAGGCAAAGGGGCTTTTGACCTTGATAAAGCCATCAAGGATGTTGAGAATCTATTGAAGAAATAATTTCTTTGGAATGAAGGAAATCAAACTTTTTGATTACCAAGAGGATATGAAGGAACGGATTGAGAAGGCGTTGCGCCTTCATCGGTCCGTGATGGCACAAATGCCAACTGGAACAGGTAAGACATACCTGTTAACAGCAGTCATAGACTCTTTTGTGAGCAACAATCCCAAGGAGAAAGTATGGATTGTAGCCCATAGAAGAGAGCTGGTGTCGCAGATAGACGAAACCGTAAGAAAGTTCCACTCCTATTCCGCATCAAACACCTCTTCCCTATTGTCATCCGTCAAGGCGATGTCTATTCAGTGGCTGATGAGACACTATGACGAGATAGAGGAAGAACCAGGGATGATAGTGATTGACGAGGCGCACCATGCGCTTGCCAAGACCTATAAGGAAATGTGGGAGAGATTCCCGAAAGCTAAGTTCCTGGGACTGACGGCTACACCTTGCCGATTGAATGGGAAGGGATTCACAGACCTGTTTGACGTGTTGGTGCAGTCGTGGGGTGTTCCTGAGTTTATCAGCAAGGGAAGATTGGCGACATACGATTTCGTGAGCATCAAATCGGATGGTGTGACGCAACGGCTCATCGACTCCTTGCAGAAGCGAGGGGCAGATGGTGACTACCAGAACAAGGAAATGGATATGTTGCTGAATAAGAAGCCGAGTATCGAAAGGCTCTATCGGAGCTTGGAAGAATATGGTAAAGACAGAAAGGGCATCGTGTATGCTATCAATATTTCTCATGCTCAGAAAATCACAAAACTGTATCAGGAACATGGCGTGAAAGCCATAGCCATAGACTCGAAGACACCTGCCACGGAAAGACAACAAGACATTGAAGCCTTCAAGAAAGGTGACATTCAAGTGCTGGTGAATGTGGACATCTTCTCGGAGGGATTTGACTGCCCGGATGTAGAGTTTGTACAGTTGGCACGACCAACGCTGTCACTTGCCAAGTATCTGCAGATGGTGGGACGAGGA
>ERZ1026866.1195-NODE-1195-length-13891-cov-4.915293_pt1 | contig 13891 bp, 9 predicted proteins | sample MGYA00380163_ERZ1026866 | MGnify/ENA primary metagenome ERZ1026866 (study PRJEB33269, sample SAMEA4719799) | human gut metagenome | biome: human-associated habitat; feature: organic feature; material: feces | place: Cameroon | collected 2013-10 ...
CTCCAATCCCCTCCATAATAGACAGGGCTGTTAACAGCTCCAAGAATCTTGACTGCTCATCATCAGTTTCATCGCAGTGAAGATCTACCAGCTTATCATATTTTACAGCCAGTTCCACTGCCTTATGGACAGATTTTTCGCCAAATTCTCTAGCCAATTCAAAGTGGGGAATACCGCCCACACAGTCAGCTCCCATTTTGAGAGCCTCCTCTACCAGCTCTGCTCCCCCCTTGTAGGCATACATGCCTTCCTGAGGAAAAGCCACCAGCTGAATGGTAACAATATCCTTCAATTCTTCCTTCAGCTCCAGCATGGCTTTCATACCTGTCAAAGCCGGATCTGTAACATCTACATGACTGCGAATATACTGAACGCCATGCAGCATTTCCTCCTTCACAGCCTGCCTTGCTCTAGCCTTTAGCTCCTCAGAAGAAGTACCAGCCTTGGTTTCGCTCCAGCGCTGAATCCCCTCAAACAAGGTGCCTGTATCATTTCTGGCTCCGGCTCCTTTGGCAGTATAAACATAATCCAAATGAAGATGCGGATCTACATAGGGAGGTACTACCAATTTGCCACCAACATCAATGGCTTCTACCTCCCCGGCCTCAATATGCTCCTGAATAGCAGCAAATTTGCCATTCTCCACGAGAATATCTACCATTGTGTCCTGGCCGGCCAAATGACAATTTTTATATATTTTCTTCATAAATCACAACTTCCTTCTACAAAAAATTCCCACAGACAGATATGCTCTGTCTATGGGAACAACCTTGTTCACTATGTTTTTCAACTTTATGATTAGGATTATAAACAACTCACCTCTGCTGGTCAAATAACTCCTTATTTTTTGGTTACTATGTACATTTATGACATTTTTTCTTGTGCACTATGCACAAAATATTTTGGCTGTACTCTATATCATAAAAGTACTTTCTAAATATTATTTTTTTAAATTTTAACCTAATCCGCTAGAAGTCCTCCACCTCTTAGGTGGGGATGAAGGCGGGTATGGCGAATTTGCGTAAGTAATTGAGCCATACAATTGTTTTTTGCCTTATTTAGCGGTATAATCAGTCGTAAAGAGGAAAGGATTGATTATACTTTGGAATTAGATAACAATAACCATTCAGTATTCTTGCTTTATTACCATCTCATTTTGGTGGTGAAGTATCGGCGTAAGGTATTCTCTGATAAAATTAGCCAATATGCTAAAGATATTTTTGTCCGCATTTGCTCGCCATATAACATCACACTGGAAGAATGGAATCACGACCAAGACCATGTGCACATCATGTTTCGTGCTCATCCTAATACAGAAATATCTAAATTTATCAATGCCTACAAAAGTGCCAGCTCCAGGCTGATCAAAAAGGATTTTCCAGAGGTTAGGCGTAAGCTGTGGAAAGAAATGTTTTGGTCAAGAAGTTATTGCCTGCTGACAACAGGCGTTTCTCCTATCGAGACGATTCGGAAATATATAGAAAATCAAGGCAGGTGATTATGGTGAATAAGGCATACCGATATAGGCTCTACCCAACAACTGAACAAAAGAATATGTTTGCCAAGACTTTCGGCTGTGCTAGATTCATCTATAACAAAATGCTTGGCGATCGCCTGGACTACTACAAAGAGACAGGTAAGAAGCTGAACAATACACCCGCACAATACAAAGCTGAATTTCCTTGGCTGAAGGAAGTAGACAGCTTGGCTCTTGCCAATGCCCAGCTAAATCTGAATAAGGCTTACAACAATTTTTGGAATAATCGCAAGCACTTTGGTAAACCACGCTTCAAGTCTAGGAAAACAGGACGCAGCTCATATTCTACGAACAATCAGAAAGGTTCTGTTCGATTAGAGGGAAACAAGGTAAAACTGCCGAAAATTGGTTGGGTGAAGATATGTTTGCACCGTCCTTTGATGGAAAACAGCACCATAAAGACTGTCACTATAAGCAGAACGCCCTCAGGAAAATTCTACATCAGCATATTGGTGGAATATGAAAACCAAATATTCCCTATAATACCGAAGATTTTTCTTGGGCTGGATTTTGCTATGCACGGTCTCTATGTTGCTTCGGACGAAGATAATGCAAATTATCCAAATTTTATGCGTAAAGCGGAGAAGAAATTAGCTAAAGCTCAGAGAAGGCTATCCAAAAAGCAGGAAGGAAGTCGTAATCGTGATAAGCAAAGAATTCGCGTAGCTATCCTACATGAGAAAATTGCCAATCAACGTCGGGACTTCCTGCATAAGAAAGCCCGCTATATTGCGGATAAATATGATGCTATTGGTATTGAGGATATTAGCGTCAAAGCAATGGCTAAACGCAAGAAAGGCGGAAAATTCAGTTTTGGCAAATCTGTGGCTGATAATGGCTGGAACAAGTTTGTAAATATCTTGGAGTATAAGCTTGCTTGGCAAGGAAAACAGCTTGTCAAAATAGACAAGTGGTATCCAAGCAGTCAGCTATGCCATATATGCGGCTACAAGAATAACAAAACCAGGGACTTATCTATGCGAGAATGGGATTGTCCTAAATGTGGCAGTCACCATAATCGTGATAAGAACGCTGCGATAAATATTCGAGAAGAAGCTAGGCGAATGTCTGCCTAACAAATCTCATAAAAAATACCGTGGGTCGCACGGGAATATACGCCTGTGGAGAGAGTGTAAGTCGTCGCAACTCTTAGGAGTTAGTGATGCTGTTCTCGTTGAAGCAGGAAGCTCCCGCCTCTATAGGCGGGAGTACGTTCACTACTATCGACAATACCAATACATAGTGCTATAGCTCCATCATATACTTAAATCCATATACCTGCTTGCCATTGAGCATATCTGCCGGCTTTTTTAATGCCCAACTGACAAAAGCTTCCCAATAGGCTTTCCTTCCTACTTTACCACGCAATCCAACTGCTGTGCCAAGTAGATCACAACTATTATAAGCAATCGTATTTTTGCCAAATACTTTGCCATAGTCCATTGCTGCATATAATTCTACAGGTAAGCTGCCCAATTCTATCGCCACCTCATTTCTAATGTAATATCCGCTATCGCCCAGCAATGTATTTTCTCCATCGAATCCTCGTACAGTATACCGATTGCCAATGCTCATTCCATCCACGGCATAAAGATAGTCATCTGTATACTGCCCATAAAAGCTCATTGTGTAGCGGCTCTTTTGTTTAAACAGCATAAACGGATGCCTATAATCTATACCCAACGAACATAAATTATACCTGCTAGTGCGTTTTCCTGCATCATGTTGCGGATTGAACCATGGAACACCTCGCTTATAAAAAGCTGAAATATTCCACATATCATCCCCATGATATGCCCTATGAACGACACCAGCAGCAACTGCTGCCGTACTGCGCCGTTGATTTGATAACTCGACATTTTCCAAATAATTATGTGAACGCCGTGTTTCTATGCCAATATGTACAGATGTTTTAGTAGAACGGCTTCTCTCTATCACCCTGCTGGCATTAATGCTGAAAACATTGCTATTTCCACTATAAATGAATGTGTTGCCTAGTACATATAGAGGATTATCATAACTGCCATCTCTATAGCTTATACTATACGAAGCATATCCATCAGGAATATTCCACGAAAAACCATAACCGGCATTGTTTCTTTTATCCGCCCTGCCATTCATTACGTCATTGCTAAAATATGCTGTAAAAATATCATCCCTGCCAGAAAAACTATCTACTGTACAATACAAGCCACCCAAAATTTTGCCAGTAGATTTATTGCCGCCATCATCCAAAGTAATCATGCCATGAATGTTACGTTTCTGCTCAACCTTGATATTAACTATACTTTTGCCAAGGCTGCCGCCAGGAAGCAGCTCAACTTTAGCATTAATACTGTCCATGCGTGCCAGTTGCTCTAGCCCCTGCTCTAAACTACGCAAATTCAAAACATCTCCATTTCTGACTGGAAATGCCTGCTGATAACTCAAATTATCAGCATTGCCCACAAAATTGATATTATCTACATACCCTTTGACCAATAACAACTTCAAATTCCCATCAGAAAGATTTTGCGGCAGCACACTGATATGACTCGTTACAAATCCCTTTTCCAGCAAGGCATTTTCTAGCTTTTTGACTATGACCTGCAACCCACGTACACCAATTTTATTTCCCTCGTATTTCCGTGCAATCTTGTCCAAAAATTGAAATCTATGCTCGTCGCTCCCTTCAATAGAGATATTATCTATTTGAAAAGCAATCTTTTCTTCTGGCAACATATCCTCAGACATGTTTGCATGGTCTTGCAATTCATCCCTTTGGTGCAATGCCTGCTCACGTTCAGAATCCCTTTCTCTCGAAATCATCTGTTGTTCCTGCTGTATATTTGGCAGCTGTCCAGCATATGCAAAATTGACATTGTATATAAAAAACGTGCAAAATATCCCACATATAATTTTATTCATTGTCCTTTTACCATCCTTCAGGATATTTACTATACTTCCTTATATCTTGTTATCAATATCTAAACCTTAAAGCATTACTCTCTCCCTTCATATATTGATACCAATATTTCAATACTTTTGTCATTATTAAGTACAAAAACAACTGACACATTATTTTTATGAAATTTTTTTTTATGCTTATCACTATATTCTATAAAACCATCATTATACAAATCTAAAATCACAGAATCCAATTCTTTATCAGATATATCTCCATAATATAAATATACACTATAATATCCCCCCAATCTGTCTGTTTTATGGATTTGAATAGGTTTCACATTATACTCCTGAAATCTGCTTACTTGATAATCGACATCATGCCTATATGTACTTTTTGCAATCTCAGCATTGTAAATATTCCACATGATATGTATTAAAAACAAAATGACCATGCTATTTTTTATGTTAATGTATTTTTTCATCACTTGCGTATATCTCCCACCAAACATTTATAATACGCATAGGACAAGCCTATACTAGCAGAAACATTTGTGCTTATACCTTTCAAATGTAATACACAATCAGAAATTCCCTCCAAACTTATTCCAATACTTTTACCCCAAGAAGCCCAAAATGAAATTTGTGCATCAATAGACCAAGCAGTAACTTTATTTTTTATCTTGTCTACATCTATCAAATTATTCCCTGCACTATCTGTCAAATATCCTTCCAAAAACGAAATTCCAACAGGAAATATTGACTTTCCCAAAGAAATGCCAGCGGCTGAAAATACTGGATATTCATTTGGATTATCTCCTATCTTAAATATCATTATAGAATCTGATAAAATAAAAGCTTCCCCATTCATAATCAAGCAATGTCCTTCTGGCAACCTAGAAACTTGTTCCAATGTATCATCGTCTATAGTAACTATATGTTCAATCAAAACATTATTTCTTGTTCCACTAGCTGCTGTTCCTGCACCTACCTGTGCGCTGCCGCCAGTTATCTCTCCTGCCACTGAACCAATAACCGCACTGGCTATCTGATGCAGTGTCGGATCTTTCAGCTTTTGCAGTTCCTTCTGCAACATTTCGTTCAAGCCTGCTCCTGCCGCTCCACTAATAAATCCAGCTCCTGTCATGTCGCTCATAATGCCTCCTACCAGCGCATGCAAAGCTGTTTTTTCTGGACTGCCCTCACTCCAGCCATTTTTCTTTGCCAAGATATGAATCTGCTTATATGCCAACTCACCAAATATTTTTGCCATTTCCTGCTGTTCTTCTACGGTCTGCCTGTCAAATATTTCCTCCAGCCTGTTCAATGCACTGCCCGTATCTCTGCTCAAATCCGATATATCCTGATTGGGATTATCCCTTATCTCGATATTTCCAGCTGCTATAGCTGATTTAGTTGCACTACTGCTTTCATCCTTGGCGGGAATACCGATGACAGGAGTTATTCCCTGCGTATTTTTCACCTCGGCACTGCCATTTTTCAGATTCTGCCTGCTGTTAAATTCTGCACCAATATTAGATGCTTCATAAGCCGCCTTGTTTTCCATATCAGAATACGTCAAGCTGCCAGTGTTCAAATTGTTTCTATCCGCAAATGCCTCACTGGCAATAACGCCCCCCTGCAAGTCCGTATTATTGCCAACTAAAATATCAAATCCGTCTGTACCAGCATAAATGCCAGCCTGCCCTTGCACAGATTTATAATCAGATTCTACGTCAGTTTTACCTATTGAAGCTGTGCCATCTGCCTTAGAAATGCCATTCCCATTCGGCAAATTAGCTGAACTTACACCCATGCTGGCTGAATTTCCACGCTCATAATACTGCTTGCTTTCTTGCAAGGTCTTTATATTCAGATTTGCTCCAGCTTCCATTTCTACTCTGTTGCCAGATACCTGCGAGCCTATGATGTCAGTATCTTCTCCAGATTTAATATGCAGTTTATTTTCAGCAACAACTTTTGTCGGCGTATGCGAAACTGTATTTTCTTTAATATTTCCTTCTACACGACTAACACTGCCTGTTATATTAGTCAGGTTGCCAGCCAAATTAAATCCTGCACCTACACCGACATACGAACTGCTTCCTTCATAATCTACTACATTAGTGTTTGAGGCAGTAGTCAACTTTATATCCTGCGAAGCCGAAAGGTCAACATTATTGCCGTTTACTTGTGAACCTTTTACGTCAATATTGCCATTCCTAGTATTAATTGCCACATCTCCATCAGCAGATATATTGCTGCCAACAGCCAATACAGTATCGCTCTCCAAGCGGCTATCGCTTTTTGCCGTACCAAAACTAACATTTAGGGATAGTGAATCGCTAATATTTTTAATATTCTTGACCGTATCTACAGCCTCTTTCCCTTCCTCGTACAGCTTTGCGCCATACAGTATCTTCAGCCTGTCATCCTTTGAGCCAATGGCTTTATCTGCCATATTTAATATATTGTTAGCCGTATCAATCACCGTGCCGCCAATTCCTAGTGATAGTCCCGTCCGCTCATACTCATGATGTTCATCTTCGTGGTAGGAATTATCTGCATTTGCAATATTCACGTTTTCACCGCTTATGGATATATCATTGCCAGCCAATACATCACTTGCCACAATGTTTGTGTCTTTGCCAGACTCAATGCTTACATTGCCATTGATACTGCCAACAGTAGATTTTTTCTGTTCTACAGAAATATTATTAAACTTATCCTTTTGCTTTTCCTTACCTATAGTCACTGAAATTCCACTAGCAAGAATACCGCTTGTTTCTCTCTGATAATTCTCATAGCTGGCAGCATTTTCCTCGCCGCTTGTTACGTCTATATTGCCACCAGCAGATAAATCAACATTTTTATCCGCCACTATATCAGAAGCATTAATTGCAATATCTCTGCCAGTAGAGATATTTACTTCACCGCCACTAACACTTGAAGATACAAGCCCTTTATTTTTCGCACCACTTTTCTCTGCAATTTTTGTTGAAGAAAAAATACCGCTTTCTCGTATATTTTCAGTATGATTCTTTTCTAAATTTTCTTCCGTTGCCGTGATATTGACCGAACCAACTGACTCCATATCAATCTTATTATTGTATAAAACATTACCCTGAATTTTTATATCATTGCCGCTTTTGAATGCAATGTTTTCTCCTACCACAGATGAAACAACCGCACCATCTACATCTGTGCTGTCAAAGCTTCGTATATCCATAGAGTTTCCTCCACCTGTTTTCCCCTTGTGATGATGCTGTTCCTCCGCAATACTTTTATACCTACCAGCAGAGACTTCTATATCATCGCCAGCTGTAAAATTTATATTCTTGCCGACGACATTGCTTCCACGCACAGAAATGTCTTTATCTGAAACAAAAGTCATGTTGCCATTTGCCGATATATGGCTACCAACATCTTCTTGCTTGCTGACATTACGATAATTATCGTCAGACCATGCTGTATGCTCTGACGTCTTCTCCACCGCTGTACCAATCTCTATATTTTCTGCCGATATAGACAGTGACGCATTTTCACCACTAGCCGACACACTGCTTCCCTTGACTACGATACTTCTGTCCGCAGACAATTTTATATTGCTTTCTTTACCTGTTGATTCAATTTGTCCAGCGGCAAATATATTATTGTGAACCTCACTGCCATTGCCGTTATATGTCATGGAAGCCTGATTGATAATATCCCTGCCAGCCTTTATATTCAAATCTTTTATAGCCGAAATAGTGCCACCATTATTTATAACATCTCCATCTGCTGTTATATCTATATCCTCAGCACTTATTAAGCCGCTATTTTCTATTCGAGCACCTTTGATTTCAACTGTCCCGTTGCTGGATATATTGCCATTATTATGCACAATATCAGCATCTATTCTTACATCCGAACCATTGAGGCCTGAATGTGCTGACTCCGATGCCGACAATCTTCTATTCAACGTTGCTACATCTAGTCCTAAATAATTTATCATGCGATCAGATGTTATCCACCTGCCATAATCAGCATACCTAGGATCATTTTCCCTTCTATATGCTATACCGCCATCTGATTTCATATTATTTTCTACATCCAAATCAGGCAATTCTTTCATAGAATCACCTATCATCTCTGTGGTCTTAACCATATATTTTGTATATTTATCTGACGGGTTATACATAGTAGAACTTGAGCCTGTATTGTCCCTACCTGATTTATAGTGCCGCCAATAACTTTCAACACGCCCCTGTTCATGCACCTTTTGAGTTGCCTGAAAATCAATGTTTTGTAAATCTCCTGTTTTTATAGACAGTTCTTCCCCTGCTGACAATTTTGATTTATCATTATATACTAAATCTGCATTAAGAGACAAATTGCCGCCGCTGTATATTTCCGCTGGATCATTTTGGGTAATAACGCTATTTGACGTAGTACGTGTATATACATATTTGCACCATTCTTCATAATTTCCAGCCGGTGTATGCAGGTGGTCAGATTCATCATTATATACCCAAAGATTCGGCGTACCAGCCTTATAGCGTATCGATGAACCACTGCCTGCATATTCCACAATATGTTCTACATTGCTGACTTGCAATTCTGAGGCAAAATGCTCATTGGCATTATAAATTTCAGTCGAAGAAATGTCCAAATCGCCAGCTGTCTCTATCAAGGCAGACTTATTTTTCAGTACATCTGCTTGTATGTGCATGTTTCCATTACTTCTAAAAATAGAATGTTCCTCGTTGGTCACGTTTTTAGACTTTAAATCCAATTCATCAGCTGCTGCAACAAGAGCAGCATTTCCAAACTCATCCGCAAGATTGGAAATCTCTCCTGCCGACATATTTATCTTATTTCCATAAATACTACCTGTACCTATGTTCATGATGCTTCCATCTTGCAAAATTTTAATATCTTTTGCAGCCATAATGCCTTCGTTATTGACACCAACACCCTTTCCTGTCCCAAGGAGAGATATTTTATCCGCATACATGCCGCCTACTGCCGATACATCCAGCAGCACACCTGTATGTTCATCAGCTAACCGCTCTATATCTTTTATGCCATTTTCATATAATATCCTATTTTTTCCATTGGCAACATTCATCTCCCCTGCCAATATGCCAGCGTTGATACTACATGCTTGTGCCATAATATCTACTGGTGTACTTCGAGAATCCATTCCTTGTCCTGCAAATTCAATACGACCTTTTTCTACGAAAAATCCTGACAAATTTCCATCAACTGCAAAATCCGGTCTGCCAGTTGTCAAAACGCCCCGACTTACATTAATGAACCCCAAGCCATCCGCTGCTATGCCGTTCTCATTGGCTATGACAAGTGCTGCTCTATTGCCAGCAACTTCTAAAAAACCATTCAGACAAGTTGGAACATCGCCTATAACCTCATTTAGAATTAATTTAGCTGCGCCATTGGCAAGGTGTGAATTTCCCTCGATCCACCCAGCAAGTTCAGTTTTGCTAATACCATAATTATTGTTAAATATTAAACCTTCTTTGCCAACCTGCAAATTATTGTATCTGTTATACGAAAGCCCTTTGCCATTCGGCGCATTAATATTAATTACTGTACCGCCATTTGCAACATTAACCACATCTGCACCATTAACAGGATCCGCAATGCTTTTAGCCGATATATCTTCTGCAAAACATACTGGATGCGCTATTATCCCCAAAACTAGGTAACTCGCAATCGCTCTACATAAAAAATTATGTCTTTTCAAAATTGCACCAACTTTCAGACATTTATATATTATATACCGTATATTACTTTAGCGAAGTAAATCAGTAAATAGGCGTTTATACCTATATTTGTATATCCATTCAAACGCAATCTCAAAAAATACATATTTTGCCCACCAAAATATGCTCAAGCCATATAGCTTGAGCACATTCTTCTATTCTCTATAACTTTGTCTGTATATATACAAGGCTAATTCCAGCTTTAATCTGTCATTCTCCTTATTTAGAGATATTTCCAACAGCTTTTCCACCTGAGCCAGCCTGTATTTCATGGTATTGCGATGAATAAACATCATTTCTGCTGCCTTAAGCAGGTTGCCATGATTGGCAAAATAGGCACTCATGGTTTCCAATAATGTCCCATATTTAACCTTATCCTTTAGCAAGGGGCTCAAAATTATCTGGGCATAGTCTTGGCTGGACAGCTTGCCCTGTATCAAAAAATCCAAGGCATTTTCTCTATTTGGTCTGCTATCCTGCAACACAATAGCTCTGGCCAATGCCTCCTGTATATCCACCAGTGGTATATTCCAGGGAATGGCCATAATGGGAAATTCCTTTTCCTTAGCCAGCCGGATAATCTCGCTGGAGATTTTTTCAATATAATTCTCTCCCACCAGCAGCAGAACTCCTGCCATTTTTAGGCTCATGGCTTCCTTTATAACAGCCCCCAAATGAAAGCCTGACCTTTGACAAATGGCACCGCTTATAATCAACAGCTCTCCCCCGTGAACCCATGGAGCCAGCCGTTCTGTTTCCGGTACCAAAAACCAGCGGATAATATTCTCCAAGCCCTTATCTCCTGTTAAATATCGCAGCTTTTTCAAAGGCATTAGCTTTTCCAAATTACCACAGGTTAGCATAATCATCCCTCCCAAAAACAAAAAGAGGCTACGCAAAGGAACATTGTCCCTTTCGCAACCTCATTGTTACATAAACTTTTTATCTATTTTTTACGATGCCGCAAAGGTCCTTGACTACCTCACTGGCCACAATCATACCTGCCACAGAGGGCACAAAGGACACACTGCCTGGGGTGGTATATTTAGCCCCAGCCGGCTTTTCCATCTGCCCTTCAATCTCCAACAGCTTCAATGGTTCCTCCTGAGAGTATACCACCTTCAGCTTTTTTACCCCCAGCTTTTTCAGCTTCTGGCGCAATGCTCTGGCCAAAGGACAAACTGAAGTCTTATAAATATCAGATACCTGCAGCATGGCAGGATTCAGCTTGTTGGCAGCCCCCATACTGCTAATAATAGGAATCTGCCTCCCTTGGGCCTCTACCGCCAAATCTATTTTGCTTTTTACCGTATCTATGGCATCTACAATATAGTCAATCTGGCCGTACTCTTCCTTGAAGAACATTTCCTTATTATCAGGCAGATAAAAATCCTTAATCTCCCTGATTTCTACCTGGGGATTGATTTCCCTCATACGCTCTGCCATCACAGTGGTTTTGGGCTGTCCTATAGTTTTAGTAGTGGCATGAATCTGGCGATTTACATTGGTAAGGCTCACATCATCGTTGTCCACCAGAATAAAATGTCCAACTCCGCAACGAACCAAGCCCTCGGCCACATAGGAGCCTACTCCCCCTACGCCAAAGATAATAACTCGACTGGCCGCCAGCTTGTCCATAGCCTCTGTGCCTATCAAAATACGACTGCGGGAAAACTGATCTAACATATATGCTCCTTTATTGCCATCTCTACAGGGTGAAAGCCTGGGATGCATATTTTATGAAATTCGAAAATTAATCTCTATCTGTTTTGCCAAAAATCAATGGCTTTGGCTTCTTCTGCATAAAGGCAGGTACATCTACAGTATTGATATTATCCTCCTGCTTTGCCTCAGCCTGTTTCTCACCAGCACCAAAAAGTCCATTATCATTAGCAGGCTTCTTTTCATCATAAAGGCTTGGAATCTCCTTGACAGCAGCAGGAGGCTGGCCGAAGGAAATAGGCTTAATGCCATTGCGATAATCAGACAGCATCTGAGGATCAAAATCCGTAGCAATAATGGTAGCCCGTACCTTGTCCCCCATAGCTTCATCCACTACCAAACCGCAGATATTATTGCTCTCTGGGTGAATATACTCCAGAATATAGTCATTTGCCTCCCGGACAGAATCCAAGGTCAAATCCTCACTGCCGGTAATATTAACAATAACACCACGAGCACCATGAATAGAAAGCTCAATCAATGGGCTGTTAATGGCATTCTGAACAGCCTCCAGGGCTGTCTTGCCTACGCTGGTGCCCAGAATAGCCTCGCTGGTATTACCCTGCGTGAGAATAGTCTTGGCATCGGCAAAATCCACATTAATAAAACCAGTGGTTTCAATCATTTCTACAATACTGCCAATGGACTGACGGAGCACCTCATCTACAGTGGAGAAGGTTTCTCCTACAGTAATCCGACGGAATTCCGGCAGCTTTTCAATATTATCATTATTTACCACTACCAGGGCATCCATATTCTGACGCAGCAAATCCACGCCATCCTTGGCAGTATTCATCTTACGCTCACCCTCATGGGAAAATGGCAGAGTTACCATGCCTACAGTAAGAATATTCATATCATGAGCAATCTTGGCCACTACAGGTGCAGCACCAGTACCTACGCCCTTGCCCATGCCAGCAGTCAGGAAAACCAAATCTGCCCCAGCAATAGCCTTGGCAATCTCGTCTTTTTCGCTAATAGCTGCATTCGGAGCCTTTTCCACATTACCGCCAGTACCTCTACCTTTAGTCAAGGCACCACCTATCAGCAGGCAGGGAATCCCCTCTGCATCCAAAGTCTTTAACTGGCGCACATCAGTATTAATTGCCAACAACTGGCTTTTATTAAAGCCACTGGCAGCCAATCTCCGCAGTACATTATTACCGCCGCCGCCAATGCCTACAATTTTAATGGTAATTACTGCTCCCTTAATATTATCCTGCACATCAATCATGCTTGTGCCTCCTCTATTTATCAATTCCACAAATCCACTCTGTCTAACCCTGACAATCTATAATATCAGCCTACAGGCCGCCTTGTTTTCTTAAGAAGCAATCCTGCCTGTGTTACCAGCATACCTGCCAGCATCAAGCAGCATCCCAATATTTCTGTGCTATTCATGATTTCTCCCAGTACCAGCCAGCCTCCTAAGGCACCAAAGACTGATTCCAGACTCATTATCACCGCCGCAGGAGCCGGCTCCGCTGTCTGCTGGCCTATAATCTGCAAGGTAAAGGCCACACCAGAGGACAATACTGCTGCATAAAGAATAGGAATAGCTGTATTCACCAACTGCTGCCAGGTGAAGCTTTCAAACAAAAAGCAGGCTATGGTATTCAATATAGCACATACACCTATCTGGGAAGCAGAAATCTCCACTCCATCTGCTCTGGAAGCATATCTATCTATAAACAGTATATGGAAAGACCAAAAAAATGCCCCTACTAATGCCAAAATATCACCAAAGTTCAGACTAAATTCACCCTTGATACTTAGACAATAAAGTCCTGTTAAGGCTATAACCGCTCCCAGCCAGTTTTCCGGCCTTATTTTTTTACCAATCAGCTTGGCAAAAAGAGGCACCAAGATAATATACAAGCAGGTAATGAAGCTTGTTTTCCCCACCGTAGTATAAAGCAGGGCTATCTGCTGCAGGGCAGAACCTACAAACATGATACAGCCTGCACCAATGCCATATTTC
>ERZ1026866.1198-NODE-1198-length-13883-cov-8.419728_pt1 | contig 13883 bp, 11 predicted proteins | sample MGYA00380163_ERZ1026866 | MGnify/ENA primary metagenome ERZ1026866 (study PRJEB33269, sample SAMEA4719799) | human gut metagenome | biome: human-associated habitat; feature: organic feature; material: feces | place: Cameroon | collected 2013-10 ...
CGTACATGTACGGATGAATGTGGGAGGTGTTCGGATGAAGTTGATAATCAAGGGCGTATGGACGGCCCGGTTGATGATGTTTGCAAGGCATACCGTGAACGGTTCAACTAAGCTATAATAACTTGAGCTTGGCGGGTTCGCGCTTGCTTGGCGTGCGGTTATTTGCTCCATTAGCTCAGTTGGATAGAGCAGGGGACTTCTAATCCCAAGGTCGACGGTTCGAATCCGCCATGGAGCACCAATAGATAGTTTGGCCGTCAGCCGCAATGGCTGACGGCTTTTTTGGTTGCGTCTGCCGAAATTTACATCAATTGCCCTCTTGCGGCGCTGTCTGAGTATCGATGCGTAGAAAGAAGGGGTCTTTTGGACCCCTTCTTTCTATCGATATGTTTGTGAGTCGTCTGGGTTTGCGGGCGTGCCCCCGCTGTCGCCTCGTCAGTCCCTCTGCCAGAGGTCTCGCGTGTAGACCTTCTCCGCCACGTCATCGAGGACTCGGTCGTAACGGTTGGCAATGACCACGTCGCTTGCCTGCTTAAACGCTGTTAGATCGTTGATCACGCGGCAGCCCTGGAGCTCGGCGAGTGCGCTAGTGGGCTCGTAGACGATGACCTCGACCCCGTGCGCCTTGAGCCGGTCGATCACATCGAGCGTCGAGCTCTGCCTAAAGTTGTCCGAGCCGCTTTTCATGGTCAGGCGGAACGCACCGACGACCTTTGGCTGCATTGCCAGGACCTGGTCCACGATGAACTGTTTGCGCGTGCTGTTGGAATCGACGATGGCGCGAATCAGGTTTTGGGGGACATCCTGGAAGTTGGCGAGGAGTTGCTTGGAATCCTTGGGCAGGCAGTAGCCGCCGTAGCCAAAGCTGGGGTTGTTGTAATGGGTCCCGATGCGCGGATCCAGGCAGACGCCCTGGATGATATCGCGCGCGTTGAGGCCCTTGCTCTTGGCGTAGGTGTCGAGCTCGTTGAAGTACGAAACCCTCAGCGCCAGATATGTGTTGGCAAAGAGCTTGATGGCCTCGGCCTCCGTCGAGCCTGTTACGAGGATTTCCGTCCCTGTATCCTCGGAGCCCTCGTCCAAAAGATCGACGAAGGTCTGAGCCGCCTTTCGGTCGGCATCTTTTGTAATGCCGGCGACGATGCGGCTGGGATGGAGATTGTCCTCCAGCGCGTGGCCCTCGCGCAAAAACTCGGGGGAGAAGAGGATTTGCAGATCGTGATAGCGGGCGCTGATCTCCTTGGTGTAGCCTACGGGAATCGTGGATTTAATGACGACGGCTGCTCGCGGGTTGAGCCCCTGGACCAAGTCTAGAACGCTCTCGATGCTCGAGGTGTCAAAGTGGTGCGTGACGTCGTCGTAGTTGGTCGGCGTCGCGATGACGACGTAGTCGGCAACGGGGTATGCCGCGGCGGGGTCTGTGGTCGCCCTCAGCTTGGCGGGGCGCTGCGCCAGATAGTCCTCGATGAACGGGTCCTTAATAGGGGAGATGCCGTTGTTGATGTCGGCGACCCTGCGCTCGTCGATATCGATGGCCGTGACATCGTTGTGCTTGGAAAGCAGACAGGCAAGCGAAAGGCCCACATAACCAAGGCCTGCGACGGATATCTTCATAGATGTCTCCCTGCATGGTTAATGATTCTGATCTAATACAAGCCGCTGCGGCGTAAGTTGGTTTGGTCTATCGACCGAACAGCTTTCGTGGGATAGCGGTTAGAGCTCTTCCCAGTTTATAGGAGATGTTGTTTTCGAACTGCAATCTTACCGCGTTTTCTGCTTTTGTTTGCGCCTCGCTCGCCGCTTGCACAATAGAGTCCTCGTGCTCTTGGCAAGTTTGCGCGCGATTTTGAACGAGTATGGCGAACAGGATTTGATCGTGCGGCGTGTAGCCCGATATGAGTTTTTGTATTTGATCGGCGCCGATGACATTGCAATGATCCACTGCGGCATCGATCCACATGCCGATCAGCGCAGCGCAATTGTCGACAGATGCGGCGGCGGGGCGGTGTCGTCTAATAAAGTCTATGGCCTCAATGGCGCATCGAAAATAGCCGTCGAGGTTCGCTACTCCCGCCGGCGTAGTCAAAATTGAGCGGGTGCGTATGCGCCGAAGGTTAAGTTGCTGGTCGATGTATCGAACCGATTTTGCAAGCAACAGGGCTTGGAAGCTAAAAAGGTTGTCCTCGTGGATGATGCCCGGATAAAAGGCGAGCTGCGTTTTCTTTAGAAAGCCGACGCTAAATGCCCTTAGGCATACGTTGGAGCGAAAGTCTCCGTTTGCAAGTACTGTCGATAGATATTCCGGACCGGTTAGCAATTTTGGATACGAACTGGATCTTTGATAATTGGTTCGATATGTTGGAAATAATCGCTCCAGCCGTGTGCTTTGGTAGAACACCTGGGTATGAACTCAATTGTTATATCTATATCTCATTGACCGATATGATTTGATTTGCCGGAATTATCACATCATCTTTTACATATAAGAATGTCACGCCCAAATTATCATGCGCCCTATCTATAGCATGTGATAACATCCATTTTTTTAGTTTCATATCATCGTCAAGGTCAAACCTGTCATTGTAAGGAGGGTCTATTTTTTCATCAAGTTCAAAAGTGAATCGATGGACTTGGTCTACAGTGGCAAAGAAATCGACTCTGTAGCTCTTGGCCTTACGTCTCCAGTAGCTTTCAACTTTATGTACTTGAGGAAATAAATCGCCGAGCGTCATTAAAAATTCAGGTCTTTCATGGATGTTAGTGCCATAGCTGCATACATCGTCATTAGCCATAAATCCATTAACACAAAAATCATAAAAAACTCGATGGGCAACACGGCCTAACTTTATATCTATTTCTCTCAAAGAATGATGGTTTCTATATTTTTCATAATTGATGTTATAGGGCTTTCCTTGAAAGTTTACCTGTCTGTGTTCAATATCAAATGTAACATCTATGCTTTCAAGTAACCTCTTTAATGTAGTATCTTCGGTTAGCACCATTTGTAAATTCATCAAACCAGTTTCTTTAATTTCACGACATCCATCAAATGAACCTACAACATGGAAGGCCATCAATTTCAATCCGGAAATATCCACTGATCTTATTCGTTCAATATTTCTATTCCAGAATGTTCCAAAGTCATTCTCACAATTAATTGCTCGCTCTGTGATGTACTCATCGGGAGTCATACCCATAAAATCCAGGACAAAATAGTATGCTGCATCACAGGTTCTTAAATCAAAATCCATGCAAGCTCTTCCTTTCTTTTCATCTAATCCACTGCCTACCATAATGATTACAGTCGAGTTGCCGTATTAGACAACATCTGAATCACTCATGCCAAATTGAGTTAGTTACTCCAACTATGTAGTTCATCCTGTTGCTTCTATTTCGAATCCCTGAATTTGAATTATTGAAATTTGAGTTACTGCGCAACGCTTGTTGTATAGATTTGGTTAAATTGCGTTGAGCTCGTCTATTTATGACCACTTTTTTCTATAGACATTTCTGTAATTAAAAAAGAAAGGTAATAGTTTGTTTGAATCATTTGCATCGATCTTTAGTGGGTCCTTCGGTTCGTTATTGGCGTATTTTGCTGGCGAAAAGACATTGATTCCTTCTGTCAGAGAGGAACTTGAAGATTTAATTTCACTTGCAAATAAGTCATCTTACTCTGAAGTGAAGGACGCTCTTTATTCACGATCCGCGAAGGTTGCTTCTCATTATGGAGAGCGCCGCTTGTTGGATCTTGTGCTGTCGATGGTGCATTATACTGCGGTTGTAATGTTGCGCATGACAGTGTTTGCATGTATCGTTATCGTCTGCGCTGCAGCTTATGCGTATTACCATTTAGGCGCTGCGGATTCCATTAAAATCGTGGGTTCTTGCATTGAGTTATTTAACTGGTCAGTAATTATACTTGTTTGTGAAGGTTCATTTAAGGCAATTGCTTGGATTTTGGCAGAACGATCGCTGAATAAATAACTTGATTACAAGGAAATGTACGAAGCATTTTGGATAGTCTATCGGAATTTAGAATTTGGTGTGATTTAGCTGCCCATCTGCGGAGTTGATTGCGGTTCAACGTGAATTTATATGGTTACTATCTCTGCCCTAGCCACTTAAAAAACTCGGTATTCACGGGCTGTTTGCGCTCGGTTGCCCCTTTTGTCATCCGTATCGCTTAATCGTTGTCTTGGTATGATGTATAGCAAATTGTCGGTCGGTCGTTATTCTTTAGGAGCTTGCAATGATTGATTATCGCAATCCGTATACGCCCGGTGCCGGCGCGATGCCCAAATATCTTGCCGGGCGCGACGATATCCTCGAATCGGCCTCTCTTCAGCTCAAGGCGCTCGCTGCAAACTATCAGAGCCGTTCGCTCGTTTTGTACGGCCTTAGGGGCGTTGGCAAGACGGTGCTGCTTAACTCGATTGAATCAATAGCCGAGGGCGAAGGTATTCTTGTCCGCCATATTGAGGTAGAAGAGAAAAAGGGTTTGATTGCTCCTTTAGCTTCGGCTTGCTGTACGCTATCGGCTTCGCTCAATAGAATTGAACTCGTTAAGAGTAAATTAGAGCAGATTAAGAACTTGTTTACATCGTTAACGTTGTCTGTTGATGCGGGCGATGGCTCATTGTCTTTGGGCTTTAATGAAGAGGCTCTGGGGGCGGCTCTCGCCTCGTCTCATAATCTATCTGGCGATTTTACCGATGTGCTCGTCGTTCTGGGAAAATATGCTCAAGCTGCAGGATCTTCGATATTTATTGGAATTGACGAGCTGCAGTATGCCAGCAAAGAAGAACTTGAAGCCCTGGCATGCGCGCTTCATCGTGCGACCCAGCTTGGCCTTCCTGTTATGTTTGGCTGCGCCGGTCTGCCCAAGCTTCTAAAGATGCTGGGCGAAGCCAAGACCTATTCCGAGAGGCAGTTCAACTTCGTGAAGATCGATTCGCTTCCTCGTGACAAAGCGATTGAGGCTATTGTCAGGCCCGCACAAAAGCTTGGCGTAAGTTATTCCGATGGGGCGGTCGATGCGATTATCGACTATACAGAGGGGTATCCGTATTTCATTCAAGAGCTTTGTTCAACCATTTGGACATCGTCTGATAGCAAATGCATCTCGCTGGAGACCGTGCTCAAATGCACCTCTTTAACGGATATCCGCCTTGACGAGGGGTTCTTTAGCGTTCGCTACGATCGTTGCACCCCGAGGCAAAAGGAGTTTTTGATTGCTATGGTGCGCTGCGGTGAGCTTCCTTGCACGCTTGCAAATGTGGCTCATTATATGGAGAGAGATGTTTCATCTATTGGACCCCTGCGAGCTCAATTAATTAGCAAGGGCATGATTTACTCTGCCGCAAGGGGAGAGGTCGATTTTACCGTTCCTCAATTTGATCGATATTTGAGACGTACGGAACGAATTGACTAGTTGGTTAAGAAGAAGGCCCGTTGCAGTAGCGAATGAACTGCGCCGGGCCTTCTGTTTGCTCGTGGCGGTTGGCTGAGCGCCCTCGCTCCTACGCCTCCGTGGGCTCCACGCCCAGCTCGTTGCGGACGAGCTCAAAGGCAGCAGCGATGGCCTTGTCCTTGTCGTAGTACTTGTAGCCGCCCAGGCGACCGGAGAAGATCACGTCGCCCTCCTGAATGTACCCCCTAATTCGATGAATTCTCTTTACATTATCGATTGTATAGCCGCTTATAAAGCTATATTTAAATATATACTAGTTTATAAACTTATATAAGCGACGTTTGCCTGAGGATTCTGGTTATGGACAAAGCCAAGTTCTACAATCCATTTCGTCCGACCGCCGGTGCGGAGCCTCCTCGAATCATCGGTCGTGATGATATCTCTCTCGAGTTCGTGGAGGGTCTCGTGTCCGGCGTTGGCGCCCCCGCACGTCTTATGCGAATCACGGGCCCGCGCGGGTCGGGAAAAACGGTTCTTCTTTGCGATCTGCGCGACCGAGCGATTGAACTGGGTTGGAAGGCCGTTGTTGTTTCGGCTGGTCCGCGTTTGTCGCACGATCTTATGGAGCAGATTCAAGACCAACTGACTTTTTCCTCCGCTTCGCTTGGCGTTAACGTTGGTATTGCCTCTGCCAAGTTGGACATTTCTTCAAGCGAAATGAGCCTTCGGGCAAAACTAAAGCAGATTGCTCAGGGCTCAAAGGGCCTGTTCATCGCTGTTGATGAAGTCCAAGATGCCCCAGTTGAGGAAATGCGTATTATTGCCTCAACAGTTCAATTACTCATTGGGGAGAAAGCCAACATCGCTCTTGCCTTTGCCGGATTGCCATCGGGCGTTATGGATCTCATTAACGGCAAGGCACTTACTTTTCTTCGTCGCGCGGTTCCTGAAGACCTTGCTCCTATCAATCAAATCGAGATTGCACTTTCTTTGAGTGATAGCTTTAACGCGACCGGTCTTTCTCTCGACGGGGATTTGCTATCAAAAGCGGCGAGAGCAACAAAAGGTTATGCGTATTTAGTTCAACTTGTTGGGTATTCAATCTGGCAGCGCGCCAACCTTCATCGGGAAAAATCAACTCTCGTTAGTGAGCGCGATGTTGATGAAGGTATCCTGCTTGCCGAAGCTCGTTTCCACGACGTTGTCCACGAGCCTGCAATTTCGGGTCTTTCCCGTAATGAAATCAACTACCTGTATGCCATGTGCGAGGATAGTAGGCAATCCAAGACCTCGGATTTAGCCAAACGCCTTGGTAAAAAGACGAGTGAGCTGAGTTCTGTTAGGGCCAAGCTGCTTTCACGAGAAGTTATCCAGGCGCCTCAGAGGGGCTATGTTCAATTTGCTGTGCCGGATTTGGACGAGTATCTTAAAGATAATAGAGATGAGATTCTATCGAGGTATTAAGGCTTCAGATTAAATGTACAACGATTGCAGGCGGCCCCTGCCACCCCCTCATCCTCTAAAAAAGTACTTAACACGGCCTTAAAGACGCCTCGGCTTGCGTTGACAGCGTACAATACGCATGTTCGACTATGGCAAAAGTGGAATTTAAGGGAGGGGAGCGCGCCATGGAGGTGCTGGTTGTTGGCAATACCGCGTATGTTGACGACGACTTTTGTGCCAAGGCGTTTCCCGGCGATCATGTTCAGGTTGTAGCTGCTGATGATGTGCATCGCAACGAGTCGTCGCCCCATGGCTCGTGGAAAGAGCTGCTGCGCCACCTGGACCAGGCCTATGAGTTCGATCGCGTAGTCTACCTCTCCACTTATCTCACTCCGCATACCGAGACCTTTGGCGACATTGAGCTGCTACGCTCGGTGTTTCGCGCCTGCATGGGCCGCCGTGTACAGCTGCTGTTTGTGGCGGGGCCTGCGGGCGCAGAGGGCGCCGGTGGGGCGGCGAATGCTGTCGATGCCCCTGATACCGAAGACGTCGCTCCGACTCAAACGGGCAAGGGCATTATCGCCCGCGCGGCCAACGACCTTTGTCGCCACTATGCCTCGCAAGATGGCATCCAGGCCAAGATCCTGTGCACGCCCTATCTGTATACGGCCTCCACGGCGCTCGGCGATCCGTTCCTGGTGCCGCTGTTCGAGGCGTGCTCGACCGGATCGGTAGCACTCCAAGGGGCCGCGGACGCGCCGCTTCCCCTGTTGTGTGCGGAGGAGCTTGCGGTGCTGGTACATCGCATCTTCGATAGCTGGGACGCCACCTTTGAGACGCTCGACGTGGCAGATGCTTTCCATCGCACGGCAGGCGACTTGGGCGAAGCACTCCGGGGCCTGTTCCCCGGGCTGTCCGTTGCCTATGGCGAGTCGACCGGCCACAAGCTGCCCGCGGGCGATACCGTCCGCAAGCGCTATGGCTGGTTTCAGCGTTACGACTTGCTCCGCGATCTTTCGACCATCCATGCCCGCTGGGCTAACACCCGTACCAAAAAGGCCAATCCCCTTCGTGCGGCCATCGACCGCATTCAGTTGCACACGCTGCCCATTAAATGCTTGGAGACGGGCGCCGCATGGGTGCTGTTCGAGGTGCTGGAGCACCTGTTCTCCCAATCTGCCCAGCTCAACGTGCTCGACTATCGTCTGCTCTACGTGGTCCTGATCGGCACGCTCTACGGGCTCGACTTTGGCCTGATCGCGGCGCTGCTGGCATCGGTGGGTCTGGCAGTGAGCTATTTCGCGCTGTACGGCTACACCTTCCAGGGCCTGTTCTACGAGCCTTCCAACTGGCTGCCGTTTATCGCGTACTTTGTGGTGGGCGCGGTGTGCGGCTATGTGCAGCTGCGTAACAGCGAGGTCATTAAATCCGAGCGCGACGAGAACGAGCTTGTGCGAAACCGCAACACGTTCCTTACGCGGCTCTATCACGATGCGATTGAGGACAAGCGCGCCTATAAACGCCAGATTGTGGGGCGCCACGATAGCTTTGGCAAGATCTTTGCCGTGACGCAGGAGCTCGACGTACTCAACCCGCGCGACATTTACCGCAAGTGCTGCGAGCTGCTGGGTGAGATCCTCGAGAACGATTCGGTGACGATCTATCACGTGTCGGGCGGGACGTTTGCGCGCTTGGTGGCTGCGAGTCCCGCAGAGATTGCCGCCGCACCGCGTTCGCTCTCGCTCGACGACCTTGCGCTCGTGCTCAAGGGCGCGAACTCGGGCCTGTGGGTGAACCGCGAGCTGACCCCAGACCTCCCTATGTTCGGATACGTCATCGAGCGCGATGGGGCACCCGCCGTGTTGATCTTTGTGCGCCAGGTGGCCGAAAGCCAAATGACGCTGTATTACCAAAACCTATTCCGCATTCTGTGCGGCCTGGTGGAAAGCGCGCTGGGACGCGCCTTCGATTACGAGGCCGTAGCGCAGGACAAGCGCTGCGTTGCCGGCACCCGCGTGCTCAACCACGACGCCTTTGGCCAGGAGCTCGCCGCCGAGCAAGCGCTTGCGGACAACAAGATGGGAAGCTTCTTGCTCCTGCGCGTGGCGCCAGGCATGGAGCCCGTTGGCGAGTTGGTCGGCGCGATTGGGCCGGCGATTCGCGAGAGCGACGCTGCAGGCTTGGTCGATGGGGATACGCTTTACCTGCTCATGCGCCAGGCGACCGAGGCCGACCTGCCTGTTATTTGCAAGCGCATGGCCGCCAAGCACATTACGGTGGAGCCCGTCGACGGCGAGGATGTTGTGGCCTTGCTGCGGCGCATCGCGCCCGCCGGCAACGGTGAGGGGGAGACCGTTTGATCTCGCTTGTCGTTGCTACCGTACTGCTCTTGATACACGCGCTGGTTTGCCTGGTGCTGTGGACGCTCATGAAGCTGGGTCTGCTCCCGGTTCGCGGACACATGCTTGCCGTAATGGTGCTCGTGCCGCTGTGGGGCCCATTGCTGGTGGTGCTGCTGTCGGTGCGTAGCGCGGTGTTCGGCGACGGCCTTAAGGATGCCACGCTGGAGACACTGCGCATTAACGATGACATGCATCGCAGTATGCTCGTACACGGGAGCGAGGGCGATTCCGGCGTGGTACCGCTCGAGGAGGCGCTGATCGTCAACGACCCGGGCGACCGCCGCCGTCTGATGCTCTCGATGCTCACTGAGGACCCCGATGCATACCTGGCGCAGCTGCAGGCCGCAAAACTCAACGACGACGTTGAGGTCGCGCACTATGCCGCGACGGCGGTGGCGCAGATTTCCAAGGAGTCCGACCTTAAGCTGCAGCAGTTGGAGCGCGCGTTTAAGACCGATCCCAGCTCGGATAACCTGGATGCGTATTGCGACTTTTTGGGCACCTATCTTGATTCGGGTCTGGCCGAGGGCCGCGTGGCGCAGATTCAGCGCCAGCAGTATGCACGCTTGCTTGCACGCCGTTGCGAACGCGAGGACGGGCCGGCGCTGCGCATTCGCTATGCCACGGCGCTGGCCGATGCCGACGAGATTGATAAGGCAGAGGACGTCGCCAGCCAGCTGGTGGTTGAGGCGCCCGATGAGCAGGACGTGTGGATGCTCTGCCTGCGCTTGGCTGTGATGCGTCACGATGGGCAGGCGGTGCAGCGTGTAGTCGACGCAATTGACAAGCAGCATGTGTATTTGAGCGCCGAGAACCGCGAGAAGCTGGCGTTTTGGCGTGACGAGGAGGAGGCCCGATGAGCGTGGTGCAACATATTCGCGATCGTGCGGGCCATTTTCGCTGGATGGGCCTTCTCGTGGTCTGGGCGGTCTTTATCGCCATGGCTGCCGTGCTGCTGATCGAGCGCGCCGGCGTGCAGTATAGCGCCGGGCAGCACAAGCTGGGCATGCTTGCCGCCAACGACGCTACGCCTGCGAGCTCGGCAATCTTTGGTCAAAAGCCCACGTGCCTGGTTATTACCGATACCGATCAGGATGGCGTCGAGGACGTCAAAGAGCAGTTCGACCAGATCCTGCTCGATATGAAGATCGCGCACCGCGATGTGGATATTGCCACCGATGGCGCGGACGCGATTCCCTCGCTCACGTCGTTCGACCGTGTGATTGTATTGATGCCCTCGCTCGATGGGCTCGGTACGCACCTCTCCGACATTATGAGCTGGGTGAGCGCCGGTGGTTCGCTGATGCTCGCCATGACACCGGACAATTCGAGCTACTTACAGGCAATCGGTCCCAAGCTGGGTATCGATTCTGCCGGCTATGAATATGCGACGGCCGAGAGCATCGTGCCGAGCGAGGACTTTATGATCGGCGGGGGAGAGCGCTACGAGTTCTCGGATCCCTTCAAGTCGTCGCTTTCGGTCTCGCTGCGCGAGACGGCCCATGTGAGGGCTAAAACCGGTGATGCGGGAACTCCGCTTATCTGGTCGAGCGATTGCGGCAGCGGCCGCACCGTGGTGTGCAATTTCGGCATCTACGACAAGGTCATGCGCGGTTTCTATGCCGCGGCGGTGAGCCTGCTGGGCGATGCCACGGCCTATCCGGTCATCAATAGCGCGGTGTTTTACCTGGACGACTTCCCCAGCCCCGTTCCCTCGGGCGACGGCACCTACATCAAGCGCGACTACGGCCTTTCCATCGCCGATTTTTATGCCAAGGTGTGGTGGCCCGATCTGCAAAAGCTCGCGCAGCAATACGACATCCGCTATACCGGCGTGATGATCGAAAACTACGAGGACACGGTCAACCAGACCGAGCCCGCGCGCCAGGCCGATACCACGCAGTTCCGCTACTTTGGCGGCATGCTACTGCAAATGGGCGGCGAGCTGGGCTTTCATGGGTATAACCATCAGCCGTTGGCCCTCTCGGATACCGACTATGGCACGCTGTATGACTACAAAACATGGAAGAATAAGGACACGTTGGTTGCGGCCCTCAACGAACTCATCGCCTTCCAAGACGACGTCCTGCCCAATGCGCACGGCTCGGTCTATGTGCCGCCGTCGAATATCCTTTCGGCCCGCGCCCGCAAGATCATTGGCGAGGACGTGCCGCGCATTAAGACCATTGCCAGTACGTACTTTGAGGACGGAACCGACCTGCCCTACGTGCAGGAATTTGGCGTGGCGAGCGATGGCATCGTGGAACAGCCGCGCATTGTATCGGGCGGCATGGTCGATGATTCCTACATGCGTCTCGCCGCGGTGTCCGAGCTCAACATGCACTACGTGAGCACGCACTTTATGCATCCCGACGACCTGCTGGATCCCGACCGCGGCGCCAAGGAAGGCTGGGAGGTTTACAAGGGCGGCCTGACCGATTACCTGGACTGGCTGACCAAGTCTGCGCCCGACCTGCGCCACCAGACGGGCTCGGAGTGCTCGGGTGCCATTCAGCGCTTTGCATCCGTGACGGTGAGCGTGGACACGAGCGACGATGCCTGGACGCTCAACCTGGGCAACTTTCACGACGAGGCGTGGTTAATGTTTCGCGCCAACGACGGTGAGCCGGGTGCGGTGTCCGGTGGCGAGATGACGCACCTGACGGGTGACCTATACCTGGTCAAGGCGACGGATAGGACCGTGACGATCGAGCGCAAGGAGGGCGGCGACCGATGAGAATCTGCTTGGTACTCGAGGGATGCTACCCCTATGTGCACGGCGGCGTGTCCACCTGGATGCACGGCTACATCACGGCCATGCCCGAGCACGAGTTTGTGCTGTGGGTGATTGGCGCTCACGCCGAAGACCGCGGCAAGTTTGTCTACGAACTGCCCGGCAACGTCGTCGAGGTGCACGAGGTATTCCTGGACGATGCCCTGCGTCTTTCGGGCGAGCAGGAGGAAGTCGACTTTGACGACCGCGAGCGCGAGGCCCTGCGCCGTCTGGTGTCGCTTTCTAACCCGGACTGGGACGTGTTGTTCGATATTTTCCAGCGCCGCCACGTGCATCCGCTCTCATTTTTGCAGAGCCGCACGTTTATGGATATCTTCCGCGACGTGTGCCTGGCCGAGTACCCCTACACGCCTTTTGCCGACGCATTCCACACCATGCGCTCCATGCTGCTGCCCGTGCTCTACCTGCTGGGCAGCGAGGTGCCGGTGGCCGATGTGTACCATGCCATCTCGACCGGCTACGGTGGCCTACTCGCTTGCTTGGGCTCAAGCGTTCACCATGCGCCGGTGCTGCTGACCGAGCATGGCATCTATACCCGCGAGCGTGAGGAAGAGATCATTCGTGCCGACTGGGTGGTACCGTCGTTTAAGAACCGCTGGATTCGCTTTTTCTACCTGCTTTCGGAGGAAATCTACCGCCGCGCCTTCCGCGTGACGAGTCTGTTTCACAACGCCCGTAAGACGCAGATCGATATGGGCTGCGATGCGGACAAATGCCTGGTCATCCCCAACGGCATCCAGTTCGATCGCTTTAAGGACATTCCCTTAAAGCCCGATGACGGCTGGGTGGATATTGGCGCGGTGGTGCGCCTAGCGCCCATCAAGGACGTCAAGACCATGATCTATGCCTTCTTTGAGCTGCACGAGCGCCTGCCCAAGGTGCGCCTGCACATTATGGGCGGCGTGGACGATGAGGAGTACGGCGCCGAGTGTCATGCGCTGGTGGAGACATTGGGCGTGCGTGACTTGATCTTTACCGGCCGCGTCAACGTGGTCGAGTACATGGAGAAGCTCGACTTCACCATTTTGACGAGCATCTCCGAGGGTCAGCCGTTGAGCGTGCTGGAGTCGCTTGCAGCGCGTCGTCCCTGCGTGACGACCGAGGTGGGCTGCTGCCGCGAGCTGCTCGAAGGCGCTCCGGGTGACGACTTTGGCGTGGCAGGATTTGTGACGCCGCCTATGTATCGAAAGGGCTTGGCCGATGCCATGGAGCGCATGTGCGCGAGCCGTGCCCGCCGTATCGAGATGGGGGAGCGCGGTCAGCGTCGCGTCGCCACGTACTTTTTGCACGAGCAGATGCTCGCCAACTATCGTGCGCTGTACGACGAGACGACGTGTGCGTTTAACCTGCCCAGAGAGGGGGAGTAGCCGGTGGCCGGAATTGGTTTTGAGCTCAAGCGCCTGTTTGGGCGCAAAGGTCTGTTTGCCACGATGCGCGCCTATGGCTACGCCGGCATTGTGTGCACGGGCCCCATGCTGCTGGGCGTGCTGCTCCAGGTGGGTATCTTGGTGCTGTGCGGTCTGTGGGGTGTGGGACGTGCCAACCAGGATTTGCTGGTGTGCATGGTGACCTATACGCTGCTGGCGTCGCTTACGCTCACGAGCTTTATCTCTATGCCGGTCACGCGTTTTTTGGCCGACATGCTCTTTGCCGAGCGCGAAGAGGAGGTCTTGCCCTCGTTTTGGGGCTCCAACGCCATCATGTTGGTTGCGGGCACGGTGCTTTACGGCATCTTTTTGCTGTTCTCGGGCGCCACGCTGCTGCAGGGGCTGCTGTGCCTGTGGCTGTTCAACATTATGATCGTCAACTGGAACGGCATGAGCTATCTCAC
>ERZ1026866.1201-NODE-1201-length-13871-cov-5.131731_pt1 | contig 13871 bp, 10 predicted proteins | sample MGYA00380163_ERZ1026866 | MGnify/ENA primary metagenome ERZ1026866 (study PRJEB33269, sample SAMEA4719799) | human gut metagenome | biome: human-associated habitat; feature: organic feature; material: feces | place: Cameroon | collected 2013-10 ...
TCGGCAGCGTCAGATGTGTATAAGAGACAGGGTATAGATGGAACACCATTGACTAATGCTCGTCTTCTGCCTCCCGTATTCTCTTTGGCATCGTATATGGCTTCATTCGATTATCTGTTTATGCCATCCGAGTTTGAAGGGTTAAGTATGTTGTCTATGGAGGCAAGCATAAACCATTTGCCAGTAATAGCCAATAATGCACCAGGTTTGAGTGACACGTTGCCACCCGATTGGCCATTAATGGTATATAATAATAATGTAGACGATTGGACTAAACTATTTGCCAACTATCTGCCAACCGTAAACCGCCAGCAACTTGCCGACAAGGCACATACCTTTGCTGTAGAGCATTTCTCGGTAAGAAAGATGCAGCAGAGATACGAGGAGGTGTATAATAATAAAAATGTGTAACTATGAGACAAGCCATATCTTTTGTATTGCCTACATACAATTGCCATTGTGTGCAGTTGGTAGAGACATTGTGTAGCCAGTGCCACAAGGTGCAGGCTACTTATGGCTTTGATTATGAGATAGTGGTGGCTGACGATTGTTCTACCGATCGTTCGTATGTCACTAGCAACAGTGTTATAGAGCGTTTGGACAATGTACGTTATTTAAAACTCGAGCATAACTTAGGCCGTTCGGCTGTACGTAACTTTCTTGCACGAGAGGCACGTTATGATTGGCTGGTATTTATTGACGGTGACTTGACAGTAGATAAATCTGACTTTGTAGAGAATTATGCCTTATCTGATGGTGATGTTGTTGTTGGTGGCACTGCAATAGGAGGCGATGTCAAGTTATGGCGCAACAACTTACGTTATTGTTATGAGAAACGTTGCGAGCCTGCCCATTCGGCAAAGCAACGTATGTTGCTTGCCAATCGTGAGTTTCGTACCACTAATTTCCTCGTATCTCGTCGTGCTGTTATAGCCAATCCTTTTGATGAGGCTTTCAAGCATTATGGCTATGAGGATGTGCTCTTTGGCAAGCAGCTCACAGCCTCAGGCTACGCTATAAACCATATCGACAACCCTGTGCTTATCGACGACTACGAATCTAACCCCGTATATATGCATAAGACAGAGGAGGCATGTCGCACACTGATAGAGTTTAGGAAGCAACTTAATGGTTACTCGTCCTTGCTTTCATTTTCAACAACCCTTGTGCGTTGGCACTTGCAACCTTTGTGCAAGCTTGTTTACCGTATTATAGGGGCATCATTGCGCCGCAACCTTAGTGGCTCAAATCCCAAACTAAGCCTCTTCAACATCTACCGCCTGCTGTATACGCTAAGCGTTTGGGCGTGATACAGCCTTAATAAATAATGTGGTATATAGACATACAAACAATGCCGCTAAAGAGAAGAAAATATTAGGCATTATAGTAGATTCTAACTTACTGATGTCTATACCTAAAACATATACAAGCAGCCCCTTTAATAGGGTGAATGTTAGTAGATGGTAACCACAGATCCAAAGTGTGTTTGCAGATATTTGTTTAATTAATCGTGGAACTGTAGATGTTGCCGAAAAGAGCATAATTACAGAGAATATCGCTATGGTGGTCTCAATGAAGTAGAGGGGATAGAAGGCATATTCTCTCTTCTGAAGATTAACGGCACCTGTAATACGGAGCAGTATCAGACTTACTGCAAACAGTAGGATGGCAATAAAAATTCTTACTACTACAGCCTTAGCTGCATTATTGCTCATGAATGTATTTATTGTTTTACTGTTTCGTGTCTCACAACCAAATGAATAAAACACAATACCTACAAGTGTATGGCTTATAGAGAACGGCAATTCCGCAGAATTAATATAATAGTCAATACCACCGAGAGTGACAAACAACAAAGTTGTTAGTATTCTTGCAATACATCTCTTATGTTTGAATAAGATATAGTATACAATCTCGATATTGAATAGCGTGGTGAAGAAGTACATTGTGGCATTGTGTACCATACCTGTGCTGTTGGCAGTAAGTAGACTTGTCAGTGGTTGCCATATAGATATATTATTGTTGCTGTCAGCACCGTAATGTCTTGCAACTATCAGCCAAAATAGGTATGTCACAATGTTTATCGTGACATATGGGATGATAATTTGTCTAAAGCGTTTTATGGCAAATACCTTGAATATGGGATGCCTGTCGAAGCGGAACAGAAATCCAGACATAAAGAAAAACAGCGGTATTTCAACCATAAAAGCCCAGTTGGCTATAGGGCGTGATATGGTTGTATGGCTCATTACTACAAGGTATATGGCTAAAGCCTTAGCCCAGTCGGCCATTGATATTCTTGTTGTGGATACATTCATAATTTATTGTTCCTTCCTACTAAGAATGGCATATAGCGGTAAACAATGTAGGTTATAGCCGTTGCACATAAATATACCAATATAAACGCCAGGACTACATAGAGATAATTGCCATTATACATCATTCCGGCTTTATTAAATATCTTGCTCACTAAAAGTGGTACACCGCCACATAGAAAATAGTAAACAAGGCTATGCTTGCCAGTCCAACTGAGTAGCCTAATCATAGGCAGATGCTTAAATATTTGTACCATAAGAAGCGTGCATACACTTAAGTCAAGCAAGAACACAACATAATTGTCAATATTTATATGCCATACAATCAACTGTATATCATTGGCTTGTTCGTATAGTTTTATTGCTACAAGTGCTGCCAATAGGATAAGGTTGACTATTGGCGTGTTTAACATGTAGAGTTGATGCTCGTGTTTGTGATAGAGGTATCCAGCACAAAGAAAGAGTAGAGCCTGCATAGCATTATCCAATTGCCATATGTATGCCTTGCCTTCTTGTGCTAAGAATATAGAAGCTATAAACCCAGTAACACCAGTTGCCAACAACCATAATTCTTTACCTTTTGAAACATGTATAACAACAGAAAATATCAGTTCTGCCACACATAGTGCCGCAATAAACCATGATGCTTGACCATATAATATGTCTGTTATCATGTTGACTGTACTGAATGTTCCGTCGTGTACAAGAACTTTTGGTATATATATTATAGAGGTGAATATAAAGTAAGGCACAACAAGTGTTCTAAGTATGGAGTTAGCTTTGTGTCTCAGACTAAACTCCACAATCTCTCCGTTGGTAGTTTTACGAAACATTAGATAACCAGAGATGAAGAAAAACACAACAAGTGCATTGACTACATATAGACTATAGTCGATGATACAGTTGCCAGAGTAGTAGGTCTCTGTATGATCGACTAGAATAGCGAGCATACAAAGTCCGCGCAAGTTATCAATCCAATATTTTCGTTTAGTTGTCATATACATCTTTTATTTCTTTAGTAACATCAACTCGTATAGTTGTTTATGCTTCTTGGTGATAACCTCCAATACCACACCGCAGAAGAAGGTTAGCAGTGAGGCAATACCTATAAATCCACTAACGATAAGAGTAGGGAATCGTGGCACGAGTCCAGTCTGCATATACTCTATAAATACTGGTACAAACATAGCTATGGCTATCAACAGCAGCAAGGCACTAATGATGGTAAAGAATTTTAGAGGGCGATAGTCACGGAACATCATGAATATAGTGCTCACAACCTTCATACCGTCAAGATATGTGTTGAGCTTGGAAACGCTGCCCTCTTGGCGGTCGCGATAGTTTATCTTCAACTCTCTGATAAGGAAGTTTTTATCAAGTGCATGTATAGTCATTTCCGTTTCTATCTCGAAGTTGCGGGATATGATAGGAAAGTTCTTGACAAATGTGTGGCTCAGCGCACGGTATCCAGTCATGATGTCGTGTATATTGTTGTTGAATATCTTGTTTATGAGAAATCGTACCAGTCGGTTGCCGTCGTTATGGAATGGTCGTTTATTCTCTGTAAAATATGTTGAAGACAATCTGTCGCCAATTACCATATCAGCACCCTCTTCCACAAGTTGGCACATTTCTTTTGCATTCTCGGCAGGATATGTATCGTCTCCGTCTACCATCAGATAGCAGTCGGCATCTATATCTCTAAACATGCTTCTTACTACATTTCCTTTGCCTTGACGGAATTCGTGCTTTACCACAGCTCCAGCACGTCTTGCAATATCAGCTGTGTTGTCGGTCGAATTGTTGTCGTACACGTATATAGTGGCATCAGGCAGTTGTTGCTTGAAGTCGTTTATAACTTTCTCTATTGATGTAGCCTCGTTGTAGCAAGGTATAAGAACGGCTGTTTTCATATCGCTTTAGGTTTTCTGATAGTAAGACATAAGTATGCTGTTAAGCACCACACTGTTAATAAGAAATCTCTCCATGTAAAGAAGATATGCTGTATAGAGTGGTTCTTCATCACTATAAACCATGCTACGGGCATCATTGCAATAATGAGTAGCCAGTAGTGTTGTTTGGTTTGTTCCCAGTGTTTATAGACATATAGAGCCACTAAGACGATGATGGCAACGAAAATAAGTATTATGAGCCACGGGTTTATTATGGCGTACACCTTATTTAATATAAGGTGTATGAAATCAGATAAAGGAATCTCTTTGCCGTTGAATATTAGAGTGTTGCCTACTCTTAGTTTGGCATTGTGCATTGCAGAATCAAAGATGTTTGTTTTGGTAAGTAAGCTTCCTATGCACCATTTTAAGATCCATAGTATTGCATAGCCTGCTCCCCATGCCATACTATTGTATATAATAGTCTTTATAGGTGCTTGTTGATGTCTTCTTGTGTTAGTTGATGGGGGTAGTTGTTTACTGTGATTTTTCTTTTCATTGATTGCGATAAGTGTTACAAGGGGCATGCCAAGGGTTAAAACCGGTGTGGTTAGAAAGTCCATATACGATGTAATGGCTCCTATAATAAAGAATATGTATATACATAAGTCTTTTCTTCTTGTATATTCTGGCTTTATAATAAATAGAGCCATAGCAAGAAGGAATATATAGTAGCACGTACTGAATTGTAGTGCAAAAGGTACAATGAATATATTTGTCAATGCAAGGCTTAGTGTCAAGGTCAAGGCAAACACATTGCCTACTATTCTATATGTTGCTAATATCACGCTTAATATAATAAACAACAATGATACATAGTTGATTACAAGTATGGTGTGGTAACTGAAAAGTGTTAGCAATGGACGAAGCAACACCTGGTATCCATGCCAGTATCGTGCGTAATTACTGTATATATCAGAGTTTGTTCTGCCAGTATGGGCTATATGTTTTGTACATACAACAACATTGTTGTATGAGTTGATTGTGTCAATAGTGTTGTCGTATTGTTCTGCTATCATGGCAGCCCATACAGGTCTGTTGGAGTCGGCTGTGGCATTGATGCGTAGCATCTGGCAGTCTGTAAGGTTGTCTATCTGAAAAAGAAAGCAGCCAAGAGGCTTATACCACACTCCGTCGTGTTGTATTTGCATAGCCGACTGTTCCACATTCTTTTGTACAGCAGAGGTTGGAATGCAGAATGTAGCAATAATAAGCCCCGTAAAGATAGTGGCAAGCAGTATGGTTATTATGGATAGTTTCTTTATTATATTCATTACTTTTTATATTATTGCTAATTGTTATGTGTTGTTGTTCTTGCTTTTGTTTCTAAGATAGAGTTGCAGTATGCCGAGTAAACATATCTCTATAATTATGATAAGCATATACATTTGATGCGACTGCCATGGCCCTTGGAACATATAGTAACGTTGGGCAGGCATCTGTAAGTACACATTAATGTCGTATGTAGCGAAAGCTTCGGCTATGCCGTCTGTGTTTATATTGAACCAAAAGGCAGAGCATATAAGTTGCGTTGCCACAATCAGGTATACAATGTATAGCTTTATAACCTTCTTCTCTAATAAGGTTCCCATTATCGGTAGTAGGAATATATAGAAGCATGTTATCTTGCGTGTCTCTATATCCGAGAGAATAACAAGCGAGAGCATCAGTATGAGAACTGCACCTATGCCGAGAATGCGTGTTTCGCGGCATATCTCTTTCCACATTAATAGCACAAACAAGAAGCCTATTCCGAGGTAAAGAAAATGTGTCTCTATAAATATCAGCACATCTGTAGCAGGAAATTGACATATTTGTGCAAACTCATTGACCAGCGAGAATTTGCCCTTGAAGCCATACATAGTGGGCAGTGTATATACCACAACGAATATGGCAAGCCACAGGGCAATAGCTAATATACGTCTACGTGTGCATAGCTGTTTAAGTGTTGTGGCAAAGTCGGCTCGCAACGGCATTGTGGCATAAAAATAGAATATAATGTATGCAATAATGCCTGCCACCGAAATCCATACATTCTGTGGATAACGTGTAACGAACACCGATTGGTAATTATCCATTCCACGCACATATAGTCTGAAGAATATGTATGTCACGAAAGCAGTAGGTAGCCACCATGTGAGTATTGCGCGCATAGTTGCGTTTAGAATATAGTTGGCTTTATCTATCTTGCTTGGTGGATTTGCTGCATTTTCTTTTCTCGGTATGTATTCGCCAACACTGTTGTTTGGAAATGCAAGTAGTAGTAATGCCATAAGTGCGAGTAATGGAAAGACTACAATGCTTATCAGTCCGGTAGTAATGAGTCCTGTTTTATTTTGTTTTATAAAGAAATAAGCCAATGCTATGCTAAGTGTATAGGTTGGCATATCGGTCATTACTGGACAGTATCCCATAAACTTGAGCACATGATAGTTGTAAAAACAGAAAGCGAATATCAGAGTTTCAGTCTTCCAATTCCATTTCTTGGCTCGTGAAATACCGAAGAATAGCCACACACTAATAGCAAGAAGACACGTGTTTATAATGCTACTCACAAGCATCACGTTATTTGGCAAAAACGAAAGCGACAGCACCCTCATTATGTAGTGTATTATTAGGAATGGTAACATTCGGTGGGTATGATATTGGCTGATGTTCCCCGATGTGTATTGGTCCAATCCGTTTATAAGGATATCTTTATAGTATACAGACCCATCCCATCCATAACCCTCACAGTGGGCACAATACTCACCGTAATAGTTGTGTACTACTATTATGGCGAGTATAGCAATGAGTATCCACCTATGCAGATTCTTGACAAAGCTTTTAGGGCTATTCATTATTCTCGTTTTTTTATTATTTTCTGGTTGTTAGTTTACCACCGCAATCTTGCATACTGTTCCCTTGCTGCCGTCTTCAGTAGCAGCTTCAACCATATATATACCACTTGCCACACGTTTGCCTTTAAGGTCGCGTCCATCCCAATGGTATGATCCACCAGTGCTTCTACCTTGGTTAACAAGAGTTCCGTTTGATGTCACTATCTTTACGTCGGCCTTATAGCTTAGACCTACAATGGTTATAGTACCAGTATAATCGGGGCGTACAGGGTTAGGATATGCATACACATTATCCTTTGTCATCTTGTCGGTAGGTTGTGTTGCGTCGCTTGCATACGAGCACAGACCTGCTGTTGTGGCAAAATACACCATGTTAGAGTTGGGGTTTACTGCAATGTCAATTATTTCGTTCGATATCAGTGGCGAGTTATCGGTAGTGAAGTGTTGCAGCTGCGTGTTGCAGTCGTCACTGATAAGGAACACTCCGCTGCGTGTGCCAATCCATTTACGGTTGCTTCCGTCAATAGCCATACATGTTGTTGTGGTATTGGCAAGCAGATAGTCGGCAAGGTTGGTGCCGTCATTGCGTGGAACCTTATGTTGGGTAACAATATTGTTGCCCGATATAAAGTCGTTCGGCGAGAAGTATAGAGGTCCACTTGTTGTGCACATCCATATGTTGCCATCTCTATCCAAAGTTAGATCAAATTGGTCGTTTGGTTCTACAACTGTGCCATCTTCATTGACATACGACGGGCCGAAAGCTCCAAACTGGTTATTGGTTATATCGTATACATAAATTTTTGAATTCTGCCATTCGCGCATTGAGAACCACATACGGGTACCATTATCTGTCATCACGATATTCTCAAGAAAACCGTTGCCGTTTGCCTTAATGTTTGACGATACAGCTTGTACTTCCCATTCGCCCGTAGGGCTTAGCGTAAGTAGACTGTTGTCCACTGCAGCATTGAAAACCCATAACGTGCCGTTTGCATCGTATTTAATGTCTGATACGATAATGTATTTTTTGCTGTTGACGCATGATGTAAGGGGCGAGTTGTCCATATTGTAGCACTTTACAAACTTGCCGTCTTGATATTCGTACAGACCACTCTTTGCCGCCACCATTACATGTCCCGGCTTCAATGGGTCAAAGTCCATGCTTATATAGTCGACGTTATCATGACCGGTAGTGGCTGTTGATGGTTGTTCAAATTCGCTCCACTTGTTTCCGTCCCATACATGCACTTCTCCTGGATACCAACCATCAAGCTCTCTTGAGTAATAGCCGCCTACGGCATACATCAGTCCGTTATTGAAGTACAATCTGTAGAAGTGGTTTGATGCTGGTCCTTCCGGTTGCACACCTTCAGTCTTATATATACGATTGCCCTCTGCGTCCATAGTATAGCAGGCAAGTTTATTGTCTTCAGTACGTGTCCACCATAATTTAGCCTGAGTATCCTCCACATTAGTACGGTTTTCATTCAGCTCTGTATAGTTGCCTATGCGTTGCCAGTTGTTTATATCAAGCAGGTTGTCGGTTTGTTTGCCGCGATAAAGTCCGTTTGTTTTTGAGGCTGCATATAAATATCCATCCTTAGTGTAGGTATAGTTTATGCCGAACCCCAACTGATATGTATCTACAATGATGCCGCGTTTTACGTCGAGCTTAGTCACACCCAACCCCAATGACATATAGGCATATGCTCCGTCTATATAAATATGGTTGATGGTCTTGTCTAATGTTGTCGACTTCATGTAAATATCGGGCACATTAGTAACGTTGCCGTTTACGGTCAGAAGATCGACATTACTGTTTTCGTAGGCAATGACAAGTTGTTTTGCCTGTTTCGACCAAGCAATGTGCTTTATGCTTGCGTCCGACAGGCAATTGGTCTTATCGTATACAGCAGTCTCTCCCGTCTCACTGTTGTATGAGAATAGTCCGCCCGAGCACAAGGCAAATGCTGTGCCTCCTGCTGGCTCTATCTCTGTAATGTCAGAGAAACTATTATATAAAGTCCACTTGCTGTTGGTCTGTGCCAATGCGCTGTTTGTGGTCAGACATGCCATCAAAACGACAGCCATTGTTATTATTGTTCTTGTCATTGCCTAATATTGTTGTAATAACTAATATTCTGTTTTTTTGTCATTGCGTTCCCACATACGGAAAGCCTCAATGGCTTCTGTTCCGAGCAGTCGCATCATTGTCTTGTTGCGTTTCTCTATGGGCAGTGCAATCTCCTGATATATAAAGTCGTCGTCGAAGCCAATTTTGGCAGCGTCCTTGCGGTCGTTGGCATAATATATATGGTCAAGATGAGCCCAGTATATTGCACCGAGACACATCGGACACGGTTCGCATGATGTGTAAATGTCGCATCCGCTTAGGTCGAATGTACTAAGGTGGCGTGTGGCTTTGCGTATGCAGTTCACCTCGGCATGTGCTGTAGGGTCGTTGTCTATAGTAACACTGTTGGATGCTTCTGCGATAATCTCGTCGCCTTTAGCTATTACAGCGCCAAACGGACCGCCTCCGTTGCGCACGCTCTCTTCGGATAGACGAATGGCGCGACGCATTAGTTCGATTTGTTTATTCTCCATAATCTTTTGTTGTTAGAGTTTTTAATGTGTAGTATGTTTTATATCTTATATCTTCAATAGTTGTATGTAGGTGCTTATAGCATCTTCTATCTCGCTTATCCTTATATATTCGTTAGCCGAGTGCGAGCGTGCCGAGTCACCTGGTCCAAGTTTTAGCGACTGCCATGGCATCAGAGCTTGGTCGCTAAGTGTAGGCGACCCAAATGGTTGCTTTCCCATATCTATAAGTCGCTTTACCAAAGGATGCTCTAAGTCTATTGACGACGAGTGTAGTCTGAACGATCTTGCCTTACACTCGCACTGAGTATGGTTGTTTATAAACTCAAACACTTCCTCGTTGGTGTACATCTCATTGGTACGTACATCCACTACAATATTGCATACATCGGGTACAACATTGTGTTGGGTTCCAGCATTTATTACCGTTGCGTTCATCACTGTAGCACCAAGATGCGGGCTAATGCGCTTGAACCGATAGTCGCGAATCCATACCAAGTCGTCCAATGCTTTATAAATGGCGTTTATGCCTTCGCCTCTTGCTGCATGTCCGCTTTTACCATGCGCCTTAAGGTCAATTACCATAAGTCCCTTTTCAGCCACGGCTGGTTGCATACCAGTAGGCTCTCCCACAATAGCCACATCTATATGTGGCAGCATAGGTATTGCCCTACTTATGCCGTCTTTGCCCGATACCTCTTCCTCTGCCGATGCCAAGTAAACGAGGTTGTATCCAGCACATCCATATTCGTTAAGGTAGCAGAATGCTTGCAGTAGCGAAACAAGTCCGCCACCGCAGTCGTTAGATCCGAGTCCGTATAATATGTCTCCATCAAGCTCAGGCTTGAATGGTTCTCTTGTCCACGACGCTACTGGCCTTACCGTGTCTATATGTGCGTTGAGCAGAAGTGTAGGCTTGTTGTTGTCGTATTGCTTGCCTATGGTCCACACATTATTTGCTTCGCGATGGGTTTCAAGTCCAAGTCGTAGCATCTCTTTCTGCATAATGTCTGCTGCAACCTTCTCGTCGCGGCTCACTGATGGAGTAGCTATTAATTGGCTTAGCAGCCTTACGGCGTCTTCGGTGTATTGTTTTATCTGCATTAGCTTATTGTTGTTTTGTATGCGATTGCATATGTCGCAATTCATATATCATTCTGCAAATTTACTATAAATAATCGAGTATTCGTTTATATCGAGAGGTTTTTGTAACTTTGCAGTTGTTTAATACTATAACTATAAAACCTTTAAGATTGTAAACAAATAGATAGCTATGAAGATAAAATTGATATTAGTAGCTTTAAACTTACTATTTGCTTTCGCATCATGTTCCGACCGTCGCACGGTTATAGGAGTGTCGCAGTGCAGTAACGATACTTGGCGACAGAAGGTAAATCGTGAGATAAAGATTGGTCAGTACAAATATAAGAATGTAGACGTTAGCTTTTGTTCTGCCGACAACAATGCCAAGCGACAAGTACAGCAGATAGACAGTTTGGTCGAAAGTAATGTCGACCTTCTTATTGTTGCCCCGAGCGACGCCAGTACAGTAGCGCCGGCGGTTGAACGTGCATATAAGAAAGGAATTCCCGTTATTCTTTTCGACCGCAAGATCGATTCTGACAGTTATACTGCATATGTTGGAGCCGATAATGTAGAGATAGGTCGTGTAATGGCACGCTTTATTGCCGATAAGCTTCACGGTAAGGGTAGGGTGTTGGAGATAGCTGGTCTTGAGGGCTCTACGCCAGTTGAGGAACGTCATAAAGGATTTGTCGAGGTAATGAAACGTTATCCCAATATCGTTACAACCACAGTCAATGGCGATTGGAATGTTGACGGTGCCCGCAAGATTATGTCTCGCTGTCTTGCCAACGATCCTAATATCAATTGTGTTTTTGGTCATAACGATGCCGAGGCTCTTGGAGCATGGGAGGCAGCCAAGGCTGTTGGTAAGGAGCATGACATAATGTTTGTTGGTATTGATGGTTTGCCAGGAGAGCGACAGGGTATTGACCTTGTTAAGAAAGGTTGTTTTGCAGCTTCTTACATATATCCTACACATGGCGAGATGCTGGTGCCCCTTGCTATGCGCATATTAGAGAAGCAGTCGGTTCCTCGTATGAATTACCTTCATTCAAGTCTTGTTACCGTCGAGAATGCCGACATTGTAGAGATGCAAAACAACGAGATTGCCAGTCAAGCCAGCAGTCTCGACGCCATTTATGCCAATATCGACAACTATATGAAGATGTATCGCAGCCAGAAAATCATCAGTTGGCTTGCCTATCTCGTCGTGTTGTTGCTCATTATTCTTGCTGCCTATAATTATTATGTATATAAGACAAAGGCAAAGGTTGGACGCCGCTTGCGCCAGATAGCCGATGAGAAAGTGGCTTTCTTTACCAAGGCAAGTCATCAGTTGCGCACACCTCTTACCCTTGTAGCCGGCCCTCTTCAGCACCTTATATCACAAGGCCACTTCGATGAAAAGCAGCAACAAATGCTCGATATCATACAACGCAACGTTGCCGAACTTGAGCATCTTACTGCCAATGTACTTAATTTTCAGACTCGTGTTGAGGCTGTGGCCGACAATACAGGCCAGATTCAGCAATCTACAATATCAGACGAGACCGTGTCTAAGCTTGTTTTGCAAGACAGCCGACGCAATATAGTTACCAAGAACAATTCTGATGAGGAGCTTGACACCATACTTATTGTCGACGACAATGCCGATATACGCTCATATCTTAGGTCTTTGCTCTCTGCATACTACTATGTTATCGACGCGTCAGACGGACGCAACGGACTTAGATTGGCGCGCGAGAGTGTGCCCGACCTTATCGTTAGCGATGTTATGATGCCTATAATGAACGGTCTGGAGTTTTGTTCTAAGATTAAGGCCGACGACGTTACGTGTCATATTCCGGTTATCCTACTCACTGCACGCAGCAACGAGTCGCAACGTATCGAAGGCTACGAACATGGTGCCGATGCCTATATCACCAAGCCGTTCAATATCGATTTGCTTATGACACGTATTGAAAGTATGCTTGCCAACCGTCGCAAGATAAAGCTTGCCCAGTCAGATAACAGCCAAGAGACAGTTGAGACTGTCGATATCAGCAGTACCGACAATATGTTTATAAGTCGTTTTCGCGAAGTCGCCATGCAGCATCTTGGCGATGTCAATCTCAAGATGGACGATCTTTGCAACGAGTTGCGCCTTTCGCGTGTGCAGGTTTACCGCAAGATAAAGGCTTTAACGGGCAATTCGCCCAGTAATATTATACGCGAGATGCGCCTTAATCGTGGTCATTACTTATTGTGTCATACTGACCGTCCTATCTCCGAGATAGCCTATGAGGTTGGCTTTGCTGTGCCAAGTTATTTTACCACATGTTTCAAAAAACAATATGGAATCAACCCCACTGAACTGCGTGGCGAATGATTCGGATGCAGTACAGTTTCTTCATAAAAAGTCATTTTTTAGCAAAAGGGCTGTGGAAGACAGCCCTTTTACACTAACGGAAAGGACTAACACACAAAATCTCGTTACATGAACGATATGTTTTATCCCATGAACGAAATTTTCAATTGTTAGTCCTTTCATCGTCTTAATTTTGCAACCAGAATTACGACAATAATTAAAAACTTAAACCATTTTCACATGAACAGTTTACAAAGAATGCTCATGAGCTTGGCCCTTACACCGGCTGTTGCCATCGTGAGTGCTCAAGAAGTGAATGTAAGCGGAGTTGTCACCGACGCCACTGGCGAAACGATTATCGGTGCCTCGGTCGTAGAGAAAGGCACGACCAACGGTACGGTTACCGATATTGATGGTAAGTTTACTATCAAGGTAAAGAAGGGTGCACAGCTCGAGTTTTCGTACATCGGTTATAACAATGTAACTCTGGAAGCCAAACCTACAATGAATGTAGTGCTTAGCGAGAATGCAAAGCTTGTTGAGGAGGTTGTAGTTACTGGATACACCACCCAGCGTAAGGCCGATCTTACTGGTGCTGTGTCGGTTGTTAGTGTAACCGACCTACAGAAACAGAACGAGAATAACCCAATGAAGGCTCTTCAAGGCCGTGTTCCTGGTATGAATATCTCGGCTGATGGTTCGCCTTCAGGTTCTGCTACAGTTC
>ERZ1026866.1211-NODE-1211-length-13834-cov-36.661804_pt1 | contig 13834 bp, 10 predicted proteins | sample MGYA00380163_ERZ1026866 | MGnify/ENA primary metagenome ERZ1026866 (study PRJEB33269, sample SAMEA4719799) | human gut metagenome | biome: human-associated habitat; feature: organic feature; material: feces | place: Cameroon | collected 2013-10 ...
ATTATTCTATCACTTCCATTTCTTCCTCTTCTATTTCCTCCTTGATTTCCTTCTCCTTCTTTCCGAACTCCGGATCTATTTTCAGGAAGGCAGTAACCAGGAAGGTGATGGCGCAGCATGCCATCACGATGATGAAGAACATGCGGTAACCTACCATATCTTTCAGATAGCCCGATACCATACCTGGCAGCATCAAACCCAGATAGGAGATGCCCGTGCAGATGGAATAATGCGAGGTCTTGAACTTGCCCTGACTGTAGAACAGCATGTAGAGCGTGAGAACCGTGAAGCCGAGACCATAGCCAAACTGCTCTACGAAAAGACAGCTCGATACCACGATAATATCGCTGTTCAGCGAATAACTCAGATAGATGTAAACCACATCCGGCAGGGTGATGGCGCAAACCATCGGCCAGAGCCATTTCTTCATACCGTCGCGGCTCACCAAAATACCGCCGATGATGCCACCCAGCAGCAAGCCTATCAGTCCCACCGTGCCATTGGCAAAACCATATTCCTGCGGCGACAAGCCCAGTCCGCCCTGCGAATTAGGACGAAGGATAAAGGTCTTGGTCATCGTATTCAGGAGTGCTTCCGGGAAGCGATAGAGCAGCAGGAAGAGCATCACGCAGATGGTTTCCCCCACCCTGAACTTCACGAAGAAGGTGCGGAACATGTTCTTCAGTTCGTGCGCCACTTCGCCCACCGTTCTATCCGTCTGCACATCCTCCTTAGGACGCGGCATAAACCGGCTATGATAGAGCCACAGTCCGATGAAGATGCCCGCCAATCCGTAGAAGATAAGCGCCCACGAGAAGCGTATCTGGTTGCGGAACATCACTTGGAGCACACCTGCCAGCATCACCAGGAATCCATTCACAAAGATGATGGCGAGGCGATAGAACGTGTTTCGCAGTCCCACAAACTTGGTCTGTGTATGCTCATCCAATTCTATCATATAAAAGCCATCCGCCGAAATATCGTGGGTGGCACTGCAGAAGGCGATGAGGAAGAAGAAGCACATCGTTGCCTGGAACCAGAAGGCAGTAGGCAGCGAGAAGGCGATGCCGGCAAGGGCGGCTCCGATGAGAGCCTGCATGGTGAGCACCCACCAGCGCTTGGTCTTCAGCAGGTCGATGAACGGGCTCCACAGGGGCTTGATCACCCAAGGCAGGGCGAGCCATCCGGTATAGAGTCCCACCTCGGCATCGGTGAGGCCCAACTGCATATACATCACCACAGAGAGGGCGGTCACAATGACGTTGGGCAGTCCTTCTGCAAAATAGAGGGTAGGAATCCAAGCCCATGGATTCCTACTATTTTTCTTTGTTACCATTTCATTTTTAATATTAGGTTCAGAACATCAGGTGTCAAAAGAAGCGTAGCCTCTTTTAACACCCAACATTCAACATTCAAATTATTGATAGAGTTTCATGTTATTGATAAAGTTTCTTGATTTCTGCTCCCTGATAGTAGTGCAACAGGATGGCATCATAGAGATAGCCCTCCTCGCCCATCACGGCAGCACCAATCTGGCAGAGTCCTACTCCGTGTCCCCATCCGGCGCCAATCAGTTCGAAGCGCTGCGGAACACCGTTTTCATCTGCATCATATTTATCTACCACGAAGGCAGAGCTCAGAAGATGAGAATCGCTCAGGGCACGGCGGATTTCCAGTTCCTTACCGATGGTGAAGGTCTTCTCGGTTCCGATAATCTGCAGCTTGCTGATGCGGCCGCTCGTTCCTCTTTCCACCGCCTTCATGTCGAGGATGGCACCAAAGTCCATCTTCAGCTTGTCGGCGATAAGCTGCTGCAGCTTCTCCTGGGTCAGGGTCACCTTCCAGCGATAGAAATCCACGGTCTCCTGGTCGTAATCGTTCAGCACCTCCGAGAGGATTTTCTTATCCTGCGTGTTGCAGAAAGCAGGCGGATTGAAGCGGATCCACTTCTCTGCCTCATCCTCATTGGTAAGATTAGGAAGAGGGGCCTTCGTTCCTAAATTATGTCCTGTTCCCGATATTCCCAAGGCGATGTCTCTCACTGCCGTGAGATAGTTCTTCGGCGTATTCTCCCAGCAGTATTGGAATTCCTCAGTTACTCCGCCGCAGCATTTCGAGAATCTTGCATCGCAAATCTCGCCGCCATCCAGCAACACCTGGCCACGGGTCAGCCTGATAGCCTCGGCAACATGTGGCGAGGTTTCCTTCGTGATGCCCTGGTAGCGCTGGCAGTGGTCATCGGCACAAACGTCAAAGAGGGTATGGTCCTCACGGTCGTACCAGCGAATCAGCATATCCTCCTTCTTGGTGAACGAGAAGAAATTGTTGCCGCTCTCAGCCACCTCTCTGCGCTTCTGCATCTGCGCCAGCAGCCACGAACGCGAAATCACGGCATGTGCCTTCAGCAGTTCTAGGCTCGATGTGGCACTCATCTCACTGCTGATTACACTCTCCAGATAACGCTCCACCGGCAGTTCGTTGATGGCATAGATCTTATCAGATTCCACCACGAAGCGGAGGGCACCCAGGAAGGTCTGCGTCTCCTTGCGCTCCCAGTGGAAGTTCACGCCGATGGTCACGTCGCTGATAGAGAACGAGGCGTCGTCGCTCTGCGGATGGAAGGTGAGCTTACTGTAAAGATTGCCGTTCCACATAATGCCTCCCTCGAAGAACTCCACCTCCTGCTCGCCAATCACGATTTCGCCCTTGGCCAGATAAGGCTTGTTCAGCGAGAAATGCACCTTCTGGGCACTCACGATGCCCACGGTAACCTCTGGTTCCTCCTCATTACTATATAGGGCAGATGTTGCCAGAATGGAATCTTCTGCCTCCTTTGCCACCTTCAGCTTGCTCACGATGCTGTTCATCTTCTCCTGGCTCACACCGCATTCCTGCAGCAGTGCCTCGGCACGCTCATCGGTCAGTTTTCTGAAATCCTCCTCTCTTGGGGTGATGATGAGTCCCGACATATCCAGGGCACCCGGCGAAACCATCAGTTGGGCATCGCCATCGGCAAAGTAAGCCTCCGGACGGTGCTTCTCTCTCGGAATCACCACCGAGATGAATTCATCGCCCTTTCTCCAAGCCACGATGTTCATCATCGGTTCGGTCTCTCCGCCACGCAGCGGCATGGCTCTGTAAAGACGGTGGAAGAGCATCTCGTCGCTCTCCTCACTCTTCGAGATGATGACGAAGGCTGGAACCACGAAGTCGTGAACCACGGCTATCTTCTCTTCATCGTTCAGAGTGATGACGTCAGTAAGATTGCGCGAAAGACGCTGCCAGTTGGACTGCAACGGCAGGATGCCGCTCGTACCCGCCTGGAAATGAAGATGATCCGGGGCAGAGGCACCGCACTTCGGACCGTTGTAGAACACCATCAGTTCGCTGTGAAGCGAGAGGAAGCGATGCATCTCGCCATAGTTCTGATAGATGGCCTGATACTGATGCTTGCGGGCCGGAATGGTGAAATGCACCGGAAGGATTGGGAACGGATTCACCAGCAGATGGAAGTTTTCATCTATCTGCTGCGACATCTGCTCCTTTGGTCGGTTGCGGTCGCAAAGGAAGCAAGGGCGCTCGCCCAGGGTCTTCCTGTCTATCTTGGCACCCGTACTCACGATGCGGGCAGGGTTCCACTGCAGCTTGATTAACTCCGAGAGCTGACGGGTTTCCACATGCTTCAGGTCGCGGAAGCGATGGCGGGCATCAGCCCATTTCTCCAACTGTCGGTTGAAGAATCTGGAGATGCTGCTGTCTTCCATGATATCCGCCTTGCCCTGCATCATCTGCTTGCGGGCCATCAGTTCCATGGTGCGCAGACGGTCTTTATAGAGATTGTTGGCATTCACCCTGTCGATGCTCAGGGCGGCATCCGAATTGCCTCCCCAGCGACGGCAGAGATAAAGCTCGTCGTAGATTCTGCCGATGCGGTAGCGGCGAGAGAAAGCCAGTCCCAGGGCATAATCCTCACCATAGCTGGTGTTAGGGAACTGCATCTGTCTTACCAACGGGGTAAAGAAGGCACGTGGCGCTCCCAAACCGTTGATACGCAAGGCGTTGTTACAACCGTTATCCTCGGTCCATTCCTTGTGGTCGATGAGTCCAGGAGGCAGGGTATTCAAGTCGAAATCGCACATGCGGTAGGCGCCAATCATCATCGCCGCCTTCTGCTCGTAGAAGGCATCCACTATCTTCTGAAGGGTTTCAGGAGATGAATACAGGTCGTCGCTATCCAGCTGCACGGCGAATTTTCCACAATAGTCGCTGTTGATGGCTACATTCCAGCAGCCGCCGATACCCAGGTCCTTTCTATCAGGAACTATCTGAATCAAGCGGTCATCTGCTATTTCATCTAGAATCTCTCCGGTTTTATCCGTAGAATGATTGTTCACCACAATCACGTTAAACTTGAAATCCGTTTTCTGCGCCAAAGCACTCTTCACGGCATCGGCGATGGTCTTCTCACGGTTAAACACCGGAATCACCACCGAAGCCTCGTATTCAAACTCCTGTTCGTCGAAATCAGGCAGACGGTAGTAGCTGGTATCCACCAGGGCACCCACCTTGTTAAGATGCTGTGTACAAGCCTTTTCCATCTCTATCTGCACCTCACGGTTTCTAGGGTTCACATAGTCAAACTGCTTTTCGCCGCTCTTTCTGTTATCCAGTTCGTTCTCGGTATAGAGGAACTCATTCAGATGGAAAATCTCTCCCACACGGCTCAGATAGAGACGCAGGTCGTAGAGGCCGGCAAACTGATATTCCTGTCTATCCTGCTGGGCGATATAGTTGCGCAGCGCCTGCGCCTTGACGAGCCAGAGACTTCCGAAATCGAAGTCATCACGCAAACTACCCTGCTGATAATCAATCACAGGATGCTTTTCCAGTTTACCAGATGCTTTTTCCGAATCAGATGCATCCGCTTCAGAAGATGCTTTTTCTGAAGATGCATCATCCTTCACCAGCGAATAGTGGTCGGAGTAAACCATCACCGCCGCGGTATCATCCGCCGTGCGCAGGAAACGCTCCAAGGCATAGAGGCCCCATCTGATAGGGGTGGTCTTGGTGCAGATCATCACGAAGTCGGCATCGGCATTTTCGGCGATGCTCTCCACGGTGTTGCTACTCTCCAGTCGGTCGATAACCACGAAGGTACAGCCGTCTGGCACCTGATGGTGGGCAGCGAAATCGGCGCTCACCATCAGGTTGATATGCTGAACAGTCTTGTTGTCATGAAGTTCTCCGAGTGCTTCTTGGGCCACCTCCAGGTCTTCACATGGCAAGAAAAGGTCTATTTTTTCTCTCATTTCTTTGTTTCTAATTTTCTGTTTTTCGCCCTTTTTGGGGGCTCGAAACCATGATTTTTATCTTTATTTCAACTTATTATCTTAAAATATGTGGCAAAGATAACACTTTTTCGGCAAAAAACACTATCTTTGCAGTATGAATAATGAAAAAAAATATCTTTTGGGCCTTACACTTGCCGAATTGAAGCAGGTGGCTAAGGATCTCGGCATGCCTGCCTTCACCGGCGGACAGATGGCGAAGTGGCTCTATGAGCAGCATGTGAAGAGCATTGATGAGATGACCAACATCTCGAAGGCCAACCGTGCCAAACTCGCTGCCGAATACGAAATAGGATGCGCAGAATATTCTGACGCACAACATTCTGTGGATGGTACCATCAAGTATCTCTTCCCTACCCGAAGCGGAAAGTTCGTGGAAACGGTGTATATTCCTGATAAGGACCGCGCCACGCTCTGCGTCTCTTCGCAGGTGGGCTGCAAGATGAACTGCCTCTTCTGCCAGACCGGAAAGCAGGGCTTCGAGGGGAGTTTGCCTGCCGGTGACATCCTGAACCAGATTTACTCGCTGCCTGAGGTGGATAAGCTTACCAACATCGTGTTCATGGGACAGGGCGAGCCGATGGATAATCTCGACAATGTGCTTCGTGCCACCGAGATTCTCACCGCCGATTACGGTTGGGCGTGGAGTCCGAAGCGCATCACGGTAAGTTCTGTGGGCGTGAAGAACAAGCTGAAGCGATTCCTGGAAGAGAGCGAGTGCCATGTGGCGATTTCGATGCACGACCCTATTCCATCGGAGCGTGCCGAACTGATGCCTGCCGAAAGGGGCATGAGTATCGAGCAGGTGGTGGAGCTGTTGAAGAACTACGATTTCTCCCATCAGCGCCGCCTGAGTTTCGAGTACATCGTGTTCAAGGGCGTGAACGACAGCATGCAGCATGCCAAGGCCATCATCAAGCTGGTGAAGGGTCTGGATTGCCGTTTCAATCTCATCCGTTTCCATCAGATTCCCGACATCCCGTTGCAGGGTGTGAACGACGAGAAGATGGAGCAGTTCCGTGATTACCTCACCCAGCATGGTGTTTTCACCACCATCCGTGCCAGCCGCGGCCAGGACATCTACGCCGCCTGCGGCTTGCTCAGCACCTCGAAGAAGATTGGAGAAATCCGACAGCACGAGGATGAGGAGCAGAAGCATGGAAAGGGATAAGAAAGGAGGGGGAATATGGTACAAATAGATACAAAAAATGAAAGAAAAGAAAAGGAAAGAACAAAAAGGTCTGAGACGGGTAAATACTTCTATGACTTAAGCAAAACTTCGTTTTCTATAACGTTCTTGGGAAGTTTACCACCATTGTTCGGTGTTGGAGACTCAAAAGCTTCATTTTCCCTATGGTATTTTGCTACAGGCATAATCCTATCTATAATTTTCTTTATTATCGGATTTAAAATTTTAAATAAATAAATTATGGAATACTTAGCGTTGACTATGACTGGTTTCTTAGTAATTGCAGCAAGCTTTCTGGCTTGGCTTTATACAAAACCAGGAAAGAAATGGTTAGAGAATCTTTAAAGACTCTTCTTGCTGGCTGCCTCCTGTTACTCTTCCTGGCAAGCTGCAGCACAGGAGGGCGAAATGGGAAACTGCCCAAAAGCACGGGAATGCCTTACGAGGTGGTGCTTGAGGGAGATACCGACAGCATCGTAACCAAGATGCTGACGGAGGATGTGACAGGACTGCCCCAACCCGAACCACTCTGCCGACTGATTCAGGTAAAGAAGGGCAAGACCCGGGGAAACTATCTGCTCGTAAGAACCCGAATCGTCGTGAATATCGGAGAACGGGATTTCGGAGAACAGAATATCGGAGAGCGGGATTTCTCCGTCACACTTCATCACGACGAGAATGCAGCGCCACAGAATATCATTCGCATAACCGCCCAATCGGCACAGCAATTGCGGGAAAGGCTCAATGGCGAGAAACTCCGCCACATCGTAGATGAAGTGGAACTGAAACATCTGGCAGATATCATCTCCGGCAACCCCAGCAAACAAAACAGGGAGATGCAGGACGAAATCAAAAAGATGTTCGGAATCGACATAAAGATTCCTGCAGCGATGAACGCCAGCAAAAAGGCGAAAGACTTCATCTGGATCTCGAACAACGCCAGTTCGGGCATGCAGAACCTGCTCGTGTTTAAAGTGAAGAGTGAAGAACGAAGAATGAAGAATTCAAATGCTTTTCATGTAAATGACAAGGCTTTGATTGATAGCATTCTCCGAACCAATATGCCGGGTGAAACCGACAGCATGTATATGGTGATTCCTCATCTCTCAGAAAGAGGACTCTGGGAGATGAAAGGGGATGCCATGGGAGGCCCTTATGTGATGCGTCGCATTCATAATAACCTCTACATCATCGCCTTTGTCTATGCACCCGAAATGAAAAAGAAAATATTAATCAAGCAGCTCGAAGCTGCGATTTCTACTATAAAATAAAATTTCATGGACAACAAAAGAATCAAAGTGGCTATCACCCACGGCGATACCAACGGTATCGGATATGAACTCATTTTTAAGGCATTCAACGAACCGGAGATGCTGGAGTATTGCACCCCTATCATCTACGGCTCGCCAAAAGTGGCAGCCTACTATCGCAAGGCGATGAACCTGCCAGCCCAGTTCTCCATCATCCAGAAAGCTGAAGATGCTGAGGATGGAAGAATCAACCTCCTCGCTGCCGTAGAAGAGGAAGTGAAGGTGGATATGGGTATGCCTACTCCGGAATCAGGAGCAGCAGCAGTCAAGGCACTCGACCGTGCCATGACCGACTATCGCGACGGTCTCTACGATGTGCTCGTCACTGCCCCGGTAAGCAGTCAGAACATCAAGATTGAAGGTTACACCTTCGTGGATCACAAAGACTACATCGAAACCTGTCTGGGCGACGGCAGCCATGCCCTGAGCCTGCTCGTAGGCGACGACCTGCGCATTGCCTCCGTCACCGGCAAGACACCACTCACCCAGGTGGCCAAGTCAATCACCCAGGAAAGCATCGTGGAGAAAACCACCCTGCTCTGGCACACCCTGAAGCGCGACTTCCTCCTCACCAACCCACGCATCGCTGTGCTCGCCCTCAACCCAAGCATCAACGAGGAACAGAGCTGCGGCACCGAGGAGCGCAACATCATCATCCCAGCCATCGATGCACTCGCCGAGAAGGGCATCCAGGCATTCGGTCCTTACCCAGCCGACGATTTCTTCGGCAACGGATACTACAACGAGTTCGATGGCGTCATGGCGATGTACCACGACCAGGCAGCCGTGCCATTCCACTCCCTCTTCAACGAGGATGGCGTGCTCTATACCGCCGGTCTCCCTATCATCCATACAGCAGCCAACACCACCCCATGCTACTATATGGCAGGCTACAACGAGGCAGATGCCATCTCGTTCCGCCATGCCATCTTCCTGGCAATCGATGCCTTCCGCCATCGTGAAACCAGCGAAGAGGCTTACCAGAACCCGCTGCCAAAGCTCTACCACGAGAAGCGTGACGAGAGCGAGAAGGTTCGCTTCTCCATCCCAAAGAAGCACGTTCCTTCCCCATTCCCTCCAAAGGGCGGAAACAAGCAGAACGGCACCAAGGGAAACAACGAGCAGAATGCCCCTAAGGGAAACAACGGCAATAACAATGGTGGCAACAATGGTAAAGCCAACAACAACGCCAACAACAACGCCCCTCAGCCTGCCCAGCAGACTGATAAAAAGTTGACACAGCAGCCTAATCCTGCCGAAAAACAGGCGCAGCCGGCTCCTCAGAAGCCAGCAGAACAGCCTGCTCCACAACCAGCAGAATAGGCTCGAAATACGTAGAGAATAGGCGAAATATCACATTTTCGCCTATTTTCTACCTTATTATACCCACTTTTTGGGCAAAAAAGGCAGTTAATTCAAAAAAAATGTGTAATTTTGGCAGCTAAATGGATAATTCTGAACTACAGAAAATAAAACAACGCTACAATATCGTCGGAAATAGCGACGGATTGAACCGTGCTCTCGATGTCGCCCTGCAGGTGGCACCGACCGACCTTTCCGTGCTTATCATCGGAGAGAGCGGTGTGGGTAAGGAAATCATCCCACGAGTCATTCACGATAACTCGCCGAGAAGACGCGAAAGATATTTCGCCATCAACTGCGGCAGTATCCCGGAGGGTACCATCGACAGCGAACTCTTCGGTCATGAGAAAGGTTCCTTCACCGGAGCCATCGGCGAAAGCGAAGGATATTTCGGCATCGCCAACAAGGGTACCATCTTCCTCGACGAGGTGGGTGAACTGCCGATACAGACGCAGGCCCGGCTGCTTCGTGTGCTCGAAACGGGTGAATACATCCGTGTGGGCGGCACCGAAATCAGAAAGACTGATGTGAGAATTGTGGCAGCCACCAACGTGAACATGCGCAAGGCTGTGAGCGAGGGAAAATTCCGCGAAGACCTCTACTATCGCTTGAATACCATCCCTATCCAGATGCCTCCGCTGCGTGAACGCGGCAACGACATTCTCCTGCTCTTCCGCCTCTTTGCAATGCAGATGGCTGAGAAATATCGATTGCCTAAGATTTCACTCACCGAGGATGCCAAGGCGCTCATGCTGAAATATAAGTGGCCAGGCAACGTGCGACAGCTCAAGAACATCACCGAACAGATGTCGGTACTGAGCCGGGAAAGGGAAATCAATCTCGAAACCCTCTCGCAGTTCATCCCAAGAGACGAGGAAACTACCCAGCTCGCCACCATTCCGCAAGCCGGAAACGAGCAGCATAGCTACGAAAGCGAGCGGGAGATGCTCTACAAGATTCTCTACGAACTCAGGGGCAACGTGAGCGACCTGCGAAGAGAGATGAAATCGCTGCGCGACCAGCTAGATGAAGCTCGGGGACTCAGCGGAGCCAATGGCTTCAGCCATCCGAAAAACATCTCAGGCATGCCTCCAGCCACGGTTTCAGGCGTACCATCGGTTTCGGGAATGCCAGCATCGGTTTCGGGAATCACATCCCCATCAGTTTCGGGAATGCCTGAACCCCACTACCCTTCCGAATTCGGCAATCTGCAGGAAGGCAGAATCTATGCCGAACCAAGACGGGATGCCGAGGATATCGAAGCAGAGGAAATCAAGGACATGGAGAATGAGAATGAGAGCGAAAACGAATCGCTCAACCTCAGTGAACTGAGCCGACAGATGATAGAGCGCGCCCTGGAACGCAACAACGGCAACCGCAAGAAGGCTGCCGAAGAACTGGGCATCTCCGACAGAACGCTCTACAGAAGAATTAAAAAATACAATTTATGAAGCATCTACGCGCGTACATATATATAATAGGCATCGTCCTGGTGATGGGTGTCACAGCAGCCTGCTCCGTGAGCTACAAGTTCAACGGTGCCAGCATCGACTACACCAAGACCAAGACCATCCAGTTGGCCGACTTCCCTATCCGCAGCTCCTATGTATGGGGTCCGATGGGTCCAATGTTCAACAACGAACTGAAGGATAAGTTTGCCAGCAACACCCAGCTCCGCCAGGTGAGCCGCAATGGCGACCTGAAGATAGAGGGCGAGATTACCCAATACTCACAGCGCAACAAGTCGGTGAGTGCCGAGGGATATTCAGCCCAGACCGAGCTGAGCATCACGGTGAACGTACGCTTCACCAACACCAAGAACCACAACGAGGATTTCGAGCGCCAGTTCACCTCTGCCAAGACCTACGATACCACCCAGAGCCTCGCCTCTGTGCAGGAAGAGTTGGTAACGCAGATGGTAAAAGACCTGGTTGACCAGATTTTCAACGCCACAGTGGCAAACTGGTAGTAGAATTTCGAGTTAATAGTTTATAGTTTAAAGTTAATAATATCGTGGAACTAAACAGATTGATACAACATCCTGAGGAAATGAACCGGGAGACGCTCTATGATTTGCGCGCCCTCCTGGCCCTCTATCCGTACTATCAGACGGCTCGCCTTCTGATGTTGCAGAACCTGTACCTGCTCCACGACCCGAACTTCGACGAGGAACTGCGGCGTGCCGCCATCTACATCTCCGACCGCAAGGTCATCTTCCAGATGGTAGAGGCAGCCCACTATCAGCTCAAGAGCCAGAACTCAAACCGCCACGAAGCTGTGGAAGGCAAGCCGAAGAGCGACCGCACCAGCAGTCTCATCGACCACTTCCTCCACTCCATCCCAACCGAAGCAGAGGAAAGGGAGAAGGAACCGGAAGAGAAGCGCAAGCCAACGCCAGCCGATGCCGCCGTTGACTATGTGGCCTATCTGATGGAGACGGAGACGGAAACCGAGCACGAGCAGCCATCAAGAACCATCGCCCTCATCGACGACTTCATAGAAGAAGGCGGATTCAAACTCCACAAGGATAAGGAGGAGGAGGATCAGGAGAGCGAGGTAATGGAGAAGAAGGAAGAAAAGGAAGAGAAGAAGGAAACTGCAGAAGCAGATTCTTCCGAAGCCCAAGCTGCCTCAGAAAACGGTGGTATCTTTACGGAGACCCTTGCCCGAATCTACATCAAGCAGGGCAAGTACGAGCGAGCCTATCAGATTATCGACCGCCTGTACAAGCAGCATCCACAGAAGAGTGCGTTCTATATAGATCAGCTCCGCTTCCTCGAAAAACTGATGCTTAACGAGAAGAAAAGAAAATAAATAATAATAATAAAACTAGTTTTAAAAAAATGATTTACACATTATTTGTAGTATTGATCGTCCTGGTATCCATCTTGATGGTACTCATCGTTCTGATCCAGGAGTCAAAGGGAGGTGGATTGGCATCTAACTTCTCTTCAACCAACTCTATCATGGGTGTTCGCAAGACCACCGATGTAGTAGAAAAGATTACATGGACCCTTGCCGGTCTGATGGTAGTAATCAGCGTAGCTTGCGCTTACGTAGCTCCACAGGCTGTGGGCGAGAGCAGCGTAATGGAGGGTGCTACCCAGGAGCAGACCGCTCTTCCTGCTATGCCAGGTGCCAGCAAGGATGCAGCAGCCGGTGCTCAGAAGGCAACTCCAGCAGCAGCCGGTGCAGAGAAAGCAGCACCTGCAGCAGAAAAGGCAGCTCCTGTAGTACCAAACAGCCCTGCAAAATAAAAAAAATGTAAAAAAGTACGGAAATATTTGGTGGAACCAAATTTTTTCCGTACCTTTGCACTCGCTTAAAAAATGGTGGACGTAGTTCAGTTGGTTAGAGCGTCAGATTGTGGTTCTGAATGTCGTGGGTTCGAGTCCCACCTTCCACCCACATTTCTTTAAGCAAACATAAAAATCAAATGGTGGACGTAGTTCAGTTGGTTAGAGCGTCAGATTGTGGTTCTGAATGTCGTGGGTTCGAGTCCCACCTTCCACCCTGAACACTTAAAAAGAGGAAAGCAGCATTGCTTTCCTCTTTTTTTTGCGTTTATTCCCGCAGGCATAAAAAAAAACAAACACATTTAAACACCTGATTTACAATATACTATTAAAAGTTCACAAGGTTGTGGACCACAACCTTGTGAACTTTGTTTTTTTTATCCGAGTATTGCAGATACGGAATATAACACCTAATAGAGCATACCAAACATCCATAACGGGATGATGTTTCCATACCCCGTCTCTATATCGTCCTTTACTACATATCCATTTTCTATGTTCTGCAGCTGATTTTGCTTTTTCTTCTTTCCACCAACCTCGAATGTATATTTCCCATCTATCAGGAAATCAGATATAGGTGATACTGTTACAGGTATGAGTGAGCGTGTCTGATTGAAAAAGAAAGTTTCTCTCACAGTTCCTATCTCAACACTCTTTCCTGCAAGAGTATAGATGAGCGTTGGATTATCCAGATAGATCTTATCTACCTTTCCTAGTCCTTGAATACCACCAGTTGAAGTACGAAGCTGCCCTATAAGTCCAGCTTTCTCCAAGTAGGTGCAAAGGTCGGCTATATTGTTTCTGGAAACTTCCAGCTGTCCTCCAATCTGGCTCATGTTAGGCTTGAATGGTGCACTTTGAGCGATGATGGCAAGTAGCCATTCGGTATATTGACATTCTGTTGCAGAAGCTGTTCTAAAGTACATACAGGAAAGTGGATTCCATGAAAGAGTTCCAGATATTCCCGGTATGATAGACCTTGCATCTCGTACATAAGCGAAAGTGCACTGAGTTCAGTGCACTTTTTAACAAAAATTGCACTCTACTCAGTGCACTTTGTACCGATTGTGCAGATTGCCGCGAGCATGGGTTGGCAATACAGCCATCAAAAACAAGATAATCAAGTTAATAGATTTCATATTATAAGCTCCCCATGAACATGAGTAGTTACTTTAAATACCTAATTTACAAAATAATATTAAAAGTTCACAAGTTTGTGGTCCACAACCTTGTGAACTTTATTTTTTATCCGAATACTGCAGATACGGAATATAATAGATTCAAGTTTCGCAAGTAACCTCCGGTCCCCGAAGGGGGCCAACTTTCAAT
>ERZ1026866.1215-NODE-1215-length-13831-cov-20.121225_pt1 | contig 13831 bp, 11 predicted proteins | sample MGYA00380163_ERZ1026866 | MGnify/ENA primary metagenome ERZ1026866 (study PRJEB33269, sample SAMEA4719799) | human gut metagenome | biome: human-associated habitat; feature: organic feature; material: feces | place: Cameroon | collected 2013-10 ...
ACTTTATAGAGAGGACACAAAAATGTACCAAGTTATTTTTTAATCATTACTAATTATAAATTATTAATTATAAAGAGAGGTTGATGCCTTTCTTCTAACGACAGTGCAAAGGAAGTGCAAACGAGCGCAGAGTCAAGCTTGCTTGAACTATGCCGAGTGCAGCCTTTCTTCGAATGACAATGCAAAGGTACGGCTTTTCCCCAGTACAGCCAAAAAACGCCCTGCAGAGTTCTGTTAAACGGATTTAACATTTGCGGAGAATCCTGTTAATAAAAACAAGTCATAATTTTTAAGATAAGAAAACTATATTCTGTAAATAGTTTCTCTATGTTTTGTGCATCCCAACTCTACGTTTGCCTTTTGCGCCATCTACCCCGATTTCCCCCCAAAAGCGGTTACGGTTACAGAAGTTACAGTTTTTCATGAGTCAGTTTCCTTTCTCTTCTTTAGAAGAAGATAATAATATATATATATTATTATCTATTATTATTACTTACAATCTGTAAGTACTCCAAAAGTCCTTGTACCCCCTCCGCTGAAAACTGTAACTTCTGTAACCGTAACCACTGTAACCATCTCCATCAGGTCTTACTGCCAGACCCTGCATTTTGATTGTCAACTAAAAAGATAAGATTATGCTATCCCCAATGCTATCAGATCACTTTTTCTAAAACTTTTCTATGAATTCCTTGCGTGTTTCAAAATAAAGTCGTAAATTTGCTCGCATAAATGAAACAATAATATCATACGGATTATGAAGCAGGTAGAAGAAAGATATATCAGTTTGCTAACCGATTTCGGTTTCAAGCGAATTTTCGGATCAGCTCCCAACAAGTGGCTCTATGCCCTGAAGAATCTCTACAAGCTCACCCAGCGTCCTAAGGCCTTATGCGATAAGGTCTTCGACCGTCTCTTTGAAGAAGCCGAGATTGCGCGATTTACTCCGCAGGAACAGAGAGAGTATGAAGCCAGTAAGATGGCATATCGCGACATCAAGAATTCGATAGATACCGCTAAGCGAGAAGGGAAAGAAGAAGGACTTGCTGAAGGCATGGAGAGAGGTTTGGCTGAAGGCATGGAGAAAGGCATGGCTGAAGGCATGGAGAAAGGCATGAACCAGCGAAGCCTGGAAATTGCCAGAAAGATGCTGGCAAATGGTATGGATGCAGCTACGGTGATGGAAATAACGGGGCTGTCGGAGAGTCAGTTACAGCAACTGAAAGAATAAGGGCAAATCTAAGACGAATTTTATCTGATACTTTACCACCGACAAAGGTGGTAACATACCACCATAATAAGTAGTAAACTATTAAAATTTGGCAATGATATTAGATGCAATATACAACAAATCAGAAACTGGTAAAACGTTTGGTAGAAAGAGGTTATATCACACGTCATGGCAATGGTTGTTGGAGGGTAATTGTAACTTGTATCGTTTGAATCTATGTCGTTAATCCTACCCATACGCTCTGTTTTAGGGTGTATGGGTAGTTATTTTTTTTAAAGGAGTGTGACTTTGAATTTTTGTTCTGATGAATGAGGAGATTTTTATGGCAGTTTATGCTGCTAAATATCAGATAAATATAAAAGTCCCCCAACTTGGGGGAAATTTATATTGTACCCCATTTTACTTAACTTTCACCTTAAGCTGAGGATAAGGATCAAGCTTGCCAGCGTACTGCTAAAAAACATTTTCCAAACTTTTATCGGAAAACTCTTGCGAGTTTCGAATAAAAACCGTATCTTTGCTCTCAAAATAAACAAAATACAATGGAAATAATATATAACATAAAAGATATGGGGGGGGCAATTTGATGCTCATTCTCCAGAGGAGCTGAGAGACAAACTCTTAGCTTATTATACCGTGGATGGATATTCTGCAGAAGTAACCATCGATGGAGATTTGGTAAGAGTAAAAGTTGACCAAAAAGATTTAGAGCAATCTCAGAAAGAGTTTAATGAGATTACTACACTCTGTGAAAAACGCCAGTTCGAGGAAGCTCATAGCCGTTTAGTGCAATTTTTGAAGAAACACTCACGCCATAGTGAGGGTTACCGTATTCTTGCCCAAATGGAGATGGAAGCAGGTAATATTGATAAGGCTATTGATATCAATATTGAAGCCTTGAAATGCGACCCTAAAAATGCTTGGGCATTGCTCCTGATGGGTAACCTCTACAGCAAATATAAAGATGATTATGAAGTAGGTCGTACCTACTATGATAGTGTTCTGAAATACTCTCCAGATAATTTTATCGCCATCAATAATATTGCTGCTATCATGATGGAAAAAAATGACTATGAGCATGCTATTCCTATGTTTGAGCAGGTATTGAAGGGCGATAAAAAATACGCAAATGCCTACTATGGTTTGGCTGTTTGCTATTATAACCAAAGTGAAAATCGAAAAGCTTTTGATACGGCTTTGAAGGGCAGTTTGCTCTCTGATATCCGTTCGGAGAACCCTCAGGTAATGGATGAGCTCCATAAGATTTTGTTGGCTTCTGCCCATGCTGTGGTAGAATCTACCAACTATATGAAGGTAGTATTAGGCATCAAGGATGAGATAGAGATGACCTATCATCAGAAGATTGAAATCGAAGAAGATAGAACGCTCGACTTGTCTGCTAAGCTTGAGTATGGTCCAACCCATCATCGTGATTATCATCTTGTGAAAATTAATCCTAAGAAGCCTTTCATGGAGCATCTTGCTATCCATGAAATGATGCACCTTCAGATGAATCTGGAAGCTGACAAGGTGAATAAAAACCGGGTGATTTTCTCAAACAATGACAATGTTATCGCTTTCAGAACCAAGTATGCTGCCTGGATTAAGAAACTGGTGAACCGTTTTGATCATTCTAAGGCTATGAGCGTGGTTGAGCAGATTCATGCCGGCTATATGCTCCAGGTGATGAACTGTCCGCTTGACTTGTTTGTGGAAAACCGAATGTACGATAAGTATCCTATTGTCAGAGCCATCCAGCTGTTGTCTTTGATGGAACAGGAAACCTACAATATCAAGGCCATTAAGGGTTCTGAGAATGCCAAGTTTGTTCCTCAAGACATCGTGCAGAGCAGTAAGGTGATGAATATCGTTACCTCTATGAATTTCGAACACCTCTTTGGCTTGAGATTCTATCAGGAGTATAAGCCAACCAAGGCTCAGTATGATCAAGCCAAGGATTTCTTTGATGAGTTTATGGCTTATGATGACTATACTCCAGGTGAAGAATATGAGCTTGTGGAATACTTCATGGATTCATTCCATATGAATGATATGATGTCGATGAAACCATTGAAAGAATATCTTGATGACAGTTATGAGCGCATGGAGAAGACCAAGGCTATGCGTGATGCAGCACTGGGTGAAGATGCTCCTGTGGGTGGTAACTCTTTTGATGGTCTGACAGAGGAACAGAAGGAGAAACAGGATACCTTCTATGCCGAGAACAAGGATGGCGAGGATCCGATGAAGACCATGATGATGTCGATGTACATGCTGGGTGCCTTGGAGTATTTTGACGGTATGGATAAGATGGATATCAAGAAGATTGCCTTCGAAATCGCCATGATCGGCACCACAGGTATTTCGCCTGATAAGAAGAGTGGCTATAAGGTTCCTTCTATCCCAGGAAAGGATTTCGGCGGCTACCAGCTTCTGGCTTACTATTATGTAAGTTGGGCTTTGGCAATACCAGAGATGTTAGCATCTTTGAACCTTCCTTTTGATAATGCCTGGGCTGCTGCTCAGCAGATGTGGAAGAAGAAAAAGGGCAATCAATAAATTAAACTTCGGAGGGTCTACCATGATTATCTATAACAACACCAAACGGGGATTCCTGAACGATATACCCCATATTGAAGATATATTGACATCCAGTGTGAGAACAAAACTGGGTGAGGAAACGAGCGAAGGTGAAATCCGCTCTTGGCATAACTCGTTGAGATATATGGCAAGAGTGGTAGATAGTCAGGCGATTCCCGATGATACAGGGGTAGCATTGGAATACAATATTCCTGTTACCAATAATCGTATAGACTTTATCATAACGGGCTTGGATAGTAAGGGTATATCCAATATCGTTATGATAGAGTTGAAACAATGGCAGCATGTGCAGGCTACTGATAAGGATGGACTGGTGGTAACTCATTATGAAGACGGATTGAAGGAAACCACCCATCCTAGTTACCAGGTAGCTTGCTATGCCTCCCTGCTCTATGATTTCAATGAGGCCGTTCATCAGAGACAGGTAAGTCTGCACCCTTGCGTGTTTATGCATAACTATGTGGACGACGGCAGTATATCTGATGCACGCTATCAGAAATATACGGAAAAAGCTCCAGTGTTCTGCAAGGATGAAGAAGATAAACTGCGCGAATTTATTACAAGATATGTTAGGAAAAGTGATCAGAATAAGTCTATCTATGTAATAGAAAATGGCAAGAAGGTTCCTTCCAAGAGTTTGATAGATTGCGTTGTCAAGATGGCGCAGGGAAATCCGGAATTCAAGATGATTGATGAGCAGAAAGTGGCTTATCAGAACATTCTCTGGGCTTATGACGAATATCTTAGAACTGGAAGAAAACAGGTGGTTATCGTGAAAGGTGGCCCCGGAACCGGTAAGAGTGTGATTGCTGTCAAGTTGTTGGTTGAGATGACACGCAGAAAGCTGCTGGCTCATTATGTTACAAAAAATAAAGCTCCTAGAGCGGTATTCTATAAAAAATTCATAGGAGTTAAATGTGTTGATTCTTCTTTTAAGAGTCTGTTTAAAAGTTGCTATGGATACGATAAGTCTAAAGAGAACGAGTTTGATATGTTGATCGTGGATGAGGCTCATCGTCTCCCCAAAACGATAGATTATTTTGGAAAGATACCTGGAAGTATAATTCGTGGAATCATTTGTGCATCAAAAGTAAGTGTTTTCTTTATAGATGAGAAGCAGATAGTAGATTTGCGTGATGCGGGGACGATTGCTGATATTGAGCGCATTGGTCATGAATCAAACGCTGATGTTCATAATTTTGAGCTGAATGCACAGTTTCGTTGTTCTGGTAGTGATGAATATCTCAACTGGTTGAACCATCTTCTACAATATGACGGATTACATCCTATAAAACTGAGTGGTACTACCTATGATTTTAAGCTATTTGATTCTCCTTCTGAATTGATGGCTGAAATAAAAAAGCGAAATCGTTGGAGAAATAAAAGTAGAGTAGTTGCGGGTTTCTGTTGGGATTGGGTTTCAAAAGATAACCCAAAAGTGAAAGACATCGTTATTGGTGACGATTTTGCTTATCAATGGAATTTGTCTCTCGATTATACCTGGTGTATATCCAAGGGGGCAGTTGACCAAATAGGCTGCATTCACAGATGTCAAGGTCTGGAGTTGGATTATGTGGGTGTCATTATAGGAGAAGATTTGGTTTTCTGTGATGGGATGATTAAAGTTGCTCCCCATAAAAGATCTTCTGATGATAGAACAATTGATGGATGGGCAAATTTGCGTCAGGAAAAGGGAGAAGGGGGGGATGCTATATTGCGTGCCATCATCAAGAACACCTACCGCACCCTGATGACAAGAGGCATGAAGGGCTGCTACGTTTATGTCTGTGACGAAAAACTTAGAAATTACATCAAACAATGGATATAAAATATTGGATATATATACTCGATGAGCCAGATACCTTCTCGGTAGTTGATATGATAGAACATACCGGAACGGCGTATCTGCCTCAGCAGGATGAAATGAAGATGGGGGATAGAGTCTTTGTTGCCACATTGGAATATGGGACAAGATTGCTTTATCGCCTCTCTATTTTGAGACTGGATGCTTGGATAGCTGACGATGGTGAGGCGTTCTGCGATTCGATGGCTGAACAGAGCATGGAAATATCTGATGCCTTGCAGCTAGACAAATTCCCTTCCTTGGAAGTAGGGGAGGAAGGAGACGAACATCCGCATCCGCTTGATATTGCGACAGCATCTGAAATTGATGATGTTTTTGAAGAATTGATGCAAACATCCATAGATGCCATATCTGATGAGGATTACCAGCTTAAGAGAAAAATCATCTATGATGCTTTGGCAAACGAATAAACCGAAATAGAACAATCTTAAAAGCTAAACGCTTATGTTGTATACTGTTAGAGAATTTTGCAGCTATGTACAGGACGACCTCAATGGCTTAATAGATGAGGTGGCTGGTATCACCCGTTACGTAAGTGACGAAGAGAAGAAGGCTTATGCTGGATCCTATCCTGTAGTGGCCAGCATGTTGGCGCAAGCCATGAAACGTCAGCCGGCTATAGGTGATGCCCATATTTCGACTACAGAATTGCTGCTTGAATATAAACTCCCTGCTGCATCGGCTTGGTGTGACCTGGTATTGTTGGGTGCAAATGCAGAGAACAGAAAGGAGGTAATCATCGTGGAGCTGAAAAACTATCAGAAAAATCAGGATGATGCGCCTGGTTCTTATGAAGGATTGATGATGCACAAGGGTAGCGTAATCAAGCATCCTGCCGACCAGGTGAAGGGATACACCGAGTATTGCAGAAGATTCCACTCAGTGGTGCTCGATGAAGGGGCAGAGGTGAACGGCTGTGTATATTTTACGCAACCGATTGATTTGCAGCCTTATCGCCTTGCTCCTAATGACAGGCTTACAGCTGAATATCCGATGTATAATACCGAATCTTCTGATTGTCTGGCTGAGTATGTAACAGCTAAAATCTGCAAAGGTGATGAAGCTTTTGCTGCCAGTTTCGTGAATGGCTTTTATAAACAGGATAGAAATATCTTGCGCCAGGTAGCCGAAAACTTAAGCGCCAATTCTGCTACGGTTCGTCCTTTCGTATTGCTTGATGAACAACGCCTGGGCTTTAATCTCGTGATGCAGACTCTGGAGCAGAGAGTGAAGGATGGAAAAAAGGAAGTGATTGTGGTGCAGGGTCCTCCGGGATCAGGCAAATCTGCCGTTGCCATCAACCTCTGGATAGAAAGCGTCATGAAGTACTCTAAGGAGAAAGATTGTGGCAATATCGTGTTTGTTACTACTTCGGGAAGTCAGAATGATAACTGGAGCGAAATCTTCAATTATTATGGATACCAATATCATGCTTCCGATTTAATATTGAAGGCCAATGATTTTAATCCCGGATTGAGCGGTGGTAAAATGAAGAACGAGCTGTTGCCGTTGATGGAACAGATTAATCCTGACTACGTGAGCGAGAATAATGAAAACTCTCTGAAGTATGAGTATTTTGAAGATTATCTTAAGTTTATGATTGAACATGATATGACCAGAAACTACAAAGATAACCTTCATTTTCTATCTGTTGTCGATGAGGCTCATGCTTTAATCAATCCTGTAGCAGAAGGCTTTAGCAGCAATAAAACTGCTGGCTGGTGCTTCCAGATGGGACCGCAAGTCTATCATATCATCCGTGAAAGTCAGGTAAGTGTATTCTTTACCGATGGCAAGCAGTCATTTCGAGACAATGAATCAACCAAAATAGAGGATATAGAAAAATGGGCTAAGAAACTGGATGCAGAGTTTACGCTTATTTCTCTTGAGGATATGCAGTTTCGTTGTGCCGGTTCCAAAGAATATGTGGATTGGATTGACGGCTTGTTTACAGAAAACCCATTGAGAAACGTTTCGAAGTGGAAGGATAAATTTCAAGTAAGGATTGCAGATTATCCTTCGGATATGGAAGCTGATATCCGAACCCATATGGCGGCAGGTGACAAGTCTTGCAGAATTCTTTCTTCTTATACCCGTAAATGGGAATCCATGAGCGATTTGGCACCTTTGCATGATGCAAATGCTGATTTCGATTTTGATTTGGCAGATAAGAACGGAAAGCGTTGGCAGCGATATTGGAATAATCCGAATGGCTATGCCATCTATGTGCAGGGTGCAGGAAACTCCATGATGCATCAGGATCCTCTTTCTGAAGTAGGCTGTCCGTATGTAGTTAGAGGTTTTGATTTTGACTATGTAGGATTGCTGTGGCTGGAAGATATTTATGTAAGAAACGGCAAATGGTATGTTAGTATCAAGCACAATGAGGAAACGGCAACAGCCAGTTCTCGCAAGCGTGCTAGGGATGAGCAGAAGAAAGCTATCAAAAACAAGCTGATAAAGAGCAAAATAAAGGATATTGATGAGGTTCCTGGCTTTGATTCCCGTTTTCCTGCTGCCCATGCTTTGTTTGAAACTGTAGCCCAAGCATATCGCATCCTTCTGACCCGTGCCATCAAGGGTGTAACCATCTATATCAAGGATGAGGAGACAAGGGCTTTCGTCCGCAAATTACTCAATGGAGAATAACGATATGGAGGAAAACGTAATAGAAGATATGCGCAAGCGTATCTATGATTATCTGCAGCAGCAGAAAGAACTGGAGCTTGCTGATATTGAAGCAAATTCTCAGCTTACCGATGAGGAGAAGGTTGAGGCTGGTCTGTTAATCAAGGATGCTCAGGTGGTGAAGGTCTGCGACAACCAGTATGAACTTCATACCACAGAAGACAATACCAAACTTAGAGTGGGCGACAGCGTAAGAATTTCGAATCGCTACATTTCTGCCAATGCCAAGATTATCGACCTTTATCTGGAGGGTTTGAGTATAGAGACTCCTGCTTTCATGAAGGAGAATGATTTGATAGATATAGAAGTGATGGAACATATGATGCTTGATCCTATGCTCGATTTGCTGGATAGTATCCATGAAGGTTGTCCTGGCTATAGTTTTCTGAATCTGTTGGCTGGTAAGGAAACTCCCAGAAGCAAGGGATTGGGTGCTGTTGATGCGCGTTTTGTCAAGCTGCCAAACGTTCTTAATACAGCTCAGAGAAGCGCCCTAACCGACTGTCTGAAACGTCCATCCGTTTATTGTCTGCAAGGTCCTCCGGGTACGGGTAAAACCGCTGTGCTCTCTGCGATAGCGCAAATCTACGCTACTATGCGTAAGGAAGTCTTGGTGATATCCAACACCCATCAGGCTGTGAATAATGCGTTGAATAAGATAGCAGAACATGCTGACAACTTCGCTGTAGTCAAGATTGGCGAGAAAATCAAGGGTGAAGGACTGAATAAGAAAATCATCACGGCAGGAACCTATAATCATTATCTTGCTTATCGGAAGAACAGCAAGAAACGAATGGAACCTGCAGATGTGGTGGGTATGACGATGCATGCAGCTATCATCAATCTAGGTTTGCGAAACTCTGGTTTTAAGCCTAAGATAGTCTTGGTAGATGAGGCTGGTCAGATGCCCTTGCCTTATGCCAGTTTGATTGGTGCCTTTGGTTGTGGCAGCATCATTTTCATTGGCGATGATAAGCAGATGCCGCCAATCTTCCATCCGCAGCTGGCAGAAAATTCATTGTCGGTGAGTATCTTTGAATATCTCTGCGGTAGATACCCAGCTCTTCGTCATCCGCTCAATATCACATATCGCATGAATGACGAGATAACCGCTTTCGTCAGCCAAAACTTCTATGAATCTGATGAGGCTGGAGTAAAACTGGTATCAGCAGATTCTGCCAAGGATAGAAGACTAAATATAGAAGGAATCTCTCAAGAACCTATTCAGGTGGTTGAGGTTCCTCCTCAGAAAAGCGACCTGATGGAGATGGAATGCGATGTCAATGTGACTGAGGCTGAACAGGCTATTGAATTAGCGAGGATAGCCTTGCAGGGCGGTCTCAGTCTGAAAGACATTGCTATCGTTACTCCTTATCGTCGACAGGTAAAATGCATCCGTTCTTTGTGGAAATCGAAATATCCCGATGAAACGATGCCACTGATCAATACTGTAGAATGCTTACAAGGGCAGGATGTGGAGATGATTATCATCAGCTTCGTTCTCAATGCCAAATATGGCAATATGGATATGCAGTTGCCCTTCGTCCTGGAGAAACATAGATTGAATGTGATGATCAGTAGAGCCAAAAGCAAGGTGGTTCTGTTGATGAGTAAGGATTTGAACAAATGTATGTCTGGGATTCTAAATAGAAACGCTTATGTATAAAATGAACAAAGACCTGTCCTACGAGCAGCAGGTAAAAAGCTTGCTCCACCATTATGACCAGCTGGTGGAGGAAAATGAGGCCTTAAAGGCTCGAATCAAGGAGATGGAAGATGAAAGGGCAGAGTACGGCAATCCGAAAGAACTGCGGGAAATGCTGAAAACGCTTCCGGCTAAGATGAATTATCTTAGGAGCATCTATAAAGACAGAGATCAAAGACTCAACTGGGCAAAGAAGAAACTGGTGAAGTATTTGAGAAGTAAGGGGGTAAAATTACCGCCTATCATGACATTTACGAAAGCCGTGGAAATGGTAACGGAATTGCCGGAACAATCGTGAAAGTAAGGAGAGGAAGTGTAGCACTAAAAATGCGCACTTCCCTATGAAAAAATAGGAAAAAGATAAATTTAACAACAACAACAAACTTAAAAATCAACAAAATGAAAGTAATTACATGAATTCTCGAGGTGTTGCTGATATCGCCAGCGACGTCTAATAGCTGCCTCACCTCGTGAAAATCATGAGGGCTACCATCTCTAACTAGCTAAGGGTAGTTTTTTAGTCACTTCTTCATAAAAGAGATTTAATAAGGGAGTATTATGACTAAAACAATTTTATTTCTTTTGATTGCGCTTTCCAATATAGGCGTAATCAGCCTGAGTGTGTGTATCGTAGTTTATCTCAATGGCAAGCGCATGTTGAAGATGACTACAAGTGTTCAACAACTAGTTAATCTGCTGAATGATGACAATAAACTTAAATGTTAATTTCGAAAATGCACCAGATTGGCATTTTGGTAACAACATCTTCGGTGGGTCTTCTGATAAAGCATCATCTGGTTCTTCATCAGATAGCAATCTCAATGAAGCTGACTTTGAGGATGTGAATGAAGTTAAGGATAAAGGAGAAGATAAATCTGGTTTTTCTCAGAAAGTTATGCCGCTTCTGCCTTTTATCCCTCAGTTGCCTGAAGAATTAAAGAGTGAGAAGGCGGCAAGAATCCTGATGAGATTATATAAGGAGGAGATTTTAGATGAGAATTTCCAACCACTCAATCTTTCCAATTATCAGAAAGCATATCTTGCTTTTCAGATATCCGTCACATTGGCGATAAATAATGTATGGAAGGTGTTTTCGAGATTTTGGAATATGAAGCCTTCTGTGATGAGAACCCGTTATAATGATGCGCTTTCTATGCCTTCTATATTGGATTTTGGTGAAAAAATCAAAGAATATTTACGATAATGCGGCTTTTTGGTAAGTAGTACTAGTACGACCGTACGGGTACGCCCCATTTTTTATCCAAAATATCGCCGTACATTTGCCCCAGATTTCAGAACGATACCGGTTCTGAGGTCTGGGGCTTTTGCGTTTTCTATCGCCAGGTTGCTGGGATAGGTTTCCTGCCATGTTGTAAGTGGCGTAGCGTATCAGCCCATCGGTCTTTGACAAGGTTGATACAATTATTTTTTTTACATTGAACATTGAACTTTGAACTTTATGATATGTTCTAAGGGGGCTGACTTGCGAAAAGTTCAATTATTTACATTTAAATTTATTAATTATGACAAATTTAATGAATCAGAAGGTGGGGGGCAGCAAGGCTGCTAGCCCTGCCAAGTGTGGTGCACAGTCTTCTAAAAATAAGAAGGTGGCTGCACAGGTGGCTGTTTTTGAGAATCCGGAGTTCGGAATGGTTCGTACCGCTACTGATGAGAGGGGCGAGCCTTGGTTCTGTGCTAAGGATTTGTGTGATGCGCTGGGATATAAGAGAGCTACAGACGCTGTAAGACAGCATGTTAGGTCTAGCGATACGGCGAAATACCGCATTGCTAGAACTGTCAAAAATCGTTTTGGCGTTTCTGAAGGAAAGGTGCAGAACGTGCAGATGAACTTCGTCAACGAGAGCGGATTTTATGCCCTGGTGCTCGGTTCTAAGTTGGCTTCGGCTTTGAAGTTCAAGGATTGGGTTACCTCGGTGGTGCTGCCTCAGATTCGCAAGACGGGCGGTTATATCCCGGTACATGAAGGGGAGAGCGAGGAGGAGATGATTCGCAATGCCGAGGAGATTCTCCGTGCTACCCTGAAGGAAAAGGAGATGCTGCTGGAGCAGCAGAAGAAACTGCTGCATCAGCAGGAAGTGCAGTTGGGACTTGACAAGAAACTCATCGACGAGCAGGATGTGGAGATCAGACGTCTCAACGGAGTGCTGGATGAGCAGACGAGATGGGCTTCCATCCAGGGCGAGAACGTCATCAACCTGGAGAAGCAGGTGGACGGGCTTCTGCCGAAGGCGATTTACAGCGACAATGTGCTGGATTCCGTTTCGTGCTTCACTACCACCCAGGTGGCGAAGGAGCTGGGCATCACGGCGCAGGAGCTGAACCGCTCACTCTGTGCGCTGCATATCCAGTATTACCAGAGCGGGCAGTATCTGCTCTATGCGGAGTATGCCCACATGGGATTGGCGAAGAGCAGAACCCGTTATCAAGCCTTCCTGGACCCGAACTGCGACGGAAGAAAGGAGAAGATGGGCAAGGCGGCGACGCATACCTATCTGGTATGGACCGAAAAGGGCAGGAAGTTTATCCATGACCTGGCGCATCGTTACTGGGAGCTCGCGGAGATGTTCGAGGTGAAGAGCCTGGGGTAAAGAAGGAGGGGCCTGTTTCTGGGGCCTGCTTCTGGCGGGGGACTTGAGGAAGGGGACCAGGCGTTGGAAACGCCTGGAACGGTGGCTCAGAGGGGGCTTCCTTGCTCCTTCTGCGGCTCCCTTCTGCGGCTCCCTTCTTCGGCTCCCTTCTTCGCTCCTTCCTTGCTCCTTCTTCGCTCCTTCTGGAGGGGCTTTCTTCTGGAGGAGGGGGCCTTTGGCGTTAATTTCTTTTTAATATTATTATGGACATGAAAAATGAAACGATGCAACATTGGATTGCATTCAATGGGTTCCGAGGGGGGAATAAGGGCAACGCAAGCTGCCAGCCGCTCTCGGAGTATGACAAGACCATCTCGCTGCCATGGCTGCACGAGATGGTGCTGCAGATTCGTGGCGAGAAGTCCATTCGCAGCGTGGACAGGACTGATGATGCCCAGCTCGCCAAGGCACGACAGAGAATCAAGGGGCAGTTGCCCTTCCGTTGTGCTCACTACTACCGTTTTCTGAAAAACCGTAGATCGCAGAGCAATGCTGACCCTACGGCTTTCCTTTTTCAAACTACCGTGGACGTGGATGATAAGGAGTTTGTTGAGCAGGCGCTGGAGAAGGCGCGCGAGCTGAACTGCAGCGACAGCATCTGGAAAGGCAAGCTGCTGCACCTGGAGTATTCGGCTAGAAAGAAGCTGCATATCGACATCCGTATGCCGATGGGGATGACCATCGAGGAGACGCAGAAGGCTTATTGTGAGGCGACTGGGATTCCCTACGACAAGAGCTGCATCTCGCCCGAAAGAATGATCTATATCACGGATAAGGATTCCGAGATTTACCGCTCCAAGGACTGGTATGCTGTGCTGCCCGCAGAGGAGCTAAAAGCCCGCAGAGAGGCTTTCCTGAAGCGTGGTTTGACGATTGACGGCAGGGGCAAAGGGAATTTCCCACAGATTTCACAGATGACACAGATTCATTCTGCGGAGGTTCCTGATGCAGGAAAATCTGTGAAATCTGTGTTATCTGTGGGCCCTGAAGATAATACATCTGCGGGGACAGGGAATTTCCCACAGATTTCACAGATGATACAGATTCATTCTGCGGAGGTTCCTGATGCAGGAAAATCTGTGAAATCTGTGTTA
>ERZ1026866.1217-NODE-1217-length-13808-cov-40.271359_pt1 | contig 13808 bp, 14 predicted proteins | sample MGYA00380163_ERZ1026866 | MGnify/ENA primary metagenome ERZ1026866 (study PRJEB33269, sample SAMEA4719799) | human gut metagenome | biome: human-associated habitat; feature: organic feature; material: feces | place: Cameroon | collected 2013-10 ...
AATATTTTTTGATATTTCTACAAAACATTTTTTACATTTAAAATAATTTTTTATAATACTTCTGAGATAAATCTAAGAAAGTTTTTAAAAAAGTCTAGAAAAAAATGCTTTTTTTTAAAAAAAATCCAATAAATATAAATTTTCTATTTGACTTTTAAAATTTTTATATTAAAATACCATTAATAAAATTACAGATATAGTTATTGGGATAACTACTATGACTACACTACACTACACTACACTACACTACACTACACTACACTACACTCTAATTCTATAACCAAAAACACATCATCATTAAATTTTTTTGACAATTATCTTATTTTTTTCATAAAGATTTACAAACTTTCATTGCACACGCAAAATGCAGCATTACACAAAAAACATGCTGCATTTTGCATTTTAAAAGCCATTCTACTGCTAGATATTATTATAACAATAATATTTAAATAAAGTAAAAAAAATCAAGGAGAAAAGAAAATGAAAAAAACTTTATTAGCTCTAATGCTTGTATCATCATTATTCGTTATAAGCTGCGGAGCAGACGCAACAAAACCTGGAGATTTACAAGCAAAATCTTACGAATCAAAAACAGGTACAGCAACTTATATAGGAACAGCTACTACTAGTAATCCAATTACTGCTGATGCCATTTATGCAGGTCTTAATGCTGAAGCTGGTGATTCTGTAAAAATTACAAAAATAGTATCTGTAAAATCACAAGATGCAACAACTAAGCAATATACTACTGATGTTACATTTACAGAAACTAAAAATACTGCTGGAGATATAGTTCTTTCTGTTACACCAACTACTGCAAATTTAAGTGGCAATATAGAAATAGCATATCAATACAAAATAGACACTCTTCCAACAGATTCAACAGGTGCACAAGTTGATGTTAGCAAAATAAAACCTACTTTAGAAAAAGAAATAGTATACAATCAAACAACACATAATACTAGTATAACAGTAACAGACCCTGCTTTATCATTAGGTAAAAAATCTGTATATAAATTATATTCAAAAAATACTTCTACAGAGCCTGCAGTTGAGACTGGAACTATAACAAAAGATGGTTCTATGGATTTAAACACTACAACAATTGCTAGTGGTCTTCAAGATGGTGATAAAATATATTACAAAATATGGGTTTATTAATATAAAAATGGAGATTAAAAAATGAAAAAATTAATATTAATTCTTACTGCTTTATGCATAACTTTTGCATATTCTTTCGCACAAATTCCTACTACTTCTACTATGGCAGATTTTATAGATAATTTAGATAACTCTGCTGTAAAAAGAGCTACTGCAGGTGAGTTTTCTACAGACAGTGACAAATTAAATGCTAAAGATGTATTCGACTTAAACAGAACAATATTCTCAGCTGGTTATGTACCCGGTTTTAACTCTAGCCAATCTAGTGCTGTACAAGCATTCTTTGGTGTGCCTATATTAAACAATGCTATGTATTTTGGTTTTGCTGGTGTTTATTCTATGAATGAAATGAGAACTGACTACAATCCATATAGCACTACACCATCTCAAAACAATATTACCCTTGGTAAAGAGGTTACTACAGGTTCTACTTTTGCTATCAGACCAGTATTCAAAATCAATAATATGGTGTCTATTCACTATTTAATAGCAAGAGGAAACAGCAAACAAATAGCAGAAGGATATACAAAATTAGACCCTGTTGATAATAAAAACTTCTCAGCTATCACAAATACTACAGGCAACTCTCAATGGGTGCACGAAGTAGCAGTAGGTTTAGTATTTGGTGAAATGAAATTAAAAATACCTGTAAGATTAACTATAAATGAAACAGGTGGTACTTACACAAAAAACTATACTTTAACTAAAACAGATATATCAGCTTATGGAACAACTGAAAGTGAAACAGGTACAACAAATACTAGCAATAACCCTATGAATCTTTCTATAGCTCCAGAATTTTATATGCCTTTAGCAGCTGGTCCTATGACTGGATTAAACTTCGGACTTACTTTAGGTTTTGATATATATGGTATGGGAGAAAAATCAGATTCTTATACTACAACAAAAAATACTTATGTTGATCCAAATACTCCTGCTACAGAAACTAAAAATAGCACAGTTACAACTCAAGAAGGCGTATTTAATATGAATGCTGATATTAATGCTTATCCTACTTTAGAATGGAGCTTAGCTGATAACAGAGTAAGATTAATAATGGAACCAAAAGTTGGTTTAGCTATTAATGTTACAAATGCTGGTAATGTAAAAGTTGTAGAAAAAACAGAAATTACAGATCAAACTACATTAGAAACTACTACTACTTCTGGAGCAAAAAGTTCATTAGTACAAATTATTCCTTATATCGAGCTTCCTATTGGTACTGCTTTCAAACCTGTTGATTGGTTTGAGTTTAGAGCTGGTGTTAGCTATAGATTAGGATTTGCTATGACTACTGGTTCATATGAAGCATTAACTGGCGGAAAATATAAAACTTTCAATTATAATAATGGCTTTGAATCTACAATGAACTTATATACTGGTATGGGCTTCATAGTTGGTGAAGATTTCTTTATTGACTTATACTTGGCTGCTCGTGCAGGTAATGCTACTACTACATCACCAAGTTTATTGGGTATAGATTCTTGGGGTGCTCAGCTTTCTTATAGACTATAAGACATTATCTTTTTTCAATTTTTCTACTAAATAAATGTATTAAAAGGGATAGGTTTTTTAAAAACTTATCCCCCATTTTTTTAACAAATATGCAATTTTTTCTAATATATTATATAATATACATATAATATTTTTTAGTTTTGTAAATGAAGTTAATAAAGTTTTTAATTGTTATATATTTAATTATTACATCAATAGTGTATGCCCAAACCAATATACAGCCAGGGCTTTATATTAGAGGTGATTTAGATGGATACTTTTTTCCATATTTAGACGGCGGAGGACAGTTATCTCTATACTATAGATTTATTACAGATGTTTTTCCTGGTTATATATGGGAGGGAGTAAGAACAGATATTGGTATAAGCGACCATTTAGATGCTGAGAGAAATAAACTTAAAGTATATATAGACTCTTCTATTTCAAAATATTTTAATATAAATGTAAGTGCTTCTTTAGTAAACTACTATACTGCAGGAAAAAGAGGTTTTGTTAACTTTGACAGTCCAAATATTGCAGTTGATACTAATGCTATAAATAAAGCATTAAAAACAGATAATATATCCTTTGAAACTGAAGCAACTCCTACTTTTATAGTTCCTTTGTTTAATAATTTATTTGATGGTACAGGTTTAATAATACAAGCAGGTTTGACATTCAAATATGCATATATTAATAATGGAAAATATTATTTAGATTATGAACTTCTTCTTGTACGTGAACAAAATGATATATCTTATAAGCTTGACAGTATGATATTATTTGATTTGTATCCGCTTTCAGTAGGAATCAATTATATGTTAGCTTATATGAATAATACAAAACAGCTTTGGCATTCTATAGGAGCATATGCTCATTTTGAATATGAGTTTTTAAATAGATTTTATACCGAAGTTAACTTAAAAATAGGTCAGTATATATCACACCCTTCATATACAGGCAAGCTTTATCTTAATATGGATGCCGCATTAGTATTTAAAATTATTTAATATTTTATCTTATTTGTCTTATAAGCTTACAAATAAGTTCAGCCTCACTTTTTTGCAATGTTGGATATATTGGGAAAGATATACTTTTTAAATATGCATTTTCAGTATTAGGAAAATCCTCATTAGGTAAGTTCAAATACTGATGCAAAGGCTTAAATACAGGTCTAGCCACTTCAACATTATGACGCTCAAACATCTTTATTACATCATAAATATTCATAGAACCATTAAGCATGCAAACATATCTATAATAAGAAGGACTTTCACTGTCATGTGTAGATAATTTTATTAAATTGCTTTCTAATATAGCACTGTCATAAAAAGAAGCAATATCAGCCCTCACCTCAACCATTCTCTCAAGATGTTTAAGCTCTTCCATACCTATAGAAGCCTGCAAATCTGTAGCACAATAATTGAATCTTTGAATAAAATTATCTTTTTTATCATAATTGATAATATCTCTTATAGCGTCCATTCCCTTTTTTTTGGTAAGTATCATTCCGCCAGCACCGCCGGAAGTAATCATTCTAGTAGCAGATAATGAAAAATAAGCATAATCTCCAAAACTTCCAAGCAAAGTATCTCTATATTTGCCTCCCAAACTATGTGAAGCATCTTCTATCACAGGAACTTTAATATCTGCAAGCTCGTCTATTAAAGCACAATTACCAAACATATGTGAAACAATAATAGCCTTAGTTTTTTCATTAATAGCCTCTATAACATTATCCATAGAAATTTGAAAACTGTCTTCATCTATATCTATTAATACAGGAGTAGCTTTAAGATTTGTAACAACCTGAAGAGGAGAACTATTTAAAAATGATGACATAATTACCTCATCACCCTCTCCAACATTTAAATGTCTTAATATTAACTCTAAAGCACTAGTACCGCTATTTACAAATATAGCAGAAAAGCTCTTGCCGAAATAACTAGCAAAAGTTCTTTCGAATTCATATATAATATCTCCAGTAGCAAGATTATCACTAATCATTACTCTTAAAGCAGATTCTAAATCTTTTTTTCTTATAGTAGGTCTAGAATGGCGTATCAATTTTGGTTCCTCATATATATTTTTTATTTGGTATTATAATATATCAATTACAATAATTTTCAATACAGAATATATTATAAATATACAATTTGTTATTTCTAAGGTTGTAAATATTAAAAATTATTATATAATAGAGTTTTATATACAATAAGTCTGTGAGGGGATATATTAATTATGGGAAAACCTATAACTAAAGAAGGATATGACAAAGTAAAAGAAAAGCTATCAGAATTAAAAGCAGAATTTGATACTTTACCTGCTATAATAGCTGAAGCAAGAGAAAAAGGAGACTTGAAAGAAAATGCAGAATATCATGCTGCAAGAGAAAAACAAGGACTTCTTCAAGCACAAATCTCTAAATTAGAAAGTGATTTGGCAGTATGTGAAATAGTAGACCCATCAAAGATGAATAAAGACATTGTAACTTTTGGTAAAAGAGTAAAAGTTAAAGATAAAAACTCTAATGCAGTTTCTGAGTATAGAATTGTAGGAGAGCTAGAAGCAGATATGTCTAAAAATGAGATTACTATAGTTACACCTATTGCTAGAGGACTTCTTACAAAAAAAGTTGGAGATGTTGTTACTATAAAAGTGCCTGCTGGAGATAAGGTATTAGAAATATTAGAAATTAGTCTATAATAAATAATTTTTGAATATTTTAATAAAGGCTTGAATATAAATATTATTTTATACTCAAGCCTTTTTAATTATTTTTATATAAATATAAAAACAATCACACTTTTTTTGTTTTTCACTAAACAAATGTATTATTAAAGCATGTAATTATTTCTTTGAAAAGCTATTCTCTTCACCCTTCAATATTCTTTTATAATTTGGTATATGTTTTATTATAATAAACACAGCAAGAAGTATTGTTATTGGAAATAAAGCTATATAATTAACATTAAAAAATATTCTATATAAAAAATTAGCCTTAAAATATAAAAAACTAAGCACAATAGGAAAAGCCAAAGCACCAAAAGTAGAGCCAATAGCAACTGTTTTTCTTGAAGCAAATAAACCTATAAAGAAAAATATCATAGTGATAAGCAAACTAATAGGAGCAAGCATAAACATAGAACCAGCACTAGTTGCAACTCCCTTGCCGCCTTTAAATCCTAAAAATATAGAAAATACATGCCCAAGTATAGAAGCTACAGCACAAACAATTAAAATATAGCTATGAGTTAAAATGATATCAGAAAGAATAAAAGTAGGCACTATAACAGCAATCATTCCCTTACCTATATCGCAAATATAAGCAGCAATACCAGCCTTTTTACCGCAAACACGAAGCACATTACTTGCCCCTGGGTTACAGCTGCCCTCTTTTCTCACATCATGACCATTAACTTTTCCTATTATAAATGAAAACGGTATAGCACCAATTATATATGATACAACTACACTTATTAGAATTTTAATTATCATATTTCTTTCCTCTCTTTCTAAAGTTAAGTATAATAGGTGTTCCTCTAAAATCGAACATCTCTCTAAATCTATTTTCTAAATATCTTTTATAATGCGAATTTAATTTATGCGGGTGATTACAAAATACGGCAAAAGCAGGCGGATTAACACCTGTTTGAGTAACATAGAAAATTTTAAATGGATTACCTCCAGCAGATATAGAATACTCCCTTGTAGCTCTCACCATAGTTTCAGTAAGTGCATGAGTTTCAAATCTCTGAAGTCTTGTTTTTGCCACCCTGATGGCTAAAGATAATAGTTTCTCAGCATCATTTTTTCTCGTAGCACAAACCCTAGCATAAAAAGCATAATTAAGCACAGGAAAAGCAGACTTCATATAAGACTCATAATCATTCCAAGTAGTGCCCTTCTCTCTTATATCCCATTTATTAGCAGCAATTATTATACCCTTTCTTCTCTCTATTATGAGGTTTGCTATAGTTTTATCTTGGTCTGTTAAACCTTCAAAAACATCAAGCATAAGTATGCACACATCAGAAGCTTCTATTGCTTTTATTGCTCTGTTTACACTGTAGTATTCAACATCTGTATTAACATTCTTCTTTTTTCTTATACCAGCAGTATCTACAAGACAAATATCATCACCTTTAAAGTTAAATGTTTCATCTATAGAATCCCTAGTAGTGCCTGCAATATTTGATACAATGCTTCTGTCTTTTCCAATCAATGTATTTAATAAAGTAGATTTCCCAGCATTTGGTTTTCCTACTATAGCTATATTTATAATTTTCTTTTTTGCTATATATTCATCAAGTCTGTATTGCTTTTTGCTTTCTTTACTTGCATCTTCATTGTAGTCTTCGTCATACTCTTCATCAAAATCATCTTCTTCAAAAAACTCTTCATCATTAACAACAACATTATCTTCTTTATTATTTTCTTGAGTAGCCTCCCTCTCAGCTTCTAAATCAATTCCTATTCTTTCAAAAACTTCAAGTATTTTTTCTCTCAAATCATCAATACCATTATTATGTTCAGCACTTATAGCAACAATATCTTTTATACCAAGAGAGTAAAATTCATTAATTAAATTGTTATGAGAATCAGAATCTATCTTATTTATAACAAGTATAATAGGTTTATTTAATTTTCTTATAGTGTTAATAAAATGCCTATCATCTGGGTGAGTTTGATGAGCATCTACTACAAACAAAAGCAAGTGGGCCTCATCTGTAGCAGTCTTTAATGCTTTTTCTCTTACCTTTTCATTTAATACATCTTCACTCATATCTAGAAGTCCGCCTGTATCAAACACATTAAAAGCTATATCATCAATATATGTTTTAGCTATGCTGATATCTCTTGTAACTCCAGCTGTAGGATCAACTATTGATTTTCTTCTTCCTGCAAATCTATTAAAAAGAGTGGACTTACCTACATTAGGTCTGCCAAGTATAGCAATATTCTTCATCTGTTTATAACCTTAAATCTTATACTATTTTTATAATAACATAAAATATAATATATTGCTATTATATTTTATTTTAATAAATACATAATCAATAAAATAATAAAAATATTATTATTTAATAATTTATGAATTAGTAGCACCTTTTATTAATTTATAAAACCAAGTATCTTCAGAATTATTTAAAGGCAATGTATATTTTGTACCGTCATTGTCTATAAAAATAATACTTTTTTTATTATAATTAATAGTCATATTATAATCATCTAAATTTAGATTTTTTACAGAATTAGTATTATTAATATCTTCTATATATTGTGCTTCAGTTATATTTGTTATATTCTGTTCTCCTGCTCTATTTTCTATAACTCCGCTGATATATGTAATATTATTAAAACTATTTGTATCATCTCTTTTTACAAGTATGAAATTTACAGTATCATTAGTAATCTCATTTCCATTAGCATCTTCATTAAACATAAGTATACTTACCTTATCGCTAACATATAAATTACAGCCTGTAATAAAAAATATACCAATTAGTAAAATAAACTTTTTCATAAACCATAATCCATAAAAAATATTATAATAATATTAACATATTTTATATTTTTTAGAAATATAAACAATATCCTAAAATCACTAATACTATACTTAAATTAAAAATTAACACATAAGTACATAAGCAGCAATAATAAAAACTTGACAAAAATAAGACATAATAGTAAAATATATATAGTATTGTAAGTTTGACAATTATATATAACTTTTAAGGAGAAATTAAATGGCTGTACCTAAGCATAGAAAATCGAAATCAAAAAAGAGATCAAGACAAGCTGCTAACGATAAAAGATTTTTAGGTTCTTTATCAATCTGTCCTCAATGCGGAGCAGAAAGAATGCCTCACAGAGTTTGCCCTGAATGCGGCTTCTATAAAGATAGAGTAGTAAAAGCTAATAAAAATCAAAATGCTGGTTAATAAATAATTAGGATTATCAATGAATTTATCCATAGATGTTGCTAGCGGCGAAAAACCTCTAGACGAATTAGTTAATGGTGCAATTGGAGCATTGTCTTTAAATAAAGATATAAATTTAATATTAGTTGGTAATGAAAAAGATATTGTTAAATCTTTATCTTCATTGAAATATGATAAGAACCGCGTAGATATAAAACATAGCGATTCTATTATAGAAATGACAGAAACTCCGGCTGTTGCAGTAAAACATAAAAAAAATGCTTCTGTATTAGTAGCAGCACGTTTGGTATCAGATAAAAAAGCGGAAGGTTTCTTTTCGCCTGGCAATACTGGAGCTACACTAGCTGCTGCACTCACAGAAATAGGTCGTTTAAAAGGTGTTATGCGCCCCCCTTTAGTATCTACACTCCCTAAAATAGGCGGTGAGTTTTGTATGATGGATATGGGGGCAAATGTTGATTGTACTCCAGATTATATGGCTCAATTTGCCGTTATGGGAAGAGTATTCGCTAAAAGATACATGAACATAAATAATCCAAGAGTTGCACTTCTAAATATAGGTGAAGAAGACAGCAAAGGAAATGCTACTGTAAAAAAATACTTTGAAAGATTAGAAAAAATGAAAAAAGTAAATTTTATTGGTAATGTTGAACCTAACAGTATGCTAAAATCTGATGTTGCTGATGTTGTACTTGCTGATGGATTTGATGGTAACATAGTGTTAAAAAGTATAGAAGGAAGTGCTAGTTTAATAGTAAATATGCTAAAATCTGAAATAAAGAAAAACCCTCTTAATATGATGGGGGCTGTTATGATGAAGCCTGTATTTAAAAACTTAAAAACACAGATGAGTTCTGATTCATATGGCTCTGCTATATTACTTGGATTAAACGGCGGTGCTTTTGTTGGACATGGTACTACTGGCGGCAATGGTGTTAAAAACGCTGTACTTAATATGTATAAATTCTTAGATGCCAAAATAAATGAGAAAATATCTAAAGAACTTTTAGATTCTGGTGTAAAAAGAAGAATTTTTTAAAAGGGTTTTTATATATGGTATATATTAAATCTTGTAAAGCTACTTATAAAAATAAACAAACCTCTATGCCTGCATCTGAATTAGCTATGGAATCTATTAAAGATACCATAAAAGACATAGACCCATTATCCATAGATGCTATTATTTGTGCTACTGTTACTAAAGATTATATTTATCCATCTACTGCTTGTATATTAGCAGGTAAAATTAATGCTTCAAATGCTTTTTGTTTTGATATAGAAAGTGATTTTACTGGTTTTATATCTGCTTTAAGACTTGCTTATGCTTTTGTAAAAAGTAATAGATATAAAAATATTTTAATAGTAGCAACTGAATCTTTTTATATTTGTGATGATACTAATAGATTTGATGACGCTTCTGTTTCTGCTATAGTTTCTAATGAAAAATCAAATATAGAAGTTTCTTTCATAGATTCTGTTACAGACGGCAGTGCTTTAGAAAATTGTTACATTCCTATGGGCGGAACTGCTAAACCATACACTAAAGAAGGTGTTAATAACAAAGAACATTTTATCTCTATAAAAAATAATGAAATATTTGAAGATGAGGCAAAAAAAGCCGCTCTATACATAAAAGAAACTTTATCTAAAAATAACATAGAACCTAATTACTATATACCGTCATATTCTAGCAAAAATGCTTTTGATGCTTTTGTTAATACTTTGAATGTTTCTAAAGACATTGTTTATACAAAAATGGAAAATGCTAACTCTTCATTGAGTGCTTCTTCTGGAGTTGCTCTTTCTATGGCTTTAGAAGATGGCAGTATAAAGAAAAATACTAAACTCGCTTTGTGCAGTTATGGAAGCGGTTATACTAGAGCTGTTGCGGTATTAAATATTGATTAAATATTATAAATATTAATTTTATATAAAAAATGTAAAAAATAAGGACATATATTATGAAGTTAGGTAAATTTCGTTTTGGGGGTGTACATCCTCATGATAGCAAAGATACTGCTCAAATAGCTTCTTCTACTATGACCCAAGCTCCTAAATCAGTTTTAATATCTATGGCACAGCATATCGGTGCACCTGCTAAAATGTTAAAGAACAAAGGAGATAAAGTTCAAAGAGGAGAAATGATTGGAGAGGCTAGCGGATATGTATCTGGAAATGTGTTTTCTTCTGTTAGCGGAACTATTGCTAATATAGAAATTGCTCCGCCGCCTTTAGGAAGAGGGGCTAGTGCTTTTCTAATCAATTTAGATGCTGAAGCTAATAATGTTGATTTTACCCTAAATAATAATTACATGACCTTATCTGCTGAAGAAATGTCTAAAAAAATTCAAAACGCTGGTATAGTTGGTATGGGAGGAGCTACCTTCCCTACTAATGTTAAAGTTGATGGTGCTGCTAAGGGTAACTGCGATACTTTAATTATTAATGGCGTTGAATGTGAGCCTTATATTACTAGCGATTATAGACTTATGATGGAACATACTGAAGATTTATTCAAAGGTATAGAAATCTTAAGAAAAATTATTCCTTCTGTAAAAAGAACTGTTATTGGTATAGAGGCTAATAAACCTTTGGCTATTGAAGAGATGGGCAAAGTTGCTAAAAACTACAATGTTGAAGTAATGCCTTTAAGACTTCGTTATCCTCAGGGTGCTGAAAAAATGCTTATTGATGCTACTACTGGCAGAGTTGTACCTGTTGGTAAGCTTCCTATGGACGTTAATGTTTTGGTTGTAAATGTGGCTACTTTATATGCTATATATGAAGCTGTTGCTAAAGATAAACCATTAATAGAGAGAATTGTTACTGTATCTGGTGATGCTATTAAAGAACATAAAAATATTTGGGTTCCGCTTGGTACTCCTATTTCGCATATAGTTAATGAGTGCGGCGGACTTATTTCTGATGATGTGCTTGTTATAGCAGGCGGTCCTATGATGGGAGCTAGTGTTCCTAATTTGGAGCAATGTGTTAATAAAGGTACTAACTCTTTATTATTCTTAGATAAAAATAAATTGCCTAAAGAAGTTGAATATCCTTGTATTAAATGCGGAAGATGTGCTAATGCATGCCCTCTTCATCTTTCTCCTACTGAAATAGCTCATACTGCTAAGGCTAAAATTAAAGACAGATTAAATGCTTTGGATATAGCTACTTGTTTTGAATGCGGATGTTGTTCTTACATATGTCCTTCCAAAATACCTTTGGTACAATGGATTAGATATGGTAAAGATTTGTTAAGGAGATAAGATAATGAAGTTATACACTGAATCTTCTCCTCATATAAAAGATGGAGATACTACACAAAAAATCATGTTAAGAGTAATTATTGCTCTTTTACCTGCTATTATATATAGCGTAGTATTATTTGGTAATAGAGTAATTATATTATATCTCGCTTCTATTATTACTTGTATTTTATCTAATATAATTGTTAGAAAGCTTAGAAAACAGCCTGTACTTCCTGATTATGCTTCTGTGGTTACTGCTTTACTTTTGGTAATGACTTTACCTTCTAGTGCTACTATTACAATGGTTGTTATTGGAGGAGTTGTTGCTATTGTTTTTGCTAAAGAAGTTTTTGGAGGTTTAGGTTCTAATATATTTAACCCTGCTTTGGTAGGTAGGGCTTTCTTACAGGTTGCTTTCCCTGCTCAAATGAGTACTTATAACCCTCCTATTAGGGTTCCTTTCTTGGATTTATTTATTACAGATTGGCATAGAACTATGAATGCTATTACTGGCGGTACTCAGGCAGTGGATATGATGACTGCTCTATCACAGGCTACACCTTTGACTTTTATGAAGTTTACTTATAACAATAGTATTAGCACTTCTTTAATAGAACAAATTCAATTTGAAGCTCACTATTATATTCAAATGCTTTTAGGAAGCACTGGCGGAGCTATAGGTGAAACTTCTGTTATACTTCTTACAATAGGCGGAATATTCTTAATTGCTACTAAAACTATAGATTGGAGAATACCTTTAGGAATGTTTATATCTCTATTTACAGTAAGTTTGGTACTTTGTCTTGCTATGCCTGGTAAATTTGCTTCTCCTATATATCAAATATTTGCTGGCGGATTTGTTTTAGGTGCTTTCTTTATGGCTACTGATATGGTTACTTGCCCTTCTAGTCATTTAGGGGCTTGGATATATGCTCTTTTAATAGGTGCTGTGCTTGCAATACTTAGAGCTTTTGGTTCTTCTCCAGAATATACTATGTATTCTATATTAATAGGAAACATGTTTATGCCTTTAATATCTATGTATACTCGTCCTAAACCTTTTGGTAAGAAAGAGGCTATAAATATAGAAAAACAACAAGGAGCAAAACAATGAAAAAAGAAGTTACTTATAAAGCTGTAATATCTGTTACATTAACTGCTCTAGTTGCTGGATTTTTATTATCATTCGTTTATTCTTCTTTTGAGAAAGATATTTTAGCTAACAATGAAAAAACTGTATTAAATGGAGTTAAGGCTGTTATACCTAATGCTGATAATATAGAAGGTCCTATTAGTGAAAATGCTACTTATCCATATTATATTGGTAAAAAGGCTGATGGTTCTGTAGCTGGTTATGCTATACTTTCTTCTGCTGGCGGATATAATGGTCAAAATAAAATATTAGTTGGTTTTAGTGATGATGCTACTACAATTACAGGAATAGTTGTTACTGAGCAGGCTGAAACTCCTGGACTTGGTGCTAAAATTGTAGAACCTAGCTTTAGAAATCAATTTACTAATAAAAGTTCTATTGTACCTCTTACTGTTGTAAAGGGTATAAAACCAGAAGAGGCACTTGATGCTCAAATAGCTGCTATTAGCGGAGCTACTATATCAAGCACTTCTGTTGTAACAGCTGTTAATAGTGCTAATGAACAGGCTGTTAATTTATTCTTGCAATAAAATATAGTTTTAATAAATTATTAATAAGAGCTTCATTTTTATGAGGCTCTTTTTTTATATATATTATCAAGTTTTTCCTGCAGTTACACTCTATGAACTTAGTCAAAGAACCAAAAAGTGCGAATGTTTTAATTTTACATATTAGTAAATATAAATAAATAAATAAATAAATAAATAAACAAATATAAGATATTTTTATCCATACATAAAAAGTATATTTCATTAAATACAGTTCTTTTGGTTCTTTTATACCAATAAAAGAACTGGGGGTGTG
>ERZ1026866.1219-NODE-1219-length-13798-cov-4.665575_pt1 | contig 13798 bp, 24 predicted proteins | sample MGYA00380163_ERZ1026866 | MGnify/ENA primary metagenome ERZ1026866 (study PRJEB33269, sample SAMEA4719799) | human gut metagenome | biome: human-associated habitat; feature: organic feature; material: feces | place: Cameroon | collected 2013-10 ...
ATATGCGGCGAACCGGACGTGATAGGGAATGCCCGTCCCGCAATTCGAGCAGGAGGAATGCCCGTTCCTCGACACGATCGTCGCAATCGGACGCGCGATATAGGCGGCGAGCAGCCCATAGCAGCTGCGCTGACTCATTGGGTCGAAATCGTCCTCGCTGGTTTCCTACAGAATGTCCTCCAGAGGACGAGGTGCGGAACTCGATTCGGACTCCTCTTTCAGGACTTCCGCGAGCTCAAATCGATCGCTATCGGAAATATCACGAGCATCTAGCTGGCTCATGTCAAACCACCAATCAATTAAGGATAGAGAGCCAAGGACAAAGAAGCAGGGCGATGGCGACGGCATAGCAAGTCGTTACCGCCGCCAAAAAGAGAAGCAATCCAAGCGCGAGCATCGCTTAGACCCCGTGAGTCGAAAGGTGTCCGATGATGTATTCGCGCTGTCGGCAACCGAGCCCCTTGACTCGACGAGTCGGAGAAATACCCGCCTCGGTCATAAGCTGGGACGCCCTCGCCTTGCCGATGCCGGGTACGGCAACCAGCAGGCGAACTACGGGAATGCGCCAGTATCGCGGGTCGGCAGAGGCCTGCTCGAAGGTGACGGAACCCTCGCGGACCAAATCGAGCAGCGCCTTGCGCTCCTTGCGGACAAGACCGGCCTTCTCCAGGTTCTTACGGCGCTGCTCATCGGTCAGAACAGGCAAGGTGTTGGCAGAATCAGCCATTGGGTTACTCGCTTTCATCTTCGAATAGGCCGTCGTATTGCTCAGGGGTCAACTCGCAGATAACCGCCTTGATCTCGGAGCGGTTCTTGCGAGAAACCGTGATAAAGGCCCGGAACGGTTCATCAGGGTTATCGGGATTTGGGCTGGTGGCGACCGCCAGCAGCTGCCCCGCATGGCGGAGCGTCTTGGCAATCGTCTTCATGCCCTTGGGAATCAGATTATCTTTCGGTTCCAAGACACGCTCGACCTGCCATTCGCGCCCGAACGCCTCGTCCATATCTTCAGTCACGTTCATCTAGATACCTTCCCTATCGAGTTCATCGTCCGCTCCCGCCATCAGCTCGGCCTTCAACTCGTTACAGCGCTCCTGGAGCTTGCCTGCATAGAACTCGGCACGCTGCCCCTGCGAGCGGTTGAGCCACTTCCTCTTGAACTTGGCGACCTGCTCACGATAGGCTTCCTCGTCTATGTCGCAAGACAGCCAAAGGTCGAGCGCCGTGGCAAGTCCGCCGTCGCGGTTGTTCCAAAGCGGAGCTTGAAACAGGTCGTAGAACAGCTCGTTCAGCTCCTCGTCGCGCCACTGGCCGGACATCTCCTCCGCTACGCGGTCCTGCACGTATTCGAAGTGTCCTCCACTCATTCGTCAACCACCTTTCGCAGGTCGCGCCCACAGACTGGGCAATAGTTAATGTCGATGTATAGGGCGTTTTTCGTCCCTTCTTGAAACACGATTATGTGTGGTCGAGTGACACGACCTCCGTGTATCCTCGCGTACAGCTCATTGTCGCGGTCGCCGTCATAGTGCCCTGGCAGTACCTCGTTGCTGGGGCCTACCGTGGGGTGGCAGCAGTACTCGCAGGTCATTCGCTCTCCTTCCCCTCACCCATGCCGTCAAAGTCGGCGGTGCGCAAGATTTCGATGAGCCTTGCGACCTGCGGGCTGCGCCATGCGGTCATCGCGAATGGGCGAGGGTTCCGATAGTTGTAATCGTTCTTCCTGATGTGCTCGCAGCACTCGCGGTATGTGAGGAACATGGTGTCGTCGACGCGCTCGCTGCGCCTTTGCTCATAGATGACCTCCAAGGGCATGTCGTACTGGCTGGCGCAGTCCTCCAATGCGTCAACAGCCCGGTCGTCCATCGGCCAAGTGTCGAAGCGGTCATCCAGCGTGATGCGCCAATCGCTCAGCCATTCGGTCGCAGCGTCGTTGCCAAGGCGCGTTTCGATGTCGGCAAAGGCCGCTCTAACACCCTCTTCGAGGGTCATCGTGTAGCATGCGTCGTTGTCTACGACCCTGACGCGGTCTTCGTAGCCCTTTGGGCACGGGTCCCAACGATTCTGCACAACCACCCAGAAGCGCGGGTCGGCTTGACCGAACGTATCTTGGGTATTCAGCTCGTCTTGGAGTTCCTTCAAGAACTTGATCTCATCGGCCGTCAGCATCTGCCGCCTCCTCGATGATCTTCGCACCGCAGTTGGGGCAGTACGGCCATCCGTACCCGTCGATATCCTCGCCACATTCCGAGCAGACCGCCGTCTCGTCCTCGATGACAGGGTGGCACGTGCGCTCGGGAGCAGGCTCTATTAGGTCGGCAAGGTGCAGCAAGTCTTCGTAGTGCGGAAAGCTGTGAAATCCACAGGACATAACCTCTAGCGCGACGAATGGGGAGTAATCTGGGTCGTAACCCAAGTCGGCCTTGCACCTATCGGCTGCATTTCGTATATTCGCCGCAACCTCCCGGCGCTCGTCATCAGTCGGCATCATCGGTCACCTTCGCTCCGCAGCTGGGGCAAAATCTCATCGCATGGTAGTCGGCAGCGTCGTCAGCGTCGTCAGCGTCACAATATCCTCCGTTTACGCACGCACGACACGAAGAGCAGTAAAGCCATGTTCCATGCGCTTCAATATGGCACGTGCGCTCACCTCGGCGGTTCCACGCGGCAATTGCTTCTTTCTCGGTGTCGTAGTACTTACCATCCGTGGCACCGCAATCATTGCAATAAACGAAAAAGTGCGCATAGTCAGCACTTCTATTGATTTTCGCTTTCCCGCTGCAGAAAGGGCAGGACAGCAGGTCGGGCTTTTTGTCGACCTTGCGCCGGTACTTGTCCAGGAGGATTATGGACCCCACAAGCCGCACGGCCATCATTCCACCACCTTTGCTCCGCAGCCGGGACAGAACCGGTATGGATACTTAAGCCTAGAGATAAGGTCGGCTTCCAGTTCCAGCCCGCAATTACTGCATACGAACTTGTGTCTTCTGATCTCATGGTCTCCGATGTGGTCATACCATTCAACGCGCTCCATGCGACACGTGCGTTCCGTCGCAGGCTCTATGAGGCCGGCTATGCGGTAGAAAATCTCCGTTGCCTCGACAACCCGCGTAAGCCCGAGCGTTTGCATGAAATCGTCTATCGGGGCCGGTAGCTTGTTGCGTGCGACGACGCTCCACGTTGGGGTCTTCTCGTAACCGGACGCAAGCTCGCGCAGCCGCGCCGCGACTTCGCGGCGCTCGTCATTCGTGGGCGCCTTGCCGCCGCAGAACGGACACGGTTTGAGTTCGTCCATCTAAATCCCTTCCCTATCGAGTTCATCGAGAGCCTGAATGACGATATCGGTCGCAATCGCCCAGAGATCGCGCATGCGGATGTGATGGGTAACGGCAGCGACCTTCATGCGGTCCACCGCCTTCGAGCCAATCTTGAAGGAAACCTGGGTCTGTCGCGGGAAATCAGCCGCCGCATACTCCTTCGAGTAGGCGGCCTTGATTGCAGCCGCCATCCCCTTCACGCACTCGTCGCCGAAGGGATATGGACCGGTCGGCTTGACGGTGTCAGACGTACGCGGAGCCGCGCGACCGGAACGGCGATTCAGCATGGCGCGTTTCGCATCCGCGGTGAGGTCCATGCGGTTCTTCGCTGATGAGGCCATGGCTACTCGCCACCCAGATACTCGTCCACGAACTTGCGGAACTCCGCCACGGCGGTATCGTTGGGACGGAAACCGAACAGCGGCTGCTTGTTGTTCGCGGCATCCTCGATCGCCTTATGCTTCATCGGACGAGCCGCATAGAGCTTCGTATGGCCAAGCTCGGCGATAGCTGGAAGCTGCTCGTCGGCGGCACGGGAAGCGACCTCGTCCTTGCTGTACTTGTTGAGCAAGATGCCGTCGATATTGAGGTCGGGATTGAATGCGTAGTCGACCTTGATGGACTCGACGAGGTCGTAGACGTTGCCGAAGCCGTTGATCGAGAACATGGACGGCTCAGTGACGATAATAACGTCATCCGCCGCAACGAGCGCGTTTAAAGTGGAGAGACCGAGAGACGGCGGGCAATCGATGACGATGTAGTCGTAGACATCCATCGCTGGCTCCAAGGCACGCTTCAGGCGAAGCTCGCGACCGAGACCTTGGGAGAGAACCGAGTCGAGGTCCTTCATCGCGATATCGCCGGCGATGATGTCGCATCCGTCCATGAACTGCACGCAGTCGGACAGGGGCATCTTGGGCTTCTCGAGCAGGTTGAACACCGTGAGGGCATCGGGTGAGGTCTCGGCCTTCACCCAAGTCGTGATATTCGCCTGCGCATCCATGTCGATCAGGAGGACGTTGTAGCCGCGCTCGGCCATGCCCTCGCAGAGAGCCTTGCTGGCGGTGGTCTTCCCCACGCCGCCCTTGTTGTTGATTACTGCAATAGTCCTTGCGACCTGCGCCACGCCATCGGCACCCATCATCGGACTCCCTTCGGTTCCATGCGACCCCGAACGAGACCACAGACAAGGGATAGCCCGAGTAGCGGCCAGAATACTGCCCGCTACCATGCGATATTTATAGATGTCGCCAAGTCATCTTCCTGTCCATCATCCAGCGCTTGGGGTACGCTTTTGACTTAACTAAATGATAACAGCCTGTCGGCATAATACAAGCATTATCTTATGTTTATCGGCGCGTCGATTATGTTGGCGTGCCAAAACAAAGTCCCCCGCGGCCCAAAGGCGGCGGGGGACGAGTAAGGGGAAGGGCGGACCTTAACCGACTATGAAGCTAGAAGAAGATAAGCCAAATCGTTCCAAATAGCAGGCATATATATCCCACGGCGGTCACAGCATAATCAGCGAAAGCGAGCAGAGCGACCGTGCCGTCCCTACCAGCGCCATCGGACAGAAGACTCGAAATGAACCCATGTGCGGGATAAATCGCGCAGACAAGACAGATAGATTCGAGACCAACCTTCAACAGGGGGTTCGCCCCCATCAGCTGCGTCGGATAGAGCGAGCCCATCAGGACAGAGACGGCAATGAGCAGCACCCATGCCACGAATACGCCGCGTCTCAAAACCCTGACCTCAGCCACCCACGCTATCGGCATAATGCAGCCGAAGCCGCTGAGAAGAAATGCCGAGGCAATCAACACAGCAGGCATCAGTCGGCCGGACTTTCGGTAGGGTCAATGCCCGTATCGGGCTTCGAGAGCAGGCCGCTCAACAGGGACGGCAGGTCGACGCCGGTGCTGTCCTTCAGACCGGATGCGACCTGGTCGACAATCGTAGTGGTCTCCTTCACGAGTTTCTGGGCGTTGCCCGATCCGTACATCTTGATGGAGTCGACTGCGGTCAGCGGCTTCGCGACCTGCTCTGCCACCTGGGGCATGATATCGATATAGCGGTTCGCGAGAAGGTAGGGGTTGTCCATGCCGTTGTACGCCTCGGCCTGGGCCTTCACGCCGGCGGCGATGCCCTCTCCCCTGCTCTTCTCGGACGCACCTTCGGCCTCGCCCTTCAGGCGCGTAGCCTCAGCCTCGGCGGTAGCCTTCGCCTTGATGCCCTCGGCATCCTTCTGGGCGGAATAGAGCTCTGCATCGGAGGCGTTCTGACGCTCGATGCGTGCGGCCTCGGCCTGCTTCGTGCGCTTGTAGAGGTCGGCTTCAGCCGCCTGCTCGGCAGCATAGCGATCGGCCTCGGCCTGCTTCTTCACGGTCGCGTTCAGCTCGCGCTCCCTCACGTCCGCCTGGCGCTCGGCAAGCTCGACCTTCTTAGTCTCAGCGGCGATCTCGGCCTCCTGCTGGGCGATGTAGAGCTCGCGCTGCTTCTCGGCCGTCACGGTGGCCTTCACCATATCGGCCTCGGCCTTCGCCTTGTCGGCCTGCTTCTTGAGGTCTGCCTGCTTCAGGTCAAGCTGATTCTGGCGGATGGCGACCTCCTCAGCGGCCTTAATCTGTGCCAGCTCGGCCTCCTTCTTGATCTCGGCCGCCTGGTCGGCGCCCATGGAGCGGATGATGCCCTGGGAGTCTGAGAAGTCCTGGACGTTGAAGGTGCGCAGCTCGAGACCGAGGTTGGCGAGATCGTCCTTGGAGCCATCAAACACCTTGGCATTGAAGCTCTCGCGGTCGCGCATGAGTTCCTTCAGATCCATCTGGCCGATGACCTCGCGCATCTTGCCGAGCATCACCTCAGTCACCTGGCGCGTCATCTCCTCCTTGTCCATATTCAGGTAGTTCTTGGAGGCTGTCTCGATCAGCTCGGGCGTCTGACCAATTTGGAAGTTAGCCACGGCACAGGCGTGGATGAGGATTGCGTCCTGCGTGGGGATGTCGTTCTCGGTCGTGAGCTGGACCTGCACAGCGCCGAGGGCGAGCATATCGACGCGCTGGAAGCCGGGAATCACGAAGGTTCCCTTGCCGGAGACACTACGCATCTTGCCAGCACCGGAGACGATCATCAACTTATCGGGCGGGCATTTGCGCCAGCACGACTCGAAGACGCAGACCACGATCAAGACAGCGACGACAATAGAGAGCAAGTTGAAGATTACAGATTCAAAGAACATGCAGCTTCCTTTCTTTAAGGGCGACTCTATCAGAGCCGCCCAGTTATAAACAGTTATTTGTCGGGGGGATTACGCCAAGGACTCAATCAGACGAGCGAGAATCATGAAAAGCGTGCCGATGCAGGCAAGAACACCGCATGCAAGCGCGAAGGTCCACGCACCATACAAGATTTCGACCTGCTCGGCACGGCTTAAACCATTGAAACCGCCACCGTATCTCGTCCAAAAATCGCGAAGTTTTTCGATTATGGGCATCTAGCGCTCCTGTACTAATCAGACAGTTGAATCCAAGTCTGTGCAGAATCAATCACTGGGGTTTCCCATGTTCATGAGCATCTGGTTGCTCATGATCCACCACAAGAAGGTATCGTCTTCGCGCTCACGATCCGCTACCTGGGATTTAGCCGCATCGGCGTCGTCGGCCTGCTCTTGGGCCTCGTCCGATTTGACCGAATCGGAGTCTGTCAAGACAATCGGGAAATCGGCACCGACCTGCGCGGCGTTGTACTCGGCCAAAGAGACCTCATGGTTCGCCTCGTAACCATTGTTTCTAACGGTGACGTAGTAGTGCTTACCGTAGTCCGCCGAGTCAATGTACTTGTCTGCGATGGTACCCGTCTGCGTCTGCTCGAACTCAACCGAGCTTTTTTCGGTCCCTGAAGCAGGTGAATCAGAACCCAACGCAACCCCAGTTATACAAATCAGCGCAACAACAATCACGATGCCCAACAAAATGAATTCGATTGCCGCCTGACCGCTTACCGAGTCCTTGCCGAAACGCATCGACCCAGCCCCCTTAAAACGGGATATCGTCGTCGAACGGATCGACTGCGGGCGGCATCGGGGCTTGCGGAGCAGGCGCCTGTGCAGGCTGATTTGCACCCTGTCGCTGCGACATGAACACGATATCATCGACAATCACGTCCAGCTTGGAATTGCGCTGGCCGTCCTTCTCCCACGTCGAGTAGCGGAGCTCGCCGGTAACGGCGACCTTCTGGCCCTTTGTGAGATAGCGCGAAAGGGCCTCGGCCCGCTTGCCGAAAATGGTGCAATCGATAAAGTTGCCGCGGTCTTCCCATTCGCCAGTCTGCTTGTTGCGCACCGAGGTGTTGAACGCCAAGCTGAACGACAGAATCTGCGTACCGCCGGCCGTGGCCCGCAGCTCGGGGAAGCGCGTCAGGTTGCCCGTCAGAAAAACGTTATTGATATCGGACATGTCGGTTCCTTTCTGGAAACGTTGAAACGTCAATCGATTAGGTAGATCTGCTATTTCACTCCCGTGGAGCCGTAACCGTCCGCGCCGCGCTCGGACTCGCTCAACTCCTCGGTCAGCTCAAGCATGCAAGGCACGTAGGGAATGACCACCAGCTGGCAGATCCTATCGCCCGCATGGACCTCGAAGGGGTCCTCGGTGGTGTTCAAGAGCGCCGCCTTTACCTCGCCGCGATAGCCGGCGATGCGGTCACGCACGCCGGAGTCGGATAGCTCCTTCACGGTCATTTCGCGACACCTTTCGGCTCCTTAGCCTGGAAGGCAGCGATCTCGTCGCGAACCTCCTCAAGCTCGGCAATCGCGCTAGAGATGCGGTTCACGGCCTCGCGACATTCACCACGTTTTACGCACCCCTCGCATACGTACCTATGCACATCACGCAGTTTCATCCACGTGAAATCGCGGACGTTCATCCGAACACCTCCTGCACGTCATGCCCCTCGCCGTACTCGTCCACGAATCGGTATCTCCCGGTCGCAACGAGCGCCTTGAGGTCATCTACCGTGGCTGGCCGGGTAACGTCTGGTACATCGCACCAATCTCCGTCAGCGTCCACCCACTCGGGATCGTCCTCGTAGCGCCACAGAGAGGTCTCGCCGCCGCTCGACTGTGCGACCCTCACGCGGCCGTAAAGCGGCACGGGCTCGGTCTGGACCAAGTAGTAGCTCGTGCTCATTTCTCCACCACCTTCGCTCCGCAGAATCCGCAGAACCGCGGCTTCACCCATTCCATGTCCCCGTCCTCGTTCACACATGCCAAAACAGCCGTCTCCTCGCCGCACTTAGGACACGAATACAGCCCCTCGTACTCCGGGGCAAAATCGGCGAACTCACTTTTATCCATCGTGCAGGTTCGCTCAGGCTCTGGCTCTAGGAGGTCGGCGAGGCGTCGCACGCCATCGACCTCGTACCAATAGCCATCATCGGTAGCAAGGTCGAGTGCATCTTCCACCCCGCCGCAGTCGTAAAACTCACCGTCTTCAAGATCTTCGGCTGCAAGTCCGCGCAGCCTCGCCGCCATCTCGCGGCGCTCGTCATTGGTAACCATCACTTAACAACCTTTACACCGTACTTGCATCTAGGCATCTACTCCACCGCCTATCTGCCGCACTTCACCCAATGTGCCGTCAGGGTCAATGAGATTGGCGAGGTGGAACAGGCCGTGGTGAATCGTTTCCTCGCTTCTTGCGCATATGTCCATCCCGAAAAGCCTTTCATTCAGCCAGAACAGGCCGTTCTCGTCACGAATTACGCCGTAGCCGCCACGCGGTTCGCACGCCTGTCGCGGCCCGCGTGCTTCTGCGCCGTGTTCCGCTCCGTCTCGACGCGGCGCACCGCCGTGGAAATCTGATCCGAGATGCATGCACCGCTCGAGATGTCGGCATAGCGGACGCTCACGACGAGGTTGCGCTTGTTGCCGCTCACACGGCGCCCGATGAAGAATGCGGGGTAGATATGGACGATCTCCATGCGCACGGTCTCCAAGCCGCGGGCCTTGACTGGGGACGGCATCGCCACGTCCACGATCTCGCCGAGCAGCGACTCGACCGCCTCGTGGACACAGGTGCCGTCATCATGAGGCTCGTCCTCGAAGCGGAACATACGGCTTCCTATTGGCTTTTCGTTTCGTAAAAGGGCGGAGGCGGATGTTGCTCCGCCTCCTGCAAACAGAGTGTTCAAATCGTCATCCTATCTGTCCAGCAGGTCGTTTGGGGTGCGGCCTGACAGCTAGGATAGTAGCATAGTTATCGGCATACCGTTATATGATTCTAGTGTTTTCGGTGTACGGTGTGTAATTACGGACATCTGAGGACGCTTTCGGACATTTTCGGTGCGTTTGCGGACATTGTCAGGGGATGTCCGTGAATGTCCGAAGCGGCAACAAGGCTTTTGATTCGAGAGCGCGTCTGTGCCTTGCGGTGGAGACGGACAGGACGCCCTTGAAGCTCGCGATGGATGCGTTGATAACGTTGGACGGTAATTTCTGCGAGGTCACAGACGAGCAGAGGGACTTGAGGTGTCTGCGATATCGGATGAGCGTGATCTGGGCGAGACGGCGTCGAGAATGACCATCAGGACAAGAGAATCGAATTTTGAGAAACGCCAATTCCCGATCAAGGCGGGAAGAGAAGCAGGCCTTTACATTCGGCTGAAGCCCTAGAGATTCAAGGCTCGCTAAGAAGAGCTGTTGAATACTAAGCAAATCTTCTCTAGAGCAAAACACGTAGCCGTCATCCATATAGCGGCCAGCCCCGCCCTGCCTGAGAAGCTCGTGGAAGGCATGGTCCAACTTGTTCAGATAGGCAATCGCCGCAAGCTGGTTCACCTGATTACCCAATGTCAGAAAAGCCGATTCGCGGCTATAGAGGGCGGCGATATCAAGTATCCGTGCCACAGGATTCGATTCGGGAAGTCCGCTATATGGTCTCAGGATGATTTCCGATAAAACGGCATGGGCGCGACCCGAGGGGATGCTTCCGAAGTAGTTCCTGACATCGTATTGGAAAACCCGAGCATCGGCCCCATACTTTCGGACAGCTGAAAGCATGTCCCGTTCAAAGCGCTTACGCGCGAAAGAAGTTCCCTTGCCCGCCAAGCTAGCTGAGTTCGAATAGACAAGGGATCGCGACAGTATCGGGACGATGAAGTTATCGCATAGGCAACGCTGGATGACTCGATCCCTATATCGCGGTCCCACGATATGCCTAACCTTGCCTCGTTCGTAAAGAGTGAAGCGGACTGGGGGCTGTCGGCGATACCTCCCCGAGAGCAGGCTCTCGCGCAGGCGGATACAGTTGACGGCACGGTACCTATCGAACTTCATCGCACCTGATTTCCATAAGGTACCCTTCGCGCATACGCGAGCCGCCCTATATAAGTTCCTGAATGAGAATACGTCTTCGGGTGTCTTCGGTACCGTCTCGAGCGATCGGCGGCTCAGCTCTCGACGGCGCTTCTCTCGGCGTTCGCGCCGCCTTGCCCGTTGGGAGCGGTTCAAGGAGCTCCCTCCTTTCGTAAATCAACAATAAGCCCCGGCTGCACCTTGACTCATGGTGCCGATTCCGATGTGCCTGAAAACCGCCGGAACGGTCCAGATGCCGTCCCGTTTGGGAGGCAAGTCCGCCCATCTTGCATCACCGGGGCCCGTATTCGCAGCGTCGAATGAAACGCCGGCCGGTGGGCATCCCCTTTTCTCCTTTACCATTCCGTTTTCACGACGTGCGCTACTCAGACCAAACGGAGAAAATCGGGGAACACGTAGTTGGTGTTCGTCGCGTTGTTGTTGTTCCAGTCGCCGTTGCTATTGACATTGCGGAAGTTCGTGGAGTTGCTCGGATTCACGGAGCGAGTCCAGTGATTGTTACTCGACGACGCTAAAACGGATGCCCACCATCTGAGACTCACGACAATGAACCCCAGATGGAGAACAGCCCTACTCGGGAGAAACCGAAGTTGCTTCTAATTCTGAATCAAATGATTTCAGCCGTGCGCGCTCCGCCTTTACGGCACCCTTCGTTACCTTCATGGCATTCGAGACGGTGCCAGCGAGTGCCTCGAGACGGCTAATCTTCACGAAAGGCTTGGAAACGCCCACTTCGGCTCCCCCAGCGTCTTGCTCAGTGTAGATAACCTGAGGCATATCGTCCAACCATGCATCGATGAACATAGCAATGAGACCTAAGCGGCCGTAGGCATCGTTCAGGCGGGCAAGCCTCTGCGCACTCTCTTCAGCCGTCATGACGTAGATTCCATCCGCCTCAGCTGCCGCCTCCATGAGGTCGTAGCCCGCACGGCAAACGTATTGCGTTTCCGTAAGGGCGCGGGATTTCGGAAGCCTCTTTGCTATCGAAATGAGCTCACGCCAGACGATACGTGCCTGACGAAGGTATTCAGTTGAGACGGATTCGGTCTGCCTACTCTTGGGAACCATGGGGCCTCCAGCTCGGAAAGAACCCCTCCGGCGAATGCCAGAGGGGTTCAGGGGCGTAGATTAGAAGGAGAAAGCGGGGAACACGTAGTTGGTGCCCGTCGCGTTGCTGCCGTACCAGTCGCCGTAGCTATAGACACTGCGGAAGGCCGTGGAGCTGCTCGGAGACACGGAGCGAGTCCAGTGATTGCTACTCGACGACGCTCCGGAGTAGTTCGACGTCGTCACACCCTTGGATTTGTAGTACTCGTACTGGATGCCGTCAGACTGGAGGTCACCGTAGACTTCAGTCGTCGAGAGCAGGAAGACCTTATCAGTCGTGGCCGAGGGAGTGCCTGCCTTGCCGCCGCCCTGGTTATCGGTCATCTTCGTGACGGACTTCACCTTGGACTGGAGCTCAGAAGGCAAAAGCGACCAGAGATCACCGGTGTTGAGACGACTGCGAAGCTCAGACTTCTCCCAGCCGCCGGCGTTTGCATTCGTGGCATTCATTCTCTGGGCAGCCAGAGCAGTGTTGGTTGCCTCGAACGTCAGACCCGCCTTGCCCGAGCCGTCGGCAAGATCATCGTGGTTGATGCCGACGATACGGTACTCGAGCGTCTTACCGTTCGTAAGCTTGGCGGAGAACTTGGTACCGGCATCCATGGCGGCCTTGGCTTTGGCGTAGACCACAGAAGACGTGCCGTTCTTGGCGATGTCAGTCGCCGCGGCCTTCTGCTCATCGAGCGCCCAGTCCTTGGCGTCCTTGTTCACCACGGTCTTCATCGCCTCCTGATACGCCTTTTCCTCGGCGCTCATGAAGTTATCGCCATCGGTACCGGAGTCGACCGTGTTCGTAACTTGGTTAAACTGGTTGCGGATGGCGCCGGAGACCTGAGGGCCGGCGAACACAATCACCAGACCGATGACCGCGATGATCAGGACGTATTCGATAATCGATTGGCCTCGGAGGCGAGCCGTTCTACGAGCGACCCCTCCCCGAGGCGTAATTGCCGCTGCATGCATATGCGGCTCCCTTCGCTCAGGGTGAATAGAAACGGATTGAGCGTAGGATTGTTGCGGAAAACATGGTTTGTCTTGCCGCTGCGGCAACGTTTACTATTGCCATGCCTTGGGAAGGATCACGCCTGGCGAACAGGAACTAAAATTTTCTCGGCTGGCCGCGCTGTCGACATCTCAATCGGTGCAGTCAAGTTCGAGTGAATCGCACCATGATAAAGCACCATCTGCGTTCTTCAGTGATTTCACATTCCAATTCTCAGCGCCGTGGATGGCTTCTAGAGATCTGCAACCGGCAAAAGACCAAAAGATACTCTGGCAGCGGCTCAAATCCCAATCGCTTGTGTCTAGGTCCTTTAAGCTCGTGCAGCGGTAGGCGAAATCACTTAGGGAAGTCGGATGAAAGTTCTTGGGCGTCTTAAGGGTGATCAGTGACGGACAGCGGAGAAAAGCGCAAAAGGCGTTGTCTGTCCCCGCACAGTCGAGATTGCTCAGATCGGCGGACGTCAAATCAGTCATTCTCATAAACCAGCCGCTAATCGACGAAGGCGCAATACCTTCGTCGAAGACGTCGACAATTTGAATATGCGTGCGCCGATTCCACCATGGAAGCGACTCACAAGTCCAATCGTTGGCCCTCTTGTCATCTGTTGTCCGCACCCAATATCGCACAGTCTCAAACCCCGTGTACACCTCGGTCACCCTGCGATCGTTGAACATGTCACCGACCTTGGGTACCCCACGCCTCTTGTAGAACATCAGGCTGTGGTCGTCCTCTGAGTACACCGCGAACGCCGTGCCGCGCTTGGCGTCGGGAATATCGGCGGGGTCCTTGAACGCAATCCCGCCCGTACCCTCGTCGAGCGTCTCGGTCACGGTGTCGAACTGGTTGCGGATGGCGGACGATACCAGGGGACCGGCAATCAGCACCACCAGGACTACGATGGCGATGATCAGGACGTACTCGATGGTCGATTGTCCTCTCAGGCGGAAAGTGCCTTTATGAGGCCCCCCCCCCCCGAAAGGAATTTCCGCTGCATGCATGTGC
>ERZ1026866.1221-NODE-1221-length-13793-cov-179.404062_pt1 | contig 13793 bp, 17 predicted proteins | sample MGYA00380163_ERZ1026866 | MGnify/ENA primary metagenome ERZ1026866 (study PRJEB33269, sample SAMEA4719799) | human gut metagenome | biome: human-associated habitat; feature: organic feature; material: feces | place: Cameroon | collected 2013-10 ...
TTCTTTAAGCCATTTGTATGAAACGTTCATTATAATGTTTTTTTATTATTTTCTCATTGTCAGATGCCAGGGCTTGCAGCCAGCATTCATGCCCGCAGCGCACTATTGCCCTAAAACTTTGCAAAAATACAAAAAATATTGCAGATAAACAAAAAACATCCGCCATTTTTGCACTATTTAAAAGAAATAGAGGCAAAAACGGCGGATAGCCTTTTTTATGATGCCTTGGGGAATACGCCCCCATGCCTTTTATTCAAATACTTCGTCGATGGCATCCACCTTCTCAAAGGTGTCCTGCTCGCCGCCGCTGCCCGCATGATAGCATGGGTTGTAATCGGCTGGCATATCGAACTTCACGGTAGGACTGTAGCCCAGCGATGGGTCGGCATAAACCTTCTTCATGAAGATAGCCCAAATAGGCAATGCCATGGTGGCACCCTGACCCATACTCATCGAATCGAAGTGGATATCACGCTCCTCGCCGCCTACCCAGCAACCGCTCACCAGCTGCGGCGTAAAGGCGATGAACCAACCATCACTGTTGTTGTTGGTGGTACCCGTCTTGGCACCAATCTGTCCCTCCAGCTTATATCTGTAGCGCAGGCGGCCGGCAGTACCGTTATCCACCACACCCATCATCATGTAGAGCATCTTCATGGCGTTGTCGGCACTGATCACCTCGTTCATTCGCGGCTGGAAGGTGGCGATGGTGTTACCCTCGTTGTCCTCGATGCGGCTCACGAACATCGGAGCCGTACGGATACCGTGGTTGGCAAAGGCGGTATAGGCACTCACCATCTCGCTCACGCTCACCTCGCACGGACCCAGACACAAGCTCATAGAAGCGTGAATATCAGGGTTGTTGATACCGTAGTCGTGCAAGAGCTGGACAAACTGCGACGGGTTCAGCTTGCTCATCAGATAAGCACTTATCCAGTTGTTACTCTGTGCCAATCCCCAGCTCAGCGGCACCATCTGGCCGTATCTCGAATGGTTGGCATTTCTAGGCGTCCATGGTCTGCCAGCCACCATGTAAGTCTGCTGGCGATTAGGAGCCATATCACAAGGCGAGAATCCGTTAGACATCGCCAGACTGTAGAGGAATGGCTTGATGGTAGAACCCACCTGTCTTCTTCCCAGACTCACCATGTCGTACATGAAGTGAGTATAGTCCAATCCTCCCACATACGCCTTCACGGCACCCGTCTTAGGATCCATGCTCATGAAACCGCTGCGCAGGAAAGTCTTGTAATAGCGGATGGAATCCAGCGGACTCATCACCGTATCGATATCTCCGTGATAGGTGAACACGGTCATCGGAATCTTCTTCCTGAAGGCTGCATGGATTTCGTCAGCCGAGAATCCATCCTCCTTCATCTGGCGATAGCGCTCGCTCTGGGTCACGCTGCGGTTCAATATCACCTTAATCTGCTTCGGTGTCAGCTTGTCGCTGTATGGCGAACTAGGCTTGCGTGCCACCTCCTTGCTGAAGGCTGGCTGCAGATAACGTGCCACATGCTGATACACGGCCTCTTCGGCATATCGCTGCATGCGGCTGTCGATGGTGGTAAACACCTTCAGTCCGTCGCTGTAGATATTGTATGGCGAACCATCCTTCTTATAGTTCTTGTTGCACCAGCCAAACAATGGGTCGGTGTTCCAGAGGATGGAATCGGTTACAAACTGCGCATAGTTCCACGATGCATAATCCTTCCTCTCAGGGCGGGTAGCCATCATATATTTGCGCAGATATTCACGCAGATAAGTGGCAGAACCGTCCTTGTGGTCGGTGCGGTGGAAGTTGAGCGTGAGCGGTTCAGCCGCATACTGGCTGTATTCGCTGCTGCTCAGATAGCCTGCCTTCTCCATCTGCGAGAGCACCACGTTTCTTCTGTCGCGGGCACGCTCCGGATAGCGCACCGGGTTGAAGAGCGACGGGTTCTTGCAGAGTCCGATGAGCGTAGCTGCCTCGGTGAGGGTCAGGTCTTTCGGCTCCTTATTAAAATAGGTGTTTGCCGCCGTCTTGATGCCCACGGCATTGTGCAGGAAGTCGAAGTAGTTGAGATAGAGAGCCAGGATTTCCTCCTTGGTATAGTACCGTTCCAGTTTCACGGCGATGACCCACTCTATCGGTTTTTGCAGCAGTCGCTCCAGCGTGCTCGATGCCTTTTCGGAATAGAGCTGCTTGGCAAGCTGCTGCGTGATGGTACTTCCACCTCCGGCATTGGTCTGTCCCAGGATGCCGCGCTTCACGATGGCACGCCCCAGCGCACGGAAGTCGATGCCCGAATGCTCGTAGAATCGTTCATCCTCCGTGGCAACGAGTGCCTTTATTAAATAAGGTGACATCTTCTTGTAAGGAATCACGATACGGTTTTCCTTGTTCAGGTTCCATGTACCAAGCACCTTCCCGTCGGCAGAGTACACCTGCGTGGCGAATCTGCTGATAGGATTCTGCAAATCCTCGATGTCGGGCATGTAGCCAATCCAGCCAAACCAGACGGCCATGAAGGCAAGTGCCACACTCACGATTCCGGCGGCAAAAATGCCCCATAACGTATAGATAAAATGTCTTCTCATTGTCTATTTTTTCGTCTATTTCTTCAAATACATTGTCTATTTCTTCTAATATTTGTGCAAAAATACATAAAAAAGAGGAAACTACCAAGAAATATTGTTTTTTTCTTTGCTAATAGGCTATTACAAAGGGTTTCACGACAATTCATTTGCAGCACAATGAGAGTTAAAATAACGAGTGTGAACAAAAAACGTGAACCAAAATGATGAACGAACAGAAGTTTTATAAGGAAATTGAAGCCCACTTCAATCTCAGAACCAACAAGACTAAGAAGCCCGAAATGGTTTACTTAGTTGTACGTATTGACGGAAGACAATACAAACTTTCTTGTGGTGTAAAAGTGTACCCACAACAATGGCGCAAAGGTGTTGCCGAGGAGAGCAATTTCCTTTGTAGCAGAGACAACAAGAATAATAAAATCGTAAATGAAAAATTAACGGTTTTAAAGAAGCGTTATTCGGAATTTATTTCGTACCTTTGCAACTGTGATAACGACATCACGGATATGGGCGATTTGCTCAAACAATTTATATATAAAGATATGGATATAAAGAAAAACAAGAAAGAGAAAAATGTATTAGAGTACATTGATGAAGCGTTTGATTCCTATTACAGTAATCACAAAGCAACAGAGCAGACTAAGAAGAACTATAAACGAGATATTGAAAAGTTCTTCATACCTTATGTTGATTCATCGAAAGATAAAAGCATCAATGTGCTAAAGCAAGAGGGATTCAGCAAATGGGCAAAGTGGCTAAAAGAGCAAACAACAGCCATAAAGGTTAATGAGACTTTAGAGCTTTTTGCAAGATTAATTAGAGAAATCTTAATGACATATCCTAATTTAGGTTTACAGCCACCTATGTATAATAAGATACAGATTGAAAAAAATACTCAGAAGAAGAATGAAGGCAAGCCATTAAATAAAGAAGAAATGGAAGCCTTAACTAACTATGCCCCTAAGAATGAAATGCAAGAAGCTACTATAATTCTATTCCGTATTGGTTTAGAATCAGGTGCTCGCTCTAGTGACTGGAATAAATTTATCACTGGTGACTATGAAGAAAAAGAAATACAAGGCAAAAAAGTCTTACTTATTCAGCCTAAAAAGACAAAGCGCAAAGAAAACAGATATGCCTATGTAACATTAACACCAAAGTTAAAAGAACTCATAGAGATTGCTAGAGAAAAAGATATTTACTATGTAGATAGAGAGGAAAATGACAATTTAGCAGACAAAGGTAAAAGTCATAAATGCCGTGTAATAATGAGTACATTCAGATACAACTTACATCAAATATGTGAAACAATCAATAAGAATAATAGTGCCATATTTGGTAGAAAAGTTCACGTATCTAGAAAAGAAGGAGAACAACTGATTCCTGCTTATGAAGCTATTAGTTCACATTGGGCACGACATACCTTTGTACACGAATGTAAATTGAATGGTTTAGCAAATGACATAATAGCTAATAAGATTGGTGATAGCATCAAGATGATTGAAGAAGTTTATGGCTATATGGATAAAACAGAAACAGCAGAGCAAATAATTACTGCTGAAAAGCAAAATCAACAGCCAAAAGAAGAAACTGTAGCTATCAAGCCAAAGGAGAAAACATCTGTAATTAATGGTTTCTTTGCCTATGATGATATTGAAGCTTTGATTGATATGCAGCAATCAGGTATTAGTATCTATGATGATGCTAGACTTGAAAAGGCTATGAGTATCATAAAGAAGTCTGCAAGTAGCTCTACAATGAATAAAGCCATCAAGATGCGACAAGATGCAGACAAAGCAACGATAGAAGCATTTAAGGAGAAAGTATGCTCTATTGAAAGATTCATCTGGGATATGGGCAAATACTTTGCAGACACTAAATTGTATATGATGTATCAGTACAAGTTAGATAAGTTAGGGCTTCTTTCTATCAAGCCATTTACAGAAGAGGAATTAGATATGATATGGCAACAAGAACTTGCAAATGAGGAATTGGAACACTATGAAGCAAATGGTTTACAATAACCTCAGCTACTTCATTTTGTGAAATTTGCACCATAATATGCATTTTAGCCATATTGTCTAGTATTAATCATAGTGATTAAAGAAAAGAAAGAGTTTAGAGACATTAGAAGAATCGAAGGCAGTTTTGCAGCTGTTTTCGATTTTTCGTTTCTAATTGTCGCACAAGAATCGGCAGGGCTGGGGTTTAGCGGCTTTATCCCTTAAAATTTAACCCCATACCCCTTATAGCAAAAAGAAGGCTACCACCGAAGTGATAACCCTCTCTATGCCTATTTAACTAGTCTAGTCTAAATCCAACAAATCAGCTAGTGTATTCTTCAACAGCTGTCTAGCTTCATTTACCTTCAATTTTCTCAGCTTTGTATCTAAATCCTTACTTACCTTAGCTACATTCTTCAATTCATCTTCCCAGTGCTTAGTACCTCCAGCCTTCATTATATAGTCTATGATGATAGCATCTTTATGGACTTTTTCAGGGAATTGTTTAACTACATCCCATATCTTCTTAGCTCTAGCCAAATCTACCTTTTCTAATGCATCCTTATCAGGCTTAGACCATTTAAACTTTTCATCAAGGAAAAAGTACTTGTTAATTGTTTTCGCTGATACACCAAAGTCTGTAAGCTCCTTAGCAAACTGTACTATCTCATTCTCTGGCTGTCTCAAAGCTAAACCGATAATATAATCTTTACCCTTCCACATCTGCCCTATAGAATTAATTTCTATCAAAGCATCTTCAATAGTCTTATTACCTTCCAGCTTTAGCTCTTTCCAAACCAACTTAGAAGTATCAAACCCTCCTTCTTCTTCTGCTGCCATATTTACAGCAGCTTTAAATCGGTGCTGTCCATCTATCACTACTATGTAGCTAGCTCTATCGCCTTCTGCTACATCGGTGTTATCTATAGCATCTTTAAGCTTGCTGCCATTAAGTCTAGCATCATCAGCTTTAACATAAACCATAGGCATCAGATTCTTACCAAACTCCTTCAAACTTGCTTTCATCTTCTTCACATTGCTAGGGACAATGGTACGATTACCCTCCAAGAATGCTACACCAAACTGACTACCATTAATATTAAATGTCTTCATATCTAATTGTGCTGTATTCCCCCCTAAACTATTAACTATAGTACAATCCATAGGGCTACAGCATCTGTTAATGGCTTGCACTAGTCAAAGCTTCTGTTTGACGGGTGCAAAGATAAGGCAAATTCTAATAACCTCCAAAGATTTTAAGGCTTTCTGTAGGAGGTAGATTTTTTTAATGACCTACCTCGTTATCAACAATATAATAGTATCTGTTAGGTTCTAATTTCATCTTTCCCTTATACGTATAAGTTCTCAGGAAACCTTTTTCCATAAACCTTTTTTCAGTAGAGATACCTAATATATATATCATAGTGCCAATAAGCTGCAATTTATCTGTAGAAACCTCATATTGTTTTCCTTTAGATGAAACTACAGTTTTATCTGCTACCAATACATCACAAAAGAAGCCAAGATACTTTCTAAATAAAGAAACAATAAAAGTGGTAGATTTGTCTTTATGTTTATTTGCACACATAGTAACACCTAACTGCCATCCTTCCCCTTTATCTTCTTTATATTTTAAGTAATATTGCAAAGCATCTTTGATAGTAGCTAAAATATTAGGTGCTGTTATACTAAGCACGGTCTTATTATCTATCTTTAATGACAATTCTCCATTGCAGACTAAATCAGCTAATTCACTATCTTTTCTTTTAACGATTTCCCCTTTTATACTATCTAACTTATCAGCTAAATTAGTTAGTTCTTTTCTCGGATATAAAGGTGTTACCATATCTACAGTAAAGCCTTCTACTATATCATTTACAAATAGGCACAGATACCAGAACTTTTCAGCATCCAAGTGAAAAGCCCTTAATGTGTCTTGAAGTTCAATGTTATCAGTATATCTTTTTGTTTGTTCTGTAAAAATTTTCCCTTCACTACATCTTGAAACAAATATTTTTGCAATAGCAGGTACACCTGCCATTTCAGCATATATCTTAACATAGTCATATACTGCCTTATCGAACTCTGTTTTTTCTTCTTCCATATCTTATCTATTTAATTAATAATATAACCATAATAACGAAAAAGGCTAGTACCTTATTGTGATACTAGCCCTTTATTTACTCTAATTAATTATTCACTAAATATAATCATCAATTCATCTTACTATCTACTACATCTTCTATCAATTCCTTCACCTTATTCATAGTTTCGCCGTGTGCTTCTATTAGCTAATTCTTGAAGTAAACTGATACCCCAAAGATTGCACCTCCAGCTGTGAAAGCCTATGCAATATAGATAAGTGTTCCACTAGCTATAGTATGGATGGTTATAAAGCTAAGGAATGCTAGAAGAATACCACTAGCTATCATTACCATAGCTGTAGTATATTGTGCCTTATCCTTAAAGCCTAATTGATTCCAGTTTTCTTTCATTTCTTAGCAGCCTATTTAGTTAGAACCTTTGCCATCTTAATCTTATCGCTTACAAACTATCTCCATCCCTGCATAAGTTCAAACATAGATTTATCTTCTTCACTCTCATTCTGATTCAGGATAATGGCTATCTGTTCATCATAGTTAAACATCTATTTAATTACCTTAGCTTTGGTATCTTCCAAACTCCACCAGAATCTTTCACCAATCAAAGCATAGCCATCTTTAACTAAAACATCATCTGAAATCTTTTCCTCTATGTAGTCTGCTCCCTCTATTAGAGGTAAGCAGAAACCACATAAAGACTAATATCGTAAGTAATAGCCAACATCAGCAATCACTTTATTATTATATACTCTCATAGCATTAATTATTTAGTTAGTACTTTAATTAAACTGTTACTGTCTATACTGTCCATCCTTCTGGTACTCCACTAGCACCTACTACATTCCAAGTTGCAGCAGCATTCTTCACAAATGTACCTGATGATGCTACTCCTTTTAACCAATTAGTTGTGCATCCAGAAGCTGTATTATCAGTAAATAATGCTTTCACATAATTAAGTTTGCTGCATCCGCTAAACATATAATTATAACAACTAACAGCTAATTTTGTTGCAGGTAACACTGGAGCATTTTCTAAGCTAGTACAACCACTAAACATACTTTCATAACAGTTATTCTTCAATGTAGTAGCAGGTAACTAAGGAGCTTTAGTCAATGAAATACATTTATAAAACATCATATAACAACAATCTGTCGCTAAAGTGGTTGCAGGTATTACACCCATAGCTTCTATTAAGCCATCACAATTACTAAACATAGTTCTATAGCATTCAGAAGCTAAAGTAGTTGCTGGTAAATCTGGGGCTTTAGTTAAAGATGTACAACCATAAAACATACTTCCATAACAAGATGTTGCCAATGTCATAGCAGGTAATTTAGGGGCATTAACCAATGAAGTACAACCGCTAAACATATTGTTATAACAATAATTTCCTACTTTCTTTGGTAATACTAAATCAGCAGCATCATATAAACCTACTGAATTTTTAAATAAAGAAGCATACTAATAACTGTTCATCACAGAAGAACCATTATTTAAAGCAACCAAATCACCACTAACTTTAATCTTTCCCTAAAGAACAAACTTATAACCATTATTATAAGTATCGCAATTTCTAAACTCTGTTCCATATACTTCTAGCTTTTCACCATCTGCTAAACTTACTGCTGAATAATCCCATTCAGTCCATTCACCTCCATTCTTACTAATAAACAAATTAGCTACAGCACCATTCATTGCACCACTGCTAAATGGCTAAAGTGCTACAGTAGAATCACCAGTAGAAGTAAAGCAAAGGTTATCATATTCTAGTATAGCATTCCAAGTAAAAGTATAGTTCTTTACTCCACTTCTATTTCTATACTGAATCGCCAACGATATAGTAGAAGTTTGTTCTTCTGTATCGTTACAAACTAAATTGAAGGTATAGTTAGATTTCTTTGTAGCAGCTACTTTAGTATTAGATGAAGAAACACTATACACATACCAATCATCAGTACCTTCACCTGCTGTAACAGTATAAATATTATCATCACCCTAAGCAACCTTAGTAGTTATCTTTGGATTTGTATCTAAATCCTTACCTTCTATATAGAAATCAGTAATAGGATTATTTATAACTACAGTTCCAACTGCATTTAGTACATTTCCTAATGAATCTGTAACATCAACAGTTAAAGCTACTGATGCAGTTCTATTAGTTACCAATTTAGTGCAATTTAGATAGACATAGTTTTTATCTACAGATTCCACTGAAATATAATCATTAGCTTCTACCATAGCCTTTATATCGTGTACCTAAACACTATAGTTATATGGATTGTAACTAATTGGTATCTTGTGTTTGCCTACAGCATAAACATTATAGGTACTTACTGATATAGAGTTAATCTTTATCAGCTTATTTACTGTTACTGATTTAGTAGCTATCAAAGCATCTTTATCTATTCTGTTTAATTTGCACTTGATACCAATGGTTTCAGTAGCATCTACAGCAGCCTTAACTATGCAGGTTGTACCCTTAGCCTTTATTTCTGCATTAGTAGCACTCCATTCTATAGAAATGAAATCATTACCTTCATAGCTTACTTTATACTCTTTACTTGTTCCCTAGGTAATATAAGAATCTCCATTTATATAAATGGATGATTGAGTAACTAAGCTGTAAGTAACATACAAACTATTATCCTTAGCATCAATGTTTCCATACTTCTGTATCAAAGCATTCTTTTCATCAATAGTTAGGGCTTTATTAAGATTGATAATACCAGTAGCTGTAGTATTGTCATTTAGAAGTAAGTTATATACCAGTTCTGACTATTCACCTGCATTATAATTAATACCCTACAGATGTATTTCCTTCAAGTTAGCAGCATTAGTTATGACATTCTCAAACACTACACTGTTATCTGTAGTTATTGATACCATATTAGATAGGCTTTCAAAATATACTCTTTCAAGTGCCTAGCATCCAAGAATTGATAAAGAAGAAACATTAGGTATGCTGATTTCCTTCAATGTAGAAGTAGCAGGGAAAACAACAGTATTAAGATTTGTACCTCTTAAATCCACAGCTTCCAATTTGCTGCATCCACTAAGGTTTAAGTTACCTGCCAAAGTAGAAACACCATACAAAGTAAGTTTTCTAAGGTTTGGACAACTTACCTTCATAGCAATAGGTCTAAACTGCATAGTACCACTTATCTTTCTTGAATCTGCACTAAATTCCAGCAGCCTTTCACCTGATAACTCAAAAGTTTCACCTATAGACTTATCTGCAAATTCGCCAAAGCTAGTATAGTAGTTAGCACCATAGATAAAGGTATCAGTATTACCATCCGTGTTAATGGTACTGGTTTTATATGTCTCCTTTGCCTGAACTCTAGTAGTATCAGCACCCATAGACTAACCTACACCAATTTTAGGATATAACCACTACCACGGCGTTAAATCAAAGGTATATGATGGTCTTCCTGATGCTGTAGTTAAAACGCTTCTGAATCCTAAACTGTCTTTACTTCTTACATAGAATGGATTAGATGAAGCCAATGATTGTAAGTATGGTAATCTACGCTTCCACCACTGCATTTCAGCCTATAACTAATCACCTAAAGACTATGTGATAGCTGGTGTACCATTCTTATATTCTCCTGATGCCTACTTTACAGATGCTTCTTCATAAAGCAGTCTAGCAGTCTCATTAAAGGCTACAGAAGGGAAATATCTCTGGATGCTAAAGAAGTATCTATCTAAGCATTCCTAAGCACTTCCACCAAATTCAGTAGAAGCCATCTTATCTAAAATGGTTTTCATCATAGCTTTATACTCTAGACTGAAAGCCTATTCCATCAGGTTGTAGAAAACATTATCTTCACCATTCCAATAGAAGTTAGAACCGTTCTTATCGTGTTCCTCTACATAATAAGGTTTAGTCTTTCTACCTACATTGTCTGTTAAAAAGATAGTGTCCAAATCATCCTAAGCCATACATATTTTCAATGTAATAGGGTCTAGATACTCATAGGTGTTCTTACATCTGTTATCAGCAGCAGCTATCATCTTCAAGAATGCCATACAATACAGCACATCATTCACATTATAGTAATTAGATATTTTAGCCTTAAAGTCTGCTACTCTCCAATTAATGAAAGCAGTGTTATCTGCATCATTATCGCCACTAGATACTATTCCAGTCTGTGATTTGATATTTAATGCAGCATAGTCTTCACCTTCTTTAGTTATACCTGCATTAACCCAAGTTTCTGTAATAGGGTTATATCTAACTAAATTGTATGTAGATGTATTCCAGTACTGATAAGATTGATCAATCAATTCACTATCGTTTGTATATGGCTTCAATCTGGTGCTATGCAGGTATGAGAAATTGAAAGCATCTTTGAAGTATGTTACATTATCTCTATTACCTAAATCATAGTCTAACTAGCCTTCACCATTGTACTCAAAAAACTCTTCATCTTCATTATAGGTAACTTCTGAATCAATCCACGGCACTTGTCTTAATGTAAGTGGCATACCATTATCAGAACCTTCAACCATCAGATAGCCACTAAATGTGTTCTTATCTCCCTAGAATGTAGCTACATCAGCTTTACCACTTCCGAAAGTTACTAATCCAGAAAAGACTGGCTAACTATCTTCTGTTTCCTTAATGAAGTATAGGAATGGCTTTTCTTCTACTGATACCCTTACATTCTCATAGCCCTAGGTTTTAGTAATACTGTTACCTCCTACTATTGATTTCCACAAATCAGTGAATAAAGCAGTAGCACCCATTTTATGAGATTGCATAGGTGAAGCCCAATTTAATTTAGCTACTAACTTCTTAGCTTTAGGTGAATCATCATTAAGCAGGTAGAAAGCACCTCTTTCTTCACCATTTCCATCAGTCCATACAGAATCAGCATTGAAATCATATTGATGATTCCACTTCCAATAACCTCTAGAAGAAGAACCCTAACCCTTAATCTTCATATTATTAATTATACCTGAATGCTCTGGTTCTCCAATGATGTTAATAGCTAACGTACCTTTGTACTTTGCGTTTCCAGTCTTATACTCTGGATGCTAACCAGTCCATATAAGTGTATTGTACTTCACAGATGCCTTATCATAACTAATAGTACCATTTGCACTAACTATGTCGTTAGCATCCCTAAAGGCTACCTTTGCTTCTAAGTTTGGAAGGGTGCTCATATAGTCCTATCTAACATCATTTGCACTTAAACCCTTCTTATAGATTCTGATTCCATATATATCTAAATCGCAATCATCAGCCCCAAACTCCATAGTAAGTACATCATCCTTAAATCTATCAGCATCTGTATAAACCATTTCACGGTTCATTATACCATTGATAAAGATTCTGATGTAGTTTAAACCACTGTTACTAAGGTTAGGCACTATATTGATTGCTACGTGTGTTCTTTCATCATCCTAGAAAACTATATCCTAATCTCTCTTAGTCTGCTTTTCAGTAGTCATAAATACAGCTTCAGTAGCCTTCATTTCAAAGCCTAGAGGTACTTCATTTTTATAGCTACAGAATCTAAATACTACATTATCTTCATCATATACGTTAAATACCTTATAGTCAAACTCTATAGTAGTACCTTTAGTTAGGCTATCCAAAGGATCATAGTTAATAGATAGCTTTCTACCTCTAGGGATTCTAAGAACACCTATACCATCATTATCTTGCAGCCATCCATCAATATCAAAAGAGAAATTAGTGAAGGTAGAAGCTACTACAGAATCATTTGCACTATTGATTATCTAGCTAGGATTAGTTTCTGAATTGTTTCTAATCTTTGGATTAACAATAAAGTCCGCTCCTTCTGTAGGTGACATTTTCACAGTATTATCTATGACTACAGCAAATTCTGATGTCATATCCTTTGTGCTAACTCTAACTACTGCATCAATCAAATCAGCAGTACTTTCAAGTTCCAGTGTATTATAGAAGCTATATACCTTACCTACTTCACAGTTCTTATAGGTATAGTTCATATACTCATTATCTCCATCTGTCAATACTATAGTTACATCTGATGCCTTATTGAATAAGGTGAAATCAAAGAATTTAGTATTAGTGTAATTAATTACCTTCTTAGCAGTATCATTCAGGATAATGATGCTATCAGTACAATCATCTGCTATAAAGAAGAACTGATTAGTTATGTGGTTTGATTCTAATGTAGTATCATCTACAGTTAACCAAGCTTCCACATTAATAATTCCAGTTGCAAACTCTCTTTCAACTAAGAAAGTATAAGGTACTTCTATATAAGTGCTATCACCTATAGCTACCTAAAATGTTTCTACAGCACTAGAAGCATCTGTAACTTTAAGGTGCAAAGTCTTCTCTATCTATCCTTCTATGTAGTAGCTAAGATTCAAAGAAGTTAATGGCTTTGAATTGTCTGTAGCATTTCTAACTATCAAAGAAGTATTAACTATAGACTAGAATGTAATAACATTGGATGCTGAACCATTTACGTTATCTTCTACTCTCATTCTTATCTTATTATCTCCATCTGCCAAATACTTAGTTATATCTATAGTTTGGAAGGTGGTACTGTTATAACTTTGTGGCTGGATGGTTATTCTTCCTACCTCCTAGAATGCAGAACCATTTGAGCTTCTAGTTATAATCAATGTACCATCATTGAAGGTATCACTGGTAATCTCTGTATTAGGATTAGTAGATGTAGAAGTATATCTAATCTATACTTTTACACCATCACCCAGATTCACCAGCTTCTTAGTATTTGAACTTGTGCTAAGGTTTACAGCAAACACATCATTTTCCATATTAGGTAACTGAACCTTAAACAGTGGTGTTATATCTTCACCATCCTACCACGCATAGAAATCATCTATACACTGGAAGCCATACAAATAATAATAATCTCCTTCTCTAGATGTACTTCTGTAGATATAGCCACAGCTTTTTCTTAGCTAATCCTTAATGAAGGATTCAACAGAAGAACCTGCATAGTTTTCCCAAGAAACATTTAAATCTGAGATTAATTCATTCTTTACTTTTGCCATTTCTTAATATTATTAATTAGTACTTTTTATCATTAGTGTCCAATAAAAATTGGACACGTTAATTAATTAATCAAATAGTCCC
>ERZ1026866.1222-NODE-1222-length-13790-cov-7.422716_pt1 | contig 13790 bp, 8 predicted proteins | sample MGYA00380163_ERZ1026866 | MGnify/ENA primary metagenome ERZ1026866 (study PRJEB33269, sample SAMEA4719799) | human gut metagenome | biome: human-associated habitat; feature: organic feature; material: feces | place: Cameroon | collected 2013-10 ...
CGATCTCAGCCAAGCCATCGACCACAATGCGACGACGATCCAGCAACTCCTGACGACGTTCCTCGCACACGGCCAACGTTTCCGGAGTGAAGCACGCGAGCGCCGCAATCAGTGACCACTGGATTCGCCTTCGCACATAATCGGATCATAATTGGACTTGGGCGAATCGCGTAATGAAAAATCCCGAGGAGCAGTGCTCAACTCGGGATTCAAAAAAGTTTAAGTGCGGCAACGTGCTACTCTCCCACACCCTCTCGAGTGCAGTACCATCGCCGTGCTAGGCCTTAGCTTCCGGGTTCGGAATGGGACCGGGCGTCTCACCTAGGCTCTGATCACCGTAAGATGAAATGATACGCACACATGCCTCAATCACCGAATCACGGCGCGTCGCACACTACAGTCGTCTATCGCAGCCGCGCGGCATGGCGCACGGGCCCTTCCGGCGCGCGCCTGCGCCGACGAACCACCGCAATGCCACTCCAACCGCACAGGAGCACCGCCCCACACGCCCATGCGCCGGCGGTCCGGCCGTCATGCAGATCGGTCGGATCGGGGGCAGGAACGGGAATACTCACACGGTGGCCGGAAACCAGGAGCCGGTGGGAATTGATGCCGTATGGCGTACAGGTCATCAACGTCAGCCGATCCTGCCCGGGAACAATGCGCAACTGCGAGGTATCAGTCGGTTCAATCACGATGATGCGATCGACTTCGTAGGCCAGGGTTCTGTTCATCGTTGAGATGTAGATGAAGTCACCTTCGCGCATTTCATCCAATCTGGTGAACATCTGCGCCTGCACCATGCCGCGATGGCCGGTGATGACCGCATGGGTATTGTTGCCGCCGACCGGCAGGCTCGTGCCATACAGATGCCCGGAGCCAAGGGACAGTTGCTTGTCTCCGGTGCCGTGGTAGATGGGAAGATCCACTGAGATCTTCGGTATGGACACGCGGCCCATGATGCCGTGACCTTCGTTGAGCAGCCTGCCGTAGCGTTGATCTTGCGCCGACTGGGAGGACAGGCGTTCCCCGTTGCTGAACGGGTCGGCCTGAGCTCCCAGCACCGGCTGCCCGGATCGGGCGAGATCGCGGTTGTACGCACGCGCCGCCCGCAGTTCGTCGTCAATCCGACTTTCCGGCCACAGGCGTACCTGCTGTTCGACGGAAGACGTCGACGCGGACATGGATGTCTGCGACGCATACTGCATCAGCAGCGGAACCACCGTGCATATTACCGCTACAGCGATCAAAATGCCCGCGACGGCGTACATCACGTGCAATCGCCGCCGCATGCGGGCATACGCCCGGTATTCTCTGGCAACGTCGACCAGCTGCTCGAACGAAGATGTCACCGGCGTCATTCGGCCCTTACTCAGGCTGCGAAGCTACGCTTCGTTTTGCGGGCACGAACGATGATGATCGAGGCGCCGCCGATACACAGCACCGCCACGACGCCGAGGATGGCCATGCCCATGGCACCGGTCAGCGGCAGCTGGCTGATGCTCTTGATGTTGCGGTATACGTAACCGTTATCGCCGTTGGTGAGCAGTCCGAGGGCGGGCTTGCTCATGTCGGTGATCGAATCCAGCTTAATCGTCCCGTTGTCGTTCTTCATCGTGACCTGCAGTTTGGCCGCGGAGCCGGACCAATAGCCATTCGGCACCTTGGTCTCCTTGAGGTAATAGGTGCCGGCATTCAGCTTGAAGTCCTTGAAATTGACGAGACCACCGTCACCGGACGTGGCTTTGACATCTTGCCCCGTGGCGGCATCCTTCAGAACCGTTGTGTAGTTTTCGTCGGAGTACACGGTGAATTCGGCACCCCGCAAACCGTCCCTGTCGCTTCCCACACCGATCTTGGTGAAATGGAAGCCACCGCGCGTGGTCGTCATGGAATCGGTCTTGGCATCCAAGTTGCCGGGCGTCAGATCCACGATGCCCTTGTTGTTCGACACGTTGCAACCGTCGGTAAGCGGAGTGCCGACGAGCATATTGTTGAGGCCTGCATAGTCAACGGTGGTATCGCCCGTATCCTTGGTCTGCTTCTTTGGACTCGTGGAGTCGAAGATCACATACAGGCCGGGCCCGTCGGGCATAGTGAGTGTCATGGTCTTGGCAGTATCGTCGACATTCACCTTATCCTGTTCAAGCGCGTTGCCGCTGACTCCCGGATCGTCCGCGTACTGACGAATCCACGAGGGCTGCCCAGTGTTGGCAAGCCAGTTCATCGGATCACCTTGTTTATCCTCTGATTCATACGCATTCGACTGCGTGTCCGTACTGTATCGCAGTTTTTTCACGGCATTAAGAATGTCATTCTTCGAAGCCTCCACCGTCTTAAGATGCACCGAGCCGCCGGACTCACTATCACCGATATTGTAGTCGGCAACTTTCGCCACTTTGAACGTGCGGTTGCCCGAAGAGGTCTTTCCGCTCCATGTCTTGAACGCGTCCGCATCCGTGCCCTTCACCGTGATGGTGTTGCCGTTGGTCGCGCAAGTCGTGGAAGTTGCGGGGGTACTCGGTGCGGTCGCCTCTTCGGCCATGGCGCCAGCCGGCGCGATTACGGACGCAAACAGTGCGGCTGCCGCAGCGATCCCCGCCATCCATGGTTTTGCTTTCATTGTTCTCCTCCTTATGGAATATGGATGAATCCATATTGGTCATACGGAACGGTTCCCGTATGAACGTTTTCTGATATGCGCGGCGATTGCCAACACCGCCAACGCCCCTCCGGACGCTACCATGCCGACAATCGTCACCATCCACGCGGCACGACGCCCCGCGGAGGGCAGCGCGGAAACCGGTTGCGGCCGATTGGTCAGACGATTGCCTGTAACACCGGCCCAATCACCCCGTCCTTGCAGCACGGCTTTCGCTTTGGGATCCTCCCGGCGAATCGTGAATTCGGCCCAGGTATGGTCACTGTCGGGCAACCGGTATCCGCCGGGCGCGGCGATCTCCGTCAGCCGGTAGGTACCCCAGTCGAGATTGTCGATGGTCAGTTTGCCGACGGCCGGATCCTTGTCTCCGGTGCCGGCACAGGCGGCATTACCGTCGCCCACGCAATCGGCGAAGTTATAGAGGGAATCGTTGACCTTGTTCCACGTACCGTCATCGTTGCGTCGTTCAAGCCGCCACGTGGTGCCGGACAGATATTCCTCGTGATGATCGGCGTCCACCTTGCTCCACGACACCGAGCCGGTGATCTTCTTGTCTCGAATCGTCACGGTATGGCCGCCGGTCCATTGATGCACCGACGCATCTGGACTGCCATCCGCGTTCGTCGGACCGAAGTACGCACCTCCGCCGCAATTCGTCAGATAGAAATCGGTCTGCTCGTCGTTGATCTCATAGCCGAGCGGCGCCTGGAGCTCTTTGATCCGATACGCCGTACCGCACTGCAGTCCTTGGGTTTTGCCGACGACGATCATGCCTTTCTTGTCCGTCATCGCGGTAATGGGCGTGGGCGTGTTCGACGCATAGTCATGGCCGTTCCATTCGAGCAGTTCGAATTTGGCGCCGGCCAGATCCCGGTAACCGGATGCATCATCATCGGTTTTATGCAGCAGCATCGTCGACGTCTGCACGACGACGCCGCTGCTGCTGATGCCCGCGCCGTTCGCATTGGACGCGCCGGCATCGGACCATGGCGAGTTGGTGAATTGCGCAGTGTTCGCCACGTCAAATCCGGCTGAGCCTTTGAACCCGTACTGGTAGCTGATGGTCACCGGCGTGGAATCGGGAACGTACACCGTCAATACGCCGCCGAGTTTGGCATCGTTTTCCTGATATACAATCGCATCCGAGGATGGGTGGTACGTTTTGCCGGCCGGGCAGGGCTGCCCGTTGCCTATCCAGGCGAGGCACACGGTCACGTTTCCTAGGAACGTGACCTGCGGATTGCTGCCTTCCGGTATGGCGGGCACGGTCAGCTTGTCTTTGATGGGCAGCATATCGGTATCGGGGACGCCATCCTGTTTCGCATGCGTGGCATCGATGTTCAGTCCATACCGGTTGGCGCGCACATAATAGGTTCGGGTGAAGCTTTTGCCGTCGGAAGACCAGCCGCTGTCGACGTTCTGCTTGTCCTCGACGCCGGTATTGGTTTTCTGAAAATTATCGATGAAGGTTTCCGACGTGGACACGGAAGGTATGCTGCCGGAGCCCATGGAAACCGTATTACGATACTTGGCCGTCAGGCAATCGCCGGCACCGTTTCTCAACGTGGGATCGGCGACGCAACCTCGTTTGCCGTCGTATTTGCCTTCCATCCAGTACTTGCCGTCATTGATGTCGGGAGTGCGTGCGGCCACATACAGATACACGTTGCCGTCGTTCATGAGGTCGGTCGCCTGTTGGGGGATGGTGATCTGGTATGTGCGATCGCCGGTCTGCTTGACGGTAACGACATATTGCATACCCTGGGTATTGGTGAATCGCGTCTCCCCCACGGTAATCCACTGTTTGCGGTCGCCATAATCGGAGAAGGCGAACTTCACGTCACGCAGGCCTTCCGGCAGGGTTTCCGTGAAGACGAGCGGCGCATGACGCCAATTGTCGGTCACGTGCGCACTGATACGCCATCCCACTTGCCTCACGGACGCTGGATCGGTGGTGGCGGCACGTGTGTAGTCGGCGCCGTTTGCAGAGCAGGAGGTGAATTTGGGATTCCCCTGCCCGTCGACTGGATCGCCGCAACCGTCTTTGACCAAAGAGGCAACTTGCACACTGGAGGTGACGGGTTTGACGAATGATCCGCCGACGCCGGTTCCCGCAGTGGCCGAATTCTTACGCACGGTCGTTTCGTTGGAATCGAACAGGCTTTGATAAGTGATCGCCGCGGTTGTGCCGGGGGCGAGCGCGTTGTCGGCCACGAATCGGAAGGATGTGTATCGCTGTGATTCCTGCGCCTTGTCAAGGTTTATCCAGGTCTTGCCATTGTCGGAGGACACTTGCATCGTCCCGGTCAGCTGCTTACCGTCGACGGTCACGTGCAGACTGTCCTGCAGCAGTTGCTTCGTATACCAGACGCCGCTGCCGGTGTCCTGCATGACCCATCCCGCCGGTAGCTGGCCGTCGCCGGCATTGCGCACCGAGACATTCCACGATGCTAGGCCGCAATGGCCTTCCGCCACGCCCATGGTCCGACACTGCTCCGCCGAGGGGATCTGCTGCTCGCCTGTCGTTTTGGTGAGTGAGATCCTTGGCCGCAGCGGATTCCAGGCGATTGCGTTGTTGGTGAAATAGTCGCCTCTGTTATTGGAACGGACGAACCGCGAAATGTTTTTCGAAGCGGGATGCAGCACATCATTGGCGAACGTCGAATCGTATTGCAGCGTCAACGTCTGTCCTGCGGGAATCGAATACGAATCCGGCTGGAAAATCCACTTCCAATAGGTTCCCTCGGCCAATCCCTCGGCCGGCCATGTGACGGCGCCGTTGTCTTTATAGTTCGGCAGCGTGACTTTACGTACCGTCAGCGTGCCATGTCCCATCGTTTCGGTCAACGTTTGGTACAGGTTGTTGATGTTATCGGCCGTGTACCATCCTCGGCTTGACGAGGTGGAACCGTTCTGTTCCGCAACGTTCTCGTAGGCCAGCCAATCCTGAATCTCCACGATTGGCTGGTCGATGGTTCCCGTGTTGACGTATTGCGCCTGCCATCTGGTACTGAGCGTTCCGTCCGATTGTAGTGTCGGCGTGCCGATGACCTTCTTGGAGGTGCTGGCGCTTCTGCGGTACATGGTGATGGTGGTGGTATGGCCGTTGCCGAAATCTAATACGGTCTGCCCAGGACCATTGCCGGTTACCTTGTTGCGATCGGCTTCGATGTATAGTCGGCTATTGTCCAGCGGAGTGGCGGCGTTCTTGCTGATGGCTTGCTCGCTGAAGACGATGGTCACCAATCCGTTGGGATCAATCGTGTACGTGCCGAGATTGTCGCTGAGCGTGCCCGACATGGTGGTACCAGTGCCGTTGAATCCCGCGATGTGGTATCGGAACACATGGTTGTCTTCGGTGATGCTTCCTTGGGGTATGACGAATTGCGCGTCAAAACGGAATTGCGCTATGTCCGTCTTGTAATCGAATGAGACATTGCCGTGTTCATCCGAGGGAACGTTCTGCCATTGCGTCGAATTCCGCAATCGATATTGTACTGCGGCATTGCTGATGCAGCCGACCAATCGGCCGGAAGGCTTGCTGGAATCAACAATGGCGCCCTGTTCGTTCTGGTTCCAAGGACGGCCGCACGCCGGCGTCTGTTGTGCGGCATCGACAGACCCCCCCCATCAACAGCTTCAGCCGTAGCAATCGGTACAACCATGCCGACGATCGACGCAACCACCGTCACCAGCCGTATCAATCGCGTAAGCATGCCTAGCCCCCCGGTATTGAACGTTCATCGCGCCGCACGTATCACCATGGCAATACCCATAAGGGGCATGTTCGCCACGGCAGTCTCGCGTCAACATACCCCCACACAAGGACTATAGACCCCCGTTGCGGGCAACGGTAACTCCACATTCCAATAATGGTGTAAAACGGACTTCTTCGTCCAACATGCTTGGCAACCTTTGCAACTACTTGGGCGACCACTCCACTCGCTGAAAGCGGTCACCCAATAGCCACAATGCTTATAACGTTTGCAAGACGTTCAAAATCATTGTTTGCGCAGTTTAGCTACGAACTCACCAAGCCGCTTCAAGCCTTCACGCAATGCCTCGCGCGAGGCCGCATACGACAGTCGCACATGCGTGTCCGCGGTCGCCTCGCCGAAATCACGACCAGGCGTCAACGCAACATGCGCTTCCTTCAACGCACGCTCACAGAACGTCCACGCATCAAGACCAGTGCTGGAAATATTGAAATACGCATAGAACGCGCCATTCGGCTCAACCTCCAGCGGCAAACCGATCTCAGCCAAGCCATCGACCACAATGCGACGACGATCCAGCAACTCCTGACGGCGTTCCTCGCACACGGCCAACGTTTCCGGAGTGAAACACGCGAGCGCCGCATGCTGGGTGGGTGTATGCGCGCACAGGAAGAAGTTGGTGGCGAGATCGTCCATGGCTTCGAGCGCGCATTCAGGCACGACCATCCAACCCAGTCGCCAGCCGGTCATGCCGAAGAACTTGGAGAAGCTGGAGCATACGATGGCGTCCGGGTCGCAGGCGAGCACGGATTTCACGTCGGAACCATCCGGTTCGCGGTCGGCCAGGTCAAGGTAGGTTTCGTCGACGATACGCCATGCGCCGCGTTCTTTCGCCAGGTCGCACACGGATTTCAGGGTGTCGAAGGCGATGGTGGTACCGGTCGGGTTCGACGGCGAGGTGATCATCACCGCTTTGGTGCGATCCGACCAGTATTCGCGGCACAGTTCCGGCGTGAGATGGAATCGGGTGTCCGCGTTCGTCGGCACGTCCACGACTTCGCCGCCGAACGCGCGGACCAGTTCGCGATTGCACGGGTACGACGGGTCGGCGATCAACACTTCGTCACCCTCGTTCACCGTCAATGCGGCGGCAAGCAGCAGTGCCGTGGAACCTCCGGCCGTAATCGCGATACGTTTCGGATCGACGTCCACATGGTGGCGTTCCTTGTAGAAATCGGAAATCGCCTGACGTAATTCCGGCAAGCCCATTGCAGCGGTATACGGCAATGGACGGCCATCATACTGTTCGCGCATTGCATCACGCACTGCGGGCGGAGCGCCGAAATCCGGCTCCCCCAAGCTCAACTTGACCACATCGGTACCTGCGGCGATCATCTCGTCGGCCATCGCACCAAACACCATGGCACGGAACGGATTAGCAATCTGGGCGCGGTGCGACATCTGCGGCAGCGCGCTGTTCTCAGCATTTCCCATAGTTCGTTTGTATTCTTCAGACGCGACAAATCGCAAGTACCGTCTCACCGCCGTTGCGTATCGTTTCGAAAACAGAAAATCACATGTCATGTGTAAAGCTGGAACCACGAGCACCATGCGCCAGCGGCAAGAATCACGCTTCGACGATGTCGCAGTACAGTCTCTCCAACCGTTCCTCACGCACTTTTTTGGCGAGCTCGCATTCCCACACCACGATCACTTTCCAGCCCATCGCTTCAAGTTCGGCATGCTGTCTGACATCTCGTTCGTGGTTGCGCAGCAGTTTCGCACTCCAGAATTCCACATTCGATTTCGGTACGCGGGTGGCTTTCGGGCAGTTTTCATGCATATGCCAGAAACAGCCGTTGATGAACACCATCGTACGGTATTTCGGCAACACCACGTCGGGATGCCCCGGATACCGCTTGTCGTTTTTGCGGAATCGCAGGCCTTTCGAAAAAAGAAAACTGCGTACCATCATTTCGATGGAGGTGTCTTTGCCTCGGATATGCGACATGATGTAGCTTCTCGTGCCACGCTCATATTTCTCTTTTTTTGCGGATTTCCGAGGTTTTCCGGTCTTCTTAACGTGTTCCTGCGCTGCCACAGCACACTATTATGGCAAGATCCGGCAAAATCCGGCAAATCAGAAAAGCATCCGGACAAAACGCAATGCAAGTGCGAGACGGACCAACGCGCGTTGCAATCACGCATGGCGTACGCTGGGACTTGCAACGCAGCAATAATAAATATAAATGAATCAACACTATTCATGCAGTTTACGAAAGATGGGGTTTGATATGGCTCGTATTCATGTCGCGATTCTCGGCGCAGGCCGGATTGCACAACATATGGCTGACACGTTGGTGAAAATGGCCGCGGACAGCCGTTATGCGGATTTGGTTGAACCGTATGCTGTCGCCGCACGAGATGCGGTGCGTGCGGCTGATTTCGCCGCGAAATACGGTTTTCCAGTTTCATACGGTTCATATGAGGAACTTGTGGCCGATCCGAACGTGGACTTGGTGTACATCGCTACGCCGCACAATCTGCATGCGGAACAGGCGATATTGTGCATGAAGGCCGGCAAGGGTGTGCTGGTGGAGAAAGCGTTCGGCGCGAATGCGGCACAGACCCGTGAGATGTTAGCCGTTGCAAAAGAAACCGGCATGCTGTGCGCGGAAGCGATTTGGACGCGATACATGCCGTCCCGCGCCATTATCGATAAGATTCTCGCCTCCGGTGCGATTGGTGAAATACAGGCGATCGATGCGAACCTGTGTTACCCCACCACCGCGAAGGCGCGAATCACTGATCCCGCGCTTGCCGGTGGCGCATTGTTGGATGTTGGCGTATATCCAATCAATTTCATCGACATGATCATGCATAATGCGCCGATCGCTCGCATTGAATCGTCGATGCGAGCGTACGAAACCGGCGTGGATGCGCATAATTCCATGACGTTCTATTACGAGAACGGTGTGATGGCGACCGCGCAAAGTTCGATTCTATGCCATAGCGACCGCATGGGATCCGCGTGGGGAACCGATGGTTATATGGTGTGCCAGAACATTAATAATGTTGAGGCAATTGACGTGTATGACGGCAATCATACGGTTGTTGCACATTACGATGTTCCCGCCCAGCTCACCGGCTATGAGTACGAGGTGGCGGCCGCCGCACAGGCCGTAATCGACGGTCGCACCGAATGCAAGGAAATGCCCCACGCCGACACCCTGCGCATTATGGAACTCATGGATTCCCTGCGCCGCGACTGGAACCTCACCTACCCCTTCGAACGTTAAGCTCCAAATTAGTTTCAGCGTCGGCGAATTGCGATTCCGTTCAAACATCCGACGCTGAAGCATTCATTGGCAGCACATATAATTTCTCCTTGCACTGGTTGAGGAGGAACATTATGGGATTGCTGAGCAAGTTCATGAACGCGCTTATTGGAGAACCGCCCGTCTCCAAAACGGCGACTCAGCCCGGGCCCAAGCTTGCGCGGCAAAACGTTCCCAATCCCACGCAACAGCAGACGACGCAACGCAAGTCCACTGTACAATCACGTCAAACGCAACAGCTTACGCAACCATCCCAATCATCACAGTTGGCGCGATCGTCATACCGCGCGCAAACACAAACCACAGCTCGCAATACTTCTGTCACAACGAATCGTTCGCGAGCGCAATCTCATGCCAATTCACAACCGGCTCAGAAGCTTATGCCGCAACCGTTGCTTCCCGCCGATCAGATTGCGCGGGCGCGGAATATCATCGGCAAAATCGAAAAGCATGATTTGAACGACGAGCAGATCAGCGCCATCGCTGGAGCTGGTCACAATACGCTGGTGCTTGCAGGCGCGGGAACCGGCAAAACCACTACTATCGTCGGCTATATCGCATGGTTGCTGAACGCAGGAACCGCCACCCCCGAAGAGATTCTGGTGCTATCGTTCACCAAAGCTTCCGCCAACGAAATGTCGAGCCGCATCACGCAAAGTACCGGCAAAGTCATTCGCGCATGCACATTCCATAGTCTCGGACTGGAAATCTGCCGTTCCTCCACCATTGCCAATCGTCCAATTATTGACGGGCACACGTCAAACAATGTGGTGCGTAACGCATTTGAATACCTGCTTGAACACAATGTTTCCTATCGTCTTCTGGCATTTAAACTCATGTCGCAACAGTTGCTCGATAAATATTCCGCAGCTGCACGACTTGAGAATTTTCAGTTACCAACAGACGATTATGCATTCAATCAATATCGTCAGAATCTTATCGATACCACACAAACCATTATCCAGCATATGCGGTCAAACAATATTGACACTACTGGAATGCAAGCTCTTAACGAACGTTATGGCGGTAAAAACATCGGTCGTAATCGTGAGATGCTGCAGCTTATAGAACCGCTTTATCACGCCTATGTGCAGAATTTCGCAACCAATAATGGTATTGATTTTCCGGGAATGATCGTTGATGCCATCAGTTGCGTCAATAATGGCTCGTACCGTCATCCATATAAATATGTGCTGATTGACGAATATCAGGACATGTCACGACCGCGTTATGAGCTAATCCGTGCGCTTCGCTTGCAACATGATTTCTCACTATTCTGCGTTGGCGACGATTGGCAGTCGATTTATCGTTTTGCAGGCAGTGACCTTCATCTCATTCTCGATTTCGACCGAATTTGGCGCGCCTGGGGTCCGACCCGCATGTTCCAGATCACCACCACACGGCGCTTCCGTCAAAGCCTTATTGACGCAAGCGGAGCATTCGTGATGCGTGACACCAATCTGTATGTCAAACACTTGCATAATCCCAGCGATAAGAAGGATTATTCGTTGAAAGCACTTGGCGGGCATACTGAGGAAGAACGATTCAATGTGATCGTCGAGCAATTGCGCAAACTACCGAAAACCGCGTCCGTACTACTGCTGGGCCGGTATCGCAGTGACATCAATCTCATGATTCGTTGCGATCAAAGCGGTCTGTTCTCCATCGACCAAAGCACTGGAAATATTCGTTTTCTCGAAAAACCGGATATGGATATTCGTTTCATGACCGCTCATGCTTCCAAAGGATTGCAACGCGACTTCGTATTTCTGCTCTGCTGTTCCGGCGGATTGAAAGGCTTTCCAAGCACGATTCCCGAAGAGCCGCTGCTTGGTCTGCTACTACCGGAAGTGGAGCGATGCCCGCATGCGGAGGAACGGCGACTGTTTTACGTGGCGATGACCCGATGCAAGAAGAAACTGTTCTTCATCGTGGATCAGACCCGTCCGTCGCGATTCATGTATGAACTGCATAGCAAGATCTGCCCGAACATTTTCCGAGGAGTCAAGCTTCCTCCGCAATGCCCGAATTGCGGCGAAGCCCTAAGCTTGCGGCACAATCGCAGCGATCCGAACCGCTCATTCTACGGGTGCACCGGCTTCCCAAACTGCCGCTATACCCAACAAGCAAAATAAGCGTGGCATACGTGATGTGAAAGTTTTTGCTTCCAAAGATCATTTCCAGCTCTTCGTCAACGTCTGCATGCCCTATGCCGTTATTTTGTTTCAATCTTTTGGGCCTGGCGCGATCGCCCCCGTTGTATCCTGGATCTGATTTTCCGACAAGAGAGGAAGCCACGATGCCACGTAAGATCATCAATGTTGTGGGCGCGGCCATTATCAAAGATGGCGAAGTATTGTGCGCACGCCGTGGCGAAGGCAAGTCGCTGGCTGGATATTGGGAGTTTCCCGGAGGCAAGATCGAACTTCACGAAAGCGCACGTCAGGCGTTGCACCGCGAAATCGAAGAGGAATTGCTGTGCGAAGTCGAAATCGGCAGCGAGGTGTGCACCACTTCATATGATTACGATTTCGGCACTGTTGTACTCACAACGTTCATCTGCCACTTACTTAACGGCGCTCCCCGACTGACCGAGCATCAGGAAATCCGCTGGCTGAATCCCCAAGATATGCCGACTCTGGATTGGGCTCCCGCCGACCGCGATGCCGTTCAACGCATTTCCATCATGGACTTGAGAAAACCCGATTTTTCTTCAACCAAACCGACCATCTCGTGAAAGCACCGGATTTCACAACGCATTGCGATACGACAAACACGTGAATTGCATAAGGACAAGGAAGTGATTTACATGGCCGATTCCTCTCTGGTCGAAGCAGTCATATCGGGTTTTGTTGAGAAAAAAGAGAACGCGAATTCCGAATATGAGCCGACGTTGATCGTCAATCATGACGGACGAACCATGGAAAAGGCTCTCAAAGAGGAGCTGGAACGCAGCCAGGATTTTGACATGTCGGTCGCGTTCGTCAGCCAAGGTGCGATACAAACATTAAAACAGCATTTTCTTGATTTTGCAGATAATAACAATCATGATTCCGGACGCATTATCACGTCGACGTTCAACTATTTTAACTCTCCGAAAGCATTCAAGGAACTCCTGAAATTGCAGCAGGATACCGGCATTCAAATACAGGTCTGGCAGCCAGGCCAGCAAGCAACAATCCCAGACGAAATCACGGAAGAAACAGACATAGCAGCAAGCGGAGCGACAGCGGATTATCCTTACCATCCGAAAGGCTATGTTTTCCGCCATTCCGCAGGCAATGAGCCGCTGTACGCCACGTATATCGGCAGCTCGAATCTCACCATTAACGCGTTGAATTCCAATCGCGAGTGGAACTTGAAAGTCGCCACCGCAGACAATAGCGGTCTCGCGGAGCAGCTCGCAGCGGAAATCGATTTGCAAATCAGCGAATCCAAGCCGCTCACCGACGCTTGGCTTGCATTATACGAGGAAGATTTCAAGAAATACGCACCGCCTCGTCAGCCGAATCGCAGGCAGCGCAACGATTCCAACGCAGCCATCACCCCGAATGCCATGCAGGTCGAAGCGTTGATGAATCTTGTGCAACTGCGCAAACAGGGCGAAAGCCGTGCGATTATTATTTCGGCAACGGGCACCGGTAAAACGTATCTGTCCGCATTCGACGTGCGCCAATATAAGCCGAATCGCATGCTGTACATCGCCCAGCAGGAGCAAATTCTCAAAAAAGCGCAGGAATCATATCAGAAAGTGCTTCGTTGCACCGATGCTGAGCTTGGATTATTTTCCGGAACGAGTAAAGAGCATGATCGTAAATATGTGTTTGCCACTGTGCAAACCATGTCTCGTCCGGAAATTCTCACACAATTCAGCAAAGATGATTTCGATTACATTTTGATCGACGAAGTTCACCATGCCGCCGCTGATTCATATAAGAGAATTATTGATTATTTCACTCCTGATTTCATGCTTGGCATGACGGCAACGCCGGAACGTACTGATGGTGCGAATATCTTTAAATTATTTGGCAATAACGTCGCGTATGAGATTCGCTTGCAGAAGGCGCTTGAAGA
>ERZ1026866.1229-NODE-1229-length-13748-cov-7.360549_pt1 | contig 13748 bp, 5 predicted proteins | sample MGYA00380163_ERZ1026866 | MGnify/ENA primary metagenome ERZ1026866 (study PRJEB33269, sample SAMEA4719799) | human gut metagenome | biome: human-associated habitat; feature: organic feature; material: feces | place: Cameroon | collected 2013-10 ...
GCTTCCCAGACAGGAAACGACACTGGGAGAAGATATCTTTCAGCTGTTATTGAAAAAGGAAATGGAACAGCAGAAAAACTGACTTTCACAAATAATCAGGCAGCCTTTACATTGAAAAAAGATGAATCTGTAGATATCAGTTGCTTACCGACAGGATGGACATATACCGTTACGGAGACAGCACCGGGAACAAACTTCGAGGTGTCATACTCGATAAATGGTGGATCGAAAACCGTTGGAGAAGCAGCATCATTTACAATGGCAGGAACGGAAGATATCCAATTTACAAATACATCAACCGTGGCACCGCCCGTAACCGGAAGAAATATTCAGAATAATAGCTGGATTATGATGCTGATTGTGGTTTTACTGATTGGCATTGGAAGCAAGGTATTTTTCAGAAAAGTAAAAAGAAAATATCATTAAGGCAAAAAGGAAGAATTGTGCTTGTGAAGTGAAGAACCTGAAAGTATGATTCTTCCTTTTTACAATGAAAGAAACAAGAAAAATGTTCAGGATAAAAATCATTATTGGGGACGGATAGAGAGGGTGACATTATGCAGCTTACAAATACAACGGATTATGCCATTAGAATCGTATGTTATCTAGCATCAGAAAATAAGGTAATAACTACAGCAGAACTATCTCGTGAATTAAATATTCCGGCAAGTTACATTCCTAAAATAACAAAGCAATTAAAAGAAAAAGAAATTGTTAAAGCGGCAGAGGGATCGAATGGAGGCTATATGCTGGAAAAACGACCGGAAGAAATTTCTCTTATGGACGTTATTAACTGTACAGAGTCAACAATGGCAATTAGCAGATGTCTGGAGAAGGACGGATACTGTTCCAGAAATTATTCAGATTGCTGCAAGGTACATAAGGTGTTACTGGATCTGCAGAACACTTATAATAACAGGCTGGAAAATGTGAAAATATCAGATATTATTCAACCGGGCAAAGATGAATATTTTGGACGTTTTTATGTAGTTATAAAATTGAATTTAAAGGATCAAACATATGAATGTATTTATTCCCACGTACATGAAGTCTATGATAAAGTAAGTGATTCAGCTACCTATGATGAGTTTATAAGGAAGTACACAGAACAATATGTATATGAACAGGATCGCCAGAAGTTAAGACGATTTTTGACAAGCGAAAAGCTTACGGAACACTTAGTAGACGGCTGTATGGAAGATGATATGTCCTACCGCAGAATATGTGATAATGAAGCAGATTCTTATATTTGGATGGAAGCAAAAAGATATGTAGATGAGACGGAGAATATTGCCATTCTCACATTGCATAATGCGAAGGTCATTCCAGATACGATTGTTAATATGGAACAGGAATTGCGGAAGAAAGAAAAGAATATCACGAAACAGTATTGGGATATGGTTTCTTTGCTTGTTGCGGTATTGAATCACAATAATCTGGTGGAAACGGAACATCAGGATGATATTAGTTTTTATACGGAGCAGGTTTATCGCCAACTGCAGAAAAATTATCCGGAATATGGAATTACCGAAGAAGAGATTGAAAATGTATCACACCTGGCACCAATCCATGATATTGGTAAAATCCGGGTACCGATAGAAATATTGAATAAAAATGGGAAATTAACGATAGACGAGATGGAAGTCGTGAAGCAGCATCCAATTACCGGTGCAGAGATGACATTGAGATTTCCGAATGGTATGACAACAGAGAAATTGAATAAGTACAGCTATGAAATCTGCCGATATCACCATGAGAGATTTGATGGCTCTGGATATCCGGACGGTTTAAAGGGAGATCAGATTCCGCTTTGTGCTCAGGTGGTCGGTTTGGTGGATGCCTATGATGCTTTGGTCAGTGAGCGACCATATAAACGAAAACTGAAACATGCCGAGGCGGTAAGGATGATTGTAAATGCTGAATGTGGAGCGTTTTCCATGAAATTGCTTCAATGTTTTTTTACTGCGGCTATGCAAAAAGAGTGGGTGCAGAAAGTAGAATCAAACAGAGAAGAGTAAGGAAAAAGTCCAGTAGGTATTTGATGAAAATGAAAGAAAATTTAACGGATATTATAATAAAATTAGTTATTTTATGCTAAAAAATCATTCTAGATATTAGAATGCAATATTGAGTAAATAGTAGGAATTTTTATTCCGATTAGAGGTCCAGATATGAAGAAAAAAGGAAGAATAGAGAACAGAATTATCGCAGTAATACTATGTATGGCTATCTTATTTTCTCAAGTGAATATTGCGGATGCGGCAGACGTAAATCCATCGGGTACCAACACTAGTCAAGTGACACTTTCTGATGATGCCAATAAGAGTAATGGTGAAGTATCAACCGAGTCCACAGTTTCAGATGAAATAAATGGCACCACGGAATCCGAATCTAAGATATCGGAGGAAACAAGTGAAAACTCGAAAAATGACGAATCGGAATCGTCCGGTGGAAATGTTAAAGCGGAATCAACAGATAATATAGATGCTTATTATAAGGATAGTAAAATATGCATTTATAATTATGAACAATTAAAACAGATTGGTTCAGATGCTTATATTTACACAGGTGATAAGGATGGAAAGATTGGTTCTGGAGAAGTAGTAAAGAATGAAGGCACAGAGCTGAAATACGGTGCAGATGCTCAGTACATTTTGATGAATGACATCCAGATGAACTCGGAACAGATTTGGTCAGTACCGGATTCCTTTACCGGAACTATCACAGGTACGGAAATAGAAGAAAACGAAACACCAACTCTGTATGATAAGGAAACGGGTACAATCTACATATACAATCCATATCAGTTAATGGTACTTGCACAGGAAGAATCTGAAACAGAACCAGTTATGTCGATGGATTATGATGCACCACAGTTTGGTATGGGGCAGATGATCTATCCGGATGGTGAAGATCAGGCGTATCTGACTTATAGTAAGTCTCATAAGTATGTACTGTCGCAGAAATTTAATTCGGATAAGCCGGAACTGGTTGCAGATCAATTGACAGAAAAAACGGCGAATGGAGTTCAGTGGTTAGATGGTGAACATGCAGATGGAAGAACAAAACCAGGGCAGCTATATGTAGAAGTTTCCGGGAAGAAATATATTCTTATTGGAAATGAGTCACAGCTGCGGGCGATTGGAAGCAATAAGAGCGTAACTCCAAGACTATATGTTTATTACAGTCAGGGGTTATTAAGCGGATTACTTGGTGAAAAGCCTTTCTACACACCATACTATCCAGGCGATGCGGATCTTGGACTTGATGCTGTTGCAGCAGAAGGGGCAACTACCCATCTTGCTGGATTAAAACAAACGCCAGATGCAGTGAAGGGTGATAACTCTTATCTATATTACAAAGATAATGGTAAGTATAAGCTGGCAGATGTCGATTTGACAAGCGATGATATTGTTACGGGTCTGTTGAAGGGAGTAGGCGGACTGTTAGGGACATTATTGGGTGGTCTTACAGTAGGAACTGGTAGTTTATGTGGTGTTAACGACCAAGGGTTACCTGACAATGAAACAGCGAGTCTGATGAAGTTAAAGCAAGAATATGGTGGCTTAAAATATTCATCCAATGCAAATTACATCATTTTTCGAGATATTGACTTATCCAAGGATGGTGTGAACTCAAATAAAGAAGATGATCTGTGGACACCGCTTATGGTGTCGGGGGACATCAAAGGTGCAAAGTTAGCAGATGGACAGGCGACACTTACGGATGGAAATTCTATTTTGGCAACTGGAAAACCTGTAATTTCTAATGTGAATGTGAACCAGACAGAAGAAATGGATGGTTCTAAGTATATAGGAATTGGATTTTTTGGAACAATTACGAATGAGGTGAATGTAAACAACATTGGTGTCAGCGCCGGAACGGTTTCCGTATCAAACCTGGAATTACGAAATGTAAATGTACAAAATAACACGAATAAACATAAAAACACTCAGACCATAATAAGTGGACTCACATCAGGACTTGGATGGCTTGTAGGTGGTGTAGTTGATTTACTAGTAGGAGTTTTAACATTTGGAAACGTAAACCTGAATTTGAAAGATACATTATCAGCACTTTTAAATGCAAGAGCAAAGGATCCGACGATTTATGCAACAGGTGCATTCGCTGGAAGGCTAGTGGGTGATGTTTCCATTGAAAACTGTGATGTGACAGGAAAAGTCAGTGTTTCGAATATTAATGATCGTACTGGTGGGTTTGTCGGTTATACAGAAGGTGTAACAGAGTATGACGGATTGTCAAAAGCTCTTGGAGTAACGGTGAATGCATTATCATCATTGTTAAATGCAATTCCGGGACTTGGGCTTGGAGATTTGATCACAATTCTTCTGGACAATGCATTGCCGGTTGGTAGTTTAATCCCTACTGGATACAAAAATGTAAATATCAAATACTGTCATGTAGAGAATCTGGCAGGAACTATCGGAGCTGCGGATAAAGATTATGCAGGTGGTTTTGTAGGACAGCAGGTAGGAACAAGAATCTTTGACTGCTCCGTGAAAAACAGTAGTTATTCTGTAACGGCAAAAGAATACGGCGGAGGATTTGCAGGAATCAGCAGAGATGCAGAAATCCGAGGTTTGTTAAGTGATGTAGGTGTTGAACTTATTCGAGTAATGCAGCCACAGAGTATCTTGTTAAATTGCAATCTGACAGGATGTAATGTCTCAGTATCTGGTGAAAATTATCAAGGTGGTATTGTAGGAGCACAGACAAACAGCTATGCAGTCAATTGCGGAGTGAGCGGAAGCATTGCAGTTAAAGCAAGCGGAAGTTATGCCGGTGGTGTGAGTGGTATTTCAACAGTTGGATGGATTACAAACCTTGGAAATAAAGAAGTCAAGGATGCAAGCCTTTTAACAACAGTGAAAGACTTGTTGACAGGTCTTTTGTCGAGTAATCCGGAAAAAGCAGGTATGCTCTTGTCACTTGTAGGAATTGCACCATCAGCAATCCTGGGATGTAACATGGATTGTTCATCAGTTTCAGTTGAGGCTGGTAAGAGCTATTCCGGTGGTATTCTTGGTGGTGGTGATGGCGTCTATATTGCAGAATCCAGTTCCGAATATTTAAATAAACTTCCGTATTGGAAACATGGCGGACGAGATGCGAGCAGTGTAGCCCAAAGAGATAATGTGCTCACAGGATTAAAAACAGTTACGGCAGGTGAAAATCGTGCCGGGGGTATTGCCGGAAGTGTAACAACAGCAAATGTCACAGGACTTTTAAATAATACGCTTGGAATCGGAAACTTCCTTGGATTTACTGTGCATCATGTAACAGTGACGGGAGTAAATGATGGATATACAGTAGAAGCAAAAGAAAACTACGCCGGCGGAGCGATTGGTGAAGCTGTCGGTGGAGATGTGGATACTGTAACATTGAATCAGGTAAAATCTGTTACAGCAAAAAACAGAGTAGGTGGTTTTATCGGTTGTGCAGGTCCGGGAGATCTGGCTGGTGGAAACGGACTGACTTTGAATCTGTTAGGACTAAACAATTTGCTGAAAGTAGGAAATCTGCTTTCTGTGGCAGAAGGCGTCAGAGTTAAAATCAATGAAGCTCATGTAAATGGCATCGCAGGAGGCATGACTGTAGAAGCAACAGGTGCAAATTCCAATGGCGAAGTAGTGGATTATACAGCCGGTGGTTTCATCGGAAAGAGTAACAGCTGTGAGATCATTAAGTCTGATGTGAAAAATTTAAAAGAAGTAACAGCAAATGATACAGATGGTTTTGCAGGAGGATTTGTAGGTTCTTCACAGACCGGAGGTCTTGCAGATGTAGCTGGTGAAGCGGATGTCAAGGCTTTGCTAAATGCAAATAAGTTGTTAGGTGCTGTCACGTACTTGCTTCCTTCTTATACAGAGTGCACGGTTACTTATGTTGATAAAGGCGGAGTTGCTGCAGATACAGCTGGCGGTTTTGTCGGAAACTTCCAGAGTGGAACGGTTAACAACCAGGGCGCAGGAGAAGGTAACTATTATTCTGTATATAATCTTGACCATGTAAACGGGCAATCTTATGCCGGAGGCTTTGGTGGAAATGTTTACTCCGGAGCATTGGCAGATGCTGGAGGTGGAATCAGCATTCTGGGCGGAATCACAGGTCTGAATATAAATGTTGGAGATCTGCTTAATCTGATCAATGCCTACATTCCATATGTGCAGTATGCCGGAGTTAAGTCAGACAACGGATTTACGGTTACTGCCAACAAAACGAAAACAGACGACAGCAATTCCGGAAGTGCTGGAGGATTTATCGGTTACGGAAGCGGTGTTCAGGTAAGCTACTGTAATGTTACGAACCTAAAGCACACAACTGTGAAAGCACCGACGAATCTGGAAACCCAGGATGCACCGACATATTTCAATGAAAAAGACAGCGAATATGCGGTAACGGGTGCCAGATATGCTGGTGGATATATCGGATATATGGATATTGGTTCGGCAGCTTCCGTTGGAAAAGGTTTGAGCGTACTTGGTAAATCGATAGGAATCAATAATGTGCTGGATGCATTGAATGTCGTTGTTTCTACAATAGAACATTCTGATGTTACAGGAAATGTTGGAGGTTTTGCAGTAAAAGCGACCTGGAAAAATAAAGCATCCGATGCCTCAGCAAATGACATACTTGGTGATGCAGGAGGTTTTGCCGGAAAGATATCTGGCGGACATATTCAGGATTCCAACGCAAATAACTTCTCCTATATCATTGGACAGATTACAGCCGGTGGTTACGTGGGAGATCTTGAACCCGGAAATGTGGCAAATGTACTTGGCGATACTGGTATCTTAGGTGGTCTTGTTGATGTGTCAGATACATTGGCATCATTAGCGGAGGACTTTGTACCGACGATCAGAAACAGCTCTACGACTTGTATTCCTTGTGGTGGTGCAGTTCGTGCAGATGCGGCTTCCACAACACAGGTACAACGAGGTATGGCCGGAGGTTATGCAGGACATAATGAAGGTGGTCACATCTGGGGAAACAATACAAAGAAATGGAAAGGTAAAGACTATACCGGACCAACAGGTACTTGTAAAGCAGTAAGAATCCGCTCGGTATACGGAGAAGAAATTGCTGGTGGCTTCACAGGACTTATGGAGTCAGCTGATACGGCAAGTACCGGAAACCTGTCCTTGTTGTGGGGACTGGTAAAAGCAGATAACATCCTGGGAGCACTCAGTGTTGTCTATCCGACGGAAGAAAATACGGCAGTTTACGGTCCACTTGCCTTGATGGATTATAAAACTTGGAATGATTGGGTAGAATTCGTTGGTAAATATAAAGGTTACGGAAGTGATCTTGCAAAGAATGGTAAAGTAAACAGTCAAGAAGAACTTGATGCGATTATTGGGAAATATATATATGGATACAATGTTGTCGCAGGAAGAGAAAATTACCGGGATGAAATAAAACTGGCGAATGGCGGTGCAGCCGGTGGCTATGTTGGTTCGATGCAGACTGGAATCATTACGAATGGACAGGCTTATCAGGCGAAGACAATTAAAGGGCTTCGCTGTGCCGGCGGTTTTGCAGGAGAAATGATAAACGGCGGAGCAGCAAATCTCGGAGGAGTTGATATCCTCGGTCTTAAACTGGAATTAGGACGAATGATAGATGTTCTTAATGTATTTGTACCAGTAATTAAGCAGTCTTCTGTGGAAGGTTATCAGAGTGGATTAATTGTTCAGTCAGAAGGAATCAATGCCAAGGATGCCTGTGGTTATGCAGGAGGTTATGTAGGAAAACTGATTGGTGGACAGATCTGGGGCGAAAATAATGCTCACTGCCAGGTTACAAAGCTGAGACGAGTTGACGGAAGAAGTTATGTCGGTGGATTCGTCGGAAGCTCTAGACCAGGAAGTGTAGCAACACTGAATCCAACTGCAGGAGAAGGATTGCTCAGCCAGCTTCTGAATAAACTGTTAAGTACACCGTCAGATTTGATAAAAGTATTAAATGCTACAGTCGCAACGATCCGTTATGCAGATGTGGAATCCTGGGACGACTGGGGAATCATCGTAAATGGTGCTTACGCAAGTAGAAGTAATAACACTTCTTATGCAAAAGCAGCCGGAGGATTTGCCGGAAATCTGGAAGGAACTGTACTCGGTGAGAAGGGTACGAAAGAGGCAGGAGTTTCTGTACAGAATATCCGTTCCGTAGTCGCAGGTGAATATGCCGGAGGATGCTTCGGTGTTGCTGATGTAGCCGGAGTTGCCAATATCAGTGCAGGAAATGAAACCTCGCTCCTTGATAAATTATTAAAGCTTGGAAGAACCGATGTGCTGGATGCATTTAGAAGTTATGTATATTACGGAACTGTAAACGGAAGTAAAGATGCTGGCTTAAGTGTCAGTGCAAACACAGCAATAAAATCTGGACAGAACAATCAGGTTACATATAGCGGAACGGCCGGAGGTTTTGGTGGCTCACTGTTAAATGGTTCTGTGAAAAACAGTAAAGTAACGGATTTAAGTAATGTAAGAGGTTTAAATAGTGTCGGTGGATTTGTAGGCTATTCTGGAAAGAGCGGAGTGGTTAAGGCAGATAAGATCGATGTTCTTGGAGATAATACAGGACAGTTACTTGGTGGAGCTCTTGGAGTTATGGACATTTTTGGTTCTCACATTGATGACTGTGCAGTTACAGGAACTGATGACGGTTACACCGTGCAGAGTACAAATGGAGATGAGCAGATTGCCGGAGGATTTATCGGATATGCGAATCTTGCAAGAATGTCGAATTGTGCAGCAGGTGATGAGACAAACCAGAAAATTGGACTGAAACAGGTAGCGTCAGGTGGAACAGCCGGCGGCTTTGCAGGACGAACAAGTTTCGCTTATCTTGCAGATTTGAAGTTGGATTCTGGAGCAGTGAATGTAATATTCTCACTTGTTAATCAACTTGTAAAAGCATTATATCTGGATAAGCTTCAGAATACTGATCTTTTGAAGATTAATCTTGGAATTATTAAAGTGGATGCACTGTATGATGGCAAACTGCTTCATGTAAATCTGCTCGGATTGGATATCTCTGTAGGACTTTCGAAGAAGTCAACAGAGAACAAGCAGGAGACAGATCTTGCAATTATTACAATCGGAGATTCATCCATCAAACTTCCATGTGATGAAAATGGACTTTTGAATGATAATGATGCCAAATCCAATATCAGTGTGAGTCTGATCAAGGCGAATCGAACAAGAATTACTGATAGTAATGTCTACGGTGTCAGTCATGGGTATGATGTCTATGCCGGTGGGGCCGGAAATGACAATGACGGTGATGCTAAGGACGGACGAAGTGGTGGCTTTGTTGGATTCAACGATGAAGGACTTTTGAAAAACAACAACATGTATTACTGTGATGTGGTTCGGGGAACAAAAGAGCTTGTCGGACCATTTAGCGGAAAAAGTGAACTGAATACGGTATATAATTTCAATAGCCAGGAAAAGGTGGAAGGCGAAAAGAACAATTACCGTATTTATAGAAAATTGGATCAACCTTTAGATCAAATTGAAAAGAATAACAGTATTTTGAGCAGCAGTCATGAAAAGGATGAAGCAAGCGGATGGGATATTTATACAATAGGACATATGAATCCGGTAAAGACTTTTGAAACTTTAAAGAATGCTGTTCTGGCAAGCAAGAGTGACTCAGTGAAAGCAGCTCTTAATGCTTATGAATCACCGGCAAAAGCAGTATTGATGTCAGATACCAAGACAACATTGAATACAGGAGAAAGTGATACACCGGAACCATCCGAGTCACAGGATCCATGTGATGAGAACATCAAACTGACAATAAATAAAGTTTGGAAGGATTTAAACAATTTTGATCATTCAAGACCAAACAGTATTACGGTAACAATATCACGTACCTGGAAAGATAAGGCAGGAAATGAAACGACACAAATAGTTCCAGGTTACGAGAGTTACAAAATAGAAGGTTCCATCGATAAATCTAAATGGCAGGAGGTGATAAAGGAACTTCCAGCATACAAGACAGATGGAGATGATATTTATTATTACACGTATTCCATCACAGAAGCAAAAGTGGATGGTTATACAACAACGATAGATAAATCGCAAGATGGATTTACCTTCACAATAACTAATAGACATTTCCCAGGTCTTCCGGATACCGGAGGATACGGAAGCTATTTAATTTACCTGATAGCTGTTCTGCTTTTCCTAGTATATTTCGTAATGAGATATAAAAAATGCAAGGAAAATAAAAAAGCAGAAAAACTATAAAAGAATAATTCTCAAGAAAAGGAGACAATAGTTATGAAGAAAATGAAAAAAATCATGGCATTAATGCTGGCAGCGATTATGATGATGGCTATGTCTGTCACAGCATTTGCCGCAGAAACAACACATTCACTTACTGTGAATGTAAAAGGTGGACAGGATCTGAAAGGTCAGACAATCAATCTGTACAAATTATTTGATGTAACAGAGTCAGGTGAAGCACCGAACAAGAACTATGCGTATACTGTAAATACACAGTATAAGGCTGCACTGGCAAGTGTATTGGGAATTAGTGCGGATTCTAAGGATGAAGCATTTGCAGAAAAAGTGACTCAACTTGGATCTGATAACAGTACTGAAGTACAAAATTTTGCAAACACTTTTACTACAAAAGCTTTGGAAGGAAAATTATCAGCAACAGCAACTTCTAATAAAATCGCAGATAGCAAAACAGCATATACATTTTCAGATTTAGCAGCAGGTTATTACTTAGTATATGTAACAGGTGGTAAAGAGATTCAGTCTTCTTTAGTTACAGTAGATGCAACAACAAATACTGTAAACTTAAAAACAGAAGCACCAAGCATTACTAAAACAGCAGATAAAGAAACAGCTGAAATTGGCAAGGTAGTAACATATACAGTAACAGGCGCAATCCCAGATACAACAGGATATGCTGAATATGTATATAAAATCCATGATGAATTATCAGCAGGTCTTGATTTTGTAAACGATGCAAATGGAACAGCTCTTGGAACAGATGCTACAGCAGTTAAAGTAGCAGTAGCATTTAAAGATGCAACAGATGCTAGTACAGCACCAACAGAAGCAACACTTGATTCTACAAGCAACAAAAAAATGAGTCTTGACCTGTCTGCATGGGTAAAAGCAAACCAGACAAATAAAGGAAAAGAATTCACAGTTACATATTATGCAAAAGTAAATAAGGACGCAGTAGTAACTAATAATAACAAGGCTTCATTAGAGTACGGAAACAATCCAGACGATACAACAAAAACAACACCAAGTGAAGCAAAAACAAATACATACCCATTAGATATCAAAAAGATTAACAAGAAAACGAGTGGACTGTTAGCAGACGCAAAATTTAGTTTATATAGATCTGAAACAGATGCTAAAAACGGTGAAAATGCTATTACAGTAACAGGAAGCAACGGAAGTTATGTCGTAGACGCTGATTCGAAAAATACTGTATTTGAATCGGTAGCAACAGAGGTAGGAACTGGCTATAACCTTCATCTTAACGGTCTTGCAGCTGGCGATTACTGGTTAGTAGAGACACAGGCTCCAGAAGGATTCAACAAGTTGACAGATCCAATCAAAGTTACAATTACAAAAAATGGCGATGCAGATTGGACTGTTAATAAAAATGATACACCAGAAACTGACAAGATTATTGATGTTGAAAACAGCACAGGTTCCCTTCTTCCATCTACTGGTGGACGTGGAGCAATCGCATTTGCTGTAATCGCAGCTCTTCTTGTATTCGGTGTAGCAGTAAGCTTCATTCGTGACAAAAGAAAAGAAGCATAATAATTTTACTAGAGATACAAGATAATGTTTAAGGAATGGGCGGTTATCTTCTACGGAAGGTAACCGCAATTCCAAGTATAACAACAGGGAGAATGGAATGAAGAGTAAGAAGAAAAAAAAGAAGATAACAATAAAAGATATTATTCGTTTGATCGTGCTTTTGGTTGCATTCTCCGTATTGTTATATCCAACGTTTAGCAGTTATTTGAATGAAAAGAATGGTTCCAAAGTTGTATCCTATTATGATGAGGAAAGCGTAAAGTTAAGTAAGGCAGAAAAAGAGCAAATGCTGGAAGATGCGAGAGCATACAATAAGGAAATGCTGGGAAATATTGATTTGATTGATCCATTTTCGCAGGAAGATGTGGAAATAGATGCTCGCTATGAGAGCCTGTTAAACGTAGATGGTTCTGGAATGATGGGATACATTCGCATTCCTAAGATTAATGTAGAACTTCCAATCTATCATGGAACAAGTGAAGCTGTGTTACAGGCAGGTATCGGACATTTTTGGGGTACATCTCTTCCAGTTGGTGGAGAAAGTACACATACAGTTCTGACCGGACATAGAGGTCTTCCAACAAAAACACTATTTACCAATATGGATAAACTGGAAGTAGGGGATATTTTTTACATTAAAGTTTTAGATGAAACACTGGCATATCAGATTGATCAGATAGTAACAGTTTTACCGGAAGAGACGGATGGATTATCTATTGAATCAGGTAAAGATTATGCAACACTTGTCACTTGTACACCATTTGCAATCAATACACACAGACTTTTGGTTCGTGGAGAGAGAATACCTTATGAAGAGGCAACGAAGCAAGAGCCGGATACAAATATAAAACCAGAGTTATCTTTTACTGCTAAAGTATTGATTGTAACAATTATAGTAATTTTTATAGGGCTGATGATAGCTATAATTTATAGTATACGAGATAGAAAAAGGAGGAAAGTAAGGTGCGAAAGAAGATAAGAAGTATTCACATTATTTTATTCGTTATGCTTTTTCTTGTCGGTAATTTTATAGATATTTCAACAATCCATGCTGAAGCAGGAAGCAGAACAGGAAGTATTCAAATTATTTACAAAGGGAGAAATAGTTCGGATAAAGAAGTGACTCTTTCCGGAGCAAAGTTCTCGATATTTCCAGTTCAATATATGAAAAATGATGAGCTGGTCTGGGAAGATGGTTTTAAAGATTCAGGTATATCGTTACAAGATACCAGTGCAGAAGCAAGAGAAAAACAAGCAAAACAATTGTTTGCATTTGCGAAGGAAAATAATATTTCCGGCTTAATGCAAGAAACAGATACTTCGGGACGCACGAGTTTTGGTGAACTAAATGAAGGAATTTACCTGCTTGCACAGATCGGAAATGTAGAAAGTGGTACAGATAAATTTGAATCTGCTCCATTCCTTGTTAATATACCATCTGAAATTAATGGGAATGTAGAATATAATGTAACGATAGAGCCAAAAGCTGAATGGGTTTCACCAGAAACACCACCGAACAATCCAGACAAGCCAAAGGATCCGACACCTTCAAAACCGGATAAACCAAATACTATTCAGAAAATAATAAATACGGTAAAAACCGGAGATACAACAAATATAGTTGCATGGTTTTTAATAGCGATTGTTAGTCTTGGTTTGATTGTAGGACTCTATAAAAAGAGAAAAATGAAGTAGCTATTATTTAAAGAAAACTGATCCATTGCGGTGGAATCAGTTTTCTTGTGTTATACGGTTTAAAACGTTTCGGACATTACGCAGACGTTTTTTAGCTAGCGGGGAAAAATCAACCCAACTCTGCCCCAAGTTCATACCTCCAATACTCCGCGGCCTCATACTCTCTGGGTTCTGAGAGTACCGGTACGGTAAAGAGTTCAACCGGAACACCGAGTGTTG